>JACCEB011200048.1_pt1 | contig 11917 bp, 15 predicted proteins | sample 7454761 | NCBI WGS metagenome assembly JACCEB01 (sample SAMN15323454, study PRJNA562643) | freshwater metagenome | isolation source: river surface water | place: USA:Blue River Watershed | collected 2017-08-18 | reverse complement strand
TAAGACAAACTTTATGTATTCTTAAATAATTCCTGTGATTGTAATGAATATGATTAAAGGGTTAGATAAACTGAAATAGTCTTTAGTCTTTTGCTGCGTATTGAACCCATACCTTAATTTATTATTGAACGATGAGCACTTCACCCAAATTTAAAGCTGGCGATCAACTTCAGCATGTCAAAACTGGTGGGTTTTACCGAGTTATCTGTCTTGCAAAGATCGAAGCAAGCCTTGAAGAGAATTATGTGTATGAGGCACTCATCAACGGTAGCTATTGGATTCGCCCAAAGACGGAAATGGAGGATGGGCGCTTTATTCGAGTCGATGAATAGGAAATGCAATGTTTTTGGAGGAGGCCGATTTTGAAAGTAACGCGGATCTTGCATCGCTGCAAGCAAAACTTGAACAGATTCGCTCATTTACAGCCACTCTCTTTTTGGATATCAGCGAAGATGAAAAACAAAAGTATCTCGCTATTAAAGAACGTTTTGAGCAATTAAAAGCATCTCTTTTTGCAAACTCCGATACCCTTCTTGAAAATGCCAAGCACAGCTCCAAGAGTCCTGAACAAGTTGCAATGAGAGAGTCTCAAATCAATCTGATGTTTGATTGGGAGCAATTTGGACTAACAGAAGATATGTTTCTAAAACTCTATCAATGCCAACGTAATCAAAGTAGCGATAAGCAACAAACCCGAGAGAGAGCAATCCGATTAATGCAGATTCTGAACATTCAGACCGATCTGCTGCTTTTATTCAAAATTCGTCAGAGCTAATATGATTTGTTCTCTCAAATCTCTTCTCTGTACCGCACTCATGCTGATCGCTAATTACGGCTTTGCACAATCAACTTTTGTGGTGGTGGCTGCCAATATGAAAGACGCCTTTACCGAGATCAATAGCCAGTTTCAGAGAGAACAAAAGGCTGACCTAAAGATTATTTATGGCTCTTCAGGTAATTTTGCCTCCCAAATTATTAATGGCGCGCCATTTCATCTATTTATCTCTGCTGACGAGCAATATCCATTAGAACTGTTTAAGAAAGGAAAAACGATTGATGAGGGCAAGATCTATGCAATTGGGAAGTTAGCTCTTATTGTTAATCAAGTAAAGGGCGTATCACTAAACGAATCTAAAGATGAGCTAAGTAGGCTGATTAACAGGGCTAACAAAATTGCCTTAGCCAAACCAGAGTTAGCGCCCTATGGCAAAGCAAGTGTGGAATACCTAAAGGCAAACTATTTGTGGGATATTGCCAAAGACAAGATTGTATATGCCGATAACATTGCGATAGCGGCTATGTTTGTGACTACGGGGTCTGCCGATATTGGATTTACTGCACTCTCAATTGCCAAATCTCCAGCAATACACAAAAGTACTCATTCTCTAGTCCTAAATCCCAGTCTTTACCACCCTATTAAACAAAGAATGGTACTTCTTCAAAACCCCACCAAGGATGCCGTCGCTTTATATAACTATATGCAATCGCCCACCGCTAGAGAAATTCTGAGGCGGCATGGCTATCAACCTTCTAACTAGGCATTTTTTATAAATCGTTCAGTAAATACCAACTATTGACTATTAATTTATTTATTAAACTTTGGGAGTAAAAAACCTCTAGTCTAGTTATAGATATCTTATAAAAAGAGGATCATTTTTCTTGTCGAATTTCTTTAACAAAATATTTTTTATCTTTCATTTCAGCAACAAATTCAACCCGGTCGTTCACACTTAGCCCTTGCAAAAGTCTAACGTTCTCAACTTGAAATACCATCGACATTTCAGGCATATCTAAACTTTTAATTTCTTGGTGACGAATTGTAATTTTCTTGTTATCAGGATCAATTCGGCGAATTTCGCCCTTAGTCCACTCGACTGCATGAACTGAAAAACTTAATGCCATAAGAACGATGATGAAGAATTTTTTCATTATTTCACCTCAATTTTTCCAATCATTCCGGCTTGATAGTGGCCTGCCATCAGACAAGCAAATTCAAAATTACCAGAACGATTAAATTTCCAAATAATTTCTCCAGTTTTACCAGGTGCCACATGGGCCATATAAGGCTCATCATGTTCCATATTTGGATTTTTGAGCATCAGTTCCGCATGTTTATCAAGAACTGATTTGGTACCGATCACCATTTCGTGCATTAGTTTCCCTTCATTTTTTACCTGAAAGCGAATTGTTTCACCAACTTTTACATCAATTTTTTCTGGATGAAATCTCATCTTATCGGTCATAGTGATTGCAATTGTTCGATTGATTTCATTTTTATTAGCACCAATCCCCCATGCTTCCTGAATAAAATTTGCAGGCTGTGATGATTTTTTATGCTGATCCCCATGGGCAAACGTCAATGAGGATAGTGTGAGCATAGCGGTAGTAAACAGAATTTTTATATTCATATTTATATCTCCTAATGATTATGTTTTGAATTTCCAGCAGGTTTTTTAATTTTTACCTCCACGTCTGGATGTTCATGAACACGGTTCATGGCAGAGGATCCTGCAGACTGACTACGATTGATTACAGGTAACTTTCCTTTCCATTCATATGCCTGTGTTCCTGGAGCTTGTTTATACCAACCGCTATTTTTGTAGTCATTGTGCGGTTGATTTTTGCGAACCTTTAGGATACTAAACATTCCTCCCATCTCAACCGACCCATAGGGGCCATCACCCGTCATCATCGGAATTGTATTTTCAGGTAGTGGCATTTCCATTTCAGTCATATCAGCCATACCTCGTTCACCCATCACCATGTAGTCAGGGATGAGTTTCTTTATCTTTCCGGCGATGCCGCGATGATCAACACCTATAAGATTAGCCATATCATGCCCCATCGCATTCATGGTGTGATGGCTTTTATGACAATGAAATGCCCAGTCTCCCTCCTCATCGGCTAAAAATTCAATTTGTCGCATTTGGCCTACCGCAACATCAGCAGTTACTTCATACCAACGATTTGCCTTTGGAGTTGGGCCGCCATCAGTACCCGTAATTTGAAATTCGTGACCATGTAAATGAATTGGGTGATTTGTCATAGTTAAATTACCAAATCGAATCCGAACCTTATCGTTTAAGCGAACATTTAAAGTGTCAATACCAGGAAATACTCGACTATTCCAGGACCAAATATTAAAGTCGAGCATGGTCATTGGGTTGGGTGTAAAGCTACCTGGATCAATATCGTAGGAACTGAGTAAAAAACAAAAGTCGCGATTGACCTCATCAATATCTGGATTCTTTCCTTTAGGATGCGTCACCCAAAAACCCATCATCCCCATAGCCATTTGGGTCATTTCATCGGCATGCGGATGATACATAAATGTGCCAGGTCGACGGGCCGTAAATTCATAAACAAACGTTTTACCGGACGGGATTGCGGGTTGATTCAATCCGGCAACCCCATCCATACCATTTGGTAAGCGTTGTCCATGCCAGTGAATTGAGGTGTGTTCTGGTAACTTATTGGTTACAAAGATACGAACTTTATCGCCCTCCACAACCTCAATCGTGGGACCTGGTGATTGGCCGTTATAGCCCCATAAATGCGCTTTAAAACCCGGCGCCATCTCACGAACTACTGGTTCAGCTACTAAATGAAACTCTTTCACCCCTTGATTCATTCGCCACGGCAAAGTCCAGCCATTAAGCGTTACGACAGGGTTGTATTCTCGACCATTCTTTGGAAAAAGAGGGGCTTGCGTATTAGGACTGGTTTGAATAACAGGCTCAGGTAAGCCTGCTAGGGCATGACGACTAACACCCGCGGCTGCCATGGTCACTGCCGCACCACTTAAAAAAGCTCTACGTGAATTCATGACTACCTCGCATTTATATTAGAAAAATCCATCTGGGCATCAATCAATGCCCTTTCTAGAAGTGCTGATTGGACTAAGAAAGCAACATTTGCATCGATGTACTGCATCACTGTTTTTCGTTGATCTTCTGCATCCTCTAGTAAATGAAATACGTCAATTAGCATGGCGTTATAGCGAAGAAGTTTTTCTTCTGAAATTTTCTTTTGATTGGGTAAAAGTTCGGTATGGTAAGTTTTTACTTTTTGAAATCGCTCTAAATAATTTTCATAAGCAATTCGTGCGTTAGAGCGAACCTGGATAGTTGCCGGATTACTTAAATTACCCAAATTAATTGCCAATTGCTCTTTTTGCGTTAGTTTTCGGGCATCTTTAGGAGGACTTGGCAAACGAATCTCTACATCCAATTTATTATCACGTTGATCGAAATTCATCCGCTGAATAAAACGCTCTGTTGCTTCTTTGGTTTTCGTTTGCAATGACTGCATTTCTAACTGGGTCTTAAGCAGTTCTTTTTGCTGCTTAAGCTGTGCTAACTGATTAATATTGCCAACTTTTAGCATCCGATTGGTGAGCTCTGAAGCTGCCTGAACCGCACTTACAACATCTTCCATATATTTCAACTTTTCTTTTAGAGCCACGAGTTCATAATAAGATTTGGTGGTTTCATAAATGATGTTGTAGCGCTGCTGAAGAGCAGTGCGTTGTGCTGGGCTCAATAGATAGAAATGTTCAATTGATTCCGATCCGGGTAGATAATTATTGGAGTCCAATTGCTGGTGAAGCGACCGATCAATCGCGTTGTTTAGCGTAAAAATTGCACCAAAGGACATGGGCTGCTCTGGTACTTTTTCTTTAGCGTAAGTACGCCAACCACCAATTTCACCAACAAGATTGTTTTGCTCTATCCAGGCTGAATTGCTATGTGCCTGTAAAGATATGCCTACTAATAAAATAAAAATAATTCGTCTCATTTAACTCTCCAATTAAAATCAAACCCAAAATCTGGGCGGACTTATCCTAGGGAGTTAATGGATGGGTGGCTTATTAACAACTGCGGGATTGATGCCCGTCAGTATTACGAGAGTGGTCTGAAAAGTTTGTGTATATTGGTCTGCGACTAAAGAATCGATCGAATCCGGAAGTAAACCAAAGGCCATGCACAAGGTACATGAGTAGCATCGATCTCCACTAACCTCTACTGCTTGTTGATCATTCATTGAATGATGGATTGCATCATTGCCATCTTGATGGCATGGATGGATTGACGCCGGCGCATGAATTGGAGACACAGTACTGGCGATTTGCTTTTGCATGCCCATATCTAATACCGCCCACGCCTGGACTGGTATAAGAGAAATCAAGCCTATAAGCAATAATTTTTTGTACATAGATATAGCTTAGCACCATCAGAATAAGTCTGCATCAACTGTGCTAAATACCCAGAATCACAAAGATTATTTTTTGATTTTAAGGGGTTAATATGCCTACTAAATTCATCACTAAAGCTAATAGTGTGGCATTAAAAAGAAAGGAAATTAAACTATGCACCGTCACAATCTTTCTTATCTTGGAATTACCAATTAATACATCTGCTGTTTGACAAGTCATTCCTATGATGACTGAGAAGTGAAAAAAATCACTGTAGGTTGGTTTTCGAGATTGCGCTGAAATCATCTCTGCAAAGACTAAGGGGGGGACCTTATTGTTGGGGTCATCGCTTCGATAATAGGCATTAGCATAGTGAAGCATGAATGCCGTATGCAAAACTAGCCAAGAGGTAACATAAGTTAAACCAGCAAGAACTACAGCAAGCTGTTGTTCTGCTTTGGGAATTACATCTATTTGATCAACGTGGTGCAAAATTGCCGTTAAACTAATCCCGGCAGAGAGCATTGAAATAATAAATACGATTAATTCCCCATCGTCTTCATGTTCAGATAGATAGGCAATATTTCTTCGATTTGCGTATTGCGTCATTAAAAAAACTAATAGTAAGTAGGTTAATGCCGCCGCAGTCCAACCAATGAGGAAACGTGTTGAGCTATGAGAGCCCACCAACAAAAAAGCAACAATCACTCCAACAATAGCTGAGTAAAGAATGCGTGGCTTTGAGCGAAGTAAAAATTTAGGTAATCGAGCTTTTATTGGGGCGGCTTCACTCATATTGACTTTAAGTAGTTGTTGAGGATGATGAACTATAGCACTAAGACAATTTGCTACAATTCTTAATTCGGCGAATTAGCTCAGCTGGTTAGAGCGACGGAATCATAATCCGCAGGTCCGGGGTTCAAATCCCTGATTCGCCACCAAATTTTCATGCCCTCAGCCTTGTCTGGGGGCTTTGTTTTTGAGGCAACTATTGGTAAGGTATCTCAATGATTACTAGAAAATGGTGGATGATCTTTGGATTTATTGCCCTGGCGATGGGCTTTTATATGTATATCCGCGATCGGGATTTGATTGGTATTGTTATCGCTGATTTAATATTGTTAGGTGCATTCTCGACTAAACAAAAGAACTAATTTTTGTATGGATCCCAAGACACAAAAAGAACGTGATGAAGCGGTTAAACGAAAATATATTTACAAGCCCGTCTTTATTATTTTTGGCATCCTCAATGTTTTGATTATTGCCCTTTTTGTAATTTCTCTCTAGCAAAGTCTTTTTGTTCTCCATCATTTGGAGTAAGTTGATAAGGTTTTGCTATTTTCCAAACATGATTTGGCACCATATTCTTCATCTTTTTAGGCAACTCTCGTCTGAGGTGAATAACGGTTTCAATTGCTTTCATTTCAACTCGGGCCCTTGCAAATTCCAATCCCTTCGGTCCAATCTTAGGCATTAACCAACCGACAATCGGTCTTAGCCAATTTGGCATTTGTCGGAGCGGCAATCCACCGGCGGCTAACTCCACATTCTTTAAAAATCCTTTTACCGGGCCAGCACGATTCCCGCTACTCTCTGGTTCGCTTACGATGACCTCGTTACCCAATAATTTCAGAAGATCTTCGCCTTTTTGATTGCGCACAATTAACCACTGCGCTCCTGAGCCACCCATATAGCCAACGGTAATGTCAGATAGTGCATTGGTGTAATCCACACAGGTTCTACACGTTAGAGGAAAAAAATCGGGCCTGAGCTTAGAAAGTGGCAACATCAAGAACGGAATTGTTCGCCTCTCCCCACTTGTATACCGGATCTCAACGTGATAGTCGGCCCTAAACTCTAAATAGGTAATCGCATCCGGCTTGGTATCGATTAAGTTTAGGAACTCATGAAAGTTCTCAGTACTGGTGTTATCAGAGCATGGTGTACCAATGACGTAGAGTTTTTCTAACTGGAGCTCTTGCTCTAAAGCGCGTAATGCATATACCTGACATGGGATACCAATCACTGCCAACCGTTTATAGCCTCTCTCTTTGGCAACATCCAACAATGCCAAAAGCGGTGCATAACCCATACGCATTCCTCGCGTCTGTTCCATGTCTTTAGGATTGGTAATTAAAACGGGCAAGGGTCGCCACGAATCCGCCGGGTCCGGTGCCATGGTTAAGACCGCATCTATTAGTTGATTCTCGAGCAGTCTTTCTGCAATGGTGGTGGTAATACCAGTCCACTGTGCGCCCTCTTTAGGCTCTCGCATGCGGGCGCGATATAACTTCCGATAAACACCAAAGAAGAGTTGATCGCTCTGTTCTAGTGCACGCATTTGTCCATGAATCTCTCTCTCGAGAGCCTCGTATTGAGGATCAATAAATTGACAAGCCCGGCCACAGCGCTTGGGATCGGATGAGCGGGAGATGCCGCAATCGGTACACAGCTCGCGCTCGGGCGGAGAGCCCGAGTACGCAAGTGAATAGATTGGTGCTACTTTGTTACCATCCAATTAATTTAGGCAGCCAAAGCGATATTTGAGGGAACTGGAACACTAAGTATAGCGTTACGCCCTGCATCGCAATGAATGGAATTGCGCCTTTATACAGATGTTTAATGAGAACCTCGGGTGGCGCAACTCCCTTCAGATAGAAAAGTGCCCATCCAAATGGTGGGGTTAAGAATGACGATTGCAAGCACACCGTAATCATCATCGCCACCCAGACTGGGTCGGCTCCCTGAGACAACAAAATAGGCATGAAAAGAGGAACAGCAATATAACTAATCTCAATCCACTCCAAGAAGAATCCTAGAACAAAAATGAGGAGAAGCATTAGCCAGATATCGCTATTAAGACCACCCGGAACGACATTAAACAGCTTGGCAATCAACTCTTCACCATTCAGTCCCCGAAATGCCAAGGAGAACACCTGAGCACAAATGAGAATGAACATCATGAGTGCACTGATTTTTGTGGTATCAATCATCACCGCCTTCAATCGATCCCAGGTAAATCGACCAGAGAACACGGTGACTAAGATTGCTCCGAATGAGCCCATCGCTGCTGCCTCTGTGGGTGCAGCAACACCTCCCACGATTGAACCCAATACAGCAACCACCAACATGATTGGCGGAAACACAACTTTCCAAAAGCGAATCCACAACTCCTTACCTGAAACCCGACTCCGTTCTTCAAGCGGTATAGGTGGCATCAATTCTGGCTTTAACCAACCATGGATCAACAAATAAATGATATAGACCAATGTAAGCAATAGCCCAGGCATCACTGCTGCAGCAAACAAAGTACCGACTGACAATTGCAAAATATCAGAGAGCAAAATCAAAATCAGGCTAGGTGGAATAATTTGACCCAAGGTTCCGGATGCCATAATGGTTCCACAGGCAATACCTTTGTCATAGCCTCGTCGTAACAGGGTCGGCAAGGTCAAAAGGCCTAATGTAATAATAGTCGCACCAACAATACCGGTGGTAGCGCCCATTAAGGCACCAAACAAAATAATGCCGACTGCCATGCCACCTTTTACGCCACCAGAGAGGTGCCCAATAACATCCAAGAGATCATCCGCTAAGCCTGATTTTTCAAGCATGATGCCCATAAAAATAAATAGCGGAATCGCTAACCACTGATATCCTGCAGCAACCCCAAATATTCGGGCGGGTAACAAGTTAAATAGGTTGTCACCGAAACCAATAAAGCCAAAGACAAAGCCGACGGTTGCTAAAGAAATAGCAACTGGCACACCAATCATGAGCATGGCAAAAAAACCGCCTAACATCAAAAAGGCGATGATTTCTGGGTCAAACATTTTTTCCTCCTGCGCCCGGACGGTTCATGATGACCCGCAGCATCTCTGCAAACCCTTGCAATGCAAGGAGAGAAAATCCAATCGGTATTAAAGACTTCACCAACCAGCGCATGGGAATGCCGCCAGGATCGGGTGATTTCTCTCCGATCGAAAATGATTGCCCAACATAATTGATGGAAAGTTTGACAAAAAAGACAGCAATGATGATGGTCAAAATCGCTGAGGCTAAATCAACGATGTATTTTTTCTGAGGCGTGTAATTGGCATAGAACAAATCAACGCGCACATTATCGCCACGCAACAATGAGAAGCTTATCCCAAAGAGGATCATGGCAGCTAATAAATGCCACTCCAATTCCTGTGCCCAAACCGAGCCTAAACTCATGCTATAGCGCAAAATCACATTGACCACGATTAAAAGGACGATTGACAAGGTGAGCCATGAGGCCACCTTGCCAAACATGTCAATTACGCTTTCAATGCGTTCAGCAATTACCACCGATGCTTTCTGCATTTAAAACCTTTACGTATTAATTAACCACGAACCTTACTATGATAGGTTGCTTCACTGTAAGCAGCCCATGCATCGTATTTTTTCTTGTATGCAAAATAAGAATCATGAACCTTCTTGGTCATCGGATCCTTAGCTGCCTCTTCATTCAAGATCTTTGTGGTCTCTTCACGCATTGCCTTAATAACAGAGTCTGGTAATGGTAAAGCTTGAACGCCTTGATTCTTGACCAAATCTTCCATTGCATCGGCATTGTTTTTCTGACACCATGCTTCACCAATAACGTTACAAGCAGCCGATGCATTCTTCACAATCTCTTGCAAATCCTTGGGCAACTTCATCCATGCAGCCTTGTTAATCAGCAACTCAGATGTTGTTGCAGGTTCGTGCCAACCTGTAGTGTAGTAAAACTTAGCGGCCTTTTGTAAGCCAAGGCGACGGTCTTGGAATGGGCCAACGAACTCAGCAGCATCAATCACACCACGCTCGAGTGCTGGGAAAATCTCTCCGCCTGGAAGAACCTTTACGTCAACGCCTAATTTGGCATAGACCTTACCGGCCAAGCCAGGGATGCGCATTTTTAAGCCTTTGAGATCAGCAACCGTATTGATCTTTTTCTTGAACCAACCGGTCATCTGTACGCCCGTGTTACCGCAAGGCATCGCAACCATACCAAAAGAGTTGTAAACCTCATTCCACAAATCAATACCACCACCATCGTAAAACCAACCATTCATCCCTTGAAAGTTAAGACCAAATGGGACGGCTGTGAAGTACTGGGCAGCAAATGTTTTACCAGTCCAGAAATAACTATTGGCGTGGTTCATTTCAACGGTACCCGCGCGCACAGCATCAAAACCTTCAAACGCTGGAATTAATTCACCGGCTCCAAAAACCTGAATCTTTAAACGTCCGCCAGACATCTCAAGGATGCGCTTTGCTAGGTCTGTGGCGCTTCCTGGACCGTCCATGTAAAAAGGTGCGCCCTTTGGATAGGCACTGGTCATTTTCCAGTTAAAGGTCTGGGCAGTTTGTGCCTTTACAATCGCTGGTGCAGCAAGTGCAGCACCGGCAACACCCGCACCTAAACTGGTGCTTAAAAATTTACGACGACTTGAACTCATTTGTATCCTCCACGGTTAAAGACATCACGGTTAGTTAATGATTAAGAAATAAATCACGCAATCCTAAAATGCACAAGAATCTATGAATCAATTTCAGCAATCAATGTACAGGGAAAATACGGATGTCTCATTGTTATATTCCCCTTATTAGTGCAAATATTCTTTAATTTAGGGAATACGTTCTTCATTCTAGTACAAAGGAAAATATTGCTATGCAACCAAAATGGGGTATTCGGGGGATGGTGGTTGCGCCACATTCCCTAGCTTCACAATCTGCCCTCGCTGTTTTGCGCGAAGGGGGTAATGCCCTAGAGGCGATGATCTCTGCGGCTGCCACCATTGCGGTGGTTTACCCCCATATGAACTCGATTGGTGGTGACTCTTTTTGGGTAGTTCATGCCCCTGGCAAAGCCATTGGGGGCATTGATGCATGTGGGGCCGCTGCCGGCTTAGCTACTCGCTCTTGGTACCAAGAGCAAGGTATTACTGGTTCGATCCCCTTTCGTGGACCGATTGCTGCTAATACTGTGGCTGGCACCATCTCCGGCTGGGGAGCAGCTTTTAATCTTTCTCAAAAGAGCTTGGGTGGCAAATTTCCACTGTCTCGCTTACTAGAAGATGCAATCCATTATGCAGAGTGCGGTGTACCGGTAACGAATAGCCAATCAGCGCTAACCGAAAAAAAACGGGTTGAGTTAACACCGCAACCTGGCTTTGCAGAGACCTTTTTGGTAAAGGGCAAATCTCCTGCTACAGGCAGTATTTTTCATCAAAAACGCCTTGCAAATACCTTACGTCAGATCGCCAAAAAAGGAACAGAGGATTACTACCGCGGTGAACTAGCAGAGCAAATCGCGAAAGAACTCAAACAATTAGGTAGTCCATTACGCCTAGATGATTTACATCGTCATCGAGCAAAGTTGATTAATCCTTTACACCTTGCTCACAGTGATGCTGATGTGTACAACATGACCCCCCCAACACAAGGCGTGGTCTCTTTGATGATTTTAGGAATTCTAGATCAGTTAAAGCTTAAACAATTTGCTGTAGATAGCCCAGAGTATGTTCATCATTGCGTAGAGGCAACTAAGCAAGCATTTAAAGTTCGTGATCAATACATCACCGATCCAGCGTATATGCAAAAGCATGCACAAGAATTTTTATCGCCAACCTTCTTAAAAAATCTAGCGGCCAAAGTTGATGCTAGTAAGGCATTGCCATGGGGGGCAGGTCGTGGACCGGCCGATACTATTTG
>JACCEB010425158.1_pt1 | contig 11917 bp, 10 predicted proteins | sample 7454761 | NCBI WGS metagenome assembly JACCEB01 (sample SAMN15323454, study PRJNA562643) | freshwater metagenome | isolation source: river surface water | place: USA:Blue River Watershed | collected 2017-08-18 | reverse complement strand
TTGGGTTTGATGGCTCTTGCTAATTTGGAACGCATGGGTGAGAAATCAGCCGAAAATCTTTTGGCTGCTATTAATCAATCCAGAAAAAACTCTTTAGCCAGATTTATTTTTGCTCTAGGTATTCGCCATGTGGGCGAGAGTACAGCCAAAGATTTGGCCAAGCATTTTGGGGGTATTCATCAAGTGATGGGTGCCACAGAAGAAGAGTTATTGCAGGTGAATGATGTTGGTCCAGTTGTTGCTCAGTCATTGGTCAGCTTTTTTAGCGAAGCTCACAATCGTGAGGTGATAGAGCAATTATTAGCTGCTGATATTGAGCTAGAAGTGGAACAATCTACCTTACATCCGGAGTTGGTTGGTAAGACATTTGTTTTGACTGGAACTTTGCCAACCATGTCTAGAGATCAAGCAAAAGCTTTGTTAGAAAAAGCTGGTGCTAAGGTGGCTGGATCTGTTTCTGCCAAGACCAGCTATGTTGTTGCAGGTGCAGATGCTGGCAGTAAGCTTGAAAAAGCCCAAGAACTCGGTGTGACCGTGATAGATGAAGCCCAGCTAATTGCCATGTTGCAAAGCTAATTAAGGTTTAAACAGCCAAAGCTTCTAATATTTCAGTTTCTAATTGAATTTGTATTTTTGAATCTTTAGATAAATTTTCGCCTGCAAGCAAAAACACGTCCTCAATGCGTTCGCCTAGGGTATTAATTCTGGCGGTGTGCAAAGAGATTCCGTGTTCAGCCAATATTTTTGCAATGGCATAGAGAATGCCGCTTCTGTCATTAGCAGATACGGATAGCACAAAGTACTGACCTCGATCATCAGCGCGCAAACTAACGCGTGGTTGTATAGGGAAGCTTCTTGATTGTCGAGATAAGCGACCTTGATTGGCAGTTGGTAATGGTGCCACTTTCTTTAAAACCGCAGCCAGGTCATGTTCAACCAATTGGATGATGTCACGATAGTGGCCACCTTCACGCAATAGGTTGGTACCTGAAATCTGGAATGTATCTAGCGCATAGCCATGCTGGGTTGTATGAATGCGAGCATCCAAAATTGAGAAGCCCTGTTGGTCAAAGTATGAGCAAATTCTGGCAAACAAATCAGGTTGGTCTTTGATGTAAACCGCAACCTGTAGACCTTCTCCAACGGGAGATAGTCTGGCTCGCACAATCGGTTCTTGATGATTGACTCGTCCATACAAATGTTTGGTTAGCCATGCAATGTCGCTGGGTTCGTGACGCAAAAAGAATGGGATATCTAATTGCTTCCAAAGCTCTTCATGAGCATCTGCTTGAAGACCAAATAGACGCAACATCTTTTTGGCTTCAGATTGGTTTTGTTCAAGCTCTGAGCTCACATCATGCTGACCGCCACCAATAACTCGTAGAGTCAGTTTGTAGAGATCCTCAAGTAGTTTGCCTTTCCATGCGTTCCAGACCTTGGGGCTAGTGCCTCGGACATCGGCCACGGTTAATAAGTACAAAGCTGTGAGACGTCGCTCTGTTTTAACGCGCTTGGCAAATGCTTTGACAACATCTGGGTCGCCGATGTCTTGTTTTTGTGCCACCTGACTCATGGTGAGGTGTTCTGCTACCAACCAAACTAAGATATCAGTGTCTTCTTTTGATAATCCATGCTGCTTGCCAAATTGACGGGCATCTTTTTTGCCTAACTCTGAGTGATCACCACCGCGACCTTTGGCAATATCATGGAATAGAGCGGCCAAAATCAATAGCCATGGTTTGTCATAGTTAGCTGCTAGTTGGCTACAGAATGGAAACTCATGCGTGTGCTCAACTACCCAAAATCTTCTGACATTGCGCAGCACCATGAGAATGTGTTGATCCACTGTATAGACGTGGAATAAATCATGCTGCATTTGACCAACAATACGTCTAAACGCAGGCAGGTATCTGCCTAGCACGCTGGTTTGATTCATTAATCTGAACGCATGAGTGATGCCATCATGTTGTTTCACGATATCCATAAAGCATGCACGGTTCTCAGGGTTGTTGCGCCACTGAGCATTCATCAGACCTCTGGCGTTATAGAGGCCTCTTAATATCTGAGCTGAGAACCCTTTGACCCCAGGTGTTTTTGTATAGAGCAAAAAGGCTCTCAAAATCTGTTCTGGGTGCTTTTCAAAAAGTAGTGGATCAGCAATATCGAGCAAACCTTGTTTTTCAACAAAATGTTCTGAAACTGGTCTAGTGATTCTTGATTCTTTGGGGAAAAGAATAGCTTCAATATTTTGCAGAAGAATCTCATTTAGCTGGGTCACCGCCTTGGCTGCCCAGTAATACCTCTTCATGATTTTTTCGCTGGCACGTGTGCCATTTTCTGAATCTAAGCCAAAGGCTTCTGCAAGTTGTGTTTGTAAATCAAACACCAACACATCTTGACGACGTTTGGCCACCAAATGTAATTGGGTTCTCAGTGTTTGTAAAAACTTTAGATTGCGATTGATTTCCAGGGATTCTCTCTTGGTGAGTAAGCCCTTTTTATGTAAGTCAGAGAAGCTATTGCCTAACTTTGCTGCTTTAGTCATCCACAAAATCACCTGCAAATCTCTTAAGCCGCCAGGACTTTCTTTGCAGTTTGGTTCTAGAGAGTAGGGTGTGTCATTATGTTTGTGATGTCTTTGGCGTAGCTCTAGCAACTTGGCTTGATAGAAAGCTTTAGCATCCATGGCAGCGTCGAATTGCACCAAGAATCGGCGGTATAACTTCTTATCCCCACCAATCCAGCGCGACTCTAATAGGGATGTTCTAACAGTAATGTCTGCTGCCGCTTCTTGCAGGCACTCATCGATGTTTCTAACTGATGAGCCGATTTCAATTCCTAAGTCCCAGCAGCGAGTAATAAAAGCCTCTACCTTCGGGTTAACAATTGATAAATCCTCAGCGCTTAACTTTTCAGATAGAAGAACCAGAATATCAACATCTGAATATGGAAATAGTTCGCCGCGACCAAAGCCACCGACCGCAACCAAGGCGGCATATTGTTCAAGACCACTTTCTTGCCAAGCGAGCAATAACTGTTGATCAGTTAATTGGCAGACATCCTTGGTTAGTTTGCTAACGTTCAGATCCTTCTTAAATTCCTCAAAACGAGCTTGCCGACGAGTTTTAAGAGTGGCGAGGGTATCCATGACTCAGGGTCTAAATTTAAGATTACCAACGCATTCTGGCGGAGGTGGGCTGCCTGCTGAGTAAGTTAGAACTTCAACGCCAGTAGCAGTTACTAAGCAAGTGTGCTCCCATTGGGCTGATAGGCTTCTATCTTTAGTTTTAACTGTCCATTGGTCGGGCATCGTGCGGATGTCTCGTTTACCTGCATTGATCATTGGTTCAATCGTGAAGGTCATGCCCTCGTAGAGCTTTTCTCCAAGACCGGGTTTGCCATAGTGAACAATCTGAGGTTCATCATGGAAAACTTGGCCAATGCCATGGCCGCAGTATTCGCGCACCACTGAATAGCCAGCACCTTCTGCGTGGCTTTGAATCGCATGACCAATATCACCGAGTGTGCAGCCAGGTTTAACTTGAGCAATGCCTAGCCACATACATTCATATGTCACTTGGGAGAGGCGTTTGGCCAAAATAGAGGGCTCACCAATGGCAAACATTCGGCTGGTATCTCCGTAATAGCCAGTGGGCGTAATCACAGTGATATCAAGATTCACCACATCGCCATCTTTAAGGATTCTGTCGCCAGGTATACCGTGGCAGATCACGTCATTGACTGAGGTACAGATAGACTTAGGGAACGGTGGATAACCAGGTGGCTGGTAATTGAGCGGGGCAGGTACCGTTTTTTGAACATTAACCATGTATTCATGGCAAATACGGTCTAATTCGCCCGTTGTCACCCCAGCTTTAACAAAGGGGGTCACATGGTCCAATACTTCACTAGCCAAGCGCCCAGCTTCACGCATGCCAGCTATAAATTCGAGGGAAGAGGGTTTTTTAGTTTCAGTCAACATACCTCGATTATCCAGCATAAATTCATTGTTTTCATGGCTTTAATACTATTTTTAGGGTAGAATACGGGCACTGTTTCAGATGGTCTGGAGCAGAATCACGAACCAAGCCGTCCAGGGTGGCACTTTTTAGTGCAGTCAGGACTTGGTTCTAGACTTAACCCTTAGGAGATTTACATGTCTGTGACTATGCGTCAAATGCTAGAAGCCGGTTGCCATTTTGGTCACCAAACTCGCTTCTGGTCACCAAAGATGGCCCCTTATATTTTCGGTCATCGCAACAAAATTCATATTATCAACCTCGAAAAAACTCTTCCAATGTTCTTGGAAGCGCAAAAGTTTGTGCGTCAAGTAGCGTCTAACCGCGGCACAATTTTGTTCGTAGGTACAAAGCGTCAATCAAAAGAGATCATTGCTGAAGAAGCAACTCGTGCTGGTATGCCATACGTGGATGCACGTTGGTTGGGCGGTACATTGACTAACTTTAAAACTGTTAAAGGTTCTATCAAGCGTCTAAAAGACATGACTGCTGCTCGCGAAAACGGCGACTGGGAGCGTTTGTCTAAGAAAGAAGCTTTGACTACTAGCCGTGACATCGAAAAACTAGAGAAGTCATTGGGCGGTATTCAAGATATGACTGGTACTCCTGATGCGATTTTCGTGGTTGACGTTGGCTACCATAAGATTGCTATTACAGAAGCTAAGAAATTAGGTATTCCAGTGATTGCTGTGGTTGATACGAACCACTCACCTGAAGGTGTTGATTACATCATCCCAGGTAACGATGACTCAAGCAAAGCAGTTGCTCTATACGTTCGTGCGATGGCTGATGCCATCTTGGAAGGTAAAGCTAATGCTGTTCAGCAAGTTCTAGAAGCTGTTAAGGGCGATGCTGATGAGTTCGTTGAAGAAGGAAAGGGTGAGTAATGGCTGCAATTACTGCTGCAATGGTTGGCGAACTACGCGCCAAAACCGATGCTCCAATGATGGAGTGCAAAAAAGCTCTAACTGAAGCTGATGGCGATATGGCTAAAGCGGAAGAGATTCTGCGTGTAAAACTTGGTAGCAAAGCTGGTAAAGCTGCTTCACGTGTTACTGCAGAAGGCGTTATCACTGCTTTCATCAATGGCACAACAGGCGCCTTGGTTGAGGTTAACTGTGAGACAGACTTCGTTTCTAAGAACGATGATTTCCTGGCTTTGAGCAATGCATGTGCTCAATTAGTTGCTGAGAAAAACCCAGCTGATGTAGCTGCTTTGTCTGCATTGCCATATGCTGGTAAGACAGTTGAAGAAGTTCGTGCTGAGTTGATCGGTCGTATCGGAGAAAACATGTCTTTGCGTCGTTTCACACGTTTTTCTGGCGACAGCAAATTGGTTTCATATCTACACGGTACACGTATTGGCGTGATGGTTGAATACACTGGTGATGACACAGCTGCTAAAGACGTGGCTATGCACATCGCTGCGATGAAGCCAATCGCTTTGTCAGCTGCAGACGTTCCTGCTGACAAAATTGCTACAGAGAAAAGTGTTGCTGAATTGAAGGCTGCTGAATCAGGTAAACCTGCTGACATCGTTGCTAAGATGGTTGAAGGTTCTGTTCAGAAGTACTTGAAAGAAGTTTCTTTGTTGAATCAAACTTTCGTTAAAAACGACAAGCAAACAGTAGAGCAAATGTTGAAAGCTGCAAACACAACAATTAAGAGCTTTACGATGTATGTTGTTGGTGAAGGTATTGAGAAGCGTCAAGATGACTTCGCTGCTGAAGTAGCTGCTCAAGTAGCTGCTGCAAAAGCCACGGCCTAAGTAGTACTAGTAGTTCGAAAGGGCACGGGGTTAATACCTTCGTGCCCTTTATACTTTCGGAACTTGATAATTGCCCACTATAGAGAGACTAACCATGCCAGCGTACAAAAGAGTGTTGTTAAAACTATCAGGTGAAGCCTTAATGGGCGACGATTCTTACGGAATCAACCCATCCACCATTGATGCCATGGTGACGGATATTGCTGAAGTGGTTCAAAGTGGCGTGCAGTTAGCCATCGTGATCGGTGGCGGCAACATATTTAGAGGGGTAGCTGGCGGTGCGGCAGGTATGGACCGTGCGACAGCTGACTACATGGGTATGTTGGCAACAATGATGAATTCTTTAGCCTTGCAAGATGCACTGCGCCAAAAAGGCGTGGAGGCACGCGTTCAATCTGCATTGAGGATGGATCAAGTGGTTGAGCCGTATATCCGCCCTAGAGCGATTCGTCATATGGAAGAAGGTAAGGTGGTGGTGTTTGCTGCTGGTACGGGCAACCCGTTCTTTACGACAGATACAGCTGCAGCACTTCGTGGTGCAGAGATGGGCGTAGAAGTGGTATTAAAAGCTACTAAAGTAGATGGTATCTATACCAGCGATCCAAAGAAAGACCCAACAGCTACTAGATATGACACTATTAGCTTTGATGAAGCAATTATTAAAAACTTACAAGTGATGGATGCGACTGCATTTGCGTTATGTCGCGACAGAAAACTACCTATTAAAGTATTTTCAATCCTAAAACCAGGTGCGCTAAAGCGTGTGGTGATGGGTGAAAACGAAGGCACATTGGTACACGTATAAAAGGAAGCATTATGTCTGCTGCAGATATTAAAAAAACCACAGAACAAAAAATGACTAAGTCGATTGAGTCATTGAAGTCTAATTTGCAAAAAATTAGAACGGGTCGTGCTCACCCTGGTATTTTGGAGCAAATCAACGTTGACTATTACGGCAACCCAACTCCTTTGGCACAAGTGGCTAACTTAGGTTTGGCTGATGCTAGAACTTTGACCGTTCAGCCATGGGAAAAGAACATGATGGGTGCTGTTGAAAAGGCCATTCGTGAATCTGATTTAGGTTTGAATCCTGCGACACAAGGCAACATCATTCGTGTGCCAATGCCTGCGTTGACTGAAGAGCGTCGTAAAGAATTGACAAAAGTTGTTAAAGGCGAGGGTGAAGATTCAAAGATTGCTGTGCGTAATTTAAGACGTGATGCGAATGAGTCTTTGAAGAAATTAGCCAAAGATAAAGAAATTTCTGAGGATGACGAGCGTCGCTCTCAGGATGAAGTTCAAAAGATGACTGATCGTTTTGTTGCTGAAATTGACAAAATTATTTCTGAAAAAGAAAAAGAAATCATGACTGTTTAAGCCAAGGCTTTAACAGTTCAGTTATGACCACTCAATCAACTCAAGTACACACCAGTTCGACTCAGGATGTCCCTGAGGTAACTGGTGTGCCTAAGCACGTAGCCATCATCATGGATGGCAATGGTCGTTGGGCTACTAAACGTTTTTTGCCCAGAGTCGCAGGACATAAGCAAGGCTTAGAGACAGTTCGTAAAATTGTTAAAGATTGTGGTGATGCAGGTGTTCAATATTTAACGTTATTTGCCTTTAGCTCTGAAAATTGGCGCAGACCCGCAGAAGAAGTTGGTTTTCTAATGAAGTTATTTTTAACTGCATTAGAAAAAGAAATTACCCGTTTACACCGCAATAATGTTCGTTTGAGACTGATTGGTGATTTAAGTCGTTTTGACCCATTGATTCAGGAACGTGTGGCGCAAGCTGAGGCTCGTACAGCAGAAAATACGGGGCTTAATTTAACGATTGCAGCCAACTATGGCGGTCGTTGGGATATGTTGCAAGCAGTCTCAGCTTGTTTAAAAGCTAATCCTAGTATTGCCGCCGACGAAGTCACTGAAGCCTTGCTAACACCTCACTTGTCGATGTCATTTGCTCCAGAGCCAGATTTATTTATTAGAACTGGTGGCGAGCAGCGAATCAGTAACTTCTTGCTCTGGCAGTTGGCCTATACAGAGCTTTATTTCACAGACGTGCTTTGGCCAGATTTTGATCCTGCTGCGCTAAGAGAGTCTTTTGCTTGGTATCAAGATAGAGAGCGCAGATTTGGTAGAACAAGTGCTCAAGTAGTTAGTGCAAATAAAGATAAGGTTGAGTAGATGTTAAAAACGCGAGTAATCACAGCCTTAGCATTATTGGCAGTTTTCTTACCTGTGCTGTGGTTTGCACCATTAATTTGGTTAGGTGTTTTGATTGCCTTGGTGATTACATTGGCTGCTTGGGAGTGGTGGCGTTTATTGTTTCCACAAAACATGAAAAGAGCCTACTCGTATGCAGGGCTTTGCTTACTTAATTTAGCCACATGGTTCATGTATGCCGATATACATGCGGTTGAATACTTGCTTTGGGCAACATTGGCTTTTTGGTTGTTGTTAGTGCCTTTTTTCATGAGCAAGGCGTTGGATCTCAATATGAATTTTTGGCGTTGGCCACTCGCGGTGATAGGGTTATTTATATTGCCAGCATGTTGGTTTGCCCTCATGCATTTGCGCGCCATTAGCATGTCACTATTTTTGTCTGTTTTGGTTTTGGTCTGGGCAGCAGATATTGGCGCTTATTTTGCAGGTAAAGCATTTGGTAAACATAAGTTGGCGATTCGTCTAAGCCCTGGTAAATCAATTGAAGGTGCTGTTGGTGGTTGGTTATTAGTTTTGTGTATTGCATGTTTATCTGTTGTAGTTTTATCTGAGTATGACTTAACGCGTAGCAACTACTTTTACATCCTCCAAGAAAAATTAGGTTGGTTAGGTTTATTGGCTCTAACAAGTCTTAGCGTAGTCATGAGTATTCAAGGTGACTTGTTTGAATCTCAAATGAAGCGAATTGCTGGCGTTAAAGACAGTAGTGCTTTATTGCCTGGACATGGTGGGTTCCTAGACAGAATTGACGCCTTGTTGCCAGTTTTGCCATTGGCAGCACTCTTAATGATTTTGGTTGCCTAAACAGCATGAGACATATTTGTGTATTGGGGTCGACCGGTTCAATTGGCGTTAATACGTTACAGGTGGTGCGTGCGCACCCAGATTTATTTGCCATTAAGGCATTAACGGCTCACAGAAACGTTGAAGTGCTGGCTCAGCAATGTATTGAGTTCAAGCCAGAGTTAGCTGTTGTTGGTAGCGCTAGTGCTGCGCAACATTTACAAGATTTACTGCAAGCCGCCAACATTAAGACGGATGTTCAATATGGGCCAGAGGCACTTGCAACTGCATCCACATTGTCATCTGTAGATACAGTCATGGCAGCGATTGTTGGTGCGGCAGGTTTGGTTCCAACCATTGAGGCAGCAAAGTTAGGTAAACGAATATTGCTCGCCAATAAAGAATCCTTGGTCATGGCTGGCGACATATTCATGGCTGCGGTTGCACAAAGTGGCGCTGAACTTTTGCCGATTGATAGTGAGCACAATGCCATTTATCAATGCCTACCAGATGCAAATACATCTAATGGTGGGGCAAGAGGTCAATACAGCACTTTGGGCGTTAAAGAAATTCTTCTAACTGCATCTGGTGGCCCATTTAGAAATCATTCCTTAGATCAGTTAGCCAGTGTTACACCAGATCAGGCTTGTGCGCATCCTAATTGGGTGATGGGGCGCAAAATTTCCGTTGATTCAGCAACGATGATGAATAAGGGCTTAGAAGTAATAGAGGCTCACTATTTATTCGGTTTGCCTGCAGAACAAATTAAAGTCTTGATACACCCACAAAGCGTGATTCATTCGATGGTTCGCTATGTAGATGGTTCCGTTATTGCTCAACTGGGGCAGCCTGATATGAAGACTCCAATTGCCTATGGTTTAGGTTGGCCTAACCGAATCGATGGTGGAGTAGAAGAATTAGATTTTATGAAGTTAGGTCAGCTTCATTTTGAAGAGGTTGATAGCCAAAAATTTCCTTCTTTGAAGTTGGCGTATCAAGCTTTAAGCTTAGGTGGTTTGATGCCAACTGTTTTAAATGCTGCTAATGAAGTGGCAGTTGAGGCATTCCTGATGCAAAAAATTAAATTCACTCAAATTGCAGATGTGGTGGAAAAAACCCTCGAGCAATTCAGTGTTTCAGCCGCTGATCAGTTGGATGCGATCTTGGCCATTGATCAAGAGTCAAGAACCATTGCTCATAACGTCATGAAAGGTTACTAGTCATGGCAGCCCTTTGGTCACTGATTGCTTTTTTAGTTGCGATTGGTTTATTGGTCAGTTTTCATGAGTTTGGTCATTACAGTGCTGCTCGACTCTGCGGTGTCAGAGTTTTAAGATTTTCTGTTGGTTTTGGCAAAACTATTTGGACTTATCAAAAAAACCCAGACGCAACTGAATGGGCATTAAGTAGTTTGCCATTAGGTGGTTACGTCAAGATGGATGAGGAGTCATTCAAGAGCAAGCCATTGTGGAAAAGATCCTTCATAGTTGCCGCAGGTCCATTAGCCAACTTTGTTTTAGCGATTATTTTCTTAGCAACCTTATTTATCTCAGGTGTTCCTCAAATCCCCTCAAAGTTAGCTGAGCCTACTCAAGCCAGTTTGGCTTATGAAGCAGGAGTTTTTGGTGGTGATACGGTTATTGGATGGAAGCAGGGGGATGAGCAGACTTTTCGTTCAATTCTTAGCTGGAATCAGTTGAGATGGCGTCTTTTAGATGCGGTAACAGCTAAAGAGGGCTTTGTTTTACAGGTTAAAACAGCGAAGGGTGATGAGCAAGCCATTGTTTTTAAAGAAGAAAAAATGCCTAAGTTGGCTCCAGATGTCGATCCATTGGCTGCATTGGGTGTTAAACCTGATTTAACAGAACCTGTGGCTATATTTGAGCTGAAATTAGGCTTATGGGATTCCTTAGGGGTGGCTGTAGAGCGCGTCTGGGATGTCAGCATGGTTTCACTGAGGATGTTGGGTGGCATTTTCACGGGTGAATCCTCGATTAAGCAGATTGGTGGCCCCTTAAGTATTGCTGATATGGCGGGTAAATCAGTCCAGGTAGGGTGGCAGTCTTATTTAGGTTTTTTGGCTTTGATTAGTATCAGTTTGGGGATTCTTAACTTGATGCCTTTACCTATGTTAGATGGTGGTCAGCTACTGTATGATGCATGGGAATTGCTCACAGGAAGTAAGGTTCCTGAAGCATGGCAAAATGTGCTTCAAAGAGTTGGTGTTGGTAGCCTAATGTTATTAACTATATTGGCTTTGTTTAACGATATTTCTAGATTGTTTTTACGTTGAAACCAAGTAAAAAATTTATTCGTACACCTCTAGCTGCAATTGCAGCAGGTCTTCTATGTAGCTCCGTGTGGGCGGCTGATCCATTCGTGGTGAAAGATATCCGAGTCGAAGGCTTGCAAAGGGTAGAACCTGGCACAGTATTTAGCTATCTACCAGTAAAGGTAGGCGAGACATTCACAGATGACAAGGGTGCTGATGCTATTCGTGCCTTGTACAACACGGGTTTCTTTAAAGACGTCAAAGTTGAATCAGATGGCCAGGTATTGGTTGTAACAGTTGAAGAAAGACCGGCGGTTTCACAGCTCGAGTTCACCGGCATTAAAGAATTTGATAAAGATGCTTTGAAGAAGTCTCTCAAAGCAGTGGGTGTTGCTGAAGCTCGTTATTACGATAAAGCTCTAATCGATAAAGCAGAGCAAGAGTTGAAGCGTCAGTATGTGTCCCGTGGCTATTACGCGGCAGAAGTAGTTACAACAGTGACTCCAGTTGAGCGCAATCGTGTAGCGATTGTGTTTAACGTTGATGAGGGTCAGGTTTCTAAGATTGTTCAAATTAACATTGTTGGTAATCAGGCATTCAAAGAGAAAGATTTGCGTGAAGAGATGCAACTCTCAACGCCAAACTGGTTGTCTTGGTATACCAAGAACGATCTTTACTCTAAGCAAAAGTTAACGGCTGACTTGGAAGCCATTCGTTCTTACTACTTAAATCGTGGTTATCTAGAGTTTGTGATTGAGTCAACGCAAGTTTCAATCACGCCTGATAAAAAAGGTATTTACCTCAACATCAACCTTCGTGAAGGCCAACAATACAAGGTTGCCTCAGT
>JACCEB010094073.1_pt1 | contig 11918 bp, 13 predicted proteins | sample 7454761 | NCBI WGS metagenome assembly JACCEB01 (sample SAMN15323454, study PRJNA562643) | freshwater metagenome | isolation source: river surface water | place: USA:Blue River Watershed | collected 2017-08-18 | reverse complement strand
TGGTCCAATTGAAGTTGTTGCGTGCAGGGTTATTGCGCCTGATGCGGCACGGTTCGCGGTGATGCCGAAGAGCTTTGTTCCATCCACTGCGAGCGTCGCCACCCCAGCGACCGTCCACCGGTCACCTCTCCATTCGAACTTCCTAATCAGCGCCTGACCGAAATCGGATCCTGAAGAGCCATCCGCCACGTAGAGGGTGTCCAGTCCGCCGAGTCCCTCCGCCCCGACGAGAGGGTCCCGATCGAGGAAGATGAACGCGTGGGCATCCTGAAGTCCGAGTGCGAGCGATTTTGGCAGAGAGTTCACCACGAATCCGGTGCTCAAATGGTGGATGTCTGTTGCGGTGGAAACGAACGTGGCGCGGTTTCCTGCGGAGTCGGTGCATGAGGTGACAAAGCGCGGTTCCCCGGGAATCGAAATCGGTTGGTATGTGATTGGGGAGGATGTGGTGTCGGCTCTGACAAGTCCGGAAGGCGCCGCGATGAGAAGGCCTGTGGCCGGTTGGGAAGTTACGGAGCGGATGCCTTCACCCGAGAAGCGATCTGTGATTTCGAAATGGGTGGTGAGGGATCCGTCGCGTCTGATTCCGATGAGCGCTCGCGGGATGTCTTGTGATGCGGAGGAGTTGATTTTTTGGGTCCCTATGGCTGCCCGGAACCCTGTCATGAAAAGTTGTGAACCGTCGGGGCTCGACTGGAGGTGGCCGGACGATTTTGCAGAACCGCTGTCGGTGAGCGCGTTGGGAGAGTCGTCGGGCAATGTGACCGATCGCCCAGTGGCGATGCCGTTGTGAAAAAGCTCAATCAGCGAGATACGGTGCGCGCTGTTATCGAGGGGCGTGATGCCATCCCCGATCACGGAGACGAGGAGAGTCCCTTCGGAGAACTGACCCAGCGCTGCAAGCGGAGCGAAAAGAATGGCGAAGGTGCTGATGATTAGTCCTTGGAGGAGTCGACAAAGGAACATGGGTGGCATTCTGTGAGGGTGGGCATGCAAGGCGTCTCGGCGAAGGCATCACATTGACGTGTCTCGACGAATCGATGACTTTTGAGCGAACTGATAATGTTTGCCCAGTCAAGGTGCGGAGCCGTCCTTGGAGGAGCGAGTTAAAAAAGGAACGGATGATGAGATGAACGAGGGATGCACAGAGATGAAGGGCGTCGTCATGATGCTCAGTTCGGGAGCAAGGAGGTAGTCGTGTTTCGAAGTGTGGGTCGACGACTGGAATTCAAGTACCGGATCGATGAGGTGACCGCTCGAGAGGTGCGGAGTTTCATCAAGGACTTCCTCGAGTCGGACCGTTACGGATTGGGCGGGGGTGACCCTGGGTATTGGGTCAATAGTTGCTATCTGGACTCCAAAGAGTTACACACATTCTGGCATACGGTGAACGGAAGTCGGGACCGCTTCAAGTTGCGGGTTCGCACGTATGGCGATGCGCTTGGTGAGACAGCTTTCTTGGAGGTGAAGCGCCGCGTAGACGGGTTCATCGAGAAGAGCAGGGTCTTGGTGCATCGTCGTGGGGTCGATGGGTTGTTGGCGGGACGGTTGCCAGTGGAATCCGACCTCTTGAAGCCGGACCGGGAACAGATGGAGGATGCAGAGCACTTTGTCCGTTCGGTGGAGCAGATCCGAGCGGTGCCGACGGCGTTCGTGAGGTACCGCCGCGAGGCGTGGTGTGGGGAGGAGGGGGATGATCGATTGACGATGGACCGTGAGGTGTGTGTCTGGCCGGTGACTGCGCTGTGCTGGGAGGGCATCGCCTCAGTGGAACCTGCCCGGCCATTTGGCCAAACCGTGATCCTGGAGATGAAGTTCTCGAACGGTAAGCCTCGATGGTTCAGTGATATCGAGCGGGTGCTCGGACTGGAGAGGACTTCGGCCGCCAAATATTGCGATGGCATCTTGACGCGGGGTATCGAGCGATTTTCGCCGGATGGCACAATGTCGCCCATTTCGGGTGCGGTCGCGGACGATGCGACCATGTTGGTGAATCGTGGACGACGGATTGTGACGGGCGCAGGTCGGGGGGCGACTCGAACGGAGTGATGGTGTAAGCTTGGGGTGTTGTGAACGAACTTTCATCATGGTTGGTTTCGCGGGATCATCCGCAGGTTCCTCTGGATCTTGGGGCATTGATGATCGCCTTGGGGTTGGCGTTTATGGGGGGGCAGATCCTTGCATGGATCTACCACTTCTCGCATGGGAAGGTCGCGTCGGCGCGGTCATTGATGAACGCCATCGTGGTGATGCCGGTGTTGGTCGCGCTCATGATGCTAATCCTTCAGGACAACCTGATTACGGCGTTCGGGATCATGGGCATCTTCGCACTGGTACGGTTCCGCAATGTGCTGACGGAGACGCATGATGCGACCTACGTGTTCGGTGCGATCATGATTGGGGTTGCGACGGGGACCCAACGGTTCTCCCTAGCGTTGGTGGGAGGCGCGGTGACGGCGTTGATCCTAGTCTACCTTGGATGGTCTGGGTTGGGACGAAGGGAAACGCATGATCTCGTGATCCAGATGCAGTGGGGGCGCTCTGTAGCCGAGTTGGAAGCGCTGCGGGAGGTCATCTTGCGTCACGGGCGAAACCTCGAGTGCACGTCGCTGAGGGCTCGTGAATCTGGCGGGTGCGATGTCGCCTACCTCGTGCTCTTGAGGGACTCAGCGAGGTTGGAGAGCCTTCTTGCTGAACTGGGCTCACTGGAGGGGGTTCAGCGGCTCAACAGCTTCAGGGCGGACAAGGCATCCCGCGCTTGAATACTGATCATGAGTGATTTGCGAAAATGGGTTCGATCGGGGTGGGTGTCGGTGGTGGTGTTCGCTGCGGTCGCTTGCGGTGTTTGTGCGCTCTGGCGGCGGCAGGTTTCTGGGGGCTATTACATCGGCCGTGTGGAGTTGGTTCAGTCCTCCGTGGCCTCGGTGCGCCAAGCGACCGTGGTCCGTTTGAAGGTGGGTTTGTTGGACAGAGTTGAGGAGGGGGAAGAGGTTGCGGTGATACGGCCATCCGATTTGGAGGTCGTGACGGCGCGGTTGGCTGCGGAGATCGAATCCCTGCGGTCCCAGTTGATTCAAAACGAGGATCGTATTGCGTTGAATTATCAGCAGTTGCGCCTTGAGTGGATGCGCCAAAACGTGGAGTTGAGCGCTGCAAAGGTCGAGTTGGAACTCGCGCAGGCGAACGTCGTGAGGTCAGCAGGCCTTGTGAAACAGAATGTGATTTCGACGGCGGAGTTCCAGTTGTTGGAGTCGCGTCGGGATAGCCTTAACGAACGGGTTACAACGCTTTCTCGGTTGATTCGAGAGATTGAGCCGGAAATCGCTCGGCTGCGGCCGGTTGAGGCCGGTGAGAGTGTGCTGCAAAAGACGGTCGATTCGGCGATTCGAGCCCAGCAGCTAGAGCTCAAGGCGCTGGAGGATTCAACGGTTCTGCGCTCGCCCTTGGCGGGCGGTATTTCGTCGGTGCTGAAACGGCCAGGCGAGGTTGTCTCGGCGGCAGAACCGCTGATGGTCGTCAGCTCGGACGATGCCCGACGGGTGTTGGCGTACCGACGGCAGCCACTGGGCGACATACCCTCAGTCGGTGATCCGGTCAGAGTTCGGTCACGTCGGCAAGGGGGGATGACATTCAACGGGAAGGTCATCCGAGTGGGCGGGTGGGTCGACGGAATCCCAGTGGGATTTATTAGCGGTCCAAGGAACTCCGATAAAACCTTGGAGAGTGGCCTGCCGGTGCTGATTGAGTTGGAGAGTGGGTCAGGGTTAGTACCGGGCGAATTAGTCGGAGTCGTACCGGCCAGATGAGGGACTCTGGATTTCAGAGAGGGTTCACCACTTATGAGTGACGCGCAGGCGGAACATGCGGGGTTCCACGGGGTGGAAGTGGGTGCGTTCTGTTCCGATATCTCCGGCATTTGCTTCCGCCTTGGTGCGGCTTTCGTAGAAGTATTCGATGTCGTGATCGTCTCGGCCGAGCACGTTCAGGCAGTCCACCACAAACTCCCATGAGCCGATGCGATACCCGACATTCGCATTCACGCCGCAGGTGGGACGTCCGCGAACGGATCCGTCCTCGGTGAGGGGGCGTCGTCCAAATGCGCGGACGCGTGTGCCGGCGAACCAACCGGGACGGTCACCCTGTGCTCCCGCAACGAACCCGCCACTGAGCATCCATGGGACGCTGTTGGTGACTTGAGAACCGGCGGGGTTGTCGCGGAGCTTTGAGGTGGTGAGAGACCATTCCGCGTCGACGGAGAGGAAATCGCAGGGTTTCCAATAGGTTGAAAGTTCAATGCCGTGGCGACTGGATCCGGGACCGGCTTCGTTTGAGCCCGCGTCACCCACGTAAATCAGCTCGCTGTCGCTTCTCAGGTACCAGAGCGCGAGGCTTGTGGTGACGTTTGGAATGTATTGCGTGCGGACGCCAAGCTCGCCGCCGATGGCGCGAGCGAGAGGGTGCGCGGGGTCGGCTTGGGCGGTGACGCCGCGGGCATCGTTACTGTGAAAGCCGGTGCCGAAGTTGGCGTAGAACTCTGTCTTATGGAAGGGGCCAACAATGGCGGTGAACTTCGGGCTTACGATTCCGGAGTTTCTCTGACCTTTGCCTGACGAGCTATCGAAGGTGAAGCCATCGGCTCGCAGGCCGGAGATGGTTCGTAGCCAGGGGGTCCAACTCACGGTGTGCTCACCATAAACCCCAGCGCTGAACTGTGTGACGTCGTTTAGATTTTTCGTCGAGAGGCGGTTGCGGTTAGTGGTGCTGTAGAGACCAATTCCGTCGATCAGATCTGTACGGGTTTGGATACCGAGGGTGAGTGAAGCCTCTTTTCCCAAGAATGAGAGGTTTTGCAGGGTATGGGAGATGTCGCCGCCAATGATCCACCGCTTTTCAGATTGTTCGAACTGGTCTCCGTCCGTCTCGTTTTCCAGAGCGTAGGTGAAGTTTGAGAATAGGTTGAGTCCGTAGCGTACAGCGTAGGCATTCGCGGTGGTGACACTGTTTGTTCCCTCGCGATGGATGTGGAGTTGGAGGCTGTGGCGTTCGCTATCGCCCCCGTTGGAAGGATCGAGGTTTCCAAACCGGTTCAGAGTGCCGTTGCGAACGAGATCCAAGGGGATCTGGTCGGAACTTTGCCAGCGCCCCCGGTAGCTCATGAAGGTAAGTAGGAGATGATTTTGTTCATCCCCCTTGAAGTAGCGGGCGAATGCGTTGGACCGGTTGAAGTATTCAGGCAGTTGCCACGGCCCCTCGTAGTAGTTGTACTCCCCGGCGAGGGTTAGCTTCCCGGAGTCCGCTTCTTTTCCGAGGGAAAAGGTGTCGCCCGCAACAATCCGCGCGTATCCATACTGACCGGTCTCGACGGAAGCGAATCCCTTGGGAAGGACGTCAAAAAGGCGGAAGTGGGCGCTGCCTGCGCTGGAGAGATCGCCATTTTCGGCGTAGTAGGTCCCTTTCCGGTAATCAATGCGTTCGACGAGTTCAGGGATGAGGCCATTCAGATCGGCGTAACCTTGCCCATGGGCGTGAGTTCTCATGTTGACGGGCATGCCGTCGATGGAGATGAGGAAATCGGTACCGTGGTCGAGATTGAATCCGCGAAGGAAATATTGAGTGGCTTTGCCTCCTCCCGCGTGTTGCGTGACCACGACGCCGGGGATGGATTCGAGGATCTCGCTGCGGCGCAGCACGGGGCGGGCGAGGAGGTCGGCGCTGCTGGCGATGCCGAACGAGGCTGAGGAGGCTTGTTCGAGGAGATCAGCTGATTTTCCCACGACCACGATTTCGTCGAGAGGGACGGGACGTTTGGCGAGTTCGACCTCCGTTACGGGGGTGGTGAGTGAGGGGTTCGGTGTGGGGTTTGCGAGGAGTCGCGCGAGGGGGAGGGCGCTGAGGAGGACGAGAAGGGGTGTGTTTCTCATAAAGGGGGGCGACTGTGTCAGTGGGCGAGTGGAAGGAGTATCAAGACGGTGAGACGTCAGTGTGAAAGGCTATGATGCAACGTCCGGGGAGGCGACAGAGTGAGCAAAGCGATGATTACCTGAAAACAAAAAAAAAGACGGAGCGGGTAGACCCGCTCCGTCGAAGTCAAACGGAAGTGATTGAAAATCTTAGCGTGATTGATGGGCCATAGGCGCATCCATTAGCGCATCAACAATGCCTGCCGAGCGCGTTTGATTTCGCGCGTGATTTTCCGGTGAAAGTGTGCGGGAACACCAGTTGTCCGACGGGGAAGGATTTTACCGTTTTCCGTGATGAAACGCTTGAGTGTTTCGGGGTTTTTCCAGTCGATAGCCTCGATTTGGAGGTCGATGCGACGGCGCGGCATCGGGCGGTTTGCTTTGCGGAACGCCGTACGACGAGCAGGGGTTTTCGGTTGCATGAGATGAGAGTGTTTTGAGTGAGCGATTTACTTGGTCTCGCGATGGAGGGTGTGGCGCTTCAGATTCGGGTTGTATTTCTTTTTCTCCAAGCGGGTTGGAGTGTTCGGGCTTTTCTTGTTCCGCGTGGAGATGTAGCGGGAGACGGGTTTGCCTTCCGCTTTCGCTTCCGTGCACTCGAGGATGATAAAATCGCGCGCCATAGAGAGTTATGAGTTTTGAAAGTTGCTTTGAAAGTTTGATAAATCTGCCGAAGGCTGGAGCCTTCCCCGCAAGGCCTTGTCAGGATTGAGCAAGACTCTGGCGAATCCTGCTCCCACAATAAGACTGAGGGTCGGGAATGATGACGGAATTTGACACCTTGTCGAGGGATTATTGCTTGATTGGCCTCAGGAGTGGTCCTGCGGAATAGGCTGGATTGCGGCGCGCAGTTCGTCACGGGATGCTGTCGCGGTTCCGATCTTACCGACCACGATTCCCGCGGCAATATTCGCAATGTGAGCGGCCTCTTCCGGATGCGCTCCCGCGGCCAGTGCTGCGGTGAGTGTCGCAATCACGGTGTCTCCCGCGCCTGAAACATCAAACACCTCTTTGGCCTGTGTGGGCATCATTCGCTCCACCCTGCCGTTGCGGCAAATCGCGAGGCCATCAGCTCCCAGGGTGATAACGAGGAGTGCCGGAGCGTCTTTTTCGTGGATGCGGCGGCAGGTTTCCTCAAGTGGGTAGGGGGCTCCGGGGCATGGTTCGGGCAATCCCGCCATCTCAAGTGCCTCGTGGCGGTTCGGCGTCATTAGCCCTAATCCCCGCAAGTCGAGGGCGCTGGACGGTTTGTGGTCAACCGCCACCATGATGCCAGCTGGCGTCGCGATTCGACGCACGGTATCGACCACAGACTGGGTCAGAGCGCCCTTCGCATAATCCGAGAGAATCACAGCATCAGAGTTTGAGATGAGTGTTGAGAGATCTTCGCCGTCGAGGAGGGGGGGCGGCAGGGAGTAGCTCTGCTTCGTACTTTCACGGTCGATTCGGCAGAGTTGTTGGGTTCGGGCCAGCACCCGCGTTTTAACGATGGTCGGACAATCCGCCCGCCGGATGATCGGGGATACATTGACGTGTTGTTGTTGAAGGAGTTGCAGCAGCCCGTCCCCGTGGCTGTCTTCCCCGATTACGCCCACAACTGATGCTTTTACGCCGAGCGCGGACAGGTTCAGCGCGACGTTGGCGGCGCCCCCAGCGGTCTGGGTTTCCTTGAGCACCCGAACCACTGGAACGGGTGCCTCGGGTGAGATGCGCGTGACATCTCCCCAAACGTAGTGGTCCAGCATGAGGTCTCCGATGACCAGCACGCGGGTCTGTTCGAAGCGTGCGAGGAGTTCAACAAAGTCGGTCGTCATTTGGCTGAAGTGAAGTGAAGGTCGATGGCTTCAAGCCATTGGTGCATGATGAGGGTGTGCACCTCTTGGATTCGAGCAGTGGTCTCGGAGGGCACGATGATCGCGTGCGAGCACAGCGATTTTGCCAATCCTCCGTCTTTCCCGGCGAGGAGGATGGTGGCGATTCCCTGTTCCCGAGCAGTCTCGAGTGCGAGGAGGATGTTCTTGCTGTTGCCGCTGGTGCTGAACGCCACGAGCACGTCGCCGGATTTGCCGAGGCCCTCGATCTGGCGCGAAAAAATACGGTCGAAGCCGTAATCATTACCGATGCAGGTAAGCGCTGTGACATCGGAGTTGAGGCAGATGGATGGAAGGGCCCGTCGATCACGAAGGTACCTGCCAATCAGCTCCTCGGCCATGTGGAGCGCGTCTGCGGCGCTACCGCCGTTCCCACAGGTGAGAATCTTACCGCCAGCATCGAGGGTTCGGGTGAGCAGGTCGCCCGCCCCTTCAACAACGGCACTGAGTTCATCCAAGCGATTGAGAACATCCCGCAGTTCGGAAACAGCTTCTCGGAAGGGAGGTAGAGCCGCTCGGGGAGAGGAGATCGTGTTCATTTTCCTTCCGTTTGGCCGAGGCGGTGACTGGGGACAAGGTAGTTGGAGACGTAGTCAGACACCGCAGATTTGAGGGAGTGGGTATCCTTGGTCCAACCAGTCCCTCTGAGGCGGTTCGTATTTGCGCAAGTGTAGTATTGGTACTTCCCTCTGAGCGCCTCTGGCATTTCGATGAACTCAATCTCGGGTCGGATGGAGAGCGCGTCGAAGATGGGGGTGACAAGGTCGATCCAAGTCGAGGCTTCACCGGTTCCCACATTGAACAGCCCAGATCGTCCAGATCTCGCCAAATGGAGCGTCATGTTGACCGCATCCTTGACGTACACAAAGTCGCGGCGCTGTTCGCCGTCCCGATAATCTGGGTGATGACTTTTGAAGAGGCGCACCTTTTTTTCGTCTCGGATCTGAGCATAAGCCTTGTGCACCACACTCCGCATCTCGCCTTTGTGATCCTCGTTTGGACCGAAGACGTTGAAATACTTCAGCCCAACGACTCCATCCTGGTGTTCGAACCAGCCTTCGCGTTTGGCGTGAAGGTCGAAGAGGTGTTTTGAGTACCCGTACATGTTGAGCGGACGAAGCGATTCGAGGTGCTCGAAACCGTCCTCCATCCCGAGGGAACCGTCGCCATAGGTCGCCGCAGAGGAAGCGTAAACGAAGCGTCGGCTGTCATCGAGCGACCATCGTGCAAGTCGTTTCGTGAAGTTGAAGTTGTTCTCCATCAGATAGCTCGCATTCGTTTCGGTCGTCGAAGAGCAGGCACCCAAGTGGAAGATGTGGCGAGTTTGCCGGAGTTCTTGCGAGTCGAGGGACGCTAGGAGATTCGATGCTTCGATGTAGTCGGCAAACCTCAATGGGACGAGATTCTTCCATTTCTCGTCGGTTCCCAAAATGTCTGAGGCGATGATGTTTTCGAAGCCCTCCCGGTTGAGTTGCCAGATGAGTGCGCTGCCGATGAAACCGGCGGCGCCGGTGACCAAGATTCTGTCAGAGCTTTTCATTGGAAAATGATGAGTTCAGGGCGGATGGAAGTGAGGTCACGACAAAACCTAGGACTGCATCCGCGCGACGGTGTTGGTGGTTGAATGGCCTGAGACGAACGGCATGAAGCGGATCTCCGTTCCCGCAGCGATGAGGGCTTCTCGCTCCCCAGCATCCATGGTCTCGAGCGTGTAATCTCCCGCCTTGGTATACAGATCAGGTTTGATGGCTTTGATTTCTGGGTCGAGGCGCGGTCCTCGGAAGATGAACGCAAAATCGACGCAGCGGAGGCTGGCGATGATGCAGGCACGATCTGCCTCGTTGTTCAGGGGGCGCGACGGTCCTTTCAGTTCGCGGACGGATTCATCGCTGTTGATCGCAACGATGAGAATGTCGCCGAGGCTGGCGGACTGTTCCAAGTAGGTCACATGCCCTCGGTGCAGAAGATCGAAGCATCCGTTGGTGAGGACAACACGTTTCCCTGCTGTGGCAGCGGCAATCCGGTGTTCGAGAATGCTTGGGAGGGTAAGTACGCGTTCGGGAATCATTGGGTCACTTCGAGGAAATGATTCACGGCATCAAGGAGGCTGTCGAACACGGGATAGACGCCCGAGAATCCGAGCGACGCGAGTTCCTGACGCAAATCGTCGAGGCCAGTGGCAACGCCAATACCGCGAGTGCCGGCGTTGCGTGCAGTTTCGATGTCGCTCCCTCGATCGCCGATGTAGGCGAAGTGAGAGGGGGATGTTCCCGTTTCCGCGAAGATTTCCTGAGCAAATCTCGGTGAAGGTTTTCGGTAAATGGATGGAGCCTCGGGTGACTCTGGTGCGGTGCAGATTCTTCGAAAGGGGCACGGTCCGAGTTCGAGAAGCTCAATCATGCGGAGCGTGCATCGTTCGGCATCCTCGAGGGAGAACATACCCCGTCCCACCCCAGATTGGTTGGTGTGTAGGTAAAGTTCAACGCCATGATTTATCGCAAGTTCCAAAGCTTCGCGGACGGAGGGCAAGAGGATGACTTTCTCCGGCGAATGAAGATAGGGGACGTGGTGGATGAGCGTCCCGTCGCGGTCAAGAATGAGTCCGCGGTGAGGGCGTGTTAAAAAGGGGGCTGCGGCCGAGGGGTTCAAGTTTGGGGGGCGGGTAGGAGAGAGGAGAGCGTCATCATGACTTCCCGAGCGCTCAGATTCGACAATATCCCTTCGGATGCTGTGAGGACGTGGTTTGATGGTCGCTCCGGCGGGTAGGGGCCGTAGAGGCTGGGGTCTGTCGGGCCAAAAATGGCGAGGGTGGGTTTTGCCATGGCGGCAGCGAGATGCATTGGGCCGCTATCGTTCGCAATGACGAGCGAAGCGTGACTCAGAAGCGCAGGGAGTTGCTCTAGTGGCAGTTTCCCGCAGAGGTTGAGAAATCGATCAGGTTGGGGAGGGGTCGGAGCGAACGGCGACGGATCGCTCCCTGCCCAGATGATGGTCAGCGACGGATGCGAGGTGAGAAGCAGCTCTGTGAGTTCCGCAAAGTACGGCCACATCTTCTCCCGCCGTCGGCTTTCCGGGAACAGGATGATTGGGGGGGAATCTGCCCCAAAGGCTGCCAGTTGAGGGATATTCGTTTTCGTTTTGAAACGGATTGGCGGCAACGTCTGGGAATGCGTTCCGAGAAGGTGGGCGAACTGTAGCAGTTCATCGAGAGCATGCTTACGGTTCCCTCTGGTGATGGGTGTGGTTGTTTCCGTGTAAAAAAGGGACGAGCCCTCTCGAGCGTTGTGCCTGCCTATTTTTCTCGGGGCATTGGCGCTCCACGTCATCAATCCGCTTCGAAGGAGTCCCTGAAGATCGAGGACGAGATCGAAATGTCGTTGTCGGAGATTTCGCATCACACCAAGAATGCCGGCGAGTCCTTGCTTGCGTTGGAAGATGATCGTTTCGTCAACGCATTCTGCCGCTTCCACCAGAGGAGCGAAGATTTCCCTGACGACCCACGTGACATGCCAGGCGGGGTGCGCGGCTTTGAGGCAGGTGACGGCTTGGAGTCCGTGGATGATATCCCCGAGCGAGGAGGGTTTGATGATGAGGACTCGTGTCATTTCGACGGGTGGGGATACGAACCACTGTTGCCGCAGTTTGGGTTTGAGATGTCAAGTCTCAGCGGGTACGAAGCGGGATGCTTCCAGGGGGTGGTTCGATATGGTCTGAGGTTCGTGAAGGGGCGAAAGTGTGGATTAGGTTACCGAACTGGCTCGGTGACGTGGTGATGCTTTTGCCATTTTTGAGGCTGATGCAGAGTGCTCGAGAGTCCGCGAAGTTTGTTTTTGTGGGGAAAGCGGCATTTGAACCAATCTTGAAGCGCTTCGGGCTAGTTGGGGCATATTGTGGATTGCCGAACAGGGGTTGGCGCTATTTCGGCGCGTTCCGCTCGGGAGAGCATCGTCGTCCGGATGTTTGCGTCCTTTTCACCAACTCGCTCAGGGGGGATATTGAGGCGTTGGTCACGGGCGGGAGGATGAGGGTGGGGGCTGCGTTTGGAAACCGCTTCCGGCCCTTGCTGAGTCATTCGGTGCGCGTGCCG
>JACCEB010689980.1_pt1 | contig 11920 bp, 13 predicted proteins | sample 7454761 | NCBI WGS metagenome assembly JACCEB01 (sample SAMN15323454, study PRJNA562643) | freshwater metagenome | isolation source: river surface water | place: USA:Blue River Watershed | collected 2017-08-18 | reverse complement strand
TGCACGAAGAACATGGATATGTGTTTCACTGTATAACATCTATGAGTTCAGACGAAAATGCACAAGAACTGCGGAAGATGAATCTTCGTAAACTTTTTGGAAAAACTGCATTCACTGAATTTATCATATTAGATACAGGTGCAGACAAAGACGAAGTTCTGGAAAAATATCGTGATAAGGGCCATTGGTGGATTGAAGATAAGATCACTAATGCAGAAGCAGGAAACAATGTAGGTTTAAAATCTTTGGTGATGGAACACGGGCATAATATGGATTATGAGAATCCGGATATACCTAGAGTTAAAAACTGGAAAGAGATTTTTGAAAGAATTACCGGACAGAAAGATTATTAACAAAGTTTGCTAAAAGCAAATGATGTTTACCTCCATGCCAATGTGGCTGGAGGTATTTTTTATCATACCACCATTGTTCACTTTCTAAGTGACATCCTATTAAGGCAATATTTCGTTGGACTATAGCCATAGGATCAGAATTGCTATAACGAGCCACGACATCCATATTATTGCCAACAAAAGCACAGCCGTCATAAAAATACATCCTTTCACTTTGTTCTAACCATTGAACTGGCATGGCTTTAGGATGCGGACGTCTGGTGCAGGTTTTAGGACGTTTGATATACTGTGTTACTTCTATACCATCTAGTAGATCAAAATAGTGTTTTCCTGCCCAATATGCTCCCATACATATGCCTAGATATCGTCCGCCGTTATTCACAAAGTTTTTTACTGTATCAAAATTCCATTTAAGCAGCCTATCGAATCTATCTGCATCTCCAAAACCTCCCGGAAAACAGACACAATCAACATCGTCGAAAAAAGTCGGTTCTACCTCGTCTATGGAAAATAATTTAAAAGTGTGTTGAGAATTTAGAGCTTTGATGATACCATTAGCAGAATCAACTGCACAGACAGGCTGATGAATAAAAATTGCAATGTTCATTGTTAGAACGTAAAATGCTCACTTAGGATGCCATTCCGGGGCACGACTCCCATAACATCCTGCCCAGCAGCCGGGCACACACATAGTAACGATAACGTCCTAAGGTAGTGTGTTCTTATGATCTTGTTAGATTACAGCAATATGTTGGATCACACCAGGGGTTAGATTCAACATCTGCTACTGCTAAACTTGATACCAAAATTAAGAAACTTAAAAAAATCTTTTTCATTAATTATTCTTGCTTTTCAATAGTGTAGTCGTCTTCTGTGCTATCAGGATAACGAGTTGTTAATTTATTGAGTACGTCTGCTCTGCTGTCACCTTCGATCCTAGCAGTTTTGCCCGATGTTCTTTGGGTAACCAAATAAACTCCGGGACCATCGTTTTCATCTGTTTCTGGTTCATCTTTCTTTGGAGCTTCGCTGGCGTACGACGCAGGTAGTTTGTCTTTTATGTCAGCAATAGCTTTAGAAACATCGTATCCACCCTTGGTGATTTCTGTAGAATTAGCATTAACTTCTTGGGCCTTGCTCTGTAATGCCTTGATAATTTCTTTCATTAAACCTGGATACAATTCTGCAAATTTCTTATCACCTCTGGAATAACTATCGCTCTGATCACCGTTATTCATCTGTCCGGTAGGAGCATGCATCTGCCATTTACCATTCTTATCGTCCATATTCTCTTTATCGAGAATTGAAATAATTGGACCTTCGGGGGCGTATCTTTCAAACCATCGTAAGCCCGAACTAGATCCTGTACAGAAGCTAGCTTGAAAACCTGCAGAATTATTGAACGTATAACAGGCACCATAATTGTAGGGTAGTGTTACTAAGAATCTATCGTTATCAATCAACGTGGTTTCTTTCTTTTCACGTTTATGTTTTTCAATAGTTTCTGCATCTTTGATTCTGGCCAACTCATCGCGATAAACTCTGTCCTGAATGATACGTTGTATTTGTTTAAGACTTTTAAATTTGTTAAAATCCTGATGCGGTTCTTTGAGTTTTCCTCTTATACTTAAGGCTTTCCATGCACCTAACGCATCACCGCCCTCACCATTTATATCTTCGTAATCTACAATACCATTAGCATACAGTCTCGTAAGCCACTCGTCGAACTTACCATCTGCTGAAAGGTCTCCATAGTCTGTGGCTCTGAGACTATCATCTAATAATTCGCTCCACAATTGGAAAATCTTTTGACTGTTCTCAGCAGCCTTAACCGGATCATTTTCTTGACCGAATACAGCTGGTCCTAGTGCTGCAACTTTACTTTTTGGAAGCGTTCCGTCGTTACGCATTGCGATGGCTACCATTTTCGCCATTTTCGGGTCTTTTATTTTTGAAGCGACATTGGCTTCTTGGATAATTTGAGTAAGCTTCATCCTGATATCAATGTCCTTTTGAAAAATCCTAGCACAGTGCCTAATTTCTTTTGATCGCCTGCGGATATATCTTTTAATAGCTGTTTTGGACCTTCTGGAAATTGTGCATTGTATCCGCCTCTACCGTATCCCGATCTGTTAATTGTACCAGTTTGTTCTGGATAATGATGGCTAGCAGCCATTATAACCGCGGTATTGATGGCATTGGTAACACTACCAGGCGTGTCAGTGTCTCCGGCTTCTAGCATGTCTAAGGCATTTTGAAGATTTCTTACCTGTGACAATTTTTTTTCAGCTTTTTCAAACGCATCATTCTTAATTTGATTAGCGATATGCCCTTTGATATCTGCGATTGCAGATGTTATTGCACGTGACCACAAAGGTTTAAATTTCTTTGTAAGGGTTTCTACACTTACTTCGTTAGCCGAGTTTCTTTGTGCGTCATCTCTCTTTCTTTTTTTATCGTCTAGATCAGAACTGGTAACTTTGCCGACATAAAACTTTTGTAACTTACCAATTTCGCCTTTGAGAAAATCTAAGATATTTCCACCTCGACCGTCTCTTATCAACTGAGGTTCACCCCCTGCACTGGCCAGTGCTTCGTAGCTGTCTCCCTTTGCTTTAATAGCACCGGTACCCTTACTACCAACAATGATTACCCATGCGCCTCTGTACGAACCTTTTAGTTCTGACCATGAGATTTTATCTACCTGTTTGTAATTTTGATCATGGGCCAATCTCATATCTTTATGGAGCTTTACTATAACTTCTTGACCGCCCGGACTACCAGTTATAAGATCTAAAGAAGTAGATGCTTCGTTAACAAAGCCTTCTAACAACTGAGCAAAAATTTTATAACTTTCTGGTCTCATTAGTTACACCAAGATTGTTTAGCATCGCCGTAATATTCACGAGCGAAACCATTACGAATAAGTTCTGCACGTAGACTCACACCGTTCAGTATGATATCTCCCAATACACGACCACCAAACTTGTCCCACGCATAGAGTGTAACTTGATGCTTTTGGGTAGTGGCCACTGCGTTTTTGGTAAAAGCTGAGGCTGCTTCTCCTCGCTGTGCTTCACTAGGACATTGGGCTCTATGTCCTTTTTCTGGAGTATCGACTCCGTAGATTCTAACTGCAAGCTCAGGTTTAAGCGGCTTAGGAAGAAACGGCGCACTGATTACTATAGTGTCGCCGTCACTTACCCTTAAAATTTGTGCGTCATAGGTCACACCCTGTGGCGCTTTTTGTGCGAAAGCTGCTTTTCCTAAAGGAAAAAACAGTAAAAACCCTAGCATTAGCAGGATAGCTTTTTCTTTAAACATAGAAATCCCTCAATAATAGCTATATTTATAGATTAATACAGATCATTATTACCTAATATCTTACCGCCTATTACAAACTTACTGCGGCATTCTGGACATCGGCATTCGTTGCAGTCGCAGTCGTCAGTTAAACAACTATGTCCGCAGTGTGCATAGCACCCGCACCCGCAGTTGGGTTTGAGTCTTTGATAGGTTGTATCATCTTGATCCATAATCGCTCCTATTCGTAGGTTACTGTGTCGCTATCTCCCAAGCGCCACTTAGGGTTAGTTTCTACTACATATTTCTTAGTACAGACTTTGAAGTCTGGGAACAGCATTTCCTTGGGATTTGAAGCAGCATCAAAGAACAAGCAACGATTGTTAGGCTGTGCTGCATACTGTCCGTTGTCTAGCTGTATGAAGTTGAAGCTCTTGTGATCTTCAGGCCATTCGCTGTAACTGGTATCTATGATGTTCAAATCAGGCGCAGCATTGTCTACGGTAAACATATAGTTTCCTTGATACATCTGTTTATCTTTGGCATAGAACTTACAGCTGAGATTGCGTAGGAAAGCTTTCTGTATGACTGCTATGTCGTAACTGAAACAGTCCCAGATCTGTAGTGTGTCTAAAGGTAGAAGCTTCTCCGGCTCAAGATCGTCTGTGCGCGAAACGAACGCTGACAGAGGTAGCTTGTCATAAAGAGCTCCATAGCGTGGTAGATATGCTTCAATGCGGAATGCCTGGCTGCGTAGGCTTTTGATGCTGACCCAGATGCAGGGTTCATACTCACTGTATCCTTGTTTAAAGTCATATAGATATTCTCGTCTTACGTAACAGTGTACAGGAGGAAGATTGGCTACTAGAAAACTCATCTCTGTTCAATCCAAGTCATTGCGGCCAGTGCGGCCTTGTTAGTGCCAGGACTGGCTATGGCCAGGGTCAGTATGTCGCTGACTGTGCCTAGACTGCTACGGCCAAGTTGATATACAGTATCTTTATCCAGCCTAATACCTGTACCACCACCACCAATAACGAATCCTGAATCTAGATCTGTGCCATTGGTATAACTGGTAGCAGAAACATCGTATTGTGTGAATGCATTGGCATCGGGCATGTCTATAAAGTTAGCATTAGTCAGCGTGGCATTGCGAACCAGTTTGTAAAACACTGAGGTGTTGTCTATGGTAGCTGCCTGGAAGAATGTGGGCAAGACGATTCCTTTCAGCGCGGAGCTTTTCAATCTAATGCTGAGTATGGGGTAGAATGTGTTGGCTGAGGCCATAGTGCGGCCTGTGATAGGACCAGTAACGTTCTGTGCGATACCCAGTTTGGTCGCTTCACCTTCTGATATAAGACTGTTGGATCCTTGATAGAGATAGTGTGTGCCTGCTACACCTGTGAGATTTTCTAGCTCTAGTCTAATAGGTAGGAAGGGAGTCGAACTCCAAGGCACAGTGGATATATTAGCATGGTTAAATGTGTGTATGATATGCGTGAATCCATCAATTACATAGCCTATGATAATCTGTCCAGCACCATACCACTCATATTCAAAACTCACCATTTGAACTTTATTGGGGTCGGCTGTTATGCCACTGTTACCTAGGCCATCTAACCGATCGCCGTTCCACTGGCTGCGTGGCACACGATTTTCAACCAATATGCCTGATGTACTGGTACGCACTACCACATTATATTCTGGTAGTCCATCGGCACCTATGACTCCTGCATCTTCAAAATAAAATCCATTGGCTTCATCAAATAGGCCAATGCGTCTGCGTATGCCGGTTACTGGTGTTTGAAATTTCACAGCGTAGGTTAACGAACTACTGCGTCCTGGAATATATCGCATAACATTGCGAGTCTGGCGAATTACTTTGGCTCCCAGTGTGCCGTCCACTGCCATGTCCACCCAGTTAGTGTTTGTGTTCCAAGTGGCTGAACCACCCGATGTTGTGCTTTCATCCCAGACATCTGTTTCTTTACCGTATTGGAATGTGTTGAAGAAGTCGGTTTGATAGTTTGATATCTTCAACCTATTCTTGCTGGTGTAACCTGCCTGTGCGTCGAGAGTCCTGATGGTTGGTTGACCTTCAGCATCGTAGGTCATGGCCTTGTGCAGATTTAGGAGGTTAGATTCATCTGCGTGAATATAGTTTGTTGAGTTAGGGTTTCGAACGCCCATATTTTATAATCCGTATGTCGCTTTGGTAGCGTTAAAGTTTTGTGACACCTGTGCAGCTGATAGTTCTGCATTGTAGGCCAGCACTTTACCAACACGACCTTTTAAAAGGTTACCTGTGACATAGGCAGCGATACTGGCTGTACCTGTCCCAGGATGAGCGGTTTTTTGTGCTGTGTAGGTACTGTCCAATGCTCCATTGATGTATAAACTCATACCATTGGTAGTGCTAAATGTCAATGTGACATTATACCATGTGCTGAGATTGATGGTCGCTGTTGATGGGAACGCTGTGAAGCTTCCCCAATCACTGTGTCCACAATATATTTTCCTGTCTATACTGGCCTGTGGACCCATATAGATAAAGTGTCCATCACCGCTGAATATGTTGTTGTCTTGATAACCGTTGAGATAGAACCACGCTGATTTGGTATAGGCTGTGGACGATATCACACCAGTGCTGGCACCTGAACCGTATTGGCTGGTTCCGTTGAAAGTAAAATAACTTGGCGTACCTGAAGTATAAGTTGGGCTGCCAACTAGAGTGATATTCTGTGCAGTGCCGGCGATGTCAGTCCAGGTTGTACCTGATCCACTGTAACTAGTAGCATCGTCTGGATCTAAGTTTAATACTAAGTTAGTTGTTACCAATGAGGACAGTGTCCAGGGACGTCCATTAGTTAGTGTACTGGCGCCATCATCTGGTTCTGGTACATTACCATTATAGGGATTAGGCAAAAGATTTACATCGTAGGAGTTTAATGTTCTGTAATATATCTTGCTGGTGTCTCCGCCAGCTTTTCTTTTGACTTCTGCGATTTCAAGTTTCTGTATCTGTCTTGCCTGTTTGCTGTCTACTTGTCTTGTAGTACACAATATTGTATCACCGTCTACTATTCCAATAGCTGTTAGCGTAGTTGAACTATCACCGTAGACTACATCATTAACAGCAGGATTATTCAACAGGCTAATTCTATAATAGTCTGTGGGTAATCCTTCATCAGTGGCGATGGCTGTAATTAATTGATCTATAGTGATAGTCAGTGCCACTGTGACTGAATCTTTGACACCTGTAAGTCCCCAATAGTAAATAGTAGCCATTATCTAACTCCGTAGACTTTACCAGGATATAGGCTAGGATGTTCGCCTCGTATATCCGCAGGATCTTTGGGTGTTTGCATTCCGCCGCCAGCTTTGGTTGTTACTGCATCTAACCCTGCATATTCTTCTTTGGGTGTGTTTGAATATTCTGTAGGTTCGCCTTGATCAGCGAGGTCTACTATCTGTCTAAATCTACGGATATCATCCGGGGCGAACTCTTCTTCTGCAGGTTCACCTTGTTTTTTCATAAAACCCACTATGTTGTCGTAGTCTGCCATAGTCACAGGACCTTGCTGCGACATCTTAATAACCGCTTCTGCAACATCATGTAGGTCCGCGTCTTGCTTTACATCTTCACGTGCTAGCTCTAGTAATCTAATGAATAAGGGTACATCTAGTTGTACGATATCTGCCATAGTAATTCCTCTATTGAATATTTATCGGTGTAAATATGTTTATGATAAACAAAGAGCCTTTCAAGCAACTGATTCGTGATCTTAAAGATAACGGAAAATACAGAGTTTTTAATGATATTATTAGAGAACGTGGAGATTTTCCTAGGGCGATTTGGTACGGGCCGTATAACATTAAAACTATAGTTAATTGGTGTTCCAACGATTATCTAGGGATGGGGCAGCATAAAGTAGTTTTAGATGCCATGCACACAGCTCTAGATCAAACGGGTTCGGGATCAGGTGGAACACGTAACATTGGCGGAACAAGCCATTATCATGTGGCCTTAGAGCATGAGTTAGCTATGCTGCATAATAAAAGTAGCATTATTGTTTAGTTCTGCATATGTGGCAAACGAATGGACATTGATTGCACTTTCAAAGATAATACCCAACATCCATTTTATCTCTGATGCTAACAATCATAACAGTCTTATTATAGGTATCGGCCATAGTCGAGCACCTAAAACAGTTTTTAGACATAATGATTTAAATCATCTCGAAGATATACTGTGCTCAGTAAAATTAGCAGGTCAGATTCCATGTATTGTGTTCGAATCTGTGTATTCTATGGACGGAGACGTGGGAGAAATTAAAGGTATCTGCGATCTAGCAGACAAGTATGATGCAATTACCTATATTGATGAAGTACATGCGGTAGGACTCTATGGAACCCACGGCGGCGGAAAGGTCGAAGAGCTGGGACTTGAATCTAGGATTGACATAGTCAATGGAACTTTGGGTAAGGCCTATGGAGTCCAAGGTGGCTATATCGCTGCCGATGCTGATGTGGTAGATGCAATTAGATCTGTAGCAGCTGGCTTTATTTTCACCACGTCGATGTCGCCCGTTACCTGTGCAGGAGCTCTAGCTGCCGTAAAATATCTCAAAGATCACAACGACATTAGAGTTAAGCATCAAGAGAGAGCGGATAAGTTAAAGCAGTTGCTTAAAGAAAGCGAGTTGCCTTTAATGGATTGTTCTACTACACATATTGTGCCGGTTTTAGTAGGCGAAGCTAAAAGATGTAAGATAATGAGTGACCTACTGCTTACGGAACACAGTATCTATGTTCAGCCTATTAATTATCCAACTGTCGATGTTGGCACAGAACGTTTAAGATTTGCACCAACACCCTTTCACGATGATGCTATGATGAGTGATCTGATTTCTGCGCTGAAGTCTGTGTATCACCAGGTGCCAGCCTAAATCTATCTTCAATGTAGTCAGCAGTTCCGACTTCAAAAATTACAGATCCTGCTACCAAAGCTTCGATCTGATGTGGGCCTAGGGCTCCGAAGTCTGCGGTCTTCCCTTCATCTAATAAGGCTTCTTTGACTTCGCCTGTAGCAACATCAATATAAGTTACTTTGAACTTGCCTGCATTAATAAACCAGCTTTTATATTTTTCTTTGTGAAATACCAAACTGGTCTTTGCACCGGCACGTTCAAACACTAGAAGTTTACCACAGTATTTGTCGTTATTGGCGAATATGATTTCGAATCCCCAACCTTTGTTTACTTTTCCTAATTGTTGTAAGTTCATTATCTTTTCTCTATGACCTTATCGGCCAAGCCCCATGTTACTGCTTCCTGTGCAGAAAGAAAGGTGTCAAACTTCATTGTATCAAACATTTGTTCGTAGGTTTTACCGGAGGTGTTATGTTTAACATACAACTCAGTTAACCGTTGATTGATACGTTTAGATTCCTCTAGATGCCTGCGACTGTCTTCAAACTCTAGTTCCTGTACGTGCACCGAACCACTGGTGCCACGGGTGCCGGAACTAACACGATGAATCATCGTTCGGCTTTCGGGTAATACAAATCTCTTACCTGGAGCACCTGCCATCGCTAGAAAAGATCCCATAGAACAGGCTTGACCCATAACATAGGTGGCCACATCTGGTTTGATAAATTGCATCGTATCGTAGATACTAAGACCAGCTGTCACTGCACCACCCGGACTATTAATAAACAGCGAAATGTCTTTGTGAGGATCTTCCGATTCCAAAAATAACAACTGCGCCACAACTAAATTAGCCATGTGGTCTTCCACAGGACCATTTAGCATGATGATGCGCTCTTTCAACAATCTACTGTAAATATCATAGGCTCTTTCACCTTTGCTAGTAGATTCTACTACGATTGGGACAAGGGTCATACTTTTCCTTTATTATTGTGTAACTGTTGTATTTTATGCGAAAAGAGATTGATTTGCAAGATATCTGAGCATATAATCGTTAAATACTTGAAATTAGGTAGTTCAAATGTCAACACTTCTACTAAACGCAGACATGCAACCTGTTAGCCTACTACCTCTTTCTGTAGTGGATTGGCAGGAAGCAATACGATATATGGTCCTTGACAAGGTCAAGGTATTGGAATGGCACGACGACTGGATCGTTAGATCTGCTCGTTGGGAAACTCGTGTGCCCGCAGTAATCATGCTCAATGATTACCAAAAACCAAAACACACCATGCGCTTATCTAAGCGTAACATCTTCCTTCGTGACGAATATCGTTGCCAATATTGCGGCACAGAAGTTAATGAAGCTTCTGCAACTTTGGACCATGTACACCCTGTGAGTTTGGGAGGTAAGACCACATGGGAAAATTCTACCACAGCCTGTAAACCCTGCAACTACAGAAAAGCTGCCCATATTGGAAAGTACAAACCTAAAATTCAGCCCTACAAGCCGACCTTTTGGGATTTAGTAGCCAAAAGAAAAAATAAGGGCTATCACTTTGAGCATTCTAGTTGGGCCGTGTATTTGGGTCTCGAATGAGTTGACAAAATCTCCGTGAGGTGCTATTATACTTGTATGATTAGCGATCACGGAGATCATTTTGAGTGAATTTCATACCCAATATCTTTATTCTACGGCCAGCCAAAAAGAAGCTACCGTAGGATCACACAGTGGCAAAACGTTTCCTCCTAAGGGCAAAGCAGGAGAAACTTATCACGAAAATGCCATAGAGCGGGTGAACCAGCAGGACACAACTTCAACTAGCGAACCTCTAGAACTGCTAGATTCTAGAAAAGTCCCATTGCATATCACAGATAAAATGGTACGTGAAACTATTTGTAGTTTTGACAGTCCGCTGCCAGGCATTAAGTTTCAACTGAGTCGCGATGACAAAGATAGAGAATGGATTGATTTTCACGGTCTCGCTAACGCAGATGACATGAAGCGTGTCTGGAACGAAGCCATTAATTATTTGACTCACGGTGTTCGAGCTCCTTTTAACTTTGCCAACTTCGAATATCAGGAACAGATTGTTGATTGGGCCGTAGAAAGATTTCAATCAGGAAACAACGACATTCTAATAAACGCAATTATGCGAGCTGGTAAGTGTAAAATCAGTTACGAGATTGCAAAGAAAGTCAGTGCCAAAACTATTCTAATCGTTACAGCGAAGCCGGGAGTAGATGACTCCTGGTCAGAACTGTTGCCATATGGCAACAAACCGCATGTTAATTATGTTGACTGGGTCTATCATAGTTATAACGATTACAAAACAAAACCTCTAGAAATCAAAGACCACAAAGTTAATGTAGTATTTGTAAGTCTTCAATACATCAACACACATTTTGCATCTCCTACGAAATTACTAGAAACTCTATTCGCAGTGAACTGGGATGTTGTGTTCTTTGATGAGCAACATTATGCCACACAAACTGTTAATACAGTTAACATTTTTGAAAGATTAAACTATACTCGAAAGGTAGAGTTGAGTGGTACACCTTATAAAACTCTACTCAGCGGCAGATTTGATAAAGACAACATTGCTAACTTTGATTACATAGACGAACAAAAAATCCGTAAAACAGCAGATGTGAACTCTGACCTTTATAAAGCATTTGAGTATCGTGCAGACATTAATTGGTCTCTTATTACAGTTCCAGACAACGTCAAGGCTCTACTGGGCGAGGAAGGATTTACTCATGCAAAACTATTTGCCACTGATAAAAAGTCTGTGTTTCTTAATCAACCAGCGGTAGTCGAATATATTCGATTCGTTCAGAAACGAGCCTACAAAAATCCTCCAGGACGTTTTATGAATATCGCTAATCTTAATCGTCATACTATTTGGGTCATGCCTGACAATGTAAAGGCCATCTCCGCCATGGAAGAACTTCTGCAGGCTGATCCTTATTTTGGTAAGTTTCAAATTATCAACGGCTCTGGTAAAGGAGTTAAAGACATTACTGATGTTGATAAGGTTATACAAAAAGTCGAAAGTGGAAAAGTAGATGCCAGCGGAACTATTACATTGACCTGTGGTAGATTTTTAGAAGGTACAACAATTCCGCAATGGTGCGCTGTGCATCAAATGAATGATGATCGTTCTGCATCGGATTACTTTCAGGGATCGTTTCGCTGTAAGAGTGCATGGCCCGAAGGCGATAAGAAATCTGTTATGGTCTTTGACTACAATCCACAACGCTGTATTGGCGTCATGTATAAACATGTCATTGATACCGCAGACAGAGAAAATGGAGAAACAAACGAGCAACGTT
>JACCEB010443698.1_pt1 | contig 11922 bp, 8 predicted proteins | sample 7454761 | NCBI WGS metagenome assembly JACCEB01 (sample SAMN15323454, study PRJNA562643) | freshwater metagenome | isolation source: river surface water | place: USA:Blue River Watershed | collected 2017-08-18 | reverse complement strand
ATCCATTTGCCAATTCGCTTACCTAGCACAACTTCTAACCATGAAGCCACTAACCACCCTAGCCAAATCAATACACTTACTAATGTAATATAAATTAATACTAATACTATTAGTATTCTTGGATTATAATAGAAAGGCATTCTAACTGTGTAATTATTTATTAATATCTTCAATGAATTTTATAAAAAAATAATTATTATTGTTCAAATAACTAAGCTGAACAATTCAGGCATTCTTCAGGTTCAGGGCCTAGTGATTGATATTGCACTGCAGTCATTTGTGTAGGTTGTGTAAGTTGCTGCTCTAGGACTACCTGACTATGCCGACTAGGCGAAAGTGCCGGATTTGATGTAGTTTGTCCACTGGCCCCAGTTGGTTGCTGAGTAGTGTTAAACTTGGCTAAATCAACACTGAATTTGGCACCCTGGACTTTAGCCTGAGTGCGCAAATAGTAAATGCCGGTCTTCAGCCCCGATTTCCAAGCGTGGAAATGCATGGCATTAATCTTGCGTTGTGTCGGGTCACGCATAAATAGATTCATACTCTGAGTTTGACAAACATATGGACTACGTGCAACTGCATGGTCGATAACAGATTTCTGTTTGATTTCCCAAACCGTCTTATAGAGTGCGCGGATATGTTCGGGGATATCCAAGAGTTCTTGGATACTACCACCAGCCATAATAATACGGTCTTTCATTTCCTGAGACCAAATACCTAAATCAATCAGGTCTTGAATGAGATACTTATTAATAATAGTGAATAGTCCGGCTAGGGTTTGCCGTGTATAAATATTATTAGTGTATGGCTCAATACATTCGTTATTACCCAGGATTTGGCTCGTGCTCGCAGTTGGCATCATTGCCATCATTAGTGAATTCCTGAGCCCATGTGTTTTAATGGCTTTTTTGAGTTCCGACCATTCCCCGGCTAGTTCAGCGCTAGGTTCCACACCCCACAAATCAAATTGGAGTTGGCCATTAGCAGCCGGTGAACCCACGAATGATGAATACGCACCAGCTAGAGACATCGGCAGTTTATCCACTTCTTCGGGGATAATGAAATACTTTTTTGGGTATTCGGCAACGATGAGTTCATCTTCAGGTGTGCGTTCGGGGGTGGGTTTCTTCACGGCCCGTCGATATTCTTGAAGAATTGTCTTGCGTTTCCTTGCTAATTCCATACTTGCTTGACAGGCTGCCAGATACATATGCTCGGCAATCTTGGCACTAAGAGCAACTGCTTCGGGAGATTCGAAAGGCAAACGGAGTTGTGCGAAAACATCAGCTAGGCCTTGAATACCAATACCAATAGGGCGATGACGGCGATTGCTACGTTCAGTCTCGGGAAGCGGGTAATAGTTATAATCGATTACCTTATTTAGATTCCTAGTTGCCATCTTGGTAATTTCACGGAGTTTCTTGAAATTGAAAACTGGTTTCACGAATTCTAGCAAATCATTGTAACCACCTACACGTTGTTCACCCATGAAAATTTGAGGAACAGTAGAAATCCTAGAGCCGGGCGGCATCATACATGCACCAGTTACAGGGTCACATTCAAGTTTCCCTGCCGCCTTAAGAGCTTCTGCATTTGCGGAATTCAGGTCCATAAAGAATTCCTTGCGGCGGGCATCATCATCAAGGTTGATTTCCTCATATTTATAACCTAGTCGGCCTAGCAGTGCTTTAGCCAAGTCGCAATACCGGCACCCAGATTTACTAAATACCTTAAACGGTTCGCTGAAAACAGGGCGTTCCAAGAACTTGGGTAGCGCAACACTAAGAAGATTACAAACCGCAATTTCGTCCCGGGAGGTATATTCAACGATTTCATTGCAAAGGTTAGAGGATTTAATAGTCCCCAAGTTCTTCTGATTACTCTTGCTATTAACAGCATCCTTATAAGTTATATAAGGCATCCCTGTTTCAATCTGGCTATCAATAATGGTTTTCCAGAGTTCTTGGGCGCTGACTTGTTTACGCCCGCGGCCTTCACGTTCATAGCGTTCATAAAGTTCCTTGAATTCAGCACCATAAACATCAGCTAGACCAGGGCATTCATCAGGGCACATTAGAGTCCAAGGTTGGTCGGCTTCCACACGTTGCATGAATAGGTCAGGCATCCAGAGAGCATAGAACAGGTCACGGGCACGTAGTTTCTCATCACCAGTATTGCGGCGGAGCAATAGGAATTCTTCAATATCCGCATGCCATGGTTCAAGATAAATGGCAAAACTGCCTTTACGTTTATTACCACCTTGGTCAACATAACATGCAGTTTCATTGAAGTTTTTAAGCATAGGAACGATACCTCGGCTATCACCATTGGTCCCGCGAATATAAGAGCCTTTAGCCCGGATATTGTGAATACTAACACCAATACCACCAGCTAGTTTACTAATAATAGCCGTTTGCTTCAGGGTTTCATAAATACCTTCAATGCTATCATCTTGGACCACCATCAGGAAACAACTAGCGGCTTGTTCGCGCTGTGTTCCCATATTAAATAGAGTGGGAGTAGCGTGGGTGAAATAACCTTCACTCATTTCGTGGTATGATTTGATGGCTTCTTTGATATCATCCCGGTGGATAGCCAAACTTACCCGCATAAACATATGTTGTGGGCGTTCAACTACCCTAGAGCCCACTTTAAGTAGATAGGCGCGTTCCAGGGTTTTGAATCCGAAATAATCAAAGTTATAATCGCGGTCGTAGTTCAAGCTAGAATTAATCTTGTCTTTATTTGCCATAACTAGGTCATAGAACCCCTTATTAACTAGGGGGCATGGCTTACCTAGCACATCTTTGTTCTCCCAAAGTTGTTGGACGGTCTCACTAAATGACGAACTGGTAAATTTGTGATGATTACTAATTATAATCCGACCTGCCAAACGACCATAATCCGGATGAAGAGTCATCTTGTTGGCACAGGTATCAGCCGCAAGTTCATCAATTTCACGTGTTGCAATTCCGTTGTAAATCTTACTAATAATAGTTTGTGCCAATTCATGGACATGCACGGCTAGGCCCGCACTTAGTTTTTTTAGACGTTTTGTAATTTTGTCAAAACTAATTTCCTCACGATCGCCATTCCGTTTACATACATAAAATGTCGATTGGTCAATAGCAGTTGCTGATGTTTGATTCATTTCTTCAGATAATTCTGATTTTTGACTCGTGGTATTTGAACTAAGCGTTTGAGATAATATTATATTTGTAGGTTTATTCATTCCTTGTAAAACGATTTTTATATTAAAATTTAGCAAATGTGTGAGAGTGTAGTAATATTTACCGGATATTGGTTATCCTTGGTCCTGGCTGTGGTTCTGTTATTTTAAATCTGCTAAAATATTTTTCAGATTTTAGGCACATCACATTTTTTTATTAGCAGTAAAAAGTCAAAAAAACAAATTAATTCATAAATTACCCAACATACGGACTTTTAACTAGTGTATGTTTTATCAGCAATAATAATGTTCCTGAACCAAATACTACCAAATTGGTATATAAAATTCTCCTTTTATCATCACCTACATATTCAGCAATAAGATAATCATATATATACCATAAACTCGCCCACAAGAGTAAGAAGATTAACAAATCTGCAAATTCATATGCAAAATAAAATAACCTTTTTGTAAAAGACATCACTATTTATACTTTACATATACTTTATTTGAACTTTATTTACAGTTTATTTAGTTCATCTTTTTATTTTTATCATCGGAATTTGATGTTCGTTTTGCAATAACATCTCCAATGAATGTATACCCTATTATAATTTGTTCAGTGCAATATTGATATATATTTTGACATATTTCATTAGCTGTAATGCGGTTTAGTTTACCTTCATGTGTAACCTTCTGGTTCTTTCCTAGTATTTTGGTTTTGTTGGTTTTAGAAACTGCTGGTTCTCTTACTTTATTAAAATATCGCACTGCTGATTTATAAAAATGTATAGCATTATTATCTGTGTCGGATGCAACACCATTTGTCGGTATTTGAGATGCAGATTCATTAGTTACAGCTGGTGTAGTAGTTTGTTTATAAATTTTCTCCCTAATATCAGTTATTAATCCAGTGATTTGCTCAGATTTGAAGAATTGTGAATATTGTCCAATTCTGTCAATTATAGGATATTGAGATGATATGACATCCTCGTCCATTATAATTTGCCACGGTTTCAGTTTTTCAAGAACAGAAGTCATGGATGTCCATGATTTGTGATGATCCGTGTCGACTACACCATTTTTATCAACCATTGAAGGGTGTAAATGCCAATCATCTACCCACAAACATACAGGTGCGCGTTTCCATAAATCTCGTCGTGTAGTCAAATATTTTATATCTGAATACATGAATGCAACACCACAACAGCTTAGATTATTACCAGTCATAGCAATAACTAATTTATCTAATCCTGCCCAGATTTTATCATCGTTTATTAATTCCTTAACATTTACCTTATTAAATGACAATACTATGAATTTTTTAGATTGGCCATTTTCAACATATGATTCATTATGTAGTGCAAGATTTGTAATCGCACTTTCAATATCAGCCAATGAACTTATCAAAATATTGTTCGCGGCAATTTCATATTTTATATCATCCGCCGATTCAGTGCCATTAAAACATGATTTAGCATCGAATTTGTCTAAGTCCGACAATAATTTATTATCATTCCAGCCTAGCACTGATCCGGAATCTATAATTACCTTACCACCAGTTTCCTTGTTCCATTGATTAAGATTTTCCGGCGATATCGCATTTCCATTAGTATGTATAAGTGGAACAGGCACACGATTTTTAGCTAAGATATGTATTATTTGATTTGATGTCATAATACGTGGTCTGGCAAGAGAAATTATTAGATTACTAGGTGTTTCAGGTTGTGCAGCAATCCAAAATGGAAACCTGGATGCAAAGTAAAGTGCACGGTTGGTTTCCCATTCAGGTTCTTGTTTTGCAGTATTCCGTTCACGGAGGTGTCGTATCATATCCTTGAATTGTGATTCCTGGAAAAATTTAATGCGCTCCCAATCATATGCAGCAATTGTTTTTTCCTTAACTAATGGTGAAAAAATATCTGTTGTCGTAAACAGTGAATATACTGGAATATCTTTGTATTCATATGCGATATTCTCTATCCCGCCTTCTTCACGGTTAAGTAGCGACCAAACCGCAACAACTTCGGCGCCACGGTTTTTGAGTTTTTGGATAGTCTTTAGCACACTCGCACCAGTAGTAATTACATCCTCAATTAGGATAACCCTGTCGTCAATACCTAGCCGACCTTCAATAAGTTTCTTCGTCCCGTGTTGTTTGGGTTGGTCGCGGACTAAAACACTCGGCTTACCCATCCTAGCTGCTAACATACTAGCAAACGGAACCGCACCTACTGGAACACTTGCAAATTTGTCAAATTGCACTCCCGATTCATTAATCCGAGTTACTAATCTCTCAACTACATCGGAAATCAGGTTAGGAAATGCCAATAATCCGCGCATATCCATATAATATGGTGATTTTTTGCCAGAACTCAACTCAATTTCTTTCAGTTCGACAATTTTATTTTTATGGAATTGGATAGCTATGTCTTTTTGGCTAAGTAATTTAATTGGGTTTTCAGATGATATATTAGCCGTCATATTATTTTTTAATGTAGTATATGTTATTTGATTTTTATTATCGAATTATTAAAAAGAAATTATCCGAACATTATTTAAATTAGTTATTGTAATTACAAATGGAAAACGTGGTTTTTTGGTATAACATATCGTAGCCACTCTAGTATGAGTGCATTTAATATGGACTGTATCAGCCTAGATATGTCCATGTTAGTTGGAATTACTGTGATTGCTAGTGCGACATTTAATCTTAATGCAATTCTTCACTTATCGCCACAAGACTAGCCGCTACTCGGGCGTCTTCACTTGCCACCCTGTCCGGCGAAATTGGTGGGTGTTGGAAATAACTCGCATACACCGCAGGATTAGTCTCAGCTTCTCTAACACGTTCAACAGCGTGTTTAACCGCTTCCCATTGTTGATTAGGGTTATCTAGGGTCGGGATATGAATAAATGACCTAGCATCGAACATATCAGTTATAAATGGGTCCCCCCAGTAAATCGGAATAACCCCGGCTTCAAAAGCGTTGGTTATTTTTTCAGTATGATAATGAGGTAATGACCGATTCTCAAAAGTAATCATAAACCGGAACTGGCTTAAATACTTTATATATTCATTGTGATTTTTACGGGCAGGTGGTATTGCATCTCCAGGTGCCATATTATTACGGAATCCACCTGCTGATACCACATGTCCAATTCTTGAGAGCAGCATAAATGTATCATTCCTGAGTTTGCAATTCGGATTACTAACCATGAATAAACAGAATTTGCGTTGGTCTATTGAATTTGTCATAGAATATTCCCTCCATGACAGCATCATATCAGCATAAGGTGTTATATTCCCTGGTGTTAATAAATAATTGCGGACATCGTTAGATTGTTGCGCATCTAGGATACCAGATTTCACAAGGCCATGAATCTTATATTCAATTGCATCCAATTCTTGCAAGCGGAGTTGAATATACCTAGCATTAGGCCTGTTCTCTGTTTTAATTTTAAGTTTATAAGGTGAATACATACTAAGAACATGACGAGCGCTTTTATCATCAGCAGGCATAAATCGGACTACTACATCTGCGTGTTCTTCATCCATAATATATTCACCAGAATAGAAAATCCGTTTGCCAGTCTGCCAAATTCCACGGTCAGCCGGACGATTCATAAACATTGAATAAACATGGATTAGCACACTATTAGAATTTTTGTCAGCCGTTAGCCATTTGAAAATAGGGATTTCATCTGCGCCCTGCCAAATATAACTAAATCGTAGTGGCATTACTCGTTATCACTCCTAAATTTTATGGTATTTGGGGTATTAATTTATTTTATTACCTTTATTAGCTGTGGTGGCTTAAATTAAGTTTAGTGCCGCCAAAAAATTGTTTTCTTTTTACCAACTATAAAATTCTAATATAAATAACCCTTATTTTACACAAAGAAATTCATCCTAATGGCTGAAACAACCCCCGAAAATCCGGCGAAAATCCAAATCGGGAGTGCAAAAGTATTAGAAGGTCATACATATACAGTTTCATCAGTAGCAATTAAGGATAACTTAATCATATCTGGTTCATGTGATAATACTATTCGTATTTGGGATATTGATTCTGGGTCGTGTATAAAAACACTAGAAGGTCATACTGGTCCTGTTGAGTCAATTGCGATTAAAGATAATCTAATCATTTCTGGTTCATATGATAACACAATTAAGATTTGGGATTTAGACTCAGGCGAGTGTATAAAAACAATAAAAGGCCACACAGATTGTGTTAATTCAGTAGCAATTAAAAATAATTTAATCGTGTCTGGTTCGGCTGATAAAACAATTAAGATTTGGGATATTGATTCTGGTTCGTGTATAAAAACATTAGAAGGTCATGCTAAAAGTGTTAATACAGTAACAATAAAAAATAACCTAATAATTAGTGGTTCAAGTTATAACACAATTAGGATTTGGAATATGGATTCAGGGACGTGTATTAACACATTAGAAGGCCATACATGGTGTGTACAGTCAATAGCAATTAAAGATAATCTAATCGTCTCTGGATCAGGTGATGGTATTATTATGATTTGGGACATTGATTCTGGATTGTGTATAAAAACATTAGAAGGTCAATCAAGTGTTTATTCAGTAGCAATTAAAGATAATCTAATTATTTCTGTTTCAGATGATAAAACTATTACGATTTGGGACATAGAATCTGGTTCTTGTATTAAAACATTAGAAGGACATACATGTTATGTTTATTCAGTGGCAATTAAAGATAATCTAATCATTTCAGGTTCTAATGATAATACAATTAGAATTCACCCAATTGCTTTATTTCCTAATGAATCAATCAAGTTCCAATCAGTTATTAATAGTTATTGGTTACCTGAATACCTAGAGCAGCAACTCATGGATTGTTTCACACCAAACAAATCATTAGTAGTCTAGGAACACAGCTAGGCTAAAGAAAATATTTTTTATTTTAAATACCATTTGTCTCAATACAAATAATTAACACCGAACATACTAATAATTAACACCGAACATACAAATAATTAATAGCAGAGATGACAACCAATACACCTGGTAAAGAACAACATTTGCCACCCACACATATTATTATTCTCCCTTATAGGGACCGAGAAACGGAACTCGCTGAATTCAACCGGGTAATGCCAGATTATTTCAATCGGGATATTTGCGAGAGGCAAAATGGCCGGTGGGAAATCTGGTATATAGAACAAGCAGACCAAAAACTATTCAATCGCGGGGCACTACTTAATATTGGTGCCCTAGAAGTAATCCGGCAATTTCAGCACTTAGATACCGCAATCCGGAATAATATAACCATAGTTTTCCATGATGTAGATATTGTTATCAAGGAGCCCGGGTTGATTCAATATGAATGCCAACCGGGGGAAGTCAGGCACCCGTATGGCGAAATAGACCCCCGGAAAGGACCCATGCTTGGATGTTTCTGTATTATGCGGCTAGGAGATTATCTCCGGGTTGGCGGCTCACCAAATTATTATGGATGGGGGTTAGAAGATGTGGCACTAGGACATCGTTGCCTAGCTCATCAAATCCACATTAATGAACAGAACCTAATCCCTAGATATTCGCACACCGGAATCCATGACCCCGTAAGTCATACTACCCCCGAAAAACTCAGATTTATTCGCGCGTGTCATTCACGGAATCTAGCACAATTCCGGATTGAAAATCAGGCAACACCCCAGGATACACTCGCGCGTGTCGGATATAAGATAATCAGCGAAACGACACCACTCACGGAATTACCACAAATTAAAATACTCAAGGTTGAATTCGGGATTAATTAATATCAAGTTTTGTCGTTCCATTGTTTTTTGTGTTTTTGAATTGAATTAATAGAAAATTGTTTCCGCGAACTACAAGATTAAGTAATTATAATTAATTCATTCATCTGCAAACTGCAAATTTCTCAATAAATCACTCAAGAATGTCAGCAAAACATAATTACTACAAAATCCCAATCCAAACCAAAGATGGGCTACAGTTGTATGATGTTCTTGAATATCAAGGACTATTTCTTGGAAAAAACACTAATCCTGACAGACCCGCGATTCCGCATTCACAAAAGAACAAGCAAAAGTTCGTCCTAATCAAGTATTCAGATGACGGACAGCCACGAACTCTTTGGCAAGGTGAAATCACTAATTTTGAAGCAGGATATAACTTGGAAATTTTTCCACATCCTGAATCTCCTGGCGATTACTTGGTTTTTACACATCCAGAAAGTAATTTGGCGAGTAGTCATTGTTATTGGCTAAAGAATAGTGATAATTCATGCACAGAAATCATGGCAGCCCAAACAAAGCTACGTGGCTTGAAGTATATCCATTACCACATCGGGAAGTTTATTGGTATTTTCCATTCGCAAACAACACAGCGCGTCCATATCGGAAATAGTCACAGGATTAACATAGGCGGAATCGTCTTGTCATTCCGTGGCTCACAAAACCAACTTATCCAACGTGGGAAACAAATTGATATTACTGTTATTAATATTAAGCGGTTGGCTGATTTGGATCCGATATACCATGTTTGTGAGCGTTTTTGTAGTTATAACCCACCCGGCGAAGATTACTTGGTCTTTCAACTAAACCTCTCAGTTCAGGTCAAATATAACATTTTGACACAGGAAACTAACGTCACCAATGAAGTAATCGAATTCCGGCAACCTGATGAAACACTACTCAGAGATTGGGACGAGTTGGATATGCCACCTAATCCAGTTTATAATTGCTTGAATTCATATGTAATTCCTGGAACACAAGATTTGTTTGTGTATGATACTTGGACTTGGGGTGAAAACAATATTTATATTTATAAGGATTCTGATAAGAGGTTTCATTGGGTCAAAGCACCAAATTTCCGCCGAATTGGATATAATGATGTTAAGTTTTTGACACCTAATTTGGCTATCATTACTAAGTATGATACACATCGGGCTGAATACGCACAATTCATCGTTCATCTGGATACTGAAAATCTTAAACTTACAATTATTAGAGAATCACCACTTGTCAATTGCCAAACAATTAGTGGAATGGCTAATGGTAGTATTTTGCTGCGGGATAATTTGTATGAACCTATTACCGGAAAACATCCAAAGCCATTCGCCGACCAGCACATCGCAAAGGTCGCCGGCGCACTTACTGGAATTTCGCTAGGAATGGGAAATCTAGTCGGTAAGTGGTCTGTTGCACTGAAAAGCACTAAGTTGGGTTCCATAGCCTAGATGTTCGCTTTTCCACGCGAAAATTGTTTTTATTTTTCCGAGTAATTAATTATTAATATATGATGTTTACACAAAATATTAATATGGCATCAACACAATATGCTTATACCCAATCTAGGATGAAGTTTGCTGACCCACAATTTGCGGAATGGGAAACAGATGAAGAAAATATTCTAATTATGAATTTTGAGGGTATTACAATTATTAGCACAAAAACTAATGACCCGCCAATCTATATCTTTCTTAGGCGTCCGAATCCACTAGGTAAAGGATTTATCCTAGACCTAGCTTGGCAAGGAATCCATAAAAGATTGTATAAGTATATATTACACCGCGAAATCCTTATATGTTATGAAGTCCCGCAACATCCTAATTCATTTATAATTTGGGCTGGATACCCAATATTACTCTATAAGCCAGCAGAGAATCAATATGACTATCAAGAATATAAGAAAGTAGGAGAATATAGAAATATTCGTTGTATCTGCAAACATTCGGGCCAGCTATACGGATTATTAGACAATTACAACAACATATGTGCTGTTGAATTTGATATAAAGCCATTCAACAAAAGCGGTATAATTATTATAAATCCAGCAATAATTCATACTAATAGGAAATCAGATGAAATAGAAACAAGCGGTTCTTATAAATTTCAATATATAAACGAGGAAAATGAATTTGTAATTATTGACGACTGCTCTGCGAATGTTATTAAATTTAATATTTTAACTATGCAACCTATGGTTATTAAATGCGCAGAAATTATTGACTCGCTGCCAAATCCAAATATAAATAACTATCTACTTTGCAGTGTAATTCGTGGATATAATTTTACAACAGGTGGTATTATAGCACATTGTGATAGGAACTATTATTCTTATAATTCAAATACTAATCAATGGCGGGAAATAAATATGATTGATTATATACCATCAGATAATTTTCCATTTATTAATTCATCCATTTGGGTAGGAGCAACATACGGCGCCAATAGTAGAATTAGCAGATATTGGTTAAATTATTATGACCCCCACACTAATATGTTGACTAAATTCTGGAATACACCTCATAAACTATATGTTCCAGATGATGACACATTAATTGGCGGGTTCACTATATTTAACCGTGTCCCATTACAAATACTAGATAATTTGGCACTAACAGCGCCTAGATGTCCTTTAATTATGTGTTCTTTTATCCAAAAGTTTATAAGAGCACATGTGATCATCCCAGGTCAAGAGCTAGAACAATCCTAAAACCAAGCTCTATTACTTTTCAAGCCGCAAAAATTGTTTTTTTATTATTTGCGATTATGTGATGTTAATTACACTACATCCAGAATATACCTATCTAAATATCCAACTACATACGCAAAAATGTCGCTAATCAAATCGGCATCAGTTATCCGCAACCTAGCACAACTAGGAACCGAACTCAATCATGTATTCAATAAATACGGGCATCATCGCGCACTTATTATGAGCCGGCAGCTACTCAACGAATATTACT
>JACCEB010809481.1_pt1 | contig 11924 bp, 11 predicted proteins | sample 7454761 | NCBI WGS metagenome assembly JACCEB01 (sample SAMN15323454, study PRJNA562643) | freshwater metagenome | isolation source: river surface water | place: USA:Blue River Watershed | collected 2017-08-18 | reverse complement strand
CTGGTTTGTCATATACCAATTGAGAATAATGATGAACATTTAAAATTAAAATGTACACACTTATTTCATAAAAATTGTATTGGATATAAATCTGGTTCAACAAAATGTTTATATTGTGAAAAAACATCAATACCGGAAATAATTAATAGTTCAAACAAAATTAAAATAATTAATAATGTTTCAAATATTACCGAACAAAAAGAAATCTACTGTAAAGTTATTTTAAAAACCGGACCAAAACAAGGTCAATATTGTAATAGACAACAATGTTCTTACCATAAATTAATGTCAGATACCGTTATTGTACTTAATTCTGATGGTAGTAAAAAAACTAATTTAAAAAATAATAAAACAAAGCCAATCCCAAAAATAAATAAATGTACAGTAATATTAAAATCAGGTTTACAAGCAGGGCTAGAATGTGGTAGAGAATTGCCTTGTAAATATCATAATAAAATTTTAAAAAATAATTTAAATAAAATAAATAATCAAACAAGTAATCAAACAAATCTTGTTAATACAAATAATTTTAATAATTTTCACGAACAAATTGAAGAACATATAAATAATGACGAGGACTTGATTGAAGTTTAATTTTTTTAATCAATAAAATCACAATCATCGTTTTCACTATTGGTTTTAAAATTAGTAGTTATATTTGTGTTCTTTGTAGATTTTATGTCATATTTTCTAATGAAGCTGTTGGGACCATTGGATGTGTTAACAGTTTCTTTTTTAAAAAATTCAGTATGCTTAATAGTTTTACTATTAATCAAATTTTGAATTTTCGATTCAGATTTTGATGGTTCTACTACTTCTTTTTTTGCGAACTTAACTGGTTTTGAATTAGCTGTTGATAGCGGTACATCATCAATAAAGTTACATTCATCATTATCAATAAAATCACAATAATCTGAATCGTATTCAACAGTTTTTTCTTTTGATTCTGATTTTACATATTCTTTACTATAATTTTTTCCGTATGAATATGACGATTTAACAGGTGGTGCTTTTTTAATTAATACTTTTAAGTCAAAACCATCTGATAATATTTTATATTTATTGGTTACAATATCAGTATTATGAATTGTGTATGTTGTTGTCATCTTAACATATTTTTTCCTTTTCTCAGCTATTTGTTTTAATCCATCTAATTTATCTTGGTTTTTTCGGTAATAAACTATTTTATTCCATGTTTCTTTTAATATTGGTAAAACACTTGAAAAGAACTTGTCATCACGAACAATTTCGACATTATGTGAAGATTCTAATTTCCAATAAATTATTCGATAAAAATAGTAGTCTTTAGCAATATCTGGATACAATTCTTTATATTTGTCAAGCATTTCTAATGACCATGCCTCATATTGTGCCTCGTCCAAGTCTAATCTTTTTGGAATGATATATTTTGATTTCCATTCAGCTAAGTCGCCATCAAATTCGGGTTTAAAATTTTTTGGATAAAATTCTAGAATAATTCCCTTTTTAAGTCTGTTATCAACATCAATTTTAACTCCTGAATTACCAACCGTGTTTGTGCATGATTGACAGTTATCTATCAAATATGCTTCTTTATTTGGATATTCTGTAATTTTACATTGCCAAAAATCACATTTATCAAGTTCACAGCAAACTAATTGTTGCTGAACTTGACAATAATAATAAAATGGACAAATGTCTCCAGCAATTTTTCCACTTGTTGTTATATCGCGTGTAACTGGACATTTAATTTCTAACATTGTACCTAATCTTTCTGAAAATTTATTATCAATTGTGTATTTAGAACAAATACCATCTGGTGAAGCTCCTAAAAATTTATATTGTTCTGACGGTAATGCACCAAACTCAAAAACACGAGTATTATAAATATGTTCATATATCATTGTTGCGGTCGGTTCATATTTTTTACCATGGAATACAGTTGCGTTATCTCGAAATGGAAAGTTTGGATCGCATTTTTTCAAAATAAATGATTCTACTGGTTCATAAGGATTCAAATCTATTGATGCTGCCATATCAGATGCAGTAATACGATTGTATCGGTAATCATACCATTCTTGTGATCTTTGTGCAGGTTGTGGTAATTCTTTTAGCTTATTAAAATGTGCATCAAGTTTTTTATATTTTGATGGAGTTTTAATATCTGGATATTTATCTTCTAATTCTCTAAAACAGTTTTTTCCTGAATCAAATGTTATTTTTGAATCATATGAAAATTTCTGGATAAATAATCTATTAAAAATTTCGTTAACAGTTTCAATTGTAACATCTGCAAATTCTTTTTGCAGATCGTGATAAACCTGTTTTTTAATTTGAGACATTTCACCAAGTCCAACATTGGTGTTTTTACCAATGTTATAATTTAGAATTTGGACTGTTTTGTCTAACATTAATGTTATATTTCCAAATGACATTTATTTTATAATGAAAAACTATGTTTAAAACAATTTTAATTCAATTTATTTACTTATTTTGTAAATTGATTTAATTAAAACAAAAATTATTATTGTACTTTTGGATAAAAATATTTCTCATTTTTATATTGTAAATCACTTAGTGATATTATCCTACCACTAACCTCGTCATAATTCACTTTTTCTTTTTTTGACAGTACTTTAAGTTTAACCAAATCAATCAATTCATCGCGTAATTGTGCTCTTTCTGCTTCAGAATTAATTTTTAAATTATTTACAAATTCTTTTATTTTTAATATTTTATGAACTGCATTTAATTTAGGCCATGGTTTTTTGTAAAGATCTTCGTCTGAAAAAATTTGTTTATGATTATCAGTTTCAATTGGTGAAATAGAATCCTGTTTTTTCTCAGTTTGAGTTTCTGATAATTTTTCTTTATTAGAATTTAGTTTATCAATTAATTTATCACAATGGGTTTTAAGCCAGGAAAAATCATTGTCTGATTCTTCAATTTCTGATAAAATACTTCGATAATATTTAATTTCAAGTTTTCTTTTGATTATTTCTAATTCCATAATTATTATATAAAGAACATATCCCTTTAACATACTTTATTCAATTTTATATGGGAAAATGAAATAAATTGAAAAAAAAATATTTAGTCTATTAATCCTATTTTATAAATGACTGATAACACAGACTTATTTGAATATCTATTTGCCGTAAGAATTTCCCTACAAGATGACTTCGAAAATGAATCAGATATAATTAGGGAGTTAAAACTTACATTAAGAGACATGGGTATGGGTTCATCTCAATCGAATCAACTACTACATGATTTTTATCAATCATATGGGATTGATATTTCTCTTGAAACTATAAAAGAAGCATCAACTGTTTCAAATCAATTACTAAACAATATGCTTGGATTTATGTTAAGTTCTGGTGATTTTGCACATGCAGGACATCCAGATGATGGTAACGACGATGATATTGTCAATGAAGAAAATGATGAAGATAACGAAGAAGAAGAAAATAATGAAGATGAAGAAGATGATGACAATGAACAGGGAAATAACCAAATTAATAACCAACAAATTCATAATATTAATCATATTTTTGAACAAGCCTTACTACAAGCAATGGGAATTAATGTAAATACCAATGCTCATGCCCATTCCTATGCTCATAATCAAGAATCAGCATCAGATTCTTCTGAACCTGCTGAACCTGCTGAACCTGCTGAACCTGCTGAACCTGCTGAACCTGCTGAACAAGCTCACACACAACCAGCACAAGCATCTGTTTCTAATCCCGCAAGTAACACAAACACTAGTGCTAATATTACTGTTACAATTAATGGTAATACATATAACTTTAATTCCCAAAATCCACATTTAGTTAGTTCATTAATGAATAACTCTAATGGAATAAATATGATTAATTCCCCATTTATTCAAAATGCACCAATGATGAACATTAATCAAATTGGAACACATGGTTCAATGATTAATGTAATTAATTCACTACTTGGTGGTAATCATAGTTTAACAGGTGGTGGTATTTTACCAATTCCATTAACAACTGGCCCAAGTATGTTTTCAGATGTTGTTGTTTCAACAGATGAAAAAGATTTAGAATCATTAAAAACAATTAAACTTGAAACAAATTTAGATACTGGTTGTAGTATTTGTATGGGTCATCTTGAAAAAGATGAAGAAGTATCTGAACTTAAATGTTCTCATACTTTTCACACAGAGTGTATTAAACCTTATTTATGTCAATATAATTATAAGTGCCCAGTTTGCAGAGCCGAAGTAGGTAAAGCCAAATACAACATCTAAATAAAACTTAGGTTTATTTACATTTGTAATATTTTTATTTATTTGCTTTCTTTTAGGTTTTCATTTGCAGTATCAAGAGCTTCTTCAATACCTTGTGCTTTGTCTTCTAATAGTCTATAATCATAGTCTCTAAATATGTCTTCATATGAATCAGACCCATGTAAACTATAAACAAGTTGGTAAAGATATTCTTCATTTTTACAAATTACTAAATAAATTTCTAATAATTTTACGATTTCTGCTTGACTCCAATCCTGCCAAATATTTTTATCTGAGTTTTTATCCAAGTTATTCTTAAGTTTATCAATTATTTTATTTATTTGTTCCATTATTATTTATTATAAAAAAAATTTTATTAATTATTAATTATTGATGAACACAACCTGGTGGTCCATCATGTTGTCCGCCCATTTCAAAATCATCATCCGAATCTGCTCCTGAAAACCCCCGTGAATTAGATTTTTTGTTATTCATGTTTTTAATATGATTTAGAGCTTCAAGTATAGCTTCTTTTTGTTCCTGTTTGCATTCTGACAAAATTGTTTTTGTTAAATTAGGAGTTTTACTAATTTGAGCCTCAGCGCTAACCTCTTGTTTGTCAAATGTTTGTAAAATTGATTTTAATTGAGTTTTTGTTTCACCCGGTAAACTTGTAAAATTTGGTAATTCAATATTAAATCTTACAAATAAGTCACCTTTGGTTCCTGTTTGTAATGATTTCATACCTTCGCCCATAATTTTTCGCACACTGTTAAAATCTGTTTTTCCAGAAGAACTAATGTGGAGTTTACGTCCATCTAAGTGAGTAATTACTTTATCAAAGCCAAACAATGCCTGATATAATTTAAGATCAATATCAACAAATAAGTTGTTTTCAAGTCTTTTAAAAGTTCCATGTGGTTTTTCATTTATTACTAAAATTAAATCTGTCTTTGAATTTTTAAATTGATGACCTTTTCCTGATAAACTTATTTTATTTCCATGTGATAATCCAGATTTTAATGGAACTTGAATACTTTTTTCTTTTACCACATAACATTTACCATTACATGTATCACATTTATTTGAATCTTCAATAACTTTTCCTTTACCTCTGCAGACACTACATTCTCCAACAGATTGTTGAATCATATTACCCATTCTCATTATATTGACTTTCATACCTTTACCATCACAACCGGTGCATTTAGTAGTTTTACCATCTTTTGAACCTTCACCATCACACTTGGAACAATATACTTTTTGTTTATAAGTAAAATTAACTGTTTCTTCTTTATAAATTTGTTCCAGTGTAACATCAAGTTTTTCAACAAGATCTTCAGGGGCTGACTGTCTTGGACCCATGCCTGGCATTCCACCCATCGGTCCCATACCTGGCATTCCACCCATTCCAAAAGGAAAACCTGCACCAAAAATATTTCCAAAATCTGCAAAAGGACTTGGACCAGATTGTGCATCCATATTATCCATTCCATGTTTAAACATATCCATACCTACCTGATTATAAATTTGTCTTTTTTCTGCATCAAGTAAAATTTCTTTGGCTTGACCTATTTCTTGAAATTTAGCTGTTGCTTGTTCTTTAACATCCGGGGGCGAATTTACATGTCTATCTGGATGCCATTGTTTAGAAAGTTTATTATATGCTTTTTTAATTTGGGCTTCTGAAGAATCTGGAGATATTTCGAGCCTATCATATAGTGTTGTATCTTTGACCATTATAAATTATAATCCATGCTCCTTTAATTATTTTTTGTTCAATTTTATTGTTAAAAAATTATATATAAAGATTTGTTAATTCTATTAAATAATAATGACAGAAATCGCACAAAATATTACAGTTAACGAACAAAAAAACACTATATGTGTTTTTATTGATGGTGATAAATCCGCTTTTGTTTCAAAAGCAGCAGTTGACAAATTTAAACAATCAGTTAAATCCAATCCAGAAACAAACTTATCAGAACTTGTAACAAAGTTTGTTAAACCTGAATATAATCTTGAACTTGAATCATCAGAAAACAACCAATTCAAGTACAAAGTAATTATTAAACCTGTAAAACCCCAGCCAAAGGTTCAACGAGAAAAAACAGAAAGCGAGCAAAGACACGAATTACTCAGAGCTAAACTTAAACTAATGGCAAATGCTAGAACAAATAGTGATTATTATAAAGCAAAATCATCGGGTAATGTTGATAATGAAATTCTTGTTGAATATCAAAAATTAAAAAAGATGACAAAAATGGCAATTCCAGAACCAAGTGAAATTTTAGCAAATCCTGAACAATATAAACCAATGTTATCAATGGTTTTATCAAACTCAATGATGAAACAATATGGAAGTTCACATCCTTATGTGAGATATTTTAAACTACTTGCAGATAAGATTGGTGCTACTGAAATTTTACCAATTCCAACTCAAAACTTTGGTTCAAGTTCATCAAGCAGTATGGAAAACATGATGAAAATGTCAAATCCTGTTGAAATTAAACAAGTAAGTGGTAATAATTTGAATGTAACCAATGAAGAAACAGATACTGATTCAGAAGATGAAAATGATGAAAATAACATTAACGTCTAAAATAAAAATAATTGATTAATTTATTCTTTAGTTGTATAAATTAACCAACTTTAATTATAATGATTATATATGATAACATACATGGATATATAAATTTAGACCCAGTAGCATCAGCAATTGTTGATACTCCTGTTTTTCAAAGATTAAGAAATATTCATCAAACTGGTATTATGTATTTAGTTTTTCCAACAGCTAATCATAGTAGATTCGAGCACTCAATTGGAACCTATCACCTTGCCACACGTATGATTTCTAATATTGCTAAATCACAACCAGAATTAAAAGTTACTGATGAAATAATCCAACTTGTTGGGATTGCCGGATTATGTCATGATTTAGGACATTTGCTTTTCTCCCATTTATTTGATGACTACTTTATTGATAAATTACCAAATATTAAAGAAATTGAAGCAAATACATCAAACACAATTCATGAAAATAGGTCAAAGTTTCTTCTCGGATATTTAGTTAATAAATATGGAATAAATTTAAATAAGGACCAACTAAAAGTTATTGGTGACTTGATAAATCCTAAAGAAGCAGAGTATTCTAAATGGAAATCTAAATATCATGTTGGTAAATGGATTTTCCAAATTATATCAAACCCTATTAACTCCATTGATGTTGATAAATTTGACTATCTTACTAGAGATACACAAGCCGTGGGACTTAAATTTGGTTTTGATTATTCGCGTCTTATTTGTGATGCCAAAGTTATAGAAAATAAAATATGTTATTCAACACAATGTTCTGAAGATATTTATCACATGTTTTTCATCCGTTACAGATTGCATCGTCAAATCTACAATCATAAAGCAGTAAAGGCAATTGAGATTTTGTTAGTTAAACTACTTTTTGAAATTGAAAAAGAACATAAAATTTCAGAATATTTATTTGACCCTGAAAAAATGATTCAATTAGTTGACTCATATATATGGCATATGCCATCGACAAATCCTGTTGTTAAACAATTAATAGATGAAATTAATCAAAGAAAACTTCCTAAGATGGTTTTTCAATCTATTTCACTACAGCCAATTGAATTTCCACTTGAAAAAATTAATGAAAAATTTGGACAAGACAAATTCTCTGTTGTTAAGTTTAAGGTTGGATATGTTGGAGGTAAATCGTCAAATCCTCTCAATCATATTTCATTTTATAATAGTAAAACAGGACAAATAATATTGGAAAATAAAGTTAAAAGTTTTTCCCTTCTAATTAATCAGAAACACCAAGAATATTTTTTACGTGTATATTGTACCGACTTGAGTATTATTGACACGGTTAAAACTTATATTTGTGAAATTACTGAAAATAAAAAAGAAAGCAAAAAAGATGAAGATTCTGATTCACCAGCTGAAGATGGAAAAAATGATTCTGTTATTAACCCTCAAACTTCCAATACACTAGACCAGGTTAATGAAATTAATATTGTGCTTTAAATTTTGTTAATTTATAAAAATTATTAATTTATATAAAAAAACAAATAAAAAATTAATTATACCTCGTTATCTCCTCCAATGCAGCCTAAAGTTTTATATAGTCTGCCTTCTTTCCTATCCCATTTTTTAACTTCTCTTTTAGCAATTAAGTATCTTCTTTCATTTATTTCTTCAACTGTTTTTCTACGAGGATGATTATCATTTTTATAATCATATTTTTTATTTTTTTTTGAACTGCGAGTTGCTTCAGATTCTTCAAATCTTAAAGCTGATAAAACTATGCTATCACTATTAGACCGTGGTCGCATGTTAAAATTATTTCTATTGTAAAATTCTCCTAATAATAATGAGGATGAACCACCAAAAACAAATTCGTCCGGTAGTAACATTCCTGGTTGTACATCAGTGGATTGGTAACCATTAATTAAACCTAATTTTGCTCTTTGTTTAATATCGTCTGGAGAATAGGTAAATCCAACTCTGCAAAAAGGGCAAGCGGGTTTATCTAATCTAATATAACATTTATTACATAGTTCATGAGAACAAGATAGTGAGCGAAGGTGAGGTTTTTTATCTAAACAAATATGGCAATCCATTTATATTACACTAGAAAAAAATTTTTAACTAAACTAAACTTGAAAAATTAAAAAAAACTATAGTATAAAAGTTAAAAATTTTATTCATTGAAATTAAGTTTAGTCTAAAATCAATTATATTATATTAGTAACAATTAATTGTGTTATCTGATTTGATTTTTATATTTTGGCTAAATTTTGGTACCCAAGTGAACATTTTTTATCACAGTACCATTTATTAAATCCTCCGAATTCTAGTAAAATGTGAAGAATAACTCCTGTCATAAAAAATGCAAAATTAATACCATACGGTTTTTCTTTATCTTTATTTGTCTTATTTATTGACAAATTAAAAATGATTGAACCAATTACAAAACAAATAAATCCAATCATTGCTGATTCTGTTAACAAAATCCACATTGATTTTACTGAGAAAATATTATCTTACAAACTTAAATATTTAATATCTAATTTAAATTAATTATGGATTGGGATAACTATGTTGTTAAGCTTAATGTAAAATCAAAAGTTACAGATTTTAATCATCCATTAAATATTTATGAAACACAAAATTCATCAGGAACTGGTTTTTTTATTTCACCAAATCAAATATTAACCTGTTTTCATGTTGTTTCTGGGGCTGTTAATATAGAAATTATATTCAAACAAACTAATTCATTCAATGGCAAAATTAAATATATTTTTCCAGATGATGATTTAGCAATCGTGGAATCTGATACTTTAATAAATGAATCAAAAATTTTAACTCAAAAAATAATTAATAGTAGATTTACAGGTGATGTTTATACAATTGGATTTCCTTTATCAAGTACAAATATTAAAATAACTAAAGGAATAATTTCTGGATATCAAGAATCACTTATTCAAACGGATGCTGCACTAAATCATGGAAATTCTGGTGGACCTTTAGTTATATTAGATGATTCTGATAATACTTATAAAGTTATTGGTATTAATGTGTCAAAACTAAAAGGGGACTCTGAAAAAACCGGATTTGTTGTTCCGATTTATAGGTTTTCTATATTGAAAAATAAATTGGAAAATAAAATTATAGTTAAAAAACCAAACTTATTATTCGACTTTCAACCCTTGACACAAAATTTGTTAAGAGCAAATTTATTTGGAAAAAAAGTTGGAGCGTGTTTTGATTCAACAAAACCCTCGTGCTTTGCAGGAGAATTTAATGAGAAAACAGGAATACGAATAACAATGTCAAACCAAAATTATTATCACGCTCAATTTATAAAACCGGGTGATATAATATTAGAAGTAAATTCCATTCCAGTTGACTATAATGGGTTTGTCAAATTTGATTTTTATCCTGAAAAAATTCCAATAAATGATTTGGGCCTTTGGTTTGTTGAAGGTGATTTGGTTATTTTTAAAATATTTAATCCAACTAATCTATCAACAAATGAAGTCTCTATTCGTCTTAAAAATGTAGAGTCAAATTTATTGTCTTATTATTATTTAGACTCGGAACCAAATTATTTTGTGGAAAATAATGGTCTAATATTATCAGTTTTTACAGAACAACATTATGATAGTTTAAAAAAATTAAATTTGAATATATCAAAACTTGTAAAAATCCTCGAAAGAAGATTATATCATAGAGATTTATTTACTGTTTATCTTGCAGATATTGATTATACAAAAATAAATAATTCTGTACAATACCCACTTGGTGAAATAATTACTGAAATTAATGATAAAAAATTCAATACATACGATGAATTTATTCAAGTAACTAAAAATACTATTAAAAAAATAAAAACAAATGAAAATGAAATTTACTTTGTTTGAAAAAAATTGATAAAATATTATTTAAAAATAATTTATCATAATCTATAATGCCTAAGAAACCTAGTAAAAAAAATTCTAAAAAAGAAGAATCAGAAGATGAATACGATGTTGAAGATGATGTTGATATTGAGGATGTTGAAGAATTAGACGATGAAGAATTTAATGACGAGGAAGAAGATTCAGATGAAGAAAATGACGAACTACTTATTGACCCAGATACTGATGTAAATGGATGTGCAATTGATGATGCAATTGCTGAAGATGATGAATATTTTGATAATGTTGAAGAAACAGAAATGCCAAGTGAACAAGGAGCTGAATATGTACCAAAAGAAAAAAGAATTAGTTCTGATAGACTTACTAACTATGAAATGGTAAGAATTCTTGGTGAAAGAACAAAGCAACTAACAATGGGTGCGAAACCGCTAATTAAAAACTATCAAACATTATCATATGACAGAATTGCTGAAGAAGAATTTAAGCGTAATATGATTCCATTTAAAATTAAAAGACCTCTTCCAAATGGAAAATATGAAATTTGGACTTTAGATGAACTAAAAAAAGATCATTTGCTTTCAAAATTTGAATAAGCATTTTATTTATTATATTTTTATAATTAATAAAATAAATTATTTTATCTTAAATTGTTATTTTAATTAAGTTGTGAGTATTTCCATCAAAATCAACTAATCCACCAATTAAATAAAAACCATTGTTATCGTTTATTATATCAATAAATCCAAAATTATGAACTTGAACAACATTTCCAATATTATACTCAGTATCACCGGTGTATTTGGTAATTGGAGATGACAATGGTGATGATACTATTTCAATCATATTATTTTTTGATATTAGTCTACCTTGGTGAATATCACCAGATAATATAATAATGTTATTTATTTTAAGATTTTCCAATAAATTAATCAATCTATTATATGCCCAACCATTTTTAAACCAGGAATCATATTTTTTTATTTGAGACAAAACAACACTACCTGAACATAATACATTTACGCGAGCTGATGATTTAGATAAGTTTTCTTCAAGCCAAACCCATTGATTTGTTCCTAAAATATCAACATCAGTTCTAAATGTTCTAACATCGAGCATAAAAAATCTTATTAAATGATTAGAGTCAATTACCAAGTCATAATAAGTGTAAATACCATCTCTTTTCATTATTTGATGGTTTTCGTCAATATTTAAAAACATAGTAAAAAGTTTTTTACTTACAATTTTAT
>JACCEB011038184.1_pt1 | contig 11925 bp, 11 predicted proteins | sample 7454761 | NCBI WGS metagenome assembly JACCEB01 (sample SAMN15323454, study PRJNA562643) | freshwater metagenome | isolation source: river surface water | place: USA:Blue River Watershed | collected 2017-08-18 | reverse complement strand
GCCAATGTTGGCAAAGAGTGGCGATCGAGGCATAAATTTTTTAACGGCAAACTCATTAAGCCGAGATCTATCAGACAATAAACTTCGGCAGGACCCTAGGCCCATACCAAGTTTAAATTCTCCACAAAGTTTTGCTAGATTTTGATTGATCACTTTGGCGTGATCAGTTCCACCCGTCATGCTAGAGATCCAAACTGGAAAATTTAAATCAAAATCTAAAAAACGAGTAGGCCAAGTTGATTGATTGGTTGGGTGTGAAAAAAACAAAGGCTCATAATTAAAACGCTGATCAACGTCAGTTGAAGAAGTTCTTGCACTTTGAGCAAGCTCAATATGATCCCCTTTTCTCTCGGCTAACTCATGAGAATGAGGCAGTTTTATGACTGTTTTCATAGACACACCATGTATCAAACTAAGTTGCAAAAGTCATGGGCTTATTGTGTCCCATGGCAAAGATTGCAATTAATTGATTTTATTGTGTTTTTGAGGCCATTTAAAGAGCAAGAGCCTCGGTATTTCTTAGACTCAGGTATTGTCTAATCTAGTTCGGAGAGACAATCAGGACAAACTCCCTTCTATCGGAATCCCCTATTTCTTTGAGAAGAGAACCCACTTGTCCTCTTAAAAGCCTTTCTTCAACAGAGCCCAGATCCATTCCAAGGAAAATTTCTCTTTTTGTGCCAGACTTTATGAGGTCTTCTAGAAGTTTTTTTAATCTGTAAGGTGTTTCCATCCAAACCATGGTTTCAGGGCGCTTGAGTTCATTTTTTATCCACTCTGAGCGATCAGGTTCTTTAACCGGTACAAAACCTGAAAAAATAAATCTGGAATGTGAAAATCCAGATAATGCAATAGCAAGTGAAATTGAATTTGGAAAAGGAGTGGCGGTCACTTTAATTTTTTGTTTGTGACATTGGTCCACTAGATTTTGACCTGGATCACAGAAGGCCGGAAGTCCACAATCACTCATGAGATAGACTCTTTTCCCGCTCTTAAGTTCTTTCATCATTTCAACTTTCATTTTTTCAGACGTGTGTTCATTATAAAGCTGAAATTTCTCAATCGCCTCTCTTGGTAACCCCCACTTTAACCATCGCTGCCTTGCAACCTTGTGCTCTTCAACTAAAAGGATGACGTCACTTTTTAAAGCATCTGTTTTAAGAAGATCGAGGGCCACTGATTCTAGTGGGTGATCATCAGAAATGGGTGTCGGTATAAGGATGAGTTCACTCATGATTTTTTAAAGGAAGAAAAAATTCAGGGCGGTGAAAGTCAGGATTCACTTCTGGATTAGGCTCAAGTGCATAATACTCTCTTGGGTCCTGACCTAAGCAAGCAAAAAACCCACCATAAATGTCGCTACCTACTAATTCTTCTGGAAGGGTAACTTTAAAATCCACTCTCCAGTTTCTGCCTTCAAGATGAACCTTATGGGTAAAATCTAATTTTTTTGGAGGGGCAAATGTTTTTCTTGGCTCAGTTATAACTAAAGCAAAGGGCTGATTTAAGGGAGAAACCTGAAGTTCCAGGTATGGAGCTTTTAAATCCTCGGGACTACGCCTGAGCTGAAGAAAGGCTTCCACAACATCAGTGTTCCAAAGTCCCCAGTTTTTTGACCAGTCTCCCGTAAAGGATTCGTTACAAAGCCAAGGACTTCCATTTCTTTTCTGAACAGTAAAAGAACACTGAAATTCAGATTTTTGAAAACTCCATTCAACTTTAATACTGTGGACAGCTACACCGGGGCCATGTTTTTTAAGATAGACTTGCATAGACTAAAGAATACACCTTAGGGCATACTTGGGCCATGCAATACAGACTTTTTCTCGTTATAACCCCAGGACTTGAAGATCTTGCTTTAAAAGAAGTTGAGTCCAAGTGTCCCATATCCCCAATTGAAAGACTTAAAGGGGGGCTTGAAATTTCTGCAGACTTAGAATGGATCATGAACGCCCACTGTTTATTAAAAATCCCAACTAGGATTCTCCTAAGGGTTACGGATTTTAAAGTAAGGGATTTTCCGAAGCTTCACCAAAAATTTAAAACATTTAAGTGGAATGATTTTCTCTCACACCCTGAACCATTGTGGGAAATTTCATGCTCCAAGTCCCGCCTCATGCATACTGGGAGAATTGAAGAGACGATAAAAGGTGCTTTAAATGAGGCCCTTATTAGGCAACCCTTAAGTCTAGATTGGCAAAAAAAGAATTATTCCCCCCAAACGTTTTATGTAAGAATTGTTGATGATTTGTTAACACTCAGTTTAGATCTCAGTGGTGACCCCCTTTATAAAAGAGGGATTCAAGTCATTAAAGGTGAAGCACCGATACGAGAAAACCTCGCTTCGGCTTTTTTAATGGAATTATTTGAGGGAATCACAAATCCAGTTGAGCTCGTTGATCCTATGTGTGGATCAGGAACATTTCTCACTGAGGCGCTTCATTTTCATAGGCCACTTCACGAAAGATCTTATTCATTTGAGACAGCCCCCTTTTTTAAAGGAAAACACCTGAAGCTCCCAAATGAAACAAATCCATTTCCCATAAAAAGCTATCAGGGATTTGATATCAATGAAGAGCTCATTGAAAAAATAAATAAAACAAAACGACTAAAACTTAAGACCCTAGACTCAGTAAAAAATCCAATCAAGTCAGAGCAAGAATGGGTTATGATTTGTAACCCACCTTATGGTGAGAGAATAAAAATTTCAGGTCAAAGAGGTACGTTTTTAAAAGAGGCATGGAAAAAGTTTTTAACAATCGATAAACCATTCCGATTCGGCTGGGTCCTTCCAAGTGATATGGATGATTTATTTAATTCGGCCCCTGGGTACAAAGTAATCTCAAAACGAAAAATAAAAAATGGGGGTCTTGCAGTCACCTATTGGATCTGGGAGAGACTCTAGTCGATATAAAAAACTTGCGACTTCACCCAAACGCCGCCAACAAATTGAATGAGGGCAACATCACCAGAAGGTATAAACCCAACTTCTTTTAAAGATAAATTCCTTAGCGAAAATATTTTTGTTTCAAAAATCTCACCCTTCGGGTGAAGTATCTTTAATTTATCAGTAACTTTTAAGCCGTTTGGATTTTTTACCATGATGGCCAGATGTGAGCTTTTCTCAGCTTCAAGAACCTCACCTAAGTAATTCCCTTCCCTATTTTGAAGTCTGGCATTTTTTAATTTTGGGAAAAGAACATCGGTTTTATTAACGAGATAAAATCCGCGCATTAGTTCTTGGGAATAGTTCGCTTTAAAAGCCTCAAACTTAGACTCAGTGTAATCCTTGATGAGAGTTGTAACTAAATCCAAATGGTCCCACCCTACCCATCGTTGATCAATTCTAAAATATCCAAGTCCCATTTCATTTAATTCTTTGGCGTACTCTAAAAGACAAAATTCCTTAATGTGGAACATAAATGTCCCGTGCTGATTTTCGACCAGAGGAAAACCTTTGTGAGGTGATTCTTCACTCTCACCCAGTGCGGCCAGTTCTTCGTTAAAGGCCAACTTTTCTCCATGAAGTGGAGAAAGAAGAGATCTAGGAGTATAAAAAAGAAGAATTCTACCCAGTCCAAGAAGTTCACAGGGAACACTAAGTTTTTCTACATATTCTTGAATCGTGTTCTTTGGTAACTCAATTGATAGAACCAATCGTTCAAGTCTTCCATGGGCGATCTCAATCCAACCCTCAAGGGCCTTTAGATTATGATTCCCATTCTCAGCAATAAACTGAATTGGGCACTTGGTATTTTCAAGAACCCACCAAAGAGCACCTGGGTCTTGTACCCGGATTGCATCTATAAACGGTAAGTAATCAGAAATTTCTTTAACTTTTACTTCAAAAATGTCCTCAGTCATAAGGATATCCCACTCAAAAAGAACTCTTAGACCGAGCTCCTTCGAGCGCTTTGCCATTTGAATAAATTCAGAATGTGATAATTTTCCAAACCGAGAAAAACTTCTGGCCGCAAGAATAACTTCATCAAAACTTTTGTCTTTTAAAAGATTCAAATCATGAAGGGAGTTCGCGTAGGTAGTTAACTTCATGCTTTAATCCTTTGGCGAATTAAGTGCATTTTTTTAATCCCTTCAACAAAAGGTAATCTCACGAGTGTCGTGGGTTTTGTTCGCTGAATCGCTCTCATTGAGAGATCCATGATTTCATTTGCAGTGATTTGAACATTCTCCCCTTTAAAAGGAATAATTTCTAACTGATCTCCCTGGTTAAAGGCATTTCTCACTTCCAAAACGATTCCAGACTCAGGATTAGCGTCAACGACGGTTCCCACCATTTGCCATTCAGCTTCAGTTGAGTTTTCTCTTTCATTAAAAATGGAGTCGGCGCCAGCTTTAGTCACGAGACTCGCTTCTGTGTAGGATCGGTGAGAAACTTTTTTTAGCTCACTCTCCCATCTTAATAGATCATCACTTAAAAAATGACCATTCTCTTTAAAAAATTCTAATGCCTCAGAGTAAACTTTTGTCATTGTTCCAGCATAAAGGTGAGATTTCATTCTCCCTTCTATTTTTAAGGAATCTATTCCTTCCTCAATAAAATGAGGTAAAACTCTTAGGCCCTCTAGGTCTTTAGAGCTCATAAAGTAGGCTTTCTTCTTCTCAGGAGTGTCTAATCCCTCAATAGAGTATTCAAAACGACATGAGTGAGCACAGCCCCCTCTATTTGAGTCACGACCTTGAGTGAAATTTGAAATCACGCAATGCCCGGAGTATGCCATGCACATCGAACCATGAATAAACATTTCAATTTCTATTCCTGCTTCTCTTTTGATTTTCCCCGCCTCTTTCACGGAGACTTCTCGCCCTAAAACGATTCGATCGGCCCCTGCTTTTTTCCAAAGCATTGCCGATTGTGAATTGAGAGTAGACGCCTGAGTTGATATATGAACTGGAATATTTGAAAATTCTTTAACAGTCCTAACAACTCCAAGATCGGAAACGATGACGGCATCTGTTCCTATTTCACTTAAAAAAGAAACGAACTGAGGCAATTCCGAAAGATCTTTGTCATGAAGAAAAGAATTTAAAACGACGTAAACTTTGGCCTTTCTTTCATGAGCAAAAGAAATACCCTCACGAAGCTCATCCAGAGTAAAGTTCTCGGCTGCTGTTCTAAGACCAAATTTTTGTCCACCTACATAGACAGCATTGGCACCATAAAGTACGGCCACTTTCAATTTATCAAGGGAGCCGGCCGGGGCAAGAATTTCAGGTAAAATTAACGATTTCATAGGTGGCTTGTTTACCAAAAATCAGTCGTAAGTTAAACTTTAACTATAGAATTCGTTCTCAAAAGGTCTAGGATTGAAAAAAATTCTCTCTAGTATTGTGATCATTATCTTTGTAAGTGTTGTAACTTGCGGATTTCTCGTCTGGCAAAGGTACGAAGAAAATCCAGAGCAGATTGTTCCGTATCCTTACTTTCATAATTATTCCGTAGACCCCATGAAACCGGAGGCCCCAATTCTTATTATTGGGGATAGGATGGGAGAATATTTTAGTAAATTTAGCGTTAATCTCGCAGAAACGATTTCAGTTAATCTCGCAAAGCCCATAAAAATACAATCCATTGCCAAAAAAGGACATGCTCTTCATAGAACTCTCCACCAATTAAAATCCTTAGTGCAGTGGCCTCAGATTATTATTTATCAGGGAGGATCAGAGGAATTCAATGAAACTAAATTCTTCCCCTCTCAAATGGCAAAAATAAAAGATAATTTTAATCTTTATAAAGATGATCGGATTGAAACGCTCCTCATTTTGTATCCCTGGCTTTCTCGGATCGTTTATTCGCCAGTTAATCGAGTCCCTATCCCTCAATTCCCTGTTGTAGATGAGTACAACCAAATGGATTATTTGAAAAAATTAGAGACGGAACTTCTTCTTTTTGAACAGCAACTTGTTGAGTTAGTTAATTTAACGAAAAATAGAAATAGTCTTTTGATTGTTACGACAACACCGATCAATCTTGATGAACCCCCTCGAAAAATTTGTGATTTCACGTCCACAAGTGAATTGGAAGTAGAGATTAAGGACCTACGTGAAATGCTAAAGGCAAATAATCCCAAAGAGGCCTACAAAAAAAGTGGTGAACTTTTACAAAAATACACTGGGAACTCGGATCTTCTTTATATTCACGGCCAAATTTCTAAAAGACTCGGATACCTAGATGAATCAGTGGATACACTTCTCAACTCATCTGCTTTTGATTGCCAACCCTGGAGGGCCACTCACTTACAAAATTCCATTGTTCGAAAAGTCGCCAAAAACCATCAAGTTATTCTTTTCGACTTTGCTAGAATGGTGGAAAATGATTATTTAACTGGACCAACCTTTTTTGATGAGATTCACCCTCAAAACTTGTACTATGAAAAGGCCATGGAACAACTAGGTCTGGTGATTAAAAGTGTTTTAAAATTATAGGTATAATCATGATTGAACAGTTACACTTATCCCTTGGTGATGTAGTTTGCAAAGAGGGCGAAAATTCAAATGATCTCTATTTTCTAAAAGAGGGTCAACTCCTCGTTTGTACTGTTGTCGGAACACAAGTCAAAGTTTTTGGAAGAATAAATCCCGGAGAATTCGTAGGAGAACTCTCTTTTTTCGATGAGAAACCTAGGGCAGCCCATGTTGTAGCAACAGAGAAGAGCCTCGTTTATAAAATAACCACCCAAGAAGTTCGAGATAACCTTCCGTTTTGGTTTAAAGAAGTTGGAAAAGCACTTACTAAAAAAATTAGAACTTTAGACAGTATTGTCCAAGAATCGAATATTCGAAAAACCAGCATGGAAGTTCACAAACAACTCACAATTGACGAGCAAAGAAAAATTCTTTCAAGCCTCAATAAATAACTACTTAAAATTGTGTCACCTTGACCCTGACCGGTTCTCTAATGTCACCTCTAAGTGCCATTTTATCTAGCATAACGTCAGAAAATGAAGTTTGTGCCTAAGAATCATTGGCATGCTAATCGCAATGAAACCTTTAGGAAAGGAACTTGGACAACAAGGAGGTTGACCATGAAATCACACATTTTGATAGGACTTATACTACTGTTTCTTTCGGCCTGTGCCTCTAAAAACGGGGTGGCATTTAAACAAAATGGCCAGCAGACTGAGAGGGAGGACCATCTCGCCCATGTTCTGGACGCCCACAGCTCAAGAATTCGCTAAAAAAATTGCCCGTTCCGGAAAAACTGTTTTTTAACTTGTGAATTATCATTTATATTGCGGGTAGAAAGAAACAGTTTTCCGGAGGGATTTTTAGTTGAAGACTCCATCACAGAACTCTACACGTTTTCATAATCTAGACTCCATTAAAGAATGGACTACCAATGATGCTGATGAAATCTATCAAATTAGCCGTTGGGGAGAGGGATATTTTTCAGTCAATGAAAAAGGTGACCTCTGTGTTAATCCAACTCAAACGAAAAATGGGCCAGTGATAAACATGATGGAAATCCTGGATGAAATGAAAAATAAAAATATTTCATTTCCTGCGGTGATTAGATTCCACGATATTCTGAGATCTCAAGTTGCAAATCTTAATAAGACTTTCCGGTCTCTCATTGAAGAAGCTAGGTTTACTGGCTCATACTACGGTGTGTATCCCATCAAAGTTAACCAAATGAGAGAAGTGGTTGAAGAGATTGTTGATGCTGGGGCCCCTTTTAATTACGGATTAGAGGCAGGCTCTAAGCCTGAACTCCTTGCTGCTCTCGCCATGAATTCTAATCAAAATTCACTTACAGTTGTTAACGGTTATAAAGACTTAGACCTTTTACGCTTAGCACTTCTGGGTAATCAACTTGGTAGAAAAGTTATCGTCGTTATCGAAAAATATTCTGAATTAACGGACATCATGAAGCTCTCTCAAGAAGTTGGTGTCGAACCAATGATTGGTCTTAGAGCAAAAATCGCCACAAAATCATCAGGTAAATGGGCGAGCTCAGGTGGAGATTATGCAAAATTTGGTCTGACCATCACAGAAATTCTAGAAGCGGTAAAGTACCTAAAATCCATTGATAAAGTTCATTGTCTTAAATTATTCCACTTCCATATAGGGTCTCAGATTCCAGATATAAAAACAATCAAAGACTCCATTTCCGAAGGTGCTAGGATCTATGCCAAACTCTACAAGGAAGGAGCTAAATTAGAATACTTCGATGTGGGTGGGGGTGTTGGTGTAAACTACGACGGAACTCGATCGAACTCCCCTTCTTCAATTAACTACACGACAAGAGATTACGTTGCAGATGTCGTTTATATACTAAAACAAATCTGTGACCTAGAGGATGTACCACATCCAAACCTCGTTTCTGAAAGTGGACGTGCCATTACGGCCCACCACTCTTGTGTTGTAACCAACGTATTTGGTGCTCTTGAAATGGGCTCCGAGGATTTTAATACTGATAAAGTCATTAACGAAAACATTCTTGTCACTAATATGCGCGAGCTCTCAACTGAGCTTTCTGAAAAAAATTATCAGGATGTTTACAACGATGCCACGAACATTAAAGAAGAATCCATTTCTGCTTTTAAATTTGGCATCTTAAGTCTTGATGAAAGAGCAAAATTAGAAACACTCTTCTGGAGAATCTGTAAAAAAATCGTCCAATTTGCTTCTCTTGATGAGTACGCACCAGATGAAATTCTTCAGTTAAAAAATCAGATGGCATCACAGTATATGTGCAATTTTTCAATTTTCCAAAGTGCCCCAGACACATGGGCGATTGGACAGATATTGCCTGTCATGCCAATTCATAAACTGAATCAAAAACCAACTGAACTTTGCACTCTTGTTGACATTACTTGTGATTCAGATGGAAAACTCGACACGTTCCTTTCTGCCGATGGAATAACAAATACTGTTCCTATGCATAAGCTCAATGGAGATGATTATTTTATCGGTCTATTTATGACTGGTGCTTACCAAGATATCATGGGCGATAATCACAATTGTTTTGGAAGATTAAATGAAGTCCATATCTTCTGCGACGATGATGATCCTACTGATTTCTATATTGAAGAAGTGATCTATGGTAATAAAGCTTCACAAGTTCTATCTACCCTTCAATATAACCCGGAAACCATGGCGCAAACTCTTAAGAGTGCCATCGATACACAAGTTAAAAGAGGAAAAATCAGACCTCGAGAAGGTGTTGATCTTACTGATTTTTATGAGAGCTGCTTAAAAAGTTATACCTACCTGAAAAAATAAGACTGGCCCTTAGGGGCCTTTCTTATTTAATTTGAATCCTTCGTAAAATAATAAAAATTCAACACTCAGAAACATCGTAAATGCAGTGTAGAAGCACCAAATGAGAAAAATAAATAAGGATCCCGCTGCCCCATAAATAGAAGCGGTAGCAATATTTTTAAAATAAATTCCTAAAAAAAAATTACCCACGAGAAAAAATAAGGCCGTCATGAGGGCCATAAAGAAAGCTTTTCTTTTTCCTGGTCTAAGAGAGGGAGAAAAATAATGAAGCGCCCAAAAAATAAATATAAAAATCAAAAAATTAAGAACATGAAGGGAATAATCCATTAAAGAACCTAGAGAATGTTTAAAAACAAAAAATCTTAAAAGACTTGGAGCTGAGCTGGCGAGGATAAGAAAAAAACTAGAAACAAAGACAATAAAAATAGCGAATATTTTTTCTAGGATTTCATCCCATATTGATCTTGATTGTCTTAACTCTTGAATTTCATAAATAACATCAAATGAATATCTTAATTGAGTAAAAACAACGGAGGATGAAATAAATAGTAAAAAGAGACCAATCACACCTGAAAGAGAGCTAAGATTAATTTCATTTTTCACATTGGAAAAAATTATTTTAACTAACTCACCTGTTTCAGGTGATATATTTGACGAAAAAGATTGAATACGTTGACTAATTTCTTCACCAAGAATGGAAGCGAGTGAAAGAATAATTAATAAGAATGGTGCAATTGCTATGGCCGAATAATATGAAATCGATGAAGAAAGAAGAAAAAGATTATCCCTGCGAATCTTTTTAACAAAATCTCTAGTCCTAATTATCAGATACTTTTTGACTATTTCCATTTTGTGCCATCATTATGTATTGTTCTTTATAAACAAGATAAGATTTATAGTGATTCGAAATTTGACTTATTTCTTCAGGTCTCAATTGTCTTTCTACCACCGCTGGTCTTCCCTTGATCATACTTCCCGGAGGAAATTTTTTATTCGGAGTCACCATGGAACCCGCAGCAACAAGACAATTATCCCCTATCACAGCGCCATCTAGAATGATCGCTCCCATACCAATTAAACAACCATTACCTATTTTACAGCCATGTAATACGACACTATGGCCAAGAGATGTGTTTTCACCAATTGTAAGTGAATTATGCTCAGTCACGTGAAGCATGCAAAGATCTTGGATGTTGGTATTTTTTCCAATTCTAATAAAGTTCACATCCGCCCTAATCACCGTGTTGAACCAAACACTGACATGATCACCTAACTCTACACGTCCGATAATTTTTGATCCATCAGCTGCAAAAACTCTTTCTCCTATCTGAGGTTTAAAATCAAAATAATTAGAAAAAATCATTTGCCTCCCCTAAGAACACCTATCGCAAAAGAATTATTTGGAAAAAAATGAGGTACAAGAAATTGAATTCGACCACCCTGTCTAATAACTTCTTCTGCTAATTCATTTAAAATATCAACTGAAGTTTTGGTATTTTTTTTATGAATTGTGTATTCTCCCGTGTCTAAATTTAAACTTCCCCAAAGTTTTTGCTCAGAAGGAATCACGAGATGATCGATTTTTCCGGTTTGAATGGCCTTAATAATTTCGCCCAAGTCAGTTAAAATCAAATTTGATTTTGTCAGACGCTTCAGTCGGTCTTTAAGTTGGGATGAATAATAGTCAGTTATCGCGAACCTAAATTTTTTACATTTTTCTTGAATTTCAATACAGGTTTTCTCAAAAAGATCATCATGAAACTGAGTGATCATTCCAGATCTTTCACCAAAAAATCGAAGAAAGATTGATTTCATTTCCTCAAGACCTGTAACGACCACGGGTAAAGATTCATACAAAGTCATCTCTTTTATTTTTAGTGCAATTGTTCTGATGGCAAGGATTGTCTTATAGGGAACAAGCCCCAAGTATTGAGGAGCATAAAGTCTGGATGATAATGAATTAAAGTTTTTTGGTAATTGATCGAATTCGTATTGCTGAATGATTTCAACATGCTGAAAATCACCTCGATAAATTTTAATATCATAAAGAGAAACATTGACCAGAATAAATTCAGGGTTTATGAAAAGTTCTTCTAAAACGGGTCTAACATGGAATGTTTTCCCCACTATGCAATACGGATCAATTTTATTTTGAACGGATATAAAACCCTGCAACTCTTCTGAGATAAAAAATCCATGGGATTTATTAGGATTCGCCTTTGAAATCTTTTTAATCTGAAGACGATTTTTTTCCAATATTTTAGATAACTTTTTCTTGTCTTGAATTTCTAATTGTAGCTGCATTTCATCCAAAAATGATTCAAAGGCTTCCATGTCTAATGATGTAGAAATAGGCGATTGAAAAAAACTCAAGCAATCAGAGCTTGTATGGAAAAGTAATTGATTAAGATTAACTGGTTTCAATTGAATTGACCCTCGTGGCCATACAACTAATGTCGCATTTGAACTATACACATTATAGCCTTGGTTTAAGTTTCATGATAGCGTTTTAAGCTATGAATAAAGATCAAATTGCGTTCGGAATTGATATCGGTGGAATTAATACAAAGATTGGTCTTTTTGACCACGAGGGTGTTCTCCTCCATTACCTTATTCATCCAACTTCAAAGAACTTAAGCCCAGAAGCCTTTATTGACCAGCTAGCTCAGGAATGTGATC
>JACCEB010757244.1_pt1 | contig 11927 bp, 9 predicted proteins | sample 7454761 | NCBI WGS metagenome assembly JACCEB01 (sample SAMN15323454, study PRJNA562643) | freshwater metagenome | isolation source: river surface water | place: USA:Blue River Watershed | collected 2017-08-18 | reverse complement strand
ATCAAATAAAAAAAGAAATTGATAATATCTTGATACTAGGGAAACACTTCGCAAGATCCAAGGGCTTTCAATTCGACCAATCCGTTTTTCGGCGTTTCCTGACAGAAGTTTTTGAAGAAGAAACAAATCTAAAACGAGAGGGTGATTTTCAAAAACATTTTTTTAGAATTTTTCAAAATGATAAAAATATTAAAATTCCAAAAGTTATTGAGTCTTTTTCCAATGAGACTATCCTTTGTCAGGAGCTCGTTCCCTCAACTCTGGCAAGAGATCTTAGCCGCTTTGATCAGTTTTTTATTTTTTACTTTTTCTTTGACTCCCTTCTAACCCATGGACTCCTACATGGTGATCTTAACGATAGAAACTGGGGTATAGCTGAAGACGGATCAGTCGTGGTCTATGACTTCGGCTGCAGTCAAATTGTATCTGAGCGAAGAGTTAATGGTTTAAAAAAGCTTCTTTCTAATAAAGATGTTGTTAATGGCTTCAAAGAATTCGGTGTACGACTTGAGGCAACTTTCTTTAAGGGTAAGGAGCAACAACTCAGAGATGATCTTTTTGATCCGCTTTTAAGAAGGCCAATCAACCCAGAATGGTCTCTTTCGAGGGAATTACAAGACAAGTATCAGGAAAAAATCAAAGAACTTAGAGAATTCACAGATCCTTGGGTTCTATTGATGATGAGAAGCCTTTTTTCAATAATTAAAATCTATCAATCAAAAGGAATATCCATACCACTTGGAGATATTATCAAACCCTATCTTTCTATAAAAGAGAATGATATGACATCAACTGAGATTAAAATAGAAGTTTTAGAAAATGAGAAACAAGTCGTTTCAATGGTATTACCGATTTCAGCAATTGATAATCTAGAGGGCCTTATGCCTGAAAAAGTATTAAGTCGAATTCAAGATTCTGAGATCAATTTTAAGCAGATCATAGCCAATGTGAAACTAAGTCATTTTTCTCCCCAAGATCTCTTTTCCCTTCAAATAGAAAATCGAAGTTATAAAGTCTGGATTGAGTAAAAGATTGACCACTTTATTTATTCTTTGGGTATAATTATTCTTATTGGAATCATAAATGAAAATATTTTTTTATATCCTTCTTTTTCTTCCCTACCTGGCATTTGCTCAAAGGCAAAAAGTTGATCCTATCTCTTTTGGGGTCGTGACACTTGCTGAGGATAGAATGCCTATCGATTTGAATTCCTTTCGAATAAAATCAGAGGGAGAAATTGAAATTTTTGGCAAAATGATTAAAGACTCGCTTCAATGGGTAAGGCTTGATAAATCACTTTTAGTGCCAAGAGCTTTGTTGGAGGTAAGTTTTAAAAAGGATCAGCTTCACCGCTATAGTTGGGAGTATGCCCGACAGAAAATAATACCGCTCTTTGATGAAAAAAGTGGATTGTATAAGGCCCACATTTTTGTCTCTTTGTTTGAATCACTCCCTCTAGAATTATATGAAGATAATAAAATAGTTAATACTGTTAGGATTTTACCACAGTCATCTCAACGCTCTAACTTAATTGATTATACATGTGCACCCTACTTTGTTGAAATTGAAGGTATAAAAAATGATTATCTTTCAGTTGGATGTAAGATTCAAAGAACAGGAAAATTTGGAGATGAAAAACCATATCTCGAAGTACTTTTAACTTCTGCTTCCTACCGATTAAAAGATCAATCTGAACCCCCATACCTCATTGTTTTCCATGAGACAGGTGAATCAAAAATATCGCTGGTAGATTATTTGGGCAATGAAGAAGTGATTACGATTAGAGCAAAACTTCCCAAGAAATTACCAAGGCTAAGATTGGCCGCAGGCCTTGGCCCTTACACCCTCGATAATTCCGAAAAGTTTGGAAATGCCAAAAGCGAGATTGCCCCGACAGTGATGCTTTATGGAAACTTTTCACTCAATGATTCTTCATCATTAAGATTTTTTGACTCTTATTCGAAAAATATTGCAACTTTTCATAACTGGGGAGCCTATTTTGCATGGGACTTGGCAGAATTTTGCGATCAAAGATGTCTTTTAACTTCCTTAATAGGTGCACAGGGTGTCGATTATCAATATAACACTAATTTCAAATCAACATCAGAAAAAATATTTCCCCAGGGATTTGAATTTGTCTATAAACACCCTTTTGGAAATTTAAACTATAAATTCTCCTACGGGATGTTTGCTAGTTTTTCTGGACTCTATGACTATCAAAATATTTGGGTTCGTTATGGAAAAAACTACTTTTGGGAGCTCAATTATATTGAATGGCAACGTGATAAGAAAGAGGCTTCCATGTTTGGTTTATCTATTGGTTTTCCAATTGCTTCATTCTTTTAATGACAAATATCGCTGGAGCTTTTTTTAGCTGATTCTGAAACCTTTGTTTCCTCCATTTGAAATTGAATCCTTGTAGCTCTCATCGAAATGGTTAAAAGACCTATGAGGATTAAACTAATCGCATACGTTTTAGGCAAAGCCTTTTTAATTGGAATCAAAACTTTTTGAATAACCCCAGGTGCTGCAACCATGCTTGGGACAGTTCCGATCCAAAAAAACGCCATTGATAATAGTGCCTGAGTTTTATCTTGAAAAGCAACTGTACCAATCACAATTCCATACAAGAGCCCGCAGGGTAAAAGGATAGAAATTAATCCCGTGAAAAATGATTTAGTAAAAGTCGTATTATTTCGTACTAAGTTTACCCAAAGGACAGTGTAAACTTCTCTCAAAAATTTGGGTGTCGGAATCTCTGCTCTGCGACCTTTAAAATTCTGTGCCCCCCAATAGATAAACAAAAGCCCAATACTTAGTGAAGGAAGTAGAGCAATTTGTGGTGGTATCTTTTCCATATTTAATAAACTGCCAAGATGTCCTGCAAAAAAACCCAAAAACAAATACCCAAAAAGTCTTCCTATTTGATATCGGAAGATGTCACTTGATTTTTCACAAGTCGCCGTAACTAAACCTCCACACATACCAACACAATGTAAGCTTCCACCAAGGCCAGCAATAAAAGAGACCCAAGGAATAAATGTCTTTAATTCACCAAATAAATTAATGTATTGGTCCAACAAGGGATACTTCCTTTGAAGAAATAATCTTCTTTGTTTCTGTGTCAACAACATTCACAAAAATATGCTTACTTCCATTTAATAAAATAGATTTCGGAAATTTAAAAAAGAGAACAATCTTTTTTTCGGGAGTATCAACGATCGTAGGATGTGAATTTGTAATAACCTTTATTTCTGTATCGTTGGTATTGAAATCTAATTTAAACTTTTTCGAGCCCTGATGACTTATTTTCAATGTAAAATGGTTAAGTACTGTTTGGCCTGAATCAATCACTTGAAATGGTATTTTCGAGCGTAAAAAGACTAAATTTAAATTTGTGCTCGCATTCAGAAAAAAGAAAAAGAGAGAAATGAACACCATTGATATCGTAATATAAATAGAGGATCTGAGAGTGAAAAGTCTTCTTACTTTCCCCAGAATTTCATTTTCTGAACTATATCGAATTAGTCCCTTAGGTTTTTTTAATTTAGTCATGATGTCGTCACAGGCATCAATACATTGAGTGCAAGCGATACATTCTAGTTGAGTGCCTCGTCGTATATCAATTCCCGTTGGACAAACTTTTACACAGTTATAACAATTAATGCAGTCGCCTTCGTTCGTGCGCTCCAAACCACTTGTTCCACGTTTAGGCTCCCCTCTCTTGGCATCATAAGAAACGACGAGAGAGTTCTCATCCATTAGGACGGATTGCATACGTCCGTAAGGACAGGCAATGATACAAAACTGTTCACGGAACCAGCCAAAATCAAGAAGAAAGATAGTGGTAAGGATCATTGTGGTAACAAAAATGCCCCAATTCTCGGATGGTGAATGCATCGTAATTTGAAATAATTCCCTCGGTCCTACGAAATAACCTATGAAGGTATGGGCAATATGGAGAGAAATAATGAGGAAGGTGACCCATTTTAAAACTCTTCTTACAAATTTATTTAAACTCATCGGAGCTTTATCTAGCTCTCTTCTTTGTCGGGCACTCCCTTCAAAAAATGATTCAATCTTCCAAAAAATGCTTTGGATGAAGACAGTTTGAGGACAGGCCCAACCACACCACAAACGCCCAAATAAGCTGGTGATAAAACCTATTAAAAAGATTCCAGATGCCAGCATTAGGAAAAATAAAATGGGCTCCACTCCATGAAGAGTAGAACCCAACACTGTAAATTCTCTATGTGCGATATCAATCATTAAGGCCGGTTTACCATTGATATAAAACCAAGGAAGAACGAGATAGATTACTATAAGAAACCAATAGACTTTCTTTCTTCTCTCTTTCCAGACCCCTTTGATGTCCTCTGGATAAAGATAGACTCTGTTACCATGTTCATCAGTCGTCGCAAGTCTTTCAGGATCAAGTTCGAAAATATTACTACTCTTCAATTTTCTCCCCTTGAGGCTCTTTTCCGCCCTTCTGGTTCGTATTCTTTAAACTCATGACATAGGCAACAGCTTGATAAATTTCATCCTTTGGAAGTAACTCGGCCCAAGCTGGCATACCATTTTCCTCGGAACCGTTAAAGACAATATTGTAGATTGTCTCTGGTGTCCCCTTTGCTCTTAGCCAGTGCTGATCGGTTAGATTTGGCCCAATATCACCTTTACCATTTTCATTATGGCAAGACTGACAGTTGACTTCAAAAACAGCGAACCCCTTTTTAACACCATTATCAGTAACAATTGCATTGTAATGCTCTAAATTAAAAAGACTATTTTGCCTTTTGAACTCAGCTTGCAGTGCAAGAATTTTATCATGAGAACTTTTGAGTTCATCACGTAGATTCGGTCCACCCATAAATTGATAATAAACAAAATAGCCAATGGAAAAGACAATCGAAGTATAAAAAATAACATTCCACCAATGTGGTAGAGGGTGATTGAGTTCCTGAATGCCATCGTAATTATGGTCAAGTAACAGATGCTGCTCATCCGGTTTTACATCAAGTTTGGTTTCGTTCTGGCTATTACTCATATTTATTTCCTTGAGTCGGATGTAATACTTTTACTGCTTCCTCTAGTGGTATCAAAGAAACATCCTCATAAAATTTCTTATTCTTTTTCCTATATGTCCAAAAGGTATAAGCGACGAAACAAACCACAAACATCAGAAGAGCTGCGATTGGTAACCACGGCATATCCCACTGACTTAAAACTACTTGTTTCATTTTGCCTCCGATTGAGTAACTTCTTGAGTTGTTTCAGGAAGACTTCCATAATCCACACCAAGTCGTTGCATATAAGAAATAAGTGCGACAACTTCCATTTCAGCAATTTTAGCTGGGATACCATTGGATATAAGTTCGGCTGAAATTAACTGAGCTTGTTCTTGTGCCTTCGCAACAGCGTTGTTTATTTCATCTTGAGAATAGGGAACGCCGAGCTTTTTCATAACTTCCAATTTTTTAGGAAGTGTTGAATAATCAATTTTTGCATCAAACAGCCACGTATATCTTGGCATGATGGATCCAGCGGTCACTTCTCTAGGATCATAAAAGTGTTTATAGTGCCACATATGTGGATATTTACCACCAAGACGAGCTAAATCAGGACCAGTTCTTTTTGATCCCCATTGAAATGGATGATCATAAACAAACTCAGCAGCTTCAGATGGTTTTCCATAACGTAATACTTCATGAGACATTGGGCGCACTGTTTGAGAGTGACAAGTATAACAACCTTCGCGAATATAAATATCTCGTCCATAGAGTTCTAGTGGCGTATAAGGCTTAATGGCATCAATTTTAACGATATAATTTTTCGCCATTAATGAGGGAATAATTTCAATGGCAGAACCAACAAGAATAGCAATCAAGGAAAGAACAGCGAAGATCAATGGGAGACCTTCTAGTTTTCTATGTGAATCTGCTTCGGGTTCAATGGATGATTCATCAAGCGCATAAGCTTCATAAACGACAGTCTCAGCTTTTTTACCCTGTTTAGCTGTTTTGTATAAATTATAGATCATGATCACAAAAGAAATAAGGACAAGCGTTCCACCTGTTGCACGCACCCAGTACATTGGAACAATTTTTACAACTGTTTCAATAAAATTTGGATAAATAAGCTTTCCAGAATCATCTATCGCTCTCCACATCAGTGACTGTGTAATACCAGCGACCCACATAGAAATGATGTAAAAAACTAATCCAATAGTCGCAAGCCAAAATTGAATATGCGCCAATTTTTTAGAAAAGAGCTCTGTGTTCCATAATTTTGGGACCATATAAAACAGGATCCCTGCGATAATCATATAGTTCCAGCCAATCGTTCCAGAATGAACGTGGCCCGGAATCCAATCAGTAAAGTGGGCAATTGCATTTACTGATTTAATGGAAAGTAGTGGTCCTTCAAATGTCGACATTCCATAAAAAGTAAGTGCTGTTGCCATGAAACGAAGTCCTGGCTCAGTTCTAACCTTGTTCCAAACTCCTCTAAGAGTCATAAGACCATTAATCATGCCTCCCCAGCTTGGCATCCAAAGGGAAACGGAAAAAATCATCCCAAGTGTTTGTGCCCACTCTGGCAAAGTCGTATAAAGAAGATGGTGGGGACCGGCCCAGATATAAATAAAGACTAAAGACCAGAAGTGGATAATCGAAAGTCTATAGGAGTAAACCGGACGATTCGCTGCTTTAGGAATAAAAAAATACATGAGTCCTAAAAATGGAGTCGTTAAGAAAAAGGCCACGGCGTTGTGACCGTACCACCACTGAACAAGTGCATCCTGAACGCCTGAATAAATCGAATATGATTTGAACAAACTAACAGGAAGTTCAATTGAATTAACAATGTGAAGGACAGCTACGGTTAAAATTGTGGCGATGTAAAACCAAATCGCAACGTAGATGTGTCTCTCTCTTCTTTTTACAAGTGTACCAAAAAAATTAACAGCAAATACTACCCAAACTAAAGTGATCAGAATATCAATTGGCCACTCTAATTCAGCATACTCTTTACCAGTTGTAATTCCCAAAGGGAGAGTGAGTGCTGCAGAGACAATGATTAGTTGCCAACCCCAAAAATGAATCTTTGAAAGGAGATCGTTAAATAATCGCGCCTTACAAAGCCTTTGATGAGAATAATAAATTCCCGCAAAAATAGCATTTCCGCAAAAGGCAAAAATAGCAGCATTTGTGTGTAGAGGTCTTAGCCGTCCAAAAGTAAGCCAAGAGATTCCAAAATTTAATCTCCAGTCGGCGAGTTGGAAGGCAATCACGACTCCAAGTAAGAGCGCCACGGCACCCCATAAAACAGTTGCAATGACAAACCATTTTACAATTTGATCATCGTAAGAAAAAGTCTCCAGTCGTCGCTCTTTGTTCGACTGATTCACATTTGTCGAGCTCATTACCCATCCTTTCTTAAATTATTACTTTCTTTATTAATATTTACTTCATCTAATAGCATTCTAAACTTAGGTGTTTCCATATCATCATACTGTCCTGATTTTGCTGACCATATAAAGGCGAAAACGAATGTAGCGCCTAACAAAAGTGCCAATGGTAAAAGAATAATAATTATTTCCATAAGGCTCTTAACCTTTTTGTTCCGATTAAACTTGAGAATAAAACTGTTAAAGAACTAACCGGCATGATAACTGCGGCAATAAGTGGATTTATGACGCCAACAAAAGCTGCAATCACAGAAATAGAATTATAAATTAAAGAGAGGACAAGATTTCGCCGGATAACTTTCATTGTTTCTTGGGATAGGATAAAAAGTTTTTCAATTGATTCTAGACCTGGAGTGGTTAAATAAACATCTGCAGCTCGAAGAGAAATATCCATCGCTCCCATCACTGCAACTCCAACCGATGAATGACTTAAGGCAATGGCATCATTGGCACCATCTCCAACCATCATTGAGTTTGGAGTTGATTTTATAATTCGACTCTTGTCCTCCGGACTAAGACCATAAAGAGCTGCATGAGGATTAAGACTAACATCCGCTGCAATTTTTTGAACAACTTCCTTTTTATCACCTGACAAAACGGTTAGTTGAATCCCTCTATTTATCATCTTCTCAATAACTGATTTGGATTCACTTCTTACAATATCCTTAACTTCAAAAGACGCAACAATTGAATCGTCTTCAAAAATCCCATTTTTTCTAATCTCATAATGAATCTCATTAATTGTACCTGATACTCCTACACCTAATGTCTCTTTGAAATTTTTAACTTCGACACTAAGGGCATCAGACCCTTTTATAAAATCCCGTAAAGCTAAGGCAACTGGATGCTTTGAATCTTTTTCCAAATTTAAAATAATATCTTCTATACGTATTTTAGGAGTTCGCAAAATTGTAAAATTAACTATTTTCAATTTCCCGTAAGTAATCGTTCCTGTCTTATCTAAAAATACATGTTGAATCTTTGATATTTTTTCTATGACCTCATCACTTTTAATAATGATTCCATTCTCCGAAGCTTTAGAGAGCGCTCGAGTAAAAGTGAGAGGAACGGCAAGAGCGAGAGCACAAGGGCAAGTCACAATGAGTAAAGTAATCGCACATTCTAGGGCATGCTTTAAACCATGGTTTTTTAGAAGATAAAAAAACAGAACTGCTGATAAAATAAAGACTGCGAGAGTAAAGTACTTTGAAATTTTATTTGTCAGATTGACGATTTTAGATCTAAGTGACCAGCCATCCTCTACGTTCTTAAGTATCATACCTAGACGTGAATTCTCTGGGGCTTTAATAACCTCAACCAATAGTTCACCATCTACATTTTGAGTACCTGAAAAAACATTTTCACCCACATCTACTCGAATAGGATGGACCTCCCCGGTTAATAGGGACATATTAATATTGGAAGTTCCTTTTAGAATCACGCAATCCGCAGGAAAGAAATCACCCGGTTTTATTTTTAATACATCTTTATCTTTAATAAATTTTGGGTGGGTCTCGACGAATTTTACCGGCGTTTCTTTATTTGAAACGAATACGCTTTCTGTTTGATAAAAAAAGTGCAAATCAGAGGCAGAGAACCCCTTCTCTTGAATTTTAGAAAGAAAATATCTTGATAACAGAAGTAGGAACACAAGAGTCGTTAATGAATCGAAATAATTATCTGGAACCCCTATTATTAAATTATATACTCCCATAAATGCACCAACTAAGAGGGATATCGATATGGGTATATCAATTGAAAGTGTTTTATTTTTTACTGCATTCCAGGCATTCTGATAAAATGGGAGAGCACTAAAAGTTAAAACAGGGATTGCAAATAAAACAGTTAGTAGATTGAAAAGATGAGCGAATTCCCCTTCTGCTCCACCGTATAAAGATACGGCGTAAATCATGATGTTTCCTGCCGCCGCTCCAGCAATTCCAATTCTTAGAAGTGAAGTTCTCTCTTCTTTAATTCTTAGATTTACAACTTCTTGGTTTCTTTTTAATGGATGTGGTTTGTAGCCTAGTTGATTGAGCTCTTTTGCAACCTGAGAAAACTTACCATTTTTTTGAATTTTCACAGTCACAACTGACTTATCAATATCTAGCTTACAAGATTGTATATTTGGCAAAAACTCGGGTAGCTTCTCAATTAACCACAAACAGGCGAGACAATGAATTCCCTCTAAATAAATCTCCATCGTCTGGAAATTATTTACATCTAAATAGGAATATTCTTTTAAAAAATCCTCATGATCTAAATACTGAAACTGAGTAACCCTTTGGTCGACAGGAGCTCTACGTTTTAAGGAGATTGAATCCCGTTTAATGTCATAATAGGCATTTAATCCTTTCTCATGAATTATATGATAAACCGTCATGCATCCTTCGCAGCAAAAGGGATGCAATCTATCAGAATCACTCTCAAGATAGAGAGGTGGCAGTGCTGCCTCGTCGCAATGTGTACAATTTTGAATTATTCCGCTCATAACAGGAATAATTTAACACCTCAACACCATGTAGAAAGTGATCTATATCATATAAATATAAGATTATTTACAACTCTGAAAAAGAGGTATCAACTCCAGGAGAAAAAGTTAGCAAACGTTATAAACTAGACCCTACTTGTTTCAACAGTGGCATCTTGAACTTCGCTAATCTCGACTCTGACTTTGTTAATTGGATGAATCATATCCATGACTTCATTAACTGCCAAGGCAGCTTGTCTTCCTGGGTCTTGCTCACGATTAAGGAGTCTGCGCGTTTTATTTCCACTCGCTATTTCACAAACGTCGCGCACATAACCATAAGTCACACCTTGTACTTTTGAGATGATGAGTCTAGACATGAAGATGTAAAGGACTGCCCCCACGACAGAAGGAATGAAGACAATCATGTCATACACATTTCTTTGTGAGGCCAAGAATGTGGACATACCTTTAGGAGCTTTTAAAATTTGCATTGCTGAATAAATGATTGAATCCTGAAGTTGGTCTACAAATAAATATAAAGAACCGATGGCAATTGTCATAAGAATCAAGATGAGACAAAAGAACTGGAAATAAAAAACGTAGTCCATCACTGGCTTTTTAACCAATAGAAGTTCCTGAGGAACAGCAACTTCTCTCCCATTTTTTTGAGCATCAAAATAGCGAGCGATAAAGTTACCTAGCTTAATAAGTAACTTACTCTTTTCTAATCCAACAATTCTTATTCTCTCATCTTTAGAAAGTACGAGTTCTCTGCACATATCCGAAAGTTCATTGAATGGTCTGAGAATCACATAAGATAAAAAGAGACCAATAAAGAAAACTCCAATGAAAAATAAAAAAGTATGTGGGAGGTATTCTGCTTGGGATTGAAGGAGAAAATCTGTAAACACATCAATGTTCTCTTCGCTCAAAGGAAATCCGTTGGCCAAGAAGTAGGAAAAGTTCAGAGAAAGGAGCAACCAGGTAGAGTAAATAACGATAATTAGCATAAGAAAAGGAACTAACGTTACCAAAAGGGCAGTCTTAAGCGCAAACTTTGAGTCCTGAGATGAAAAAAGATCTTTCATATATTTCCTTTGAATCACAGCGATCCAACTATCTTAAACCCAATACGAAACGAGATTAAGGTTTTATAAAAAATTGAGAAAAGTGGAGCTAAATGCTTAAAGTTAGGTTTGAAATAAAATTAATTTAAATCGATTGGCACTTGAAAAGATGGCGCAAATCTTCTTAACGAGATTTTTTATTGGCACCTCACACTTAATATTTTTAAGTATTTACTCATCACGTCTAGCCACAATAGACCAAAAAACAGTATTTTAGCTCAAACATTTATTTTCACACGGTCTAAATATGAATCGAATCTTATTAGCACTTTTGTTTTCTGTTTTAACTCATGAAGCACTTGCCGTGAGGATTCAAATCCTTCACACCAATGACCTTCATTCTTATTTTGAGGGAAGTCGAACGGGTAAAGGTGGTTATGCTCGTCTCAAAACAATCGTTAATGAGTTAAAAAAAGAGGCGCAAAATCAGGATATGCCAACCCTCTTTCTTGATGGTGGAGATTTTGGAGAAGGAACCTCTTTTTACATGGCCGATGAGGGAGCAGATTCACTAAGAATGTTAGATGAATTAGGAATTGATGCTGCTGTTCTTGGAAATCATGATTATATGCAAGGGGGAAAGGGTCTTGCTCGACAGATGGAAAAAGCTCAACTAAAAGCAAAAATCTTATCTGCAAATCTCAGTGGTGAATGGGCCATGGGACTCAAAGGTAAAATTCCATCGATGGCATTTTATAAAAAGTCTGGTATCAGGATTGGAGTCTTTGGGCTCTCAACAGCTGAACCTCACTTTCAATACCCAATCCTTAATCCTGGTGTGATCTTTGCGCCTTATCTTGCTGTTCCTCCCATGGAACTTTACTCGAAAATCAAAAAGGTCGATTTTCTCATTGCT
>JACCEB011724669.1_pt1 | contig 11928 bp, 9 predicted proteins | sample 7454761 | NCBI WGS metagenome assembly JACCEB01 (sample SAMN15323454, study PRJNA562643) | freshwater metagenome | isolation source: river surface water | place: USA:Blue River Watershed | collected 2017-08-18 | reverse complement strand
GGTGGTGGTCGTTCATGGGTGCTGTGGAGGGTGCCGCCCCGCGGGGTTTCGGGCCGGCGGCGGGCAACCATGGCCCAAATCGGCCGAATTTCCAGCCGGCAGCCCTCGCGCCGGACGTTTGCCTTGCGCGGTCCGGCTTCTCTTATTGCCCGCATGTTCACCCGCCCCCGCTTCCGCCGGCTGAAACCGGTGTTCGCCGCCGTCGCGTTGCTCGTCGCCGCCGGCCCCCTGCCTCTCCGCGCCCAGCGCCCGGCCGTCGAGGCCGAACGCGGCGTGGTCGTCTCCGCCCACCATCTCGCCAGCGAGGCCGGGCTCGAGATGCTCCGCCGCGGCGGCAACGCCGTCGACGCCGCCGTCGCCACCGGCCTCGCCCTCACCGTCGTCTATCCGATCGCCGGCAACATCGGCGGCGGCGGCTTCATGCTGGTCCACCTCGCGGACGGCCGCGACCTCGTGATCGACTACCGCGAATCCGCCCCGGCCGCCGCCACCCGCGACATGTACGTCGACGCCAAGGGCGAAGTCATGACCGGTCCCGGCTCCTCCACCGTCGGCTGGCGCGCCAGCGCCGTGCCCGGCTCCGTCGCCGGTTTCGCGCTCGCGTTGGAAAAATACGGTTCCGGCAAACTCACCTGGGCGGATGTGTGCGAGCCGTCCCGCCGTCTCGCCGCCGAAGGCCACGTCGTCACCCAGGGTTCGGCCGCCCAGCTGCGCGGCAGCGCCAAACTGCTCGGCCAATTCGCGGAATCGCAACGCGTCTACCTCAACGGCGGCACGTATTGGAAAACCGGCGACGTGTGGAAACAGCCCGACCTCGCCGCCACGTTTGCCCGCCTGCAAAAGCACGGCCCCCGCGAATTCTACGAGGGCGAGACCGCGCGCCTGATCGCCGACGCGATGGCCAAAAACGGCGGCCTCCTCACCCTCGCCGACCTCAAGGCCTACAAGGTCGCCGAACGCACCCCGCTCCGCGGGAAATACCGCGGTTACGACATCGTCACCATGCCCCCGCCCAGCTCCGGCGGCATCGCCCTGCTGCAGATGTTCGCGATGCTCGAGCCCTTCGACCTCGCGCAAACCGGCCCGACCTCCGCCGCGAAATACCATCTGCTCGCCGAGGTCATGCGCCGCGCTTTTCGCGACCGCGCCGAGTACCTCGCCGATCCCGATTTCTCCCCCGTGCCCGTCGCCGCGCTGCTCGAACCCGCCTACCTCAAACGCCGCATGGCCGACTACTCGCCGGTGCAGGCGACGCCGTCGGACAAAGTCGTCCCCGGCCTCGGCGCCTACGCGCCGGCCAAACCGCGCGACGGCGCGGACGCCCGTTTCTTCAACCGCGAATCGCGCGAGACGACGCACTTCAGCGTCGTCGACGCCGCCGGCAACGCCGTCGCCAACACCTACACCCTCAACGGCAATTTCGGCAGCGGCGTCACGATCCCCGGCACAGGCATCCTGATGAACAACGAAATGGACGACTTCACCGCCAAGGTCGGCGTGAAGAACATGTTCGGCCTGCTGCAGGGCGAGGCCAACGCGATCCAGCCCGGCAAACGTCCGCTGTCCCCGATGACGCCGACGTTGGGCTTCAAAGACGGGAAGTTGCTCCTTGTCACCGGCAGTCCCGGCGGTCCGACCATCATCAACACCGTGCTCCAGGTCGTGCTCAACATCGTCGACCACGGCATGCCCGTCGCGCAGGCCGTCGAGGCGCCGCGCGTGCATCACCAATGGATGCCGGATTCGCTCTCGTTCGAACGCTACGGCATCTCCGCCGACACCCTCGCGATCTTGCAAAGCCGCGGGCACACGGTGCGCGAACGCCAATCCTACGAGGGCGGCTACCAAGGCGACGCCGGCACGATCTACGTCGACCCCAAGACCAACCTGCGCCACGGCGCCGCCGACCCGCGCAAACCCGACTCGCGCGCACTGGGTTACTGAGCGGGATCCGAACGCCGGGGCGGCGCGCCTACCGCCCTGATCCCCGATTCCCGCAGGCCGAAAGTCCGCAGCTGGTAGCGTCCGGACCCCAGCCGGACGGCAGCGCGATCCGACGTGAGATAGAAGTGGTTCACACCCGGCTGCAGTTCGAACCGGTCGAGCTGGACCGGAGTCCGCTCCCCCCGCCCGATCTCGAAGGTCCGGACGACCTTCTCTTCCCAAGCCAGCGTCACGCGCCGGCGATCGATTCCCTCCAGCACCAGCTTCAGCTCGACCGGCAAGGGCACGGGATACGGATTGTGGTAGGAAATCACGGCGTCGTCGTTGGCCCAGCGCACGCCGTCGGGCGCCCGCGGATGCCAGCCTTGGCCGAACGTCAGGCTGCGCCCGAGCGGCCATTTCGGCAACGGCACCGGCCGCAGCGGAATCACGACCTGATGCCCGCGCGCGCCTTCGATTCTCTTTTCGTAGCCGAGGCCTGCCAGCTCACGCAAAAGTTGGTCCGCGCGATCTTCGTAGCCCTTCCGGTTCAGATGAATCGCTGCGAACCCGTAGCTTTCCAGCCGTTTCACGAGCGTCGCCGGCGGCACGTTCTCCAGGTCCCGCTGCCATCGGCTCCGCGCGCGGAACTTTGCGGCGCCGTAGCTGAAGCGCAGCGTCTCGGTCGTCAGATAGGGACGAAACAGCTCGTAGTCCGACAACTTCCCCGGCGGGACCACTTCGGGAAAACCCATCACCGGCAGCTGGAAAACCAGCGCGTGCGGCCCCAAGGCGGCCTCCATTCGCCGGCCCAAATCCAGATCGGAGGCGACGCGGGCCGCGATCTCCGCCCGATCCGCTGCCGGCACCGCGCGCGGAATCTGATCCAACAGTCCGAAGCCCCCGAGTCCCGCCGCCAAACCCAACCGCCAACCGGCGGGCCATGCCGCCGTCCAACCCGACAATCGCCGCATCAGGTAAAGCAGCACGATCGCCGAGACAAAAATGGCCACCCGATTCGTCGCCCGGAAGACCTGTACCTCCATCATCAGCGCCACCAGATTGGTGATACCGCCGACGGTCGCGTAGACGACCAGCCAACCCACCGACATGGCAGCGCCGGGCACGCGGCGGCCCTGCAGCAGCCGGCGCACCGCCCCGGCCAGCAGCAGCAACAGGCCCGCGATCCCGACCAAGCCGAGATAGGGGAAAAACACTTCGCCCCGCCAAATGGACCAGCGCACGTATCGCTGGCCGAGAAACGCCACCGCATCCCACCGGTGGAAAATCGGCGGGATCAGCATCTCCATCGGCTTCAGCGCATACATCTCGGTCCCCGCGTAATTGCGCGTCACCAACGGCAGAGCTTCCGGCTCCTGCACGTGGATCCAATACTCGATGTTCGCGAGGAAGAAGGTGGCCACCGCCACCGCCATGGCCGCCAGGCCGATCGCCAAATTTTCGCGGCGCTTGCCGCCGACCCACTGGAACAGCAGCGCCCAGCCCATCAGCTGCAGCCAAAAGAAGAGGTTGTAGGGGTTGCCGGCCCCGAGCACCGCGGCGGTGGCGAGACAAAACCACGCCGTCGGCCGGCCCCAGCCAAGGCGGCGGCTCCGCGCGACCAATCCGGCGGCGAGCACGCCCAACGGCACCGTCCAGCTGATGGCCACGAAGAAGTGCGCCAGCCCCCGGTGAAACGTGTGGTACGAGAACGCAAACAGCAACGCCCCCGCGAAGGCCCATTCCCAGCGGCAACGCAGCCACCGCGCGACCCCGTAGAAAGAAAGCGCGGCGAGCACCTGCGCCAAAACCATGCCGAAATTGGCCGCGGCAAAAACCCCGAAGCGGCGCGCGAGCCCGCCCAGCAGTCCCAGGAGGGGCTTTTCGGGGGTGGGATAGCCGTTCCAATGCGCCCCGAACGGGGCCCCGAGCCGATCCACCACTTTGGGCTGCAACGGGCCGATCGCCCCCTCGGAGGCGGCCCTGATTTCGGCGAGCACCTCCGGGGCGTCGCCCTCGTAGTCGGTCGGCAGCTGCCACGCCGCCCACGACCAACGGTCGTAATGGGCGCACCACACCAGCACGGTGACCAGCCCGAGCAGAACCAGCCGCCAGGGGCGGCGCCGGAAAACGGAAAGCAGCGCGGATAGCGTCATGGGGTGGGGGCTGGAACGACGCCTCAGCCGATACTGCCAGCAAACCGGCGCCGCCGGGCGGGCCGCAAGTCCGGATAAAAAAAAGACCGGGATGCGGGAACCACTCCGCATCCCGGCCGGCGCCGCTCGCGCGGCGCGTCTGCTGACCAAGTCTAGAACCTCAGAACTTGTACGTGACGGACGCCTTCCAGTCGCGCGGCGTGCCGACGGTCACGGCACCGCGGCTGCCGGCGGCAAGGATGTACTCCTTGTCGAGGGCGTTGTGCAGCATGAGCGCGCCGGACCACTGGCCGCGGCGGTAGGTGAGACCGGCGTTCACCAGCGTGCGGCCTTCGACGAGGAAGGACGGCTGCACGGGCACGAAGGCCGGGCCGGTCGGCAGCGGGCGCGTCGTGGTGTAGCCGGACGCGTTCTCGCCGGCGACGTCGCCCTTGTAGTCGACGCCGACGTTCGCGCCCCAGCCCGTCAGCGGGCCGGTCGTGAAACGGTAATCGGCGTAAACGGCGTAGGACTTGTCGGGCACGCCGCGGAGGCGGACGTTGGTCACGGGCTGGCGGATCTTCACGTCGGAGAAGTTGCCGAGGATCGTGAAGTTCTTGCCGACCGAGTACGTGGCCTCGAATTCCCAGCCCTTGGAATTCAGGTCGAAGAGCAGGAACTGCGGCAGGCCCGCCGTCGACTGGCCCAGCGCCTGGAGACGGAAGAACTCCGAATTCGTGACCGAGGTGTTCTTCTGCGCGATATCGAAGTACGCGAGCGAGGTCGTGAGCCGGCCCTCGAGGAACGACGTCTTGATGCCGTACTCGCGCTGGCCGCCGGTCGCGAGCTTGAGCGCCGGATCGGTGACGCCAGCGTTGAGCGAGCCGGGCATCGTGCTGCCGGTCGTGTTGCGGCTGAAGAAGAACGAGACTTCCTTGATCGGCTTGGCGACGACGCCGAAGGAGGTGGCGTTGTTCGTCAGGTTGTAGGCCGGGGAATTCGGGAAGGCGGGATTGATCGCGGTGCCGGTGTTGTCGGTGCGCGCCAGCGTGCCGAAGAAACGCGACACGCCGCCGGACACCTGCAGGCGGTCCTTCCAGAGGCCGAGCGTTTCGTAGAGGAAGATCTGGAGATCGTCCTGCTTGCCGGTGCGGTCGGTGCCGAGGCCCTGCGTGGTGAAGCCGGGGAGGATCGGCGGGTACACATAACCCGGATACGTGATGGAGCCGAGGTTGTTGGCGGGGACCGGCGGCCGGGAGGCCGAGGCCGGCGTGCGCCAGCGGACCTTGGACGTGTTGGCGGCGAAGCCCGCGAGCGTGGTGCTCTTGAGGAACGGCGTCTCGAAGGTGGCCGCGTAGTCGTTCTTCACGTGGCCCTCGGTGTACTCGAGGTCGTTCTTGCCGACGTTGCGGACGTAGATCCAGGTCGAGGGATCGGTGACCGGCGCGGGCGTGCCGACGAGGGCGACGGCGCCGTTGGCGTTGAAGGCGGCGGTGTTCCAGTTGACGCCGGGCTCGTAGAGGCCGGTGAACGGATTGCGGCTGCCGCCGCCGGCGTTGGTCAGGCCGGCGGAGGTGCCGCCGATGTCGTAGCGGCGGATGTGGTCGCCCATCACGTAGAGGCGGGACGTCACGTGGTCGCCGAGGGTCGAGAGCAGCTCGGCGCTGACGCGCTCGGTGGAACGGTGGCGCGTGTCGGTCTTGTCGCCGAACTGCCAGTCGCGCGGGAGGCCGCGCGGGATGCGGGCGTAGCTCGTGCCGCCGACGCTCGGGTCGATGGGCAGGCCGCCGAGGTTGGTCTCGCGGTTCTGCACGAAGTCGGCCTTGAGGGTCAGCTTGTGCGCGGGCGACAGCTGGTAGGAAAACGACGGCGCCAGTTCGTAGCCGTTCCGGTACTGGCCCTTGATGTAGTAGTCGACGCGCCACAGCGAATACACGAGGCGCATGGCGGCGCGGCCGTCCTTCGTGAGCACGCGGTTGTAATCGAGGTCGAAGGTATTGCCCGAGTAATTCGAGGCGCCGACCGTGATCGACGCGGCGTTCTTCGAGAGCGGCGACTTCGTGATCGGGTTCATCACGCCGCCCGGGCTGCCGCCGGGGACGAGGATGGAATTCGGGCCCTTGATGATCTCGAGGCGCTCGATGTTGGCCGTCGACTGGGACATGCTGTAGCCGTCCGCGCCGGAGATCATCGTGCCGTCGATGAACTCGGCGGAAACCTGGAAGCCGCGGATCGTGTAGCGGTCGCCGCCGAAGGGCAGCGTGTTCTCGACGATCGGCGTGACGTACTTCGCGGCGTCGAGCATGCGGTTCGCGCCGGTGTCGACGATGAACTCGCGCGGCACCACGGAGATTGTCTGCGGGATGTCCTGCACGGCCATCGCCACGCGCGAGGCCGAGAGCGCCTGCTGCGATTGGTAGGGATTGGCGGCGTTTTCGGTGATGACGAACTGGGCGAGCATCACCGCGTCCTCCTTGGGCTTGGCGGGAGCGGCGGCCGGCGCGGCGGGCTGGGCGGACGCCGTGGCAACGAGGGCAAACGCGGTCGCGGCCGCGGTCAACGGATGGCGCGTCGAGCGCCGGGAACGGTGGGTCATGGTAGGGGTTCGGCGAATTTGCGCGGTCGCCGGCGCGGCCCGGATTCTGACTGTCGGGCGCCGCAAGCTGGAATCGGCGTTGCCTGCCCCTGTCCACGCCGTGAAGTGCCGGATTGTTCGGCATGCTACCCCGCCCGCCTTCGATCAACACGCTGGCCCGCACCCTCGGCGTCTCGCGGACCACGGTCTCCGATGCCCTCCGCGGCAAGGGGCGCGTCGCGCCCGAGACAGTCGCCCGCATCCGCGCCGAGGCCAAAGCCGCGGGTTACCGCGTCAATCCCCTCGTCGCCACCGTCCTCGGCTCGATCAACCGCGGCCCCCGCCCCGGCGCCTGCCATGGTTCCCTCGCGGTCATCGACCTCGTGGAACCCGGCCACCCGCACGGCCCGTTTCCCCTCGAGCTGATCGCCGGCGCCCGCGAGCGCGCCGCCGCCATGGGTTTTGCCCTCGCGGAATTCTCGGTCGGGCCCGGGCATCTCGCGTGGTCGCGCCTCGACGGCATCCTCCGCTCGCGCGGCACCCACGGCGTGATCGTGCTGCCGACCTGGTTTCCCGCCGATTTCTCCGCCTTCGACTGGTCCCGCTACGCCTGCATCAACACCGACTACGCGACCGCCGGCCCGGAGATGCATTCCGTGAGCCCCGACCACTACGGCTCGATGCTCGCCCTCGGCGCCCAGCTCGCCGCCCGCGGCTACCGCCGGCCCGGCCTCGTCTTGGAGCGACAGCGCGACGTCCGCATCGCCCGCCGGCAAAGCAGCGCCTTCCGCGCCCTCCAGACCGATCCCGCCGGCGGCCCGCCCGTCCCGCCGTTGATCACGGCGGCGTATCCGGATTTCCAACGCGAGTTCGCGCCGTGGTTCCGGGAGCACCGGCCCGACGTCGTCCTCAGCCATTTCCCGGAAACGCGCGACTGGATCCGCGCCTGCCGGCCCGCGGGCGAGCCGCCGGGTTTCGTCCTGCTCAACATTTTGCACCGCACCGAACCCTGCGCCGGCCTCGACCTGCAACCCCGCCTGCTCGGCGCCCGCGCGGCCGAGATGGTCGTCGGCCAAATCCTGCGCAACGAATTCGGCATCCCCGCCTGGCCCTCCCGCACCACGGTCCAGGCCCGCTGGGTCGAAGGCCCGACGGTCCGCGCGTTGCCGGCGGGGCCGGAGCTTTCGGCTTTCAGCGGTCAGCCTTCAGCGCTAGCCGCGGCAGCCACCGCTGACCGCTGACCGCTGACCGCTGACCGCTGACCGCCTTCAGCTTCATGCTTCCCCTGCCGCGCGCGCCGCGGTTTGCTCCGGTCGTGTCCGTCCTCGTCGCCTTCGCCCCGCTGTTTTTGATCTTCGAGATCTGGCAGCTTGTGCTCAGCGAACGCTACCTCGGCATCAAGCAGATCGCCCGCGGCGCCGACCCGCGCACGCTCGGCCTCGGCGAACCCACGGCCTTTGTCTGGAGCGTTACCCTGCTGGGCTACTGGGCATGGATGGCCCTGCTCCTCACGGTGCAGTTCGGCCGCATCCATGGTCTCGGTCTGCTCATCATCACGCTCATCGGCTACTCCCTCCGCCGCGGCAGTCCCCTGAAATGGATCCTCGTGATCCTCACCTTCGAAGGCGCCATCCGCATCGGCCTCCTGCTTTCGCTCTCGGTGATGGCCTGGCGCCGGCTTTAGGCGGCGGCCGGTGGAGTTGAGAGTTGAGAGTTGAGAGCTGAGGGTTGAGAGCTGAATCGGAATTCCGCCGGATCGATCTCTCAACTCTCAGCTCTCAACTCTCAACCGCCCTTCAACCCAGCGCCGCGCGGAAGCGCCGCATTGCCTCGACCAGCGTGGCCCGCGGGCAGCCGAAGTTCAGCCGCACATGCGTCCCGCGCGCCGCGCCGAACGCCGCGCCGTCGCTCAACCCGAGGCCGTGCTTTTCGAGGTGCGCAATTGGGTTCTCCCATCGGAGCGCCGCCACGTTGAGCCAAAGCAGATACGTCGCCTCCACCGGCGCCTCGACGTGCACGCCGGGCAATTCGCGCGCGATCGTTTCGAGCAGGTAGTCGCGGTTGCCCCGCAGGTACGCCAGCAACCCTTGGCGCCACGCCTCGCCGTCGCGGTAGGCCGCCTCGCAGGCCGTGAAGCCGAGGCTCGTCACTTCCGCCACGATGCCGGACGTTGCCCGCAGGAAACGCGTGCGCCGCCCCGCGTCCGGGATGATCGCGAACGACGTGCCGAGGCCCGGCACGTTGTAGGTCTTGCTCGGCGCCATCAGCGTCACGGTCCGCGCCGCGATCTCCGGCGCCACCTTCGCCGTCGGCAGATGCGGCAGCGCCGGATCGAGGATGAGGTCGCAATGGATCTCGTCGGAACACAGCACCAAGTCGTGCCGTTCGCAGAACGCAGCCAGCCGCACGAGTTCGTCGCGGCGCCACACGCGGGCGAGCGGGTTGTGCGGATTGCAAAGGTAGAAGAGCTTCGTCCGCGGCGTGACGGCCTTTTCCAACGCCTCCCAATCGATCGTCCACGTGCCGTCCGCGCGGCCGGTGCCCCCCTGGAGCACGAACGGAACGCTCACCGACGCCCGCGCGCTGTTCTTCGGCGCGCTCATGAACGGCGGATAAACGGGGGACAGCGTGAGCACTTCGTCGCCCGGCTCCGCGAAGGCCTGGGCGGTGACGTTGAGTCCGACGACGAGACCCGGCAGCCACACGATCCACGCCGGATCGATTGCCCAACCGTAACGCCGCGCCATCGCCTCGACGATCGCGTCGACCGTCGACTTCACCGGCCGGGCGTAGCCGAAAATGCCTGCGTCGACCCGCGCGTGCAGCGCCGCCATCACCGCCGGCGGCGACTTGAAGTCCATGTCGGCCACCCACAGGGGCAGGATGTCGCGGCCGGCGTACTTCTGCCATTTCTGGGAGTCGGTGCCGAGGCGTTGCGGGACGGTGTCGAAATCGAAGGAGCTCATGCCAAAACCGCCACAGCAGCACGGAATGCCGGCCCGGCGCGACGATTTTTCCGGGTGCGACGGCACAGTCTGTGACGCATCGGCCCGGTGCAGCCGCGGACCGCCGGCGGCAAACTGCCGTCGCCGCGCCACTTAGGGTCCCGCCCACGCTTGGTCCGCGGGATGCAAGAGGTGCGTCACCAACCATCCACTCCCAGGAGAACCCATACCATGAGACTCATCCGCTACACCTATCCGACCGCCCGTTCCTTCTCGCCCGTCTTCGCCCGCTCCCCGTGGGCCGGACTCGAAAACGAGATCGACCGCTGGTTCGCCTCGACCGTGTCCGACCTCGCCGCCGCGGCCCAGCCGCAGCGCTTCCCGGTCGATCTGTACGAGGACAAGGACAACACCTACGTCCGCGCCGAACTCCCCGGCGTCAACCGCGCCGACGTCAACGTCGAGCTGGTCGACGGCTACCTGACCATCACCGCCGCCCGCAAGACGCCCGCCCGCGACGGCCAGCCCGAGCAGTCGGTCGCGTTCACCCGCTCCGTCACCGTCTCGGACGCCGTCCAGACCGACAAGATCTCCGCCCATTACGAAAACGGCATCCTCACCGTCACGCTCCCGAAGCGCGAAGAGGCCAAGCCGAAGAAGATCGCGATCAGCGTCCAGTAAACCCGTCCCATCCACCTCCAACCTTCCCTCCCGCCATGTCCCTTCTCCAATCCATCCTCCCTGCCCTCAACCGCAACTCCGAGCCCGCCGCGCCCGCGCCGGTCGCCGAGACCGCGCCCGCCGACCTCGGCCCGACCGTGAAGCCGGTCTACCAGGTGCGCGAAACGCCCGAGGCCTATGCCGTCACCGTGCATCTGCCCGGCGTCGCCAAGACCGGCCTCGATCTGACGGCGTCCGCGGACGAGATCCGCGTCGTCGGCCGCCGCGCCTGGTCGCGGCCCGCCGGCTGGACGCCGCTGTATCGGGAATCCGGCGACGAGACGTTCGAACTCGTGCTGGCCCACGACCGCACGGTCGACACCGACCGCATCGCGGCCGAGCTGAACGACGGCGTCCTCCGCCTCTCGCTCCCGAAGGCGGGCGCCGTCAAGCCGCGCCGCATCGCCGTCGCCTGAACGTTTCCTTCCCGCGGCCGCGGGATCCGCAGAACCCAACCGCCGGGTGCAGCCGCTGCACCCGGCGTTTTCGCGGCCCCGCGGGACGGGGCCGGCCGGCGTCAATGCGACTTCTTTTGCGGCGCGGCCTTGATCAGGACCGACATCAGCACGGACACCGTCAGCACGCTGCCGATGACGGCCAGCGAGGTCGTCGTCGAAACTTTGAACCAATGCTCGATCAGCATCTTCACGCCGATGAACACGAGGATGAAGGCGAGCCCGACCTTGAGGAAACGGAAGAGCTGCATGATGCCGTTGAGCGCGAAGTAGAGCGACCGCAGGCCGAGGATCGCGAAGATGTTCGAGGTCAGCGCCACGAATCCGTCCTTGGTGATCGCGAGCACCGCCGGGATCGAATCGAGGGCGAAGACGACATCCGTCGTCTCGATCACGATCAGCACGATGAAGAGCGGCGTCGCCATGCGGCGGCCCTGGTGCTGCGTGAAGAAATGGCCGTGTTCGTTGTGCGGCGCCACGGGATAGAAGCGGCGGAACAGTTTCACCACGGGATTGTTCTCGGGATGCACCTCCTCGTCCTTGCCCGGCAGCGCCATCTTGATGCCGGTGTACACGAGAAACGCGCCGAAGATATACAGCACCCAATGGAAGCGCTGGATCACGCTGACGCCGACCAGAATGAACACCGCGCGCATCACCACCGCGCCGATGATGCCCCAGAACAGCACGCGGTGCTGCCATTTCGACGGCACCTTGAAGTACGCGAAGACGAGGATGAAGACGAAGACGTTGTCGATGCTCAGGCAGAGCTCGATCAGGTAGGAGGCGAGGAACTGCTGCCCGAGCTCCGGCCCGCGCCAGTGCCACACCAGCGCGTTGAAGCCCATCGCCAGCGCGAACCAAACGCCGCACCAGACCAGCGCCTCCTTCATCTTCACCTCGTGCGAATCGCGCTGGAAGACCCCGAGATCGAGCGCGAGCATCGCGGCGATGAACACGAAGAAACCGACCCACGCCCAGATCGGCATCACATCAAGCACGGCGAGCAGCGAAAACATAGCCGGCAAACGGGGCACGGAGTCTTCCCGCAGGCAAGCGGGGAGTTGATTCGCGCCGGGCCGGGCAATGCCTTTGACAACCCCGCCCCCCCACCTTCGATCACCCGCCCATGCTGACCCGGTTGTACTTCCGCTTCGCCTGCCTGCTGCTCGGCC
>JACCEB011491035.1_pt1 | contig 11928 bp, 10 predicted proteins | sample 7454761 | NCBI WGS metagenome assembly JACCEB01 (sample SAMN15323454, study PRJNA562643) | freshwater metagenome | isolation source: river surface water | place: USA:Blue River Watershed | collected 2017-08-18 | reverse complement strand
TGATAGGGCTTTCGGTTAGAAGTGCGGAGCAACAATTAATTATTGCAGGGTTGAAAAAAGGTGTTGTACATCAGGTGAATGATCCGCGTTTGAAAGAAGTGATTGATATGCAAGCTTTGGGACGTAAAATAGCGGCAGGAAGCAGCATACCTAAGGGGACCGAAGTTGATTTGTATATCGGCAATGGAACGTCAGATTCGGAGATTGAATTGCCGGATTTGATTGGAAAACCATTGGATGAGGTGACGATTATTTTAGCAGGAATGAATTTAAAATTAGGTCGCGTTACTTACGAAGCAAATAGTGATTTAGAAGCAGGATCCGTATTCAAACAAACCTGTTCTACGTGTGATGGAACGAGTATTCATCCGGGTGATACGATTGATGTTTGGGTAGTAGGAGACGGAAATAACGAATAAGATGGATATTACAATTGAAGAATTAAAAGAGCGCCTCGATAAAGGTGAAAAATTGAACTTATTCGATGTGCGCGAGGAATATGAATTTGATGAGTTCAACATTGGAGCAATATTGATTCCATTGGGTGAATTGCCGGATCGTTTAGACGAAATCGCTCATCTGAAAAATGAAGAAATATTGATTCATTGCCGTTCTGGAGCTCGTTCTGGTCGTGCGAAGGATTATTTAACAGCAGAAGGCTATGCGAATGTGCGCAATGTGTTAGGCGGAATGATGGCCTGGCAAGCAGCTGGATATTAAGATGAATGCAACGCAATTCAAGCAAGCATTAACTCATTTAAACCTCCTAGATATACGGACTCCCAGGGAATGGGATGACTTTAATTTAGGAGGTTTTCACGTTTCATTGGATTCTCTTTTGGAGCGAATTGATGAAATTCCCAAAGAGAAAAACTGGGTGATTATCTGTTATAATGGGACTCAGAGCTTAATTGCCTTGCGTTTACTAAAGGCCAAAGGTTTCACCCTCATCGATCACCTTGAGGGCGGGCTGGAAGCCTATTTAAGCCTCTAATTGTTTCAAAATTTCTACGAAGGCATTCGAAGGATGCAAATACGTAAACTCATCTTGATTTCGGAACCAAGTCATTTGTTTTTTCGCATAATGACGGTTATTACGCTTTAATAAGCGAACCATCTCCTCCTCATCGTATTCACCCCGCAAAAACGCATAGACTTCTTTATAACCTAACGTTTTTAGTGCATATAAATGTTGCTTGTCCTCGAAGGCACGCGCCTCTTCCACTAAACCAGCGGTTAGCATTTGGTCCATTCGTAGATCAATTCGAGTATATAACTCTTCCCTTGGGCGTTCAAGACAGATCTTAATAACTTGGAAAGGTCGGGCTGGTTTTTGGGCTAATCTAAATTCTGAATAGGGTTTTCCGGTTGAAAGGCAGACTTCGAGCGCTCGAATGACACGTTGCGGGTTTTTAGCATCTACTTGAGAAGAATATACTGGATCTAATTGCTTTAATTCAGAGAATAAAGCCCAAAGACCTTCTTTTTCCAAACGGCCATTCAGCGTTTCGCGCAAGACTAAATCCGCTTCGGGCATTACATCCAGGCCTTCCATCAAAGCTTTCAAGTACAATCCAGAGCCCCCAGTTGCCACTACGACATCGTGCTTTTTGAAGAGTTTCGTCAATAATTTCATCGATTCCCTTTCAAAATCCCCCGGGGAGAAATAGTCCTCCACAGAATGAGAATCCACAAAATGATGGATTACACCACCTTGTTCATCCACAGATGGTTTTGCCGTACCGATGGAAAGTTCGCGGTAAAATTGGCGTGAATCTGCCGAAATAATGTCCGTCTGTAGGTGCTTCGCTAAATCAACACAAAGCGCGGTCTTACCGACCGCCGTGGGACCTACGATGACGAGCAATATTTTCTTCGAATTTTTCAATTATCAATAGGTATTTTTCTTACCGTACCATTTGCGGCCGGCACTTGCCTTATCGAAAGAACGAGCGGGTTTAGCATCTTTGGCTGCCGCTGCCGGAGCACCTGGACGAGAACCACCACCATGGCGTGATGGGCCCTGTGGCTTTTTCGCCGCTTTCTCCACATGTAAGACTTTCATCGGGTATTTATGCGCTTCCACCACTGGAATCTTTTTCCCAATTAACTTCTCAATGTCTTTCAAATAGGCTTTCGCTTCGATAGCACAGAAAGAAATGGCGGCACCTTTCGCTCCAGCACGGCCTGTACGACCGATTCGGTGAACATAGGTTTCAGCGATGTTCGATAATTCGAAGTTGACCACGTATTCTAATTCGTCAATATCAATACCACGAGCGGCGATATCGGTAGCGACTAGAACACGGGTGGTTTGTGCTTTGAAGTTTTTAAGTGCCGTTTGACGAGCGTTTTGGGATTTATTCCCGTGAATCGCTTCTGCCTTGATGCTAGCTTTCAATAACATCTTTACCACTTTGTCTGCGCCATGTTTTGTGCGGGTGAAGACAAGGGCTGTTTTAATCGATGTGTCTTGCAGGATGTCTAGCAATAGGTCGTTTTTATTTCCTTTATCAACGAAATATACCGATTGATTGATGATTTCAACAGTAGAAGAAACTGGCGTTACAGAAACAGATGCGGGGTTTCTTAAAATACTACCCGCGAGTTTCACTATTTCTGGCGGCATAGTAGCCGAGAAGAATAGTGACTGACGTTTGTGTGGCAAGGCCGCTAATAATTTCTTTACATCGTGAATGAAACCCATATCGAGCATACGGTCAGCCTCGTCTAAGACGAAGTATTCCACGTCAGCGATAGATAAAAGGCGTTGGTTCATCAGGTCCAAAAGACGTCCCGGAGTCGCAATCACAACATCAGCACCGCTGCGGATGGCTGAGACTTGGGGACTTTGGCCTACTCCACCAAAAATAACGGCATATTTTAAATCCGTATGACGCGCATAGGCACGGAAACTTTCGCCAATCTGAATTGCTAACTCCCTAGTAGGAGTGACAATTAGGGCACGAACTTTCTTATTTTTTGAGAAGCTTTTATTCTCTTCTAAAAGCTGAATGATGGGCAACGTAAACGCTGCTGTTTTACCCGTACCCGTTTGGGCACAACCTAATAAATCCGTGCCACGAAGGACAATAGGGATCGATTGGGCTTGAATAGGTGTGGGATTAGTATAACCCTCTTCGTTGAGCGCCTTTAAAATAGGCTCAATGAGGTGTAATGATTCAAATGACATATTACTGTATAAAGATGTGTTATGAGCAATGAAATAATAACAAACATCCTCATAATGCAGCGTAAAGGTACGCCTTTTATTTCACAGATTCGGTTAATCTGCCCATTCCGGCTAAAATCTGCTTGATCTCCTCCCCTTTTTGAGTCCCAATTAATAAGGGTTCACCCTCCTTAAATTTCAGCTGAAGACCTATTTCCCCTGATACATTATAGACTAAGCCTTGACCGCCAAAGCCATATTTTATACCCCAGCCACCGTATTCCAATAAGGGACTATACGTTCTAACATAGCAAGCAGAAAGAGAATCCCAGGAGAAAAACTTCTCCTTGAAGTGGAACGGAGTAAATCGCACATAGATGCCCTCCTCTGCGATTCTAGTCACTAATTTCATTTGCCAAAACAGCACAGGCAACAACATCCCTAGACCAAATGATATCATAAATGTAATGGTTGTGGGAGGTGACACAGTGGCAATGGCATACATCATCGTAATCCAAGATGCAATGATAATCAGCCATAACCACCATTGGGTGAAGCGTTGCGTTTCTGTAAACATAAACAAGAATTTTGGCTCAAATTTAGCAGAATTAGGCAGAAAATTTTAGATTTGTTAAAACCTATTTAAAATAATGTCAACCAAAAAACAAAGCCTCGCCTACATTATTAGTGCGTCGTCAGTGGGTACCTTAATCGAGTGGTATGATTTTTATATTTTTGGAAGTTTAGCCACGGTATTATCAACCAAATTCTTCCCAACAGATAATCCTACCGCCGCCTTTTTAAACACCTTAGCCACTTTTGCTGCCGGATTTGTTGTGCGCCCGTTTGGAGCCTTAGTTTTCGGACGATTGGGTGATTTAATTGGTCGAAAATATACGTTTATGGTCACCCTCATGTTAATGGGAGGCGCTACATTTGCCATCGGTTTAATTCCCTCTTATGCCACTATTGGTGCCTGGGCACCCATTTTAGTCTTAACACTACGTCTTTTACAAGGACTTGCATTAGGAGGTGAATACGGTGGAGCCGCAACTTATGTGGCTGAACATGCACCCGCTGAAAGACGGGGATTTTTTACTTCCTGGATACAAACGACAGCTACTTTAGGTTTAGTTATTTCATTAGCCGTCATTATGGCAACCAGGGCATCCATGAGTAAAGAAGCATTCGATGACTATGGCTGGAGAATTCCATTTCTAGTCTCCATTCTGATGGTTCTCGTTTCTCTTTTGATCCGTAAAAACATGGAGGAATCACCTATGTTTGAACAGGCCAAAGCCGAGGGAAAAATTAGTAAGAACCCGCTAAAGGAATCCTTTGGCAATAAACTGAACCTAAAATATGTACTTTTAGCGCTATTCGGGGCTACAATGGGCCAAGGTTTAGTGTGGTATACCGGCCAGTTTTATGCACAAACATTCCTATTAAAAATTTGTAATCTAGATGATATTCAAACGAATACGATATTAGTCATCGGCCTTTTACTAGGAACCCCGCTATTTGTATTATTTGGTGCGTTATCTGACAAAATAGGCCGCAAAGGAATTATGATGGCAGGTATGATCATTGCGGTTCTTGCCTATCGCCCCATTTTTGATCAGATGTATAAAACTGTGGATGTGACAAATAAAACAGTAGTTCCCGGATCTGAAAAAATGGTTCTGAAAGGTAAAACGACAACCTTGACGAAGGAGTTTACGGATGGAAGTTCGTATAAAAACGTGATTACCGAGGTTTCGCCTGATAAGACGGAATCCAAAATCTCGATTAAAATTAACCAAGCGGATCAGTGGACGCTCATCGGTTATGTATTTTGCCTCATTTCTTTCGTGACTATGGCCTATGGTCCCATCGCTGCGTTTTTAGTGGAGATGTTCCCGACAAAAATTCGATATACTTCCATGTCTCTTCCCTACCACATTGGGAATGGCGTTTTTGGTGGATTAATGCCGGCCATAGCGACTTTTCTAGTCTCGAATGCGCAAACAGCTGGAGTCGTTCAAAAACCATATTTAGAAGGATTAAACTACCCAATCGTCTTAATTAGTGTGTGTATAGTTATTGGAATTATTTACATCAAATCAGATAAAAAAGCAGCATGAACCTCATCAAACGCATTTTAGGGATTGTTTGGATCGGTCTAGGAATCGGTGCAGGCATTTATTTGATTTATTTTCAAGCAGTTCCTTTATGGGCCAAAGGCGGTAACGATCTCGTCCCTGCCATCATTTATACCTTTGTATTAGCACCTCTCATTTCGATTGGAATGAGCCTTTTTGGCTATTATTCCCTTCAGGGAGAATTTGACAACATTTAATTATGAGAATTACGAGCCTAGCAGATTACCAGAAAACGTATGAATTAAGCGTGCAAGAACCAGAGAAATTCTGGGCAGGCATAGCGAATGAATTTGAATGGTCTAAACCATTTACCAAAGTCCTAGACTGGAGTTTTGACGATTATTCGGTCAAATGGTTTGAAGACGGCCAATTAAACATAACATCTAACTGCCTAGATCGCCATTTACAGACGATTCCTGATCAGGCAGCCATTATCTATGAGCCCAATGAACCGGGCGATGCAGCCATAACTCTGACCTACCGCGAACTTTACACGCGCGTTTGCAAAGTAGCCAATGCGTTAAAATCACAAGGGGTTGAAAAAGGTGATCGTGTGTGCATTTACATGCCCATGATTCCTGAATTAGCGATTGCTGTTTTAGCTTGTGCACGAATTGGGGCCATTCACTCTGTTATTTTTGGTGGATTCTCCGCTCAATCCATCGCAGATCGCGTCAATGATGCGACCTGCAAAATCGTATTAACGACGGATGGAGCTGTGCGTGGAAACAAAGAGATTCCGATGAAAGAAACGGTGGATGACGCCATCGCTAATTGCCCGTCTGTCGAAAAAGTGATTGTTAAACGTCGGACAAATACACCAGTTTCCATGTTGGAGGGACGTGATCTTTGGTGGGATGAAGCAGAGCAAGAAGCATCAGCAGATTGCCCTGCTGAAGTCATGAACTCAGAAGATCCCTTGTTTATTTTATATACTTCAGGTTCTACAGGAAAGCCAAAAGGTGTCGTTCACACCTGTGGTGGCTACATGGTTTATTCAGCGTATACTTTTGCGAATGTGTTCCAATATAACCCAGGCGAAGTTTATTTCTGCACCGCAGATATTGGATGGATTACAGGCCACTCCTACTTAGTGTATGGTCCACTTTTGAATGGTGCAAAATCCATTTTATTCGAGGGCGTTCCTACTTATCCGGATGCGGGACGTTTTTGGGACATCATCAAAAGACACCAAGTCAATATTTTCTACACCGCTCCTACAGCGATTCGATCACTGATGGGAATGGGAAATGAATACATCACAAACAAAGACTTGAGCTCACTACGCGTCCTTGGTTCCGTAGGTGAACCGTTAAATGAGGAAGCATGGCATTGGTACAATGATCATGTAGGCAAAGGAAAGTGCCCTATTGTTGATACCTGGTGGCAAACCGAGACAGGAGGTCACATGATCTCGCCTATTGCTGGAATTACCCCATTAAAGCCAGCCTATGCGACTTTACCATTACCTGGTGTGCAACCTATACTTGTTGACGAAAACGGCAAAGAGATAGAAGGAAATGGAGTAAATGGAAACCTATGCATTAAATACCCATGGCCAGGAATCATTCGCACCACCTACGGTGATCATGAACGTTGCAAATCCACTTACTTCTCTACTTATCCGGGACTCTATTTCACAGGAGATGGATGTATGCGGGATGAGGATGGTTATTACCGCATAACGGGCCGTGTAGACGATGTCATGAACATTTCGGGACACCGAATTGGCACTGCTGAAGTAGAAAATGCGATCAATATGCACACAGGCGTGGTAGAATCTGCGGTAGTCGGATTCCCTCATGATGTCAAAGGACAGGGAATCTATGCTTATGTCATCTGTGAACACATGCCAGAGAATGATGCGTTAATGCGCAAAGACATTTTAGCGACCGTAACACGTGTCATTGGACCGATTGCCAAACCTGACAAAATTCAATTCGTTACAGGCCTACCTAAAACCCGTTCCGGCAAAATCATGCGTCGTATTTTACGCAAAGTAGCTGAGGGTGAATTTGGCAGCTTAGGGGATACTTCCACCTTGTTGGATCCGAGTGTGGTAGATTCGATTATTTCTGGAGCATTACAAAAACGCTTTGCGTTTTTATAATGCTCCAGAAACAAAGAACAAAGATCAAAGCAAAAAGTACAAAGTTGGAATCGCCTGCGGCGATACATTCTTTGAACTTTGCTCTTTGAAATTTGAAATTTGCCCACTGCCCACTGTCCACTGACTACTGCCTAATACTTTCCTCCAGCTTACTCAGTATTCCAAATGCCGTTTCTGCCATCTTATTCCCTTTATTATCAAGCAAGGGATTAATTTCAGCTACTTCTAAACAAGCAACTTTTCCAGTAGAAACAAATAATTCAATAATGGAAAGTGCTTCATCAGAGGTAAAGCCAGACTTAACTGGAGTACCCGTACCATAGGAAATTTGATCACAATCCAGCGAATCAACATCAAAGGAAACGAAAATAATATCGGTTGATTGTAAATGGAGAATGGCCTTTTGGACACAATCTTTAATCCCTAAATGACGCATTTGTTCAACCTTAAAATGCATTATGTCAAATTGATTAATAAGAGATTCCTCCGCACTTTCAAAATCCCGTAAACCAAAATAAACCAACTGTTCAGGCGACATTTTAGGCCCCTGAATTCCTATATTTTTTAATTGCTGCCAAGAATCAACAGTCTCATTTGAAACCTGATTTATACGGCAGTCCAAATTATCTAAATTCATAGCAGCTGCTAATGGCATACCATGAATATTGCCCGAAGGAGATGTAAATGGGGAATGTAAATCTGCATGCGCATCTATCCAAACCACCCCTAGCTTTTTCTCTGGATAGGCTTTTTTTATACCACTTATTACACCTAATGCGGAAGAATGATCTCCGGATAAAACGATCGGGAAATAGCCCTTTTGTAAATTAGTTGAAACAGAATCACAAACCCTTTCGCATTGCTGAACGACATGTTCAATTCTTTTCGCAAAACTATTGGTGTTCTTTTGGTAAATAGTTTCGTTATGAGTGGCAATATCTTCAAAAAGATGTCGATGAAAAAAATCATCTTCCTGATTGATGGCCGCAATTTCCAAGGCATCTATGCCCATGTCAGAGCCCCGCGTCCCAGCACCGATATCAGATCGGTTTTTAAGAAGTTTGATAATCATGGTTTTGTTGATGTAGTCGCCGCGAGCGGCTTAATCGCTGCTTCGCAGCTTAGTCGTCACTCTGTGACTTAGTCGACTTCGTCTTAGTCGCTGCTGCGCAACTTAGTCGCCGTTACAAGGCTTAATCAATTAGTTTAAAGAAAAATTATCAGGTAAGGGTTTACTAAATTATTGCGCAGCACAATTTTAAAACCCTTACCTGATACTTTTACCAAAAATACGTGTAAAGAGCAATTAAACTCATCACCACCACAACCGTTCCTAAAATGAAGGACGGCTCTAACTTGAACATTTTGGCATCAATCTCTAAACCTTTCGGATTGTTCTTACTCTCCGGATCAGCTAGCGAGATAATTACCATAGAGACTACGCAGAAGATGAATACCCAGCCCATGCGGTCCATGAATGGAATCATGTACACATCGCCATCTAGGAATGCTGTATAGAAGATACAATCATTCACGCCTGTCCAAGTAGGAATGTATTTCGACAAAATCGAGAAGGTAACCCCGCCAATTAAGGCAAATAATGCTGCATTGGACGTAGTTCTTTTCCAGAAGAAACCTAGAATAAACAAGGCAAATATACCTGGAGAAACATATCCTGTATACTCTTGAATGAATTCAAAACCACCTTTTTTGTCGATACCCATAAATGGTGCAATCGCAATGGCTAACACCATGGAAGCTACAACCGCTATTCGCCCGATTGAAACTAATTGCTTCTCGGAAGCACCTGTATTGATGTATTTTTTGTAGATGTCTAACGTAAAAATGGTTGAAATAGAGTTTGCTTTACCTGCCATCGAAGCCACAACTGCAGCCGTTAATGCCGCAAAAGAAAGGCCTTTCAAACCAGCTGGCAACAAGTTCAATAACACTGGATAAGCACTATCTTGGTTGATTACACCGTCTTTCAACATCTCCTGCTGGAACATACCGTCCTTGTGCAATAAATACGCAGCAATACCTGGCAAAACCACGATAATAGGCATCAACATTTTCAAGAAAGCAGCGAACAAGATACCGTTACGAGCGGTAGGAAGATCTGCACCTAACGCACGTTGAGTGATGTATTGATTACATCCCCAATAGTTCAAATTAATAATCCACATACCTCCGATTAACACGGTAAGACCTGGAAGAGACGGATAATTCGCGTTATCCTTATTCAAAATCATGTGGAAATGTTCAGGTGCTTTGGTCATCAAATGATTTAATCCGCTCATCATACCTTCACCACCGAAATGATCTGAGACCATTTGTAATGCCAAATAGGTCGTAGCAAGACCTCCTAAAATCAAGAAGAACACTTGAATAACATCCGTATATCCAATTACTTTCATTCCACCTAGGGTGATAATTACTGCAAATACGGACATTCCAATCATACAAACCGTGAAGTCAATACCTGAAATAGTAGTTACCGCTAGGGCTCCTAAATACAAAATAGAGGTCAAATTCACCGCTACGTACAACATTAGCCAGAAAACGGCCATAATTAAACTCACTGTAGGAGAGTAACGTTGCGATAAGAATTGAGGCATGGTGAAGATTTTGTTCTTCAAATAGATAGGCATGAAGAAAATCGCCACTATTAATAAGGTCGCCGCAGCCATCCATTCATAAGTTGCAATGGCTAAACCGAGTCTGAAACCATTACCTGACATACCAATAAATTGCTCTGCAGAGATGTTAGACGCAATTAGTGACGCACCGATTGCCCACCAAGTAAGAGAACCTTCCGCTAAAAAGAAATCATTTGAGTCAGAAAGTTCAGATTTTTTCTTGTTGTAAATCCAATAGCCGTACCCAGCTACTACCACGAAATAAAAGAGAAAAACGAGGTAATCGAGTGTTTGTAAACCGTTTGATTGCATAGAGTTTTGTAGTTAATTTGGTCTTTAATTGTCTAAATTAAGATTTTTATCGGAATTGTACTAATTCCAAAGCTCGGGTTTCACTAAAACCACCTCTTCCTCACGGTCTACAATGACCATTCCAGGTAATAGATCCTTCGTTTTACGCACATACTTTTTAGAAGTCACTACCACGGGACAAAGGGATTCTGTCTGTCTTTTAGAGAAATAAGCAGCTAGGCTCGCTGCCTTTTCAATGACGAAAGCAGGAACGGTTTTGTTTTGTGGATTCCGAACTATCACATGAGAGCCGGAAACATCTCGAGCGTGTAACCAGATATCCTGCTTTTTGGCATATTTCAACGTTAGAAGATCATTATTCTTCGCATTTTTTCCTACCCAAATCACCCAACCCTCTATCTCAAACTGCTTAAAAGGTAATTCCTCCGTAGTATTTTTCGATAAGGCGATAGCTAAAAAGGGCTTCAAACCTTTTCTGGTTTCGACGGATTCTAATGCGATTAATTTAGCTTTGATTTCTTCTATTTCTTGCTGCTTACGGGCAATGTTCTCCTCCCAGTGCGCTAATTCTTTGGAGAAATTCTTCGCCTTTCGGTAATAATTCTCCGCATTTGCGGCAGGACTAAGGGTGGAATTTAACTTAATCGTAATGGGCTGATTTCGGTAAAAATCTTCTAATTCAACCTTGCTCTCCCCCTCTGGAATTAAGTGTAAATAAGCCATCAAAATGTTCCCAATCTCTTCGAATGGCACATTCGTCTCTCGAATGACCTTCTGCTTCTCTAATTCCTGTAAATACAATTGGGACTTAACTAGATTTCTTTCCAAACCATCCATTACCTGTCTTTTCTCCCTGGTGAACTCCCCTACCGAATAATGCAGTACATAAAACTGATTCAGAGCTGCAATGGGATCTGACGTTTCAAAAAGAGATTCCTCTGAAGGTGGGAATAAAGTAAATCCTATTCCTTTAGGCGTCTTAACCACATAAAAATGACCTTTATCGAGAATTTCTAGCATTTTTTGCAATAATGCCCAACGGTCTTTCAAGTTCAAATTTTCATATCCATGGGCGGCAAGCCAAGCCTGAGCTTCTTTTCCTAAGGTAGGAAATAAAGGAAAATATTCCCCGTCTGCCTCCTGAAAGGCTTCGAAACTTTGGTCTATGGAACGAGATATGGCATTTAAAGCTAGCTCGTCGTCTTTCTTGAGTCGTTTTTGGAACTGAGAATCATATTCCCCATCCCGGTATAAAATTAAGTTAGCCCGATTCCCAAAAAGCTTAAAAACGAGTACATAATTGCCCAAAAAATGAATACCAAAGGCCCGCTCATTTTCATACATCTCTACCTCCTGCACTTCAGCCAAGAGTAAATCGGAGAAAAGATCGATAGAGTTTCGGCCAGCACGGTGGAATGAATCGGGGAATTGCAAACTGGAAAATTGAGGACCGAGGGAGCATTTGATGTAGAAATCATCGCCGTTTTGGCGTTCAAAACCCAAAACTAACTCATCCTTCTCTTGCGAAAAACACTGCTTCAAGCGCGCATACAT
>JACCEB010017287.1_pt1 | contig 11929 bp, 10 predicted proteins | sample 7454761 | NCBI WGS metagenome assembly JACCEB01 (sample SAMN15323454, study PRJNA562643) | freshwater metagenome | isolation source: river surface water | place: USA:Blue River Watershed | collected 2017-08-18 | reverse complement strand
GCATAACCCTTGCGGTCACGAGCGACCTGCCACGGGATGCGCACGGATGCTCCGCGATTGGAGACGCCGTAGCTGAACTTGTTGTACGGAGCGGTCTCGTGCTTGCCGGTGAGGCGGCTCTCGATGTCGTGGCCGTAGTTGCTCACGTGCAGATCGACACGCTTGCTCAACGACTCACACGCGGCTTCGATCGCTTCGTAGCTCGAGCGCATGGCCTTCGTCGAGAAGTTGGTGTGTGCACCTGCACCGTTCCAGTCACCCTTCTGCGGCTTGGCGGCAAGCGAGATGACGACGTCGTGATCCTCGGCGATGCGCTCGAGCAACCAGCGACCGACCATCAAGTGGTCGCTCACGGTGAGAGCGTCGGCGGCACCGATTTGGAACTCCCACTGACCGGGCATCACTTCAGCGTTCGTGCCTTCGATCATGAGGCCTGCTTCGATGCACGCCCACGTGTGCTCTTCGATGATCTCGCGACCCATCACGCGGCCTGCGCCGACTCCGCAGTAGTAGGGACCCTGCGGACCGGGCTCACCGTCGGTCTCGGGGAAACCGTACGGACGGCCGTTCGTGCGCATCATCGTGTATTCCTGCTCGATGCCGAAGATCATTTGGTGAGCAGCGAACTTCTTCGCGGTCTCTGCACACTTGGCACGAGTGTTGGTCGGGTGCGGCTCACCGGTCTGGGCGAGGCGAACCTCACACAGCACGAGGATGTTCTTGCCGCCGCGCAGCGGATCTGGACAGCTGAAGACCGGCAGCAACATGCAGTCCGAGCGGTCGCCCGTGGCCTGTTCCGTCGAGGATCCGTCGAATCCCCAGATCGGTGGGGTCTTCACGGAGTTGTCCAAGATCTTCGTCTTGGAGCGCAGCATCGGTGTCGGCTTGTGTCCGTCCACCCAGATGTATTCGGCCTGATAGGGCATGGTGTTCCTTCCGGTTGAGAGCCAGGCACTGACCTGGCTCAGGTACGCGACAAGTCAAACAGAGCGCCGTTTCACCGCCGTTGCCCGATTGTGAACGGCGTGTGAAGTTCCACTCGAGCCCTTCGGCGTCGGTCGTAGCCTGATTACGTGGCGTCCACGACCCCTCGCACTTTGTCGATCTGCCTTGCCCAGATCAATCCGACAGTGGGTGACGTGCAGGGCAACGCGGCCAAGGCCCTCGAGGCTTATCGCAGCGCAGACGATGCCGGTTGCGATCTCGTGGCGTTTCCCGAACTCACGCTGACCGGTTATCCACCTGAAGACCTCGTGCTGAAGGCGGGATTCGTCGCCGACAATCAGACTTGGCTCGAAGATTTCGCCGCGCGCACGGGCGAGTGCGTAGCCGTGGTCGGCTTCGTCGATGGCGAGGACGGCGTGTTGTACAACGCGGCGGCGATTTGCCATCGGGGCCGCGTCGTGCATCGCTACTACAAGAACTTGTTGCCGAACTACAGCGTGTTCGACGAAGAGCGGTACTTCACACCGGGTGATGACGCACGTGATGCAGCCACCATTTATCGAATTGGTGGCGCGCTCGTGGGTGTGACCATCTGCGAAGACATTTGGAGCCCCGTCGGCCCGGTTGCCGCACAGGCACGAGCTGGAGCGAGCCTCGCAGTCAGCATCAATGCATCACCGTTCCACCGCGGCCGACTCGATGAGCGCACCACGATGATCGCTGAGCGTGCGAAAGCGACGGGATGTGCCGTCGCCTACGTCAATCAGATGAGTGGTCAGGACGAACTCGTCTTTGATGGCGGGAGCATGGTCATTAGTCGTGACGGTGCCGTTCTCGCGCGCTCCCCTCAATTCGAGGAACATCTCTTGTTCACGTCCATCGCGTTGCCCGACGCACAGCCGGGTGCACACGCGACGGTCGTCGACATCACCGACGCACCGAGGGCCAACCGTTCGACGAGTGACACGGTCTCCGCGCCGGTACTCAGTGATCGCGCTCAGATCTATGGCGCACTCGTCGTCGGCACGCGCGACTACGTGCGCAAGAACGGCTTCACCGACGTCGTCATCGGGCTGTCCGGTGGTATCGACTCGGCGCTCGTGGCCGCGGTCGCAGTGGATGCGCTCGGCGCCCAGCACGTCCACGGGGTGTCGATGCCATCGCGCTATTCGAGCGAGGGATCACGAAGCGACGCGGCTGTCCTCGCCGCGAATCTCGGCATCGAGATGCGCACGATCTCGATCGAACCAGCATTCGGCGCATACCTCGACATGACGTCAGAGTCGTTCGCCGGTCGTCCTGCGGACTTGACCGAAGAGAACTTGCAGAGCCGAGTGCGCGGAACGACGCTCATGGCCCTGTCCAACAAGTTCAACTGGATGGTGCTCACCACGGGGAACAAGAGCGAACTCGCCGTCGGCTACTTCACGCTGTACGGGGACTCCGTCGGCGGGTATGCGGTGATCAAGGATCTCTTGAAGACCACCGTCTATGACCTCTGTTCCTTCGTCAATGAGCAGGCCGGTCGGGAACTGATTCCAACCGCGATCATCACCAAACCGCCGTCGGCAGAACTGCGTCCCGATCAGCGCGACGATCAGTCACTGCCGCCGTACGAGGTGCTGGATCCGATCCTCGAGTTGTACGTCGAGCGGGATCGAACGGCCGCAGAGATCATCGCGATGGGCCATGACGAGGCACTCGTGCGTCGAATCGCACGACTCGTCGACATGAACGAATACAAGCGACGTCAGGGACCCCCAGGGGTTCGCGTGACGCGCAAGGCGTTCGGCAAGGATCGCCGACTGCCGATCACCAACGGTTATCGCGGCTAGTCAGCCGAGGTGCGCACCGCCGCGACGGCGGAAAGCGAGGATGCACAGCGCACCGAGCACACCGAATGCTGCGCCGATGAGCGCAGGTGCCGCGATGCCGTATTCGGTGTAACTCGTCGTCGCCACACGCGCCATCACCGCTCGGCCGACGGTGCCGGCCCCGAGCACCCAACCAAGGCCTGCTCCCGGATTGTTCGGGACGAGTTGCGTCGCCACGGGCAACAGACTCACGACGGAGAACTCGAAGCCCATGAAGTAGATGATCACGGCGATCACACCGATGATCAGGTTCGAACCACCGAGTGCAAGCAGAATCCCGGACGGCACGATGAGGAGCGCACCGAGCGCGATGCTGTTCTCCTTGCCCCACGTATCGGTGAGTCGCGCGGACGACGTCGACGCAACCAACTCGATCCCGCCGACGAGGAATCCAACTGCAGAGATTCGTGCTGCGCCGAATCCGAAGTCGTCTTCGAGCCAGGCTCCGAACGTCACGAAGAGGTTCTGTGCGCTCGCCATGATGCAGAACATCGTCGCGACGACGAGCCATGCGCGACCGGTGATTCGCCGCGGGGCACCGTGGACGTGTTCATGAGTCGCACGAGGCTGGGCGTTGATTCGCTTGGCGATGACGAAGACGTAGAACACGAGCGAGGCGATTCCAACCCAGTACGCCACGCGCCAGGAGCTCAGCGCCGTGATGACACCCATCACCGACACACCGACGAGGAGTCCGAGCGCCCACGATGTTTCGGTCAAACCGACGATTCGACCGCGTTGTTCGTACTTCACGTGATCGGCGATCCATGCGCCGAGCCCGAGATCGAAGCTCTGCTTCGTCAACGCGAGCACTGCGACGCCGATTCCGAACACCAAAAGGTTCGGGGCGAGCGCAGCGATGACGCAACCGAGTGCAGTGCCGATGAGACCGAGCAACATCGACGTGCGATGTGTGAGGCGATCAACGAGTCGTCCGGCCATCGGTGAAGTGAGCCCCGTCAATTCGGAGATTGCAACCGCGATGCCGATGTCTTCGATCGAGGCATCGAAGCCCTTGGCGATGATCGCGAGGAAGGGTGGTGCGAACCGATAGCAGGCATTTGTGACGAGGCGCGCGGCCGTCACCGCCGTGATGTTGCGGCGAATCTCTGGGTCGAAGGAGTCATCGAGTCCGCGACCAAGCATGCCGGTCAAACCTACAGTGCTTCGCCGAGGTCGTGTTCGTCGATCACGCTCACGACGTCACCGGCCGTGACCGTGTCATCGTCGTGCACGAAGAACCAGGATCCCGACAGATTCGCGAGCCTCGGGTTGGCGACGTTGAGGACGTAGCGCATGGTGCGGATGACGCCCGAGTGGCTCACGATCATGCCCGTTCCGTCCGCACAGTGTTGGGACAAGTCCACGAGCGCCGACGTCATGCGATTTATGATGCTCTCGTCGGACTCGAAGCCCTCCGGCTTGCGACGCGCGGCGAGGAATCCGGGCCATCGCTCCTCGATTTCGTGCACGGTGAGGCCCTCCCAGGGGCCGACGTGGGTCTCGCGCAGTCGTTCATCGACGTGAACGGGTCCCACTCCGTGATGTTCGGCGATGATCTGTGCGGTGTCGAGTGCACGTCGCAAGTTGCTCGAGGCGATGAAGTCGAATCCGCCGAGCTTCGACGCCGCCGCTCGCGCTTGTGCGATGCCGTGATCACTCAAGTCGATGTCCGCGCGACCCTGCCAGCGTTGTTCGATGTTCCACAGGCTCTGACCGTGGCGCACGACGAGGAAGCGAGCGCGAATCGGTGCGAACTTCATCCCAAGGCAGGGTAGTGGCAACACTACGATGAGGTCGTGGCTCACCTGAGACTGTTCGCCTCCGCGCGTGAAGCAGCAGGAACTGCACAAGACGTCATCGATGGTTCGACCGTCGAAGAAGTGTTGAACATCGCGGTGAAACGATTTGGGCCGCAGTTCGAGTCGGTGCTCGGTACGTGTCGTGTGTGGTTGAACGGTGAAAGTGTCGAGATGCACCATCGCGTCGGTGACGGCGACGAGGTCGCGGTCCTTCCTCCGGTGTCTGGTGGTTGCCAATGACCAACTTCGACGAGTTGTCGCTCGACGAGATTCGCTCACGGCGTGCTCGTCTGCAGGCGCAGGAAGACGCAGTGTCCTTCGTTCGTCGATTGGCGCAGGGTCGCCTCGACCTCGCCCGCGACGAGGAGCGTCGTCGACAGTCCAACGATCGATCGGTGAACGTGGAGAGCGAACTCGCCGAGGTGTTCGGACAGGAGCATGGGGGCGGTTCGGCCCGGCCCCCACGCGAGACGAACATCGCAACCGATCATCCACTCGTCGTCGAACTCGAACGGCTGTGTGAATCGCTCGGATTCGGATCGCTGCGACAGCTTGACGTCGACAGCCTGCACGCGGCGATCGAGCAGCTCGCAGCATTCGAATTGGCCCGTTCGTCGGAGCGCCGCGCGCTGTTCGATGAGATCGATGCGCTCACTGCCGAACTCGTGCGCCGATACAAGGACGGCGGGGCGAACGTCGACTCCTTGCTCGCCGAGTAAGAACCGCGATGACCGATCGTCGACTGCCGGACGTCGGCAACTTCATCCGCCAGCAACGAGAGCTTGCCCAGCAGTCGATCCGCGATCTCGCTCGTCTCGCTGGAGTATCGAATCCGTATCTCTCGCAGATCGAGCGAGGTCTGCGCAAGCCCTCTGCCGAGATCTTGCAACAACTCGCGCGTGCGTTACAGATATCGGCGGAGTCGCTCTACGAACGTGCAGGAATCCTCGACCCAAATGACGCCGACAAGCCGACGGTCGTGGATGCGATTGCCAATGACGACGCACTGACCAAGGAACAGAAGCAAACACTGATCGCCGTGTACCGCAGTTTCACCGCCGACGACCGTCAGGACTGAGTTTCGGGGACATTCCCCTCGTCGGAATATTCGCTTCCGTAGATAGGTTTCATAGGTGATGCAACGCGTCGCCGTGCTGTCGATGCACACCTCTCCGCTTGCCCAACCTGGCATCGGCGACGGTGGTGGGATGAACGTCTACGTGCGCGAACTCGTTTCGGGTCTCGCGAGCCAAGGCGTGGAGTGCACGACGTACACGCGACGCTGGAGCGACTCACTGCCCGATGTCGTTGAGGTGGAGCCGCACCATCGTGTCGTCCACATCGACGCTGGCCCGACGGACATGCCGAAGGACGAGCTGCTCAGTGTCGTGGACGACTTCACCGACGGAGTTGCCTGGCACATCGGTCGCAACGGCGGAACCGACCTCGTCCATGCCAACTACTGGCTCTCTGGACTTGCCGGCCATCGTCTGAAGCACGAGCTCAACTTGCCGCTCGTCACGACGTTCCACACCTTCGCCCGCGTGAAGAGCCTCGGTGGAGACGTGGAGTCTGCGGTTCGTGATCGCGCGGAGACCGAAGTGATCGGTTGTGCCGACGCGATCTTCGTGAGCTGCACCGAGGAGCGCTCGCAGTTCGAGTCGCTGTACGGCGCCGCACCCGGTCGTATCGAAGTGCTCGCGCCGGGCGTGCAGCGCGCGTTCTTTTCACCCGGCGATCGCCGCGGTGCCCGCCACGCGCTCGGTCTTGGTTCGGGAAACATCCTGCTCTTCGTCGGACGCATTCAGCCATTGAAGGGACTCGATGTTGCCGTGCGCACCCTGGCCGCACTCAGCGACACCACCGCGCGACTCGTCGTCGTTGGTGGAGCGAGTGGCGCAGAGGGCACTGCAGAGTTGCAGCGTGTTCGTGAGCTCATCGATTCCCTCGGTGTCACCGACCGTGTGCTCTTCTACGAGCCGCAGCCGCACCACCTGTTGTCCACGTTCTATCGCGCAGCTGACGTCGTCTTGGTTCCATCGCGCAGTGAGAGCTTCGGGCTCGTCGCGCTCGAAGCGGCTGCCTGTGGCGTGCCAGTCGTCGCGACCGGAGTCGGTGGGTTGCTCAACTTGATCGAGGACGGCAAGACCGGGTTCCTCGTGCCGGGTCGCGACCTCGACCAGTTCGTCCGATTCACGGAGCGCCTCCTCGGCGACTCGTTGTTGTCGCTCTCGATGGGAACGGCGGCGGCCGAACGCGCCACGCGGTACTCCTGGAAGGCGGCCGCCACGACCGCCCGCACGTTGTTCACCGATCTGCGTGCCCGCGACCTCGTGGCCTGCAGCTAGTGAGCGACCTCTTCGACGACTCAGCCCTTGCGCGCCTCGAGCGCAACATCGATGAATGGCTCGCAAACCTGCGAGGGACGAACACTGCCATCGTGGCGATCGATCGAGCAGAAGGGGATGAGATCCGCTGGTACGTGCGAATGCGCGGTGAAGAGAAGGAATTCACCACGATCTGGATCACACTCGGTCAACGCACGCTGCGTTACGAGACGTACGTGATGCCGGCACCGGAGGAGAACGCCACCGAGTTGTACGAGTCCGTGCTTCGGCGTAACGAGCGTCTCGTCGGCGCACATTTTTCGATCGGTGCCGAGGACGCGATCTTCTTGCGCGGTGAGTTGCCACTCGCGCTCGTGTGTGAACCCGAGCTCGATCGCATCGTCGGAACCCTGTACGACATCGTCGAACGGGCATTCCCGTCGCTGATTCGAATCGGGTTCGCAAGTCGCTTCACTGACGACGAGTGACCTCGCTAGCCTCAACTCAATGTCGGTTGGAGCAATCACGTTCGTTGGCGGCGGCAACATGGGTGCCGCGCTGGTCGAGGGATTGATTCGCGCGGGGGAGTCACCGTCTGTGATCACCATCGTGGAGACCTCTGCGGACCGAAGGGCCCTCCTCGCCGAGAAGTTTCCGGGAGTCACACTTGTTGATTCGATCGGACCGTGCACCGCTGGCGTGATTGCCGTGAAGCCTGCAGGTGCGGCAGCGGTGTGCCGTGACCTGAGCTCGGCTGGAGCAACCCGAGTCCTGTCGATCGCGGCCGGAGTCTCGGTGGAGACGTTGCAGTCCGCAGCCACTGGTTCTACTGCCGTCGTGCGTGCGATGCCGAACACGCCGGCACTCGTCGGCGAAGGCGCCGCAGGGATCTGTGCCTCGTCACGATGCTCTGCAGCGGATGTGGAGTGGGCACGCGAAGTGCTTGGCGCCGTCGGAGTGGTCGTCGAGGTGCCCGAGTCGTTGATCGATGCGGTGACGGCGATCTCCGGGTCGGGCCCCGCATACCTCTTCCTCGTCGCCGAGGCGATGATCGATGCGGGCGTGGCGCAGGGTCTCCCGCGTGACGTTGCCGACCTCCTCGTGCGACAACTGCTCGTCGGGTCGGCTCGCTTGCTTCAGCAAACGGGCGAGGCGCCCGAGGAACTGCGGGCCAAGGTCACCTCACCGAACGGTGTCACGGCGGCTGCCATCGAGGCCCTCGAGCACGCAGGACTGCGCTCGGCGATCACCAAGACCGTCGAAGCAGCGGTTCGGCGAAGCCGTGAGATGGGAAATTAACCGGGCGGTAAAGACTTGACTGGCGGGTCGGTCGGCGAGAAAGATACTCAAAAATATTTTGCGGAGAGGTTCGCACATCGCGGAAATCTGCGTAAGGTATGTCCGAAGTCACGAACACCGGACGGGGTTTACCCCCCAACCGGGAGTCGCGCTCCACGGAGCGCGCCGTTTGGGCCGGTGCCGTCGGGGGGTTGGCACCGGCCCATTCGCTTTTTCCGGGACTGTTTTTCGCTCGTAGCGTGAAGCGCACCATGGCGCCGCGATTCGACAACATCTCGTTTCTCACCGACTACGGAACGCGTGACGAGTTCGTCGGCATCGTCAAGTGCGTCATCGCCGACCTTGCACCACACGTTCGTGTCATCGACATCACCCACGACGTGCCCGCGTTCGATGTGCGCGCGGGATCGCTCGCCCTTGCTCGTGCCGTGTCGTACGTTCCGCAGGGCGTGGTGCTCGCCGTCGTCGATCCAGGTGTCGGCACCAACCGTCGGGCGATTGCCGTATCCGTCGCCGGAGGTACGGGGATCTTCGTCGGCCCCGACAATGGGCTGTTGTCCATGGGCGTTGCGCTCGCAGGTGGCGCAGACGAGGCCGTCGAACTCGACAATGCCGAGTATCACCTCGCCGCGCCCGGTGACACGTTCGCGGGTCGCGACATCTTTGCTCCGGTTGCTGCGCATCTGTGCAACGGAGTGTCGCTGCGCGAACTTGGTACGCCGATCGATGTCGACACACTCCTTCCCGGAATCGTCCCACTGCCGCGTCAAGAGGGCGACGAACTGCATGCCGAGGTGACCTGGGTCGATCGTTACGGCAACTGTCAGATCAACGTCTCACCAGACGAAGTCGCGCAGCTGGGTTCGCCCATCCGAGTGACGCTCGGTGCGCGTGGAACTGGCGAGCGCATCGTGCGCTCGATGCCCATCGTGCGCAACTTCGGTCAGATCGGATCCGGCCTCGGTCTCGTCGTCGACTCCTTCGGGATGCTCGCGATCTGCCGCGATCGAGGATCGGCGGCACTCGAGCTCGATCTCTCGCCGAGTGACCTCGTGGTGCTGACCCGTGACGATGGTTCGCCGGCGGGTCAGGCCATGCCCGTCACGTTGACGGCCAAGACGAAGCCGGCCTGACGAACGCCTAGTCTCGTGGCATGCGTCCGGCTACCACTCTCGCCATCGCCCTCCTGCTGATCGCCATCTTCGCGGCGGGCATCGTCTCGCTCACGCAGTAGCCAAATGAACAACCTCGCCTCGATCATCGACGGTCACGCGGCGGACTCGCCAGCACTCATCTCTCGCGGTGAGACGACGACCTATGGACAGTTGCGGGATCAGGTCGGCGCCGTGCGAGGAGCACTGAAGGCGGCGGGAGTCGCCAAGGGCGACACCGTGGCGTTGGTGTGTGGCAACTCGACAACCTTCGTGGTCGCGTACCTCGCGACGCTCGGCGTCGGTGCGGTCGCGGTGCCGATGAACGTCATCAGTCCGGCTGCGGAGATCGAGCGGGAGATGCTGGTCGTGAACCCGACAGCGGTCTTCGTCGATCCGGCAGCGGTCAACACGTGGCGGAGCATCGATTCGACCCGCCTCACCAAACTCAAGCTCGTCGTTGCAACCGAAGGAACCGACATCGCTGGCGCGGTGTCGATGTCGTCGTTGCTTGGATACTCGCCGAGCGAGATCGTCGAGGTCGAGTCCTCTGCGACGGCAGCACTGATCTTCACGAGTGGCACGGCCGGTGCGCCGCGTGCTGCGATGCTCACGCACCGCAACCTGAAGTCGAACCTCGAGCAGCTCGAGCGCAACACCGTAATGCGTCCGAGCGACGTGGTGTACGGCGTGCTTCCGGTGTTCCACATCTTCGGTCTCAACGTGATGCTTGGATACTCGCTGTACCGCGGTGCATCGATCGTCCTCGTGCAGCGTTTCGATCCATCGACGGCCGTCGACACGATCCGCGAGCGCAAGGTGACGGTGGTGCCCGGCGCGCCACCGGTCTGGACGGCGTTGTCACAGTTGCCAGGACTGCAAGCTTCCGATCTCGCCAGCGTGCGCATCGCACTCACGGGCGCATCGAAGATGCCCGAGGACACGATCGCGGTGATGCGCGACAAGTTTGGTGTCGAAGTCCGCGAGGGTTACGGGCTCACCGAGGCATCGCCCGTCGTATCGAACTCGATGGGTCTCGAGATGCGCATCGGTTCCGTCGGTCGCCCCATTGACGGTGTCGAATTGCGACTCGTGGATGAGTCAGGAGACGAAGTCGAGGACGGGGATGAGGGAGAGATTTGGGTTCGCGGCGAGAACGTCTTTGCGGGCTACTTGAACGACCCTGTGGCAACGGCTGCAGTACTGACGTCGGACGGGTGGTTGAAGACCGGAGACCTCGGAGTTCGCGACGATGACGGATACCTCTACATCGTCGATCGCCTGAAGGACTTGATCATCGTGTCGGGCTTCAACGTGTATCCCGCCGAGGTCGAGCAGGTGTTGCTCTCGCATCCTGACGTCATTCAGGCTGCCGTCGTCGGTGTTCCTCATCCACACACCGGCGAGGCCGTTCGCGCCTACGTGGTGACCAATGGTTCGCCGACCGCTGATGAGGACGCGATCATCCAGTTCTGCCAGCAGCACCTCGCTCGTTACAAGTGTCCGTCGAAGGTGTTGTTCGTGAACGAACTACCGACCGGTGGCACCGGCAAGGTATTGCGCCGCGCGCTGCACTGACGCACGTCTCGTCGAATTGCTGGCGACGAGGAATCCAGCGAACAAAACGATCACTCCCGCAAGCAACGTCACCGCGAATGCTCGGTCTTTGCCGAGCCTGCCTGCGAGCGTGCCGCTCGCCGACAACACGATCGTTCCCGTTGCGATGAGCACGTTGCCGATCGCCAAACGTCGTGGCGAGATCACCTGACGGGCGTTTGCCGAAGTGAGCGAAAGGTTCTTCTTCGCAAGTACTCGCCACGTCGACCACAGGGCTCCGAGGATGATGACGAGCGCAGGTACCCCCGAACCAACCGCTGCGAGGATGCGCGGTGCAACCCCGAAGACCTCTCTGCCCGTCGGAAACTCGTCCGCAACGATTTCTGTCTTCATCGGCGCGATGAGCACGATCCCGGTCGCGAGTCCGGTCAGTGCAACGAGCGTCGTCTGCACGATGTCGCCGACCCGACGGCCGACCAAGAGGTAAACCGTGCCGAGGGCGAGCCACGCCACGTTGAGGACCGCGCCTGCAAGAAAGAACAAGCGGAAGACGCCGCTCGACCATCCAGTGCTCTCGGCCCACCACAGCGAGAATGAGCCGAGCGCAAAGAGCGCCATGGCGACGGTCCAGGCACGCTCGTGTGGGTGACCACGTCGCAGCCAGCGGTCGGCCGTGCTGAGGGCAAAGGCGCAGGCGATGAGGGCGGCCGCTCCAGCCAACGCTGAATTCACGCCATTCTGTGCGGCGAAGGCGACCGATGTCATGGACGCAGACACTAGTTGGAGTTCGTGAATTCCTGCACGAGTGAATAGCCTTGCCCCGTGGCCGACCTTGCACCAGCCTCTGCTCCCACTGGGCGTCGGCGCATTCCGGATGCCGCGGTTGCTCGACTGCCGGTGTACCTCCAGATTCTGAACGGTCTCATCGCCGACGGCACCGAGCAGTTGTCGAGCGACCAACTCGCCGCACTTGC
>JACCEB011476838.1_pt1 | contig 11930 bp, 9 predicted proteins | sample 7454761 | NCBI WGS metagenome assembly JACCEB01 (sample SAMN15323454, study PRJNA562643) | freshwater metagenome | isolation source: river surface water | place: USA:Blue River Watershed | collected 2017-08-18 | reverse complement strand
CCGGAGAGGTCCTTGCCGTTGAAGAGCGGGGTGAAGCCGTCCTGGGCGAAGGCGGGCAGGGCTAGGCTGAGGAGGAGGAGTCTTAGGGTGTTCATATGAGTTCAGAGAGTGAGTTCCTTGACGACGCCGTTGTAGCCGAAGATGCCGCGGCCGCGTTCCTCATAGGTCATCGCCGTATGGACGTCGGTCGGGTGGACGTCGCACTGGTAGCCGAGGATCGTCCACGGCGTCACTTCGGGCAGACGGCGGCTGCGGTATTGCAAGCCCGAGTTGTTGTCGCCGACGACCTTGACCGTCGCGCGGACCTCGAAGTCCTTGACCTTGCCGCTCCAGATCAGGAACGAATTCGTCTTCGGCTTGCCGACTTCGCTCGTGCCGACGATCACGCCGTCTTCGACGGCCCAGAGGCCGGGTTCGCCGTCCCAGCCCGAGAGGTCCTTGCCGTTGAAGAGCGGCGTGAAGCCGTCCTGGGCGAAGACGGGTAGCGCGAGTGAGAGGAGCAGGGCATGCAGGGTTTTCATGGGGTGCTGGGAAGATACCGTGCAAAGGTGAAAAAGTGCAAAGGTGAAGAGTCGAAACCTATTTTAGGGCTAGGGCTGGGGTTGCAAAGCCGCGGAAGGATGAGTCCTGGCGAAAATCCTGCATCCTAACAAAAAGGCAGGGCTAGGGGCGATGGCCCTAGTCCTGCCGTTGGATTCGCCCTGATTATGTTCAGAGCGCCAGGAAGACCAGTTGGCCCGCCTTGCTGTCCGGGACGATGAGCACGCCGGCCTTCTCGTCGAGATAGTGGTCGGCGGCGGCCTTGAGTCCCTGGCCGTATTCCTTGGGCGCGGAGCCGTCGGCTTCGTAGCGGGTGACGCGGCCGGTCAGGACTTCGGAGACGTAGAAGCGTCCCTTGGAGTCATGGACGAGGCCGTCGCCGGAGCGGTGGCCCTTGGCGATGGTCTTCCACTTGCCCTTGTTGTATTCGAGCACGTCGCCGGTGAAGAACTCGGCGATGCGGATGCGGCCGTTGGCCAGCACGTCGATGCCGTTCGGGTTGAGCATCTTGGGGGTCGGGGCGATGACTTCGGTGACCTTGCCTTCGAGGGTGACCTGGAAGACGCGGGCGATGACCGGGATGGCCTTGTGCTCGGGGCTGTTGACCGCAAAGAGCTTGCCGTCGGCATCGCGCATCTTGGTGACCGCGCCCATGTCGGTGATGAGCACGCTCTTCTTGTCGGGCGAGACGACGACGTCGTTGAGGAACGTCGGCGGGGTGGGGAAGGCGGCCGGGCCGGCGAGGAGGGACTTCTTTCCCTTGGCGTCGATGGACCAGACCTTGTCGAAATCGGCGGTGATGAGGCGGTTCGCCACGAAGACGATGCCCTTCGGGTCATCGAGTCCCTCGGTGAGGACCGTCACCTTGTCGCCGTCGACCTTGACGATCTTGCCGTCGCCGTCGCCGGCCTTACGGGAAGTGCCCATGAGGGTCACGAAATACTTTCCGCCGAAACCCTTGGTCACGCTCTCGGGCGTGGCGCCCACGGCGAGGTTGCGTTGGACGAGGATGGTCTTGGCCGGAGTCGGCGTGGCGGTCTTGGCCGGAGAGGCGGTTTCCGGGGTCTGGCAGCCGACGAGGGCGAAGCCGGCGAGGAGGGCGAGCAGCGGGGTCTTCATGAGGTCCTTATTTCCGCTTTCCCGCCGAGCGGAGTCAAGCGGTCAGCCGACGATCAGCCAGACCGCGGCAAAGGCCGTCAGCCAGGCCAGGACGGATTCGAAGGCGTCCTGCTTGATGCGCTTCAGGATCTGCCAGCCGAGCACGATGCCCGCCACTACCCCTGGCAGCAGTACCAGATTGGTCATGAGTGACGGTCCGGTGACGAGTCCCAGATTGCCGCTGAAGGGCAGCTTGAAGAGGTTGATGAAAAGGAAGAAGCGGCAGAACACGCCGAGGTGCTCCTTTTTCTCCAGTCGCTGGGCGAGTAGGTAGACCGTCATCACCGGGCCGGCGGCGTTGGCGAGCATGGTCGACACGCCGGCGATACCACCCATGCCCCAAGTGAAGGTGCGGTGACGCGTGAGCCCCAGGAGTTGCTCGCGTCGATGGTGCAGCACCACGTTGAAGGCCAGGAGGGCGAGGATCAGCACTCCGATGACGACGCGCGCGGACCCATTGTCGACTTGGTCGAGCAGCACCCAGCCGAGGAGCACCCCGGCCACCGCGGCGGGGATCATCGGCACGATCTGCTTCCAGCTGCCGCCTTGGCGGTTGATGAGGTAGCCCATCAGGTCGGCCACGATGAGCATCGGGAGCACGATGCCCACGGACGGCTTGGCGTCGAAGATCTTGGCCATGATGACCACGTTGAGCGTGGCCGTGCCGGCGAGGCCGGACTTCGAAAGCCCGATGCAGAGCGCTCCGAACAGGGCGAGCAGCAGGATCCAGCCGTCGGCGGGCAGCAGGGTGTGGCGATGGATCCAGTCGAGCATCGGCCGCAGTGAATCAGCGGACGACCCGTCGCTCCAGCCCGCTTTTTCTTCGCCGACCTTAACGCGGTGTCGCCGAACAGGCGGGGTCCGCCTTGATGGGTAGCGTCGCGTTCCATTCCAGCGCGAGCTGGGTCAGCCGGGCGACGACCTCGGGGTGTTTCTTGGCCTGATTCTTGGAAACATCTTCGGCACGGTTTGCCGGCACCTCGTAGAGTTCGGATCGCTTGCCGTCGAAGGTGGTGACCAGTTTCCAGTCTCCTTCGCGTACCGCAAGGTCGGGCCAGTAGTCGGTCTCTCTCCGGTTTCCGCTGATGCGCCAGAAGATGGGACGCGTGCGCCGAGCCGATTCGCCTTTCAGCGCAGGCAGCAGGTTCTCGCCGTCGATCTCTCCGGGCGGGTTGATTCCTGCGATGGCGCAGAAGGTGGGGAGTAGATCTACCGCCGTCAGGACCGTGGCGTCGTTCTTCAGGCCGGCCGGTGCTCGTCCCGGCCACCGCACGATGAACGGCACCCGCACGCCGCCTTCGAAGAGGCTGGTTTTCTGGCCGCGCAATCCGCCGGTTTCCCCGATGTTGTAGTGGCCCCGATATTTCCCGGGGACGCCGAGATCGTCGGCCTTGGGCTTGGCCGGACCATTGTCGCTGGAAAAGACGACCAAGGTGTTCTGAGCGATGCCGCACCGTTCCAGCGCGTCGAGGATCAGGCCGACCTTATCGTCACCGTCGGTGATGACCGCGGCGTAGACCTGTTGTCGGGGGTCGAGATGTTTCCACTGCGCCATGGCCTTGGCCGACGGATTGTGGGTCAGGTGGCTCTCATGCAGCCATACGTTGAGGTAGAAGGGACGATCTTTGTTCGCCTCGATGAACTTGACCGCCTGATTGGGTATGTCGTTTCCGTAAGGTCCGACTTTCGGCCCTGGTCCGTGATAGACGGCGGACTCGTCGAGGCCGTAGTCCGCCATGGTCGGCTTGCCTTCCCCGAGGTGCCATTTGCCGAAGTGTCCGGTGCGATAGCCCGCTGTCTTAAGCATGCGGGGGATCGTCGGCGCGCACGGATCCAGCCAGTCTGGCATTTCCGGCGGCTTGCTGACTCCGAAGACCGTGTTGATGCCGAAGCGACCGGGAAAGCGCCCCGTCATGGCCGCGGCGCGACTAGGTGAGCAGACCGGACTCAGGACGTTGAATTGCTGAAAGTCGATGCCCTCGCTGGCCAGCTTATCCAGGCGTGGGGTTTTCAGCCACGTGCTGCCGTGACAGGATAGGTCACCCCAGCCCCAATCGTCGGCGTAGATGAAGACGATATTAGGTTTCGCCGGCTTGGTGGGCGCGTCGGCGGCGTGTGATGCGCCCAGCGGGGCGAGCAGCAAGGCCGTGAGGAAGGCTAGGGCGGGTTTCATGGTCCGGGCGTTTTTCACTTCTATTTCCGGACTTGGCCCTTCTGGAGAGGCTCGGGTTCACCCTTGTCGCCCCCCAGTCCGATCATCGTGGGGTAGAGCGAGTCCCACCACTGGTCATAGGAAGCGGCGAGCTTGGATGTCAGCTCGGGCTTTTCCGCGGCGAGATCCTTACGGCAGGTCGGGTCATTTTTCAGGTCGAACAAAGACCACCGTCCGGGCGGCGTGACGCCCCAGTGGAACTGGGCGTCGGCTTTCGTGTAGGTCGCCGCGGTCGCGCCCGCTTCGACGGAGCGCAGGGTGGTGCACTGACTGGAGTAGGTTTTGCAGGCAGGGTCATCGCAAGGGCGGCTCCGCACGAGCAGGAGGTCGCGGGTCTGCACGGAGGCCATCGCGTACTTGTGCGCGGCCGCCAGGCCGCTGGGCCAGCGGCCGACATGATGGAACAGCAGGCGGTCATCGTGCCACAGAACCGGCTGGGCGGATTCGAGTAGCGGTCGGAGCGAGAAGCCTTCGAGTTTCGCATCGAGCTGGGGCGGGATGGTCACGCCGGCGAGATCGCAGAGCGTCGGCAGCACGTCGAGATGCGCCGTCAGATTGCCGACCGTGTGCGGCGCCCACTTACCCGCCCGCTTCCAGAAGGAAATCGCCCGTGAGCCGCCCTGCCAGATGGTGCATTTGCTGCCTCTCATGCCGGCGTTGAAGACATCCAGGCCGTGGGTCTGGCCGTTGTCGTTCATGAAGACGAGGATCGTGTCGTCCTCCAATTTACGCTCTCGGAGGTGCTGCATCAGCCGTCCGAGGTTGTAGTCGAGGTTGGCGACCATGCCGAGGTAGGCGGCCTCTTCTTTGTCCACCTTGCCGCGGAAGGGGGCCTCGAATTCTTCGGGGGCGGCCAGCGGCGCGTGGGGGGAATAGGTCGCGAGATAGCAGAAGAACGGAGCTTCCTTCGACTCATCCATGAACGCCATGGCTTCGTCGAAGAAGATGTCCTCCCGATAGCCCTTCCGTGGCGCGCGCTTGCCGTTGCGGACCATGGTCGGGTCGAAGTGGACGTTAGGGCCGCCGACGTTGGTGGAGCACCAGTCGAAACCTCGCTTATCCGGCGCATACGCTCCCTCTCCGCCCAGGTGCCATTTGCCGACGAAACCCGTACGATAGCCGGTGGACTTCAGCAGCTGGGGTAGGAGGACGGCGTCCTTGTTCAGGTGCTCCCTGGGCAGGGTGGTATGCGTGACGCCGTTGCGGAACTCATGCATGCCCGTCAGGAGCGCCGCGCGCGTAGGCGAGCAGGACGGACTGACGTAAAAATGATCGAACCGCACGCTCTGGTCGTGCAGCGCGTCCAAGTTCGGCGTCTTGAGCAAAGGGTGTCCGTGCCGCCCAAGGTCGCCGTAGCCCTGGTCGTCCGTCAGGATGAAGATGATGTTGGGCTTTCGGCCGGCGCCATCGTCGGCCCGCAGCTCGGGGGAGGGCGTGAGCAGCAGGGCGAGGAGGGTCGCGAGCACGGGGGTCTTCATGTCTTCAGGGGGGTGGGGCTTGGGCGGAGCGGTGGATGATTCTCAACGCGCGAGCGTCTTAATCCTTAGGCGTCGGTATTCCATCTGGCCGCGGTCGCCTTCGAGTCCGATCGGACCTGTCTCGGGCAGCTTGAGGGCGGCTTCGAGGATCTCGCCGTTGCAGGTGGCATGCGCGACGCCGCCTTTCACGACGACGACGAGTTCGTTCCAGTCCTGAGGTTTGTATCGCTTCAGCTCCTTGTAAGGTCCGGCGACCAGGAAGTCACGGCACTGGAGCTGGGGCTTGCGCAGGTAGACGCCGCTGTCGGCGTTGGGTGTGGCGCGGAATTCGAGGCGTAGTTCGAAGTCCTCGGGGAATTCACGGGTGGTCCAGAGCGCCTGGATGCGGCGGCCTTCGGCGGGAGTGGTGATCACGAGGCGTCCGTTGATGGCGCGGTAGCGTCCGTCGGCGCTCGCGGTCTGGCCGCCGAAAGAGCGGTCGGCCTTCACTTCCACGAACAGCGGGGCGCCGGGCTTGGGCGCGCCCTTGCGGGGCGGTGTGGCGCGGTAGCCCCAGCCGGTGAGGTCCTGGCCGTTGAACAGGCTCACGAAGCCGTCCTCCGGCTTGAAGTCATCGGCCTGGGTGTCGAGGTGCCCGAGCGTGGCGAAGAGCGGACGCAGCGCCGAAGCCCATTTCGCATAACCGGCGCCGTTGAGGTGGAGCAGGTCGGGGAAGAGGGCCGGGAGGGCGTCGCCTTCGGCGTCCGCAAAGAGGGAGTAAGTATCGAGCACGGTGAACTGAGGGTCTCCTTTCACCGCGGCGGCGAAGAGTTCGTTGACGGCCAGGATGGTCTCCTTCGGACGCTTCTTCGTGGCCGAGCTGGGGAAGATGCGACATACGATGACGGGCATCTTCGGGTCGTGGGCCTTCAGTGCTGCGACGATCTTCTGGAAATTACGGCCGATCGCCTCGGCCGGCACCTCGACTTCGATGTCATTGGTGCCCATCAGGAGCACGACCGCTTTCGGGCGGAGCGAGAGCACGTCCTCCCGGAGGCGTAGGAGCATGCCGCGGGTGGTGTCGCCGCCGATGCCACGGTTGGCCAGCTTCATGCCGTCGAACGCCTTCTTGAAATCAACGCCCCAGCCTTGGGTGATCGAGTCTCCGAAGAAGACCACGGCGTTTTGGTCCTTGGCGACGTCGGCGGCCCACTGTGGGCGAATCGTGTTCCAGCGCTTCACATAGCCGTCGTAGCGGCGGAGCGCGCCTTCGCCGGGCAGCGAGGCCTCGGCCTCCGGTGCCGGGAGCGCGTAGTGGGTGGGGTCGGCGGCCAAGGCTGACAGCGAGAGGGCGAAGAAGGAGAGCAGGCGCATTGGAATCTAAGGAGGGAGGGCTTATTTGGCTTTCTTGCCGGCCTTGGACTTGGGGGCGGCGGGCTTGGGGAAGCGGACGACTTCGACATCGTTCTTCTGCGGCTCACCTGGAGTGGAGCGACCGTCGGTGATGAGTTTCTCGAGCAACGCCTTCATCTCTGTGACCCTCTCCGGCAGCGTGGCGGCGAGGTTCTTCGTCTCGCCTATGTCGGTGGCGAGGTCGTAGAGCTGGGCCGGCTGGCTCGGGATATACTTCCAGTTGCCCATGCGGAGCCCGGGGGTTCCGCCCGAGGCGCAGCTGATGGCCTGGCGGCGGGTCGGTCCGGTCGCGCCTTTGAGCAAGGGCAGGAAAGTGAAGCTGTCTTCGGCGGCGTTGTCCGGAAGCTTTGCCTGCAGGATGTCGGCGACGGTCGCGATGACGTCGGCCTGGTGGACGAGCTGGTCGCAGGTCGTCCCCGCTTTCACCTGGCCCGGCCAGCGGGCCATGAAGGCGACACGGTGACCGCCTTCGTAGACGGAGGTCTTGTAGTCGCGCAGCGGACCGCTCGGGAAGTGACCTTGCTTTTCGAGGTCCTTGGCGCCGACGTAGGCGGCGAAGCCGTTGTCGCTGGTGAAGAGCACCAGCGTGTCCTTCGCCGCCCCGCTGGCTTCGAGCGCCGCGAGCACTTTGCCGACCGCCGCATCGGTTTCCATGATCAGGTCGGCCGCGGCGTTGTTGAGCCCGCTTTTGCCTTTCCACTCGGCGTTCACCGCGAGCGGCGTGTGCGGGGTTGTCAGCGGCAGGTACAGGAGAAAAGGTTCGGGTCGACGGGCGGCGTCGGTGATGAACGCGCTGGCGCGCTCGACGAGGGTCGGCAGGATGGGCTCGAACTTCCACTCGGGCAGGGCGGGGCCGGGGAGGCTGGCGAGATGGTTGCGGAAGAACTCCTTCGGCAAAGGCTCGCTCGGCGTGCCGACCGTGCGGTCGTCCTCGATGAAACAATACGGCGGCCAGTTGGGCACGTCGGTGCCGAAGTAGGTGTCGAAGCCGCGGGACGTGGGCCCGCCTTTGATCGGCTGCGAGAAGACCTTGGTCCAGGCCGCGCGGTGGGCCTCCGGCGAGGACTTGTCGGCTTCCTTGTAGTTGCGGAAGAGCGGGCGGTCACCTTCGGCGATCGGCCAATCCCAGCCGAGGTGCCATTTGCCGATGGCGGCCGTGCGGTAGCCGTGCTGCTTGGCCAGTCCGGCGACGGTGAGCCGTTCGGGGGCGATCAACGGTTCGCCGAAGACGCCGACGATGCCGCTCTGCAGGCGGGTACGCCAGTGGTAGCGACCCGTGAGCAGGGCGTAGCGCGAAGGCGAGCAAACGCCCGAGGAGGAGTGGCCGTCCGTGAAGCGCATCCCATCGGCGGCGAGCTTGTCGAGATGAGGGGTCGGGATCTTGCCTCGCGTCGGATTGTAGGCGTGGACGTCGCCGTAGCCGAGGTCGTCGGCGAGGATGATGAGGATATTGGGTTTACGCGCGTCTGTCGCGAGGACGGCGAAGGGCAGCAGCAGGGAGAGCAGCAGTCGCATGGGGTTGTGCCGGACCTTAAGCCCACCGTTGATCCAATCAACCCGCATATCACGTAGGGGCCACCTGGCCTTGTGCGTGTCGGCTTCTCATCCGACGGCGGACAAACCTCGCTCGCCGCTGAGAGGCACGCAAGGAAGCCATGAACTGCGGATTTTACTTACCGAAGCACCCCGGGGAGGGGTCTTCCAGTCGCGTCCAACAGCTGGAACTCGTGCACGCCTTGGTTGGTTCCGTCGGTGTAAGTCCAGACGACCTGCTTGTCGCGGGTGATTTCGACCAGTTTCGGCTGAGGGGCGCGGGCGGCGTAGTTGCTGAAGACGATGTTGCCGTTCGGAAGCCAGGCGAGGGCCGTGGTGCGGTTGATCCGGACGTCCGCCAGGTCGCCGTCACGGAGTTCCCAGACGATTTTGCCCGCCGCGTCCACTTCGATGGTATGATTGCCGACCGTCAGGCTGATGAGCGTGTGGCCGGCGGCGTTGCGCAGGCAGCAGAAAGAACGGTTGTCCGAGGGCGACGCGGGGTTCGGGCGTTCCCAGGCGACTTGGCCTTGGGCGTCGTATTCCCGGACCGTCTTCTCTTGCGGCACCAGATAATGTCCGTTCGGCAGCTTGCGGGCCATGCGGCTCTGCATGTGGTGGTTGGTGGTTTGGCATCCCAGAGGAATCTCGACCTTGATGGATCCGTCTCGGGCGAGCTCAAGGAGGCGGGGCTTGTCGCCGGCTTCGGTGAGCATGACGTTGCCGTTCGGGAGCAGGACCGCGGTGTTCACTTCGGTCTGCGTGCCTTTGTATTCCCAGACGACCTTCAGGTCGCGGGTCACTTCGACGACTGCCCCGCCGGGGTAAGCCTTGTTCTTCGAAAGCGTCAGCAGCAGGTTGCCGTTGGGCAGCACTTCGCCATCGCGCGTGGCTGCCGGATACTTCCAGGTAACCTTGCCAGAGGTGTCCACGATCTGCGTCAGACCACCGAGCATCAGGAACGAACGTCCCGCGGGCTTTTCGGCGGCACCGAGGGCAAAAGGCAGGAGCAGGAGGAGAATCTTCCGTATCATTTGATTTCTTGATAGTCAGAGGTGAGCGTCAGCTGGCCGGCGTAGGCGTTGATATACCACGCTTTCGTGCCCGGAGGCAGGGGGGCGGAGGCCGTGGTGCCTCCGCCGCCGCTGGCGGCCGCGGCCGGCGTCTCGACCCACTTGCGCGTGCCGGTGAAACCCTTGTCGGTCGTCGAGACGAGTACGGCCCGGGTGATCGGCTTCACGGAGTGGAAAACCGCGATCGCATGGCCGTCCTTCGTCGTGGCCGAGGGTGAGTTGCCCCACGGCTTGCCGGTCTCGACGACGCTCTTCGCGAAGGCGTAGCTGTCGGGCGGATTCCAGCCGGCGGGATGGCTGTGCCCCATCTTCGTGACCAGCGAGACCATGCGGGGGCCGGGAGTCTTGCGATAGTGCTCGGCCTGGCAGCCGAGCGGGAAGTGGGCGTCCTGCGGCCAGGATAGCCAGAGCACCGGCATCTGCACGCGTTCGGCGTAGTTCATGCCGTCCCAGACGTCTTTGTAGCCCACGTTGTCATGGAGAGCCCGGCCCCAATGGTTCTCAGCGTCGAAGAGGTGGCCGCAGCCGTAGGTCGGGATGCCGAAGGCGAAGCGCGCGTCGAGGCCGACGACCGTGCTCGTGATCACGCCACCCCAGGAGATGCCCATCACCCCGATCTTCGCGGCGTCGACCTCCGGGAGTGAGCGGAGGAGGGAATTCGCCAGCATAGTATCGGCCAGGGCGTGATACATCCACTGCTCCTTCAGCGGAAGCTTCGTGTCGGCGAAGGTGCCGTCGCGAGCCGGGCCGGAGAACGCATGCCGCGCCCATGAGGGTCGGCCTTTGACCTTGTTCTCGTTGACGTCCGTCTGGCCTTCGACCGCTATGCTGATGGCCGCGAAGCCTTCCGCGTTCCATTTCTGGACCCATTCCTTGTAGGCCGTGCCGCCGCCGCCGTGGACCAGCACCATGCCCGGGACCTTGCCATCGCGTTTGGCGGGCAGGCCGACCCAGGCGAAGACGCGGGTCGGCTTTCCTTGCCAGGGCAAGGCGTCGTAGAAGATGGCGCGGACGGTTCCGTCTGGCTTGAAGCCCTCGGCTTCATGGACTTTCGGGGCCTGGGCGCAGACGTCGACGAGCCCGAGCGCAACCTTACGGTCTGCGATCGTCTCAGCGTTCAGAGTGAGGGCGAGGAGGACGAGGAGCAGGTTTCGCATGGGATTATCGGGCGACGCGGAAGTGGCGGAAAGCGGCGCTGTCGCCGAACACCAGGAAGTCGAGGGAGGTCTTAGCCTTACCTAGGCTCGGGTGCTTGCCCTTGAAGGTCTGGTCGTTGACCTGGACGGTGACCTCGTCGCCTTGGAAGGTCAGCCGGACCGGATACCATTCGTCAGCCGCGAGCTTCAGGTTCTTCTTGGCGATATCCTCCGTGGCGGAGGCGGCCTCGCCTTTCGAAGGATTCTTCGTCAGGATCGCCGTCGCGCGGGAGACCACGAGCCGGAAGCCGGCATCGCCCGCGCCGAAGCGGAGCGAGACGCGGTTGGCTCCCTTGAGGTTCAGTTCGCATTGGACCACGCCGTCGGTGAGGGCGAGCGGGGTGCGCAACGAGGCCGGCTTCTCTGAGCCTCCCTTGGATCTGGCCCAGACGCCGCCGTCGCGGGCCGACCATTCTCCGGCGGACGCCAGCCAAGGTTTGCCGGGTAGTTTCGCCAGCGTCTCTTCGAGGATGATCTTGCCGCTCAGGTCGGGCAGGGCGGCGACGCCGACGCGCAGGGGCTTTACGTCCGCGGCGGGGAGCTCGCGGCTGAAGCCCCCGTCGCGGTAACGACGGAGGAGATCCTTGAGTTCGTTGACGATTTCGGGGTGTTCGGCGGAGACGTCCTTGGTCTCGGCCGGGTCGGCGAAAGTATCGTATAGCTGCGCGCGATGCTGCGTCTTGCGGGCTTTGCGCGCGCCTTCCGCGATCTCATCGACGGGCACGCCTTCGATCCATTTCCAGCGTCCTTTGCGAAGGGCGAACACTCCGTCGGCGCTGTGCACGATCATGTCTTCCCGGCCTTTGGCCTCGGCCGTGCCGGTGAGCACGGATAAGAAGCTACGGCTGTCCTCGGCGCCGGCTTGTTTCGCCGGCAGCGGCGTGCCCACGATTTCGGCGGTAGTCGCCAGGATGTCGACGACGCTGACCATCTGGGCGGCCGTGGAGCCGGCCGGCACTTTGCCGGGCCAGCGGGCGATGAAGGGCACCTTGAAGCCGCCTTCCCAGACGTCGTGCTTGCCGCCGCGGATGTCGCCGTTGACCTTCAGGCCGGCCTTGAAGGCCGTGGTCTGCAGCAGGCGTTCGTTCTCGGGCTTGAAGACGCCGCCGTTGTCGCTCGTGAAGAGCACCAGCGTATCTTTGGCGGCCCCCGTCTTGTCGAGGGTGGCGAGGATGCGGCCCACGCTCTGATCGAGCTCGTGGATCCAGTCGCCGTAAGGGCCGGCGGCGCTCTTGCCGGCGAGGTCCTTGTCGGGCGTGACCGGATTGTGGACGGCCACCGGCGTGAAATAGAGGAAGAACGGCCGGTCCTTGGGCTGAGCCTCGAGCCAGGTCGTGGCCTTATCGGT
>JACCEB010075492.1_pt1 | contig 11934 bp, 11 predicted proteins | sample 7454761 | NCBI WGS metagenome assembly JACCEB01 (sample SAMN15323454, study PRJNA562643) | freshwater metagenome | isolation source: river surface water | place: USA:Blue River Watershed | collected 2017-08-18 | reverse complement strand
TGCCGACGGGTGGCCTGACCCCGATTCACCTGCACCTCACGGAGGTCGCCCGCGTGGAGAAGCGTTACATCGACTGCGGTGGCACCATCCGCACCGACATCTCCGCCCGCCTCCAGCTGTGGGCGGCTGATGACACCGATCATCGCGTCGGCTGCGCCAAGGCGCTGCAGGTCCTGGACCGCGGAGCCGCCCTCGTTGGTGCGACCGATGTCCCTCTCGAAGTCGAACACGACTTGCCCTTCCTCACGGTTTTCCCCGTGGTGGGCTCCGTGGTCGAAGGCTCCGAACGTATCTTCCTTCTCGCGGCCAAGCAGGCCGACTGCCTCGCGCCCGATGTCTGCCTTCCTAAGGCCTGCACGCCGGGCGGCGGATGCTGCTAACTTCCTCCCTATTCATGAGCAAACCTCTCGTCCTCATCCTTTGCACCGGCAATTCCTGCCGGAGCCACCTCGCGGAGGCCATCCTCCGTCGCGCCGTCGGCGGCCTCGTCGACGTCGCCAGCGCCGGCTCTAAGCCGGCCGGCTATGTTCATCCCATGGCCATCGAGGTCCTCAAGGAGATCGGCCTCGACGCCTCCGCCCATCGCTCCAAGCACCTTTCCGAGTTCCTGAACGTCGCCGTGACGTCCGTCGTGACCGTCTGCGGCAACGCCGACCAGGTCTGCCCGGTCTTCCCCGGCCAGCTGAACCGCTATCATTGGGGTTTCAAAGATCCCGCGCATGCCACCGGTACGCCGGAGGAGATCCGCGACGAGTTCCGTCGCGTGCGCGATGAGATCAGGCTCGTCTTCGAGGCTTACGCCGCGGGCTTGAGGGAAGCCGCCGTCCAGGCCAAGTGAGCATGCGCCGTCAGATCGCCGCGGAGTTCTTCGGCACGGGCTTGCTGCTGCTCGTCGTCACCGGCTCAGGCATCATGGGCGAGTCGCTGGCCGGCGGTAACGTCGCCGTCGCCTTGCTCGCCAACAGCCTCGCCACCGGAGCCGCACTCTTCGTTATCATCAGCTTGTTTGGGCCGGTGTCCGGCGCGCATCTTAATCCTGTCGTCACCCTGATGGCCTGGGCTGATACCGCGTGCGACATCCGGCAGGTCGGAGCCTATCTCGCGGCGCAGTTCACCGGTGCGATTACCGGAGTCTGGGCGGCACACGCCATGTTCGATCTGTCCATCCTGCAGCTCTCGGCGAAACCGAGGAACTCGGCCGGACTCTGGGTCAGCGAACTGCTCGGCACCGTCATGCTCCTGATGGTCATCCGGACCGCTTCGGCTCGGCAGGATGACAAAGTGCCGGCCTGCGTCGCGCTCACCGTCACCACCGGCTATTGGGCGACCTCTTCGACTTTCTTCGTCAATCCCGCAGCTACCCTGGCCCGCGGCCTGACGGACACCTTCGTCGGCATCCGCTTTTCCGATGTTCCTGGGTTCGTTCTGGCCCAGCTGGCCGGACTATCGTTGGTGCTTTTGTTGGCCCGTCAGCTCCGACGCTGACTCGTAAGGCGGAAGCACCTCCGCCTCAGGGCTTCAGGTAGCGCTGGGCGAGTTCGATCCAGAGCGGGATGCCGATGAGCAGGTTGAGCGGGAAGTTGATCGTGAGCGAGAGGCCGAAATACAGCGACGGGTTGGCTTCGGGCACCGTCAGTCGCAGCACGGCCGGCACGGCGATGAAGGAGGAGCTTGCGGCAAGCGTCATCAGCAGGGCGCCATCGCCGGCGGGGATGGTCATCCATCGGCAGAGCAGCAGCGCCAGTCCCGCGTGCACGAAGGGCGAGACGGCCGCATAGGCGAGGACCGGGGCCTGTCCCCAGGAAACCTTGCCGAGGTTCCGCGCGACCATCAGGCCCATGTCCAGGAGGAACAGCGCGAGGATGCACTTGAAGAGGTCGAGGAAGACCGGCTGCAGCACGGCCTTTCCGGGTTCGGCGGAGACGTAGCCGATCACCATCGAACCCAGCAGCAGGATCTGGGTCCCGTCGGTCAGCGATTCATGCAGGATCTTGCCGGGTTTGATGGCGCTGGAGGAAGCGTCGCCGCCTTGGTTGCGCAGGAAGCCGGCGGCGATCACCGCGAGTATGATGGCCGGGGATTCCATGATGGCCATCGCAGCGGACATGTGGCCGCCGAAGGCTAGACCGGCATCTTCCATCCTCTGGGTCGCGGCGATGAAGGCCACCGCGCTGACCGAGCCGAAGCTTGCGGCGACGCCGACGGCATCGAAAGGGGGCAGGAATTTCCGTAGGAGGAAGTAGCCGAGGAGCGGGACCAGCGTAGCCAGGAGGATGGCGCAGCCCAGACCGGTGAGCACGCTTTGGTCGAAGCCCGACTTAGCCAGGGCGAAGCCCCCCTTGAGACCCAGAGAGATGAGCAGCATCTGACACAGCATCCGGGACGCCTGGGCGGGAATATCTAGGTTCGAACGGACCAAGCCGGCGAACATACCGAACCCGAAGAAGAGAAGGGTAGGGTCGAGTAGTTTTTGCATAGACAAACCCTTGGGGGCGCCATTCAATTGGTTAAAGGCTATTTTAAAAATACAACATATAGTATATAAACTATGAACGTAACCTTCCGCCAACTCCAACTCTTCCGCGCTCTGGTCTCCACCGGCAGCATCAGCGGCGCCGCCAAGGAGGCTAATGTCACCCAGCCTACCGCCTCGGTGCATCTGCGCGATCTTTCCGAGGCCGTCGGTCTGCCGTTATACGAAGTGATCGGCCGTAAGGTCTTCCTCACCGAAGCCGGTCGCGAGCTGGCCAAGGCCGCGCGTGGCGTGCAGGTCGAGTGGGACTCCTTCGAGCAGAACATCCAGACGATGCGCGGAGGTGAGAGCGGCCTGCTCAAGGTCTCGATGGTGAACACCGCCCAGTATTTTGCGCCGCGTCTCCTGGGCTCCTTCTGTGCCTCGCGCCCCGGCGTCGACGTCTCGATGGTGCTCCTCAATCGCGACGGCGTGATCGATCGACTGCGTCAGAACAACGACGATCTTTACATCATGTCGCGTCCGCCGGCGGACCTGGCGCTCAGCGCCACGGCCTTCATGCCTAACCCGCTCGTCGTGGTGGCCCCGGCTGGCCATCGCTTGGCCAAGCAGCCCGCCGTTTTACTCAGCGAACTGGGCGACGTCCGTTTCATCACGCGTGAGCGCGGTTCGGGCACGCGCCTCGCCGCCGACGATTATTTCCGTCAGCGCGGCTTCGATCCCTCCGTGCGTTTCGAACTCGGCAGCAACGAGGCGATCCTCGAAGCCGTCGCCGGCGGGATGGGCATCGCGATCGTCTCCGCCCATGCCATGCGCAAAGGAGCCCATCCCGGCTTGGTCACCTTGCCGCTCGAAGGCTTCCCGCTCCAGTCCAGCTGGCAGATCGTGCACCCTTCCGGACGTCGTTTGTCGCCTTTGGCCGCGGCCTTCAAGGCTCACCTCATCTCCGCCGCCAAGGAGATCGTGGGCTCGAAGGAGATCGTCGGCATGGTCTCCTGAAGCGAGTGAATCCGGTTACGACGGACTCCTCCAGGCAAGGGTCACGGCGCCTGGCGCGACTTGACCTGGTCGATGGCGGCAGTCACTTCGCCGAATCGGCCGCGCGCAACTTATCGCCCAAGACCTTGGCTCGCTTACGGTAGTCGTCCGCCTTGTCCGCGTCCTTAGGTAGTCCGTAATTGCCCTTTTCATGGCCGAAGGCGAACCAGTATAGCGCCTGGAGTCCGGCGTCGTCCTCTTGCTTGGAGAAGACTTCCATCGCGGCCCGGAGTTTTTCCGGCTCGTCCTGCAGCCTCTTGCTGGTCACGTCAAAGACCGCTCGCGGGTAGCCGTGCTTGGCGGCTTTTTCCAGCCACTCGAAACCCTCTTCGCCGGTCGCGATCCGTTGCGTGAGCGCGAAGTGGAGATACCACATGGCTTCGGCGTCGCCGGATGTCGCCATCGCCCGGAGGCTGGCCAGCGCATAGTCGGCCACCGGCATCAGTCCGTCCCTTCTTAACGATTTCATCAACGCGTTGGTGAGGTCCTCGTAGCGGCGATGGCCGGTGGAGACAAGGAGGCCCCGCATTGCTTCGGCTTCCTTGGGCGTCAGGCTTTCGAGCGACTGTTCCGCCTTGGCCAACAGGACGCTGCCGTCCCAGGCGGGCTTCGCGGATTGACGCGTCAGCATATAGCCCAGGGCGGTGACGACCAGCAGCAGGGCGGCGATGAAGGCCTTCAAGTTTTTGCTCATGCGTCGCAGGATGCCCATGCCCCGTGGGCGGGGAAGGTAATTGCCGAATTTTGCAGGAAAAGATAATGTTAAGTCATTTTAAGATAATACGATTGGTTTGGCGTGGCCTGCCGGGACTTGCCAGCCTCTCGCGGCAGACTAGGTTTCTCGCAACCCCATGAAGACCCGTCTTGCTTCCCTCGTCACGCTCACCTGCCTGCTGTCCGGTTGCGCTTCCTTGTCGCCGAATTACGCCGTCCAGCCGGTCCTGCATCCGGGCACGGAGAAGCGCCACGAAAGCTTCAACGAGATCTCCAAGAAAGGCGAAGCGCGGCTCGTCTTCCTGGGCGACTCCATCACCCATGGCTGGGAAGGGAAGGGCAAGGCTGTCTGGGAAAAGCACTGGGCTCCCCTCAAGGCCGCCAACTTCGGCATCGGCGGCGACCGCACCGAGCATGTCCTTTGGCGCCTCGAACACGGAAACTTCGACGGGCTCAGGCCCAAGGCTATCGTGCTGATGATCGGCACGAACAACACCGGTCACCAGGGCCGTCCGCAGAAGGAACTCGATGGCGCCGTCTACCAGTGCAGCGCCGAGCAGATCGCCGAGGGCATCAAGGCTATTCTCGCCCAACTGCAGCGGAAGTGCCCGGACGCGAAGATCCTCGTGCTCGGCATCTTCCCGCGCGGCGCGAACAAGGACGACAAGTTCCGCCAGCAGAACGAAGCCACGAACGCCATCATCAAGGGATACGCCGACGGCCAGAAGGTCTTCTTCCTCGATATCGGCGCCCAGTTCCTCGAACCCGACGGCACGCTTTCCAAGACCATCATGCCCGACCTTCTGCACCCGAATGAGAAGGGCTACGAAATCTGGACGAACGCGATCAAGGCCGACGTCCAAGCCATGCTGCGCTAAGATTCCTATGGATGCCATAGAGCATCCTAAATACGACCCGGTCTTTTGGTCGGTTTGATTTGCAACTTGTAGCCTAGCCAGCGATTTAAGCCTCCATGGCTGACTCCAAGAATGCGGGAAGTTCTTCGTCGTCGACCCCTGGCCCCGATGACGGACATGCCCAGGAAATCCGTCTGATCGGCTTTCTCGCCCGTCAGGCCGGCCTGACCCCTGATGCCTCGCGTATCGCCGGGGCGCTTTCGGCTCATGCCGACGAAGAGCCGCTCGAACGCGTCGCCGCCGCCCTCCCTTCTGTCGGCCTGAAGGCCGATGTCTGCCGCATGCCTCTTTCGTCGGCTCTCTGGCAGGCCCGGGCCTCCTTGCCTCTGGTCATCCATAACGAGGCCACCGGTTTCGTCGTGGTCGTCGGCGGCGGTCTTTTCCGGGAACGACTCGCCTCCTTTGATGGTGATGAGAAGACCCATGTCGTCACCCGCGCCGCCTTGGTGCAGCAGCTGGGCCTGCCTTCGGCCCACGCCGAGGTCGAAGTCGCTTTCGTCTCCCCGACCATGCCGGCCGAGGGCCTCAAGGGACGGGATGACGACGATCATCGCCACGATCATCATCCCAGCCCGATCAGCCGATTCATCGGCCTGATGCGTCCCGAGTCCTCGGACATCGTCACCATCCTCATCTTCAGTCTCGTCACGGGACTGCTTTACCTCGCACTTCCGTTGGCCATCAACGGCGTCGTCGGCAACCTGGCCTTCGGTACCCAGTCGACGCCTTTCCAGCAGGCTTTGATCTTCATCACCATCGCGCTGACCGGTTGCCTGGTGCTTTCCGCGATCATCCGCGGCCTCCAATACGTCGTGGCCGAACATATCCAACGCCGCATCTTCGTCCGTCTCGCGGCCGACATGGCCTGGCGCCTGCCGCGGGTCCGCACGCAGGCCCTAGACGGCATGCACGCCCCGGAGATGGTCAACCGCTTCCTGGACGTCGTCACCGTGCAGAAGAGTTCCGCGATGCTCCTGCTCAACGGCATCAACATCGTGGTCGGTTCGGTCGTCGGCCTCATCGTCCTCGGCTTCTACCACCCGTTCCTGCTGGCTTACATGTTCGTCACCTTGCTCGGACTGGCCTTCGTGGTCTACGTCCTGGGCCGTGGCGCCATCGCCTCCAGCTTGGCTGAGTCCCGCAGCAAGTATGCGGCGGTCGGCTGGCTCGAGGAAGTCGCCCGTTACCCGCGCTTGTTCAAAGGCCCGTCCGGCCTGGCGCTGGCGGGTTCGCGGACGGATGAGCTCGCCCGGAATTATCTCGAGGCGCGGGCCTGGCATTTCCGCGTGCTCATGCGGCAGATCATCGGCCTGCTCACCCTTGAGGTGCTCGCCACGGCGGCGTTGCTCATCGTCGGCGGCGGACTCGTGCTCAGCCAGCAGCTGACGCTCGGCCAGCTGGTCGCCAGCGAACTCATCGTCAGCGCGGTGGTGGCTTCCTTCGCGAAGCTCGGCAAGCAGTTCGAAGCCTGGTATGATGCCTTGGCCGCGGTCGACAAACTCGGCCACCTCGTCGACCTGGAGACCGACCGCGAGGGGGGCGAGATTCCCGCCGGCGACCCGGCCGGCGTCTCGCTTGAATTGCGCGACGTCTCCTTCGCCTATGCCGGCGGCCGCGACCTGCTGAGCGGTCTGAGCGTCAAGGTCGCCTCTGGCGCCCGCGTCGCGCTGGCGGGAGCCCAAGGGAGTGGCTGCAGCACGCTGCTCGACCTGGTCTCGGCGATGCGCGAACCGACCGCCGGCACCATCCTGGTGGACGGACTTGACCTGCGTTCCTGGGATCTCGAGGCCTATCGCTGCCAGGCCATGGTGCTTCGTTCCCAGGACATCCTGAGCGCCACCCTGATGGACAACCTTCGCCTCGGCCGGCCGGACATCACTCTCGGCCAGGTGCAAGCCGCTTTGACCGAAGTCGGCATGCTGGAGGACGTGCTGGCGATGCCCGACGGGCTTTCCACTAAGCTGGTCACCGGCGGCCTGCCCCTGTCCAGTCGCCAGCGCAACCGCCTGCTCGTCGCCCGCGCCTTGCTGCATCGTCCGCGTCTCCTCGTCATCGACGAATTCCTCGACGGCATGGATCCCGCCAACACCTCGCATCTCGTCGACCTCGTCATGGCTCCCGACCGTCCCTGGACCTTGCTGCTGGCCACCCGTGACCCGCAGCTGTTGCGCCGCTGCCCGACCGTCCTCACCCTTCCTTCCTCCCACGCATGAGCTCGTCACACGACAGCCCGCCGCCGGCCCTGCGCGGAAGTCTGCCCGCCTTGCTGCTCGCCGGTTCCTCTTTCCGCATCCGTCTGCTCTCGCGTCTGGCCGGTGTCGGCTTCGTCACGATCATCCTGGCGATCTGGTTCCTGCCTTGGCAGCAGTTCGTGCGGGGTTCCGGCAAGGTCATCGCCTTCGACCCGCTCGAACGACGCGTGAACGTCGAGGCCCCGGTCGCGGGCCTCGTCCGGAAGATGTATGTGCTCGAAGGCCAGAAGGTGAAGGCCGGCGAGGTGCTCGCCGAACTCCAGGATAACGACCCTAACCTGCTGAACAACCTCAAGGCCCAGCGCGGTTCCTTGTCCGACCGTCAGGCCGCCACCCGTCGTCGTATCGAGGATCTCGACCTCCAGATCCGTCAGCTCGAGCTCGCCCGCGGACAGTCCGTGGACGCCGCCCGTCAGCGCGTCGTGGCCGAGAAGATCACCGCCGAGACCGCCGTCCTGAACTTCACCCGCACCAAGGAACTCAAGGACGCCGGCCTGGTCTCGGTGCGTGATTACGAACTCGCCATCCAGTCTCGCGACAGCACCGGTTCTTCGCTGCTCGCCGCCGAGGCGACGCTCGGGCGCACCGAGAGCGAATTCAGCGCGACCATCGCCGGCGTCCGCGCCCAGCGTGGTTCGGCCCAGTCGGACCTCGCCGCGGTGGAACGGGACCTCGGCGTCATCGACGTCCAGATCAGCCAGAACGAACGCCAGCTCGTCCGCGCCCCGCGCGACGGCGTCGTGCTCTCCGTCCAGGCGACCGACGGCACTTACCTGCGCCCGGGCAGCCCCATCTGCGTGGTCATCCCCGAGACCGACAGCCGCTTCGTGGAAATCTGGCTCGAGGGTAATGACATGCCGCTGCTCCAATCCCGCGTGACCCAGCCAGACGGCACGATCATCCCCGGCAGCCCGGTGCGCCTGCAGTTCGAAGGCTGGCCCGCGATTCAGTTCGTCGGCTGGCCCAGCGTCGCCATCGGCACCTTCGGCGGCGAGGTCGTCTTCGTCGACGCCGCCGGCGATCCCTCCGGCAAGTTCCGCGTGGTCGTGGCCCCGGCAGCCGACATCGTCATGCGCGACGGCAAGCCGACCCAGGTCAGCTGGCCTGGCAACCGCTGGCTGCGCCAAGGCGTCCGCGCCAACGGCTGGGTCCTGCTGCAGCAGGTGCCGCTCTGGAAGGAAATCTGGCGTCAGCTCAACGGCTTCCCGCCGGTCGTCGCGATGGATGAACCCGGCAAGGAGGCCAAGAAGTGAGGTGGCTCGCGCTCATCGCCTGGCTGCCGGCCTGGCTGGTCGCGGCCGAGCCTTTGCGCCTCCCGGAGGTGCTTGTGAGCGTCAGGGAGCGCTATCCGCCCCTGCTCATCGCGATGATCGAGCAGGATATCGCCGCCGGCCGCCTCCGTCAGGCCGACGGAGCTTTCGACCTCGGTTTCGCCCTGCGAGCCGGCATTACTCCCAAAGGATATTATGACGGCGACACCACCGACGTCGCCTTGGACCAGCGTCTGCCTTTCTGGGGCGCCAACGTCTTCGCCGGCTATCGTCGCAGCAGCGGCCTGCTGGCCGATTACGACAAGGACCGCACCCAGCGCGACGGCGAGTTCCGCGCCGGCTTGCGTTTCAACCTGCTCCGCGACGGCCCCATCGACCGTCAGCGCGCCGAGCGGCTCAAGGCCCGGCTGGACGTCGGCCTCGCCGACCCCTTCATCGAACGACAGCAGCTCGACATCATCCGCTCGGCCACCCGCTCCTATTACCAGTGGGCGGCCGCCGGCCTCCGCGAAACCGTCGCGCGCGAACAGCTCAAGGTGGCCGAGGACCGCGCCGCCGCGCTGACCGAGCAGGCCAAGAAGGGCATGGTCGCCCCGATCGTCGTCACCGACAACGAGCGGCTCATCGTCAGCCGCCAGCTGATCGCCACCCAGGCCCGCCGCCGTTTCGAAGCGGCCTCCTTGGAGCTCTCGCTCTTCTATCGCGGGCCGGACGACCAGCCCATCACGCCGACCCGGGAACGTCTGCCCAAGGACCTGCCTGGCGCCGAACTGCCCGAGCGCATGGGCGACGTCTCCTTGCTCGAAGCCGTCGCCGAACTTCGGCCGGAACTCCGCCGCATCCGCTTGCTCAAGGAGAAGGTCGAGGTGGACCTCCGTCTCGCGCGCAATGCCACCTTGCCGAACCTCGACCTGACCTTCGGCATCACCCGTAATCAGGGGGGCGGACCTTACAGCGACCTTCGTCCCGAGGAGTCCCGAGCCGGCTTGGAGTTCCGCGTGCCGATCCAGCGGAACGAAGCCTTGGGCCGAACGCAGGTGACGGAAGCTGAACTGCGCCGTCTCGAGCAGGATCTCTATTTCGTCCGTGACCGCATCCGCGTCGAGGTCAAGGACGGCTGGTCCGCCTTGGCCGCCGCGCACGAGCTGCTCGGCGCCGCCCGCCGCAACGTCGAGTTATCGGACACCCTCGTGAAGGCCGAGCAGACGCGCTTCAACCAGGGCGCCACGGATCTCCTGGCCTTGCAGATCCGCGAGCAGGCCTTGCTCGAGGCCCAGTTCGCCGAAGTCACGGCGCAGGCGGATTTCTTCATCGCGCTCGCCGATTACCGCGCCGCGATCGCCGCCGACCTCAACAAGTAGGCCGGCCTCAGGTCAGGGTTTCCGGACGATCGTCCCGGTCAGGGGGACCGCGACGGCGAGCGTATTGGAGATCGTGCCGTAGCGGCGGATATTGGTATGCAGCAGCTCGATCCGATGGGTCGGCTCGTCGGTGTCGACCGTGATGACATAATCGATCGACAGGAGCTTAGGCGGGCTCTCCTGCCTGATCGCATGCAGGCTGACCTCGATGCCTCTCAGTTCGAAGCCGAGCACCGGCAGGACGCGTTCCGCGCCTTTGATGAGGCAGGCCGAGAGGGCGCCGAGGAGGAGTTCGACCGGGTTGAAGGCGTCGGGTCGCCCGGCGAGGTCGGTGTCCGCGATGAGGCTGGCTTCCTTCGCTGACACCAGGCTGCCGTGGCTGTCGAGGCGGTGGGCGCTGACGTGGTATTCAAGCATGGCAGGAGCGTCAGCGGGCGAGCCAGCCGCCGTCGACGGCGAGGCTCTGGCCGGTGATGAAGGAGGCTTCCTCCGAGGCGAGGAAGAGGATGGCCGCGGCGACTTCTTCCGGCGTGCCCATGCGGCCCAGCGGATGCATCCCTTCGAGGGATCGCCGGGCGTCCGTTTCGCCTACCCCGACCGCGCGGTCGATCATGCCGGTCTGGATCGCGCCCGGGGCGACGGCATTGACGCGGATGCCGTGGCGGGCGACTTCGAGCGCGGCCGCCTTGGTGAGGCCTTCGACGGCATGCTTGCTGGCCACGTAGGCGGCGCAGCTCTCCAGGCCGATGTGCCCGGCGACCGAGCTTACGTTCACGATCGCGCCGCCGCCCGAGCGCTGCAGGGCGGGGATCTCGTGCTTCAGGCACCAGAGCACGCCTTCCGTATTCACGCTGAGTGTCCGACGCACGTTGGCCTCGGTCTGATGCTCGAGGCGCAGGCTCATGTCGCCTTCCACCCCGGCGTTATTGATCGCCACGTCGAGCCGACCGAAGGCCTCCATCGCCAGGTTCACCGCCAGGAGGGCGTCGGATTCCTTGGACTGGTCGGCAACCACGTAGCGTGCCTCGCCGCCGGCGGCGCGTAGTTCCGCCAGCAGACCCGGGCCGCATTCGGCCCGTAGATCCGTCACGACCAGACGATAGCCGCGTCGCGCGAAGGCGAGGGCGGTGGCACGGCCGATGCCGGCCGCGGCACCGGTGATGAGCACGACGGGCGTGGTTTTCATGTCCTTTATTTTTCCTAATAAAGACAGGGTGTCAAAGGTGCACGCCGACGAGTCGAATCACCTTAACCTGACTCACGTAACGTCGTGCGTCGCCGATGAACGCGAGATACCCCGCGAAGCCACGCTTACGCCGACTTCAGCGAGGCCATGTCAATCACGAAGCGGTAACGGACGTCCTGCTTGATCATCCGGTTCCAGGCCTCGTTGATCTGCTGGATCGGGATGAGTTCGATGTCCGAGACGATCCCGTGCTTCGCGCAAAAATCAAGCATCTCCTGGGTCTCGGCGATGCCGCCGATGCAGGAGCCGGTGAAGTTGCGGCGCGGCATGATCACGCTGAAGGCATGAAGCGCGAGGGGCTTCTCCGGCACGCCGACGAGCACGAGGGTGCCGTCGAGCTTGAGGAGCGCCATGTAGGCGTTGAGATCGTGCTGAGCCGAGACGCAGTCCAGGATGAAGTCGAAGGTGCAGCCGTGCTTGGCCATCGCGGCGGGGTCGCTGGAGACCACCACCTCATGGGCGCCGAGGCGGAGGCCGTCGGCGACCTTGGACGGCGAGGTCGTGAAGAGCACGACGTGCGCGCCGAAGGCCCGGGCGAACTTCACGCCCATGTGTCCGAGGCCGCCGAGGCCGACGACGCCGACCTTCTGGCCTGGGCCGACCTTCCAGTGGCGGAGCGGCGAATAGGTCGTGATGCCTGCGCAGAGCAGGGGGGCGGTCGC
>JACCEB011306161.1_pt1 | contig 11937 bp, 5 predicted proteins | sample 7454761 | NCBI WGS metagenome assembly JACCEB01 (sample SAMN15323454, study PRJNA562643) | freshwater metagenome | isolation source: river surface water | place: USA:Blue River Watershed | collected 2017-08-18 | reverse complement strand
TTTTGATTCGGGCACTCGGCCGGGCAGCCTCGGGCCGGGTCGATGGCGAGCTGGTCGTGCCGCTGATTGTTTTTAATACCCTGAATCTGATGAGCACCGTGCTGATGCTGACTGTTTATATCTCGGTGTTTATGGTGCTGTCGCGGTGGTGGCGTGATTCTGAGATGGTGATCTGGCTTTCATCTGGAAAAAGCCTAGCGGATTTTCTAAAGCCGGTCTGGAAATTTATGTGGCCGATGATTCTGCTGGTGGCACTGATGTCGACCGTTGTGGCGCCCTGGTCAAAGCAGCAAATTGCAGCATTTGAAGATGAGATCCAAAATCGTAGTGATGCCCAGCGGGTAAGCCCTGGACAGTTTCGGGAGTCATATTCGGGTCAGCGGGTTTTTTTCTTGGAGAACCCGGATGACGATAGCGGCCGCACCGGTGCAGTGTTTATTCGTTCGATCGATGCGAATGGCCGGCAATCGGTTGTGGTGTCATCGACTGGCAAATTTGAAAAAGACCTCGAGGGGCAGCAATGGATTGTGCTGGAGCGCGGCTACCGGACCGATCTGATGCCCGGCTACTGGGAAACCCAGACCACTGGCTTTGAGGTCTATCGGTTTCGGATCGACCATTCCGCACGGGGCGTGAAATCAGAGGAGACGATTCGCTCCACACCCACTATGGCGCTTTTCGAGCGCACAGAGCCTGCCGCCCGAGGCGAGCTTGCCCTGCGCGTGGGACTGCCGCTTTTAACGCTCGGTCTGGGCATTCTGGCCATTCCCCTGGCCGTTACCCAAGTGCGATCGGGCCGCGCGGTGAATCTTCTGCTGGCACTTCTCATTTATTTGACTGCCAGCAATCTTTTCAGCGCCATGACCGCCACCGTGACACAGGGCCGCGTTAGCCTTGAGATGGCCTGGTGGCCGCTGCCAGCCGCACTGCTGGCGATTGCAGCAGCGATGATGTGGTGGCGGATGCGATGAGCGAATTTATCTTTCGCCGCTACATCGGTAACAGCATCGTGCAGGCTACAGCCTTTGTGCTGGCAGGATTTTTGTCGATGTTTTTGTTTTTCGACCTCTTGGCCGAAGTCAATGAGGTCGGCATCGCAGGCTACCGGTTTGAGCATGCGCTGCTGTATGTGGTGCTGGGTTTGCCGAGCCGCGTGGTGGAGCTTGCGCCGATCGCGGCGCTGATTGGAACACTCTGGGCCTTATCGCAGAGCGCGGCCCACTCGGAATTTACGGTCTTTCGAGTCTCGGGCCTGCTGCCGAGTGTTGCGATCAAATCCATTCTGTATATCGGATTTCCGATGATTTTATTGACCGCTGCATTCTCGGAATGGGTAGCACCATCGGTAGAGAATTTTCGGGGTGGGATTCGTGATGCCGGTACCGGCCTTGGCCAGATGCGTTCGGGCCTGTGGCTGCGCGATTCGGTGCAGGCCGGACCGCCAGAGAGCCGAACCTTTCGTTTTGTAAATGCGGCCCGCTTGACTCAGGATCGGGGCCTTGAGCGTGTAACGATTTATGAGTTTGATAGCCAGCAGCGCCTGGCGATGTTGATTGAAGCCAAGAGCGGCCTTTATCTCGGGGAATCCAGTAAGGGCTTTGACTGGGATCTGCGGGGCGTGCGGATTGTGGAATTTTCTAAAGAGGGCAGTGTTGCTCAGCGCGAGCGGGATCAGCTGGTGATGAATTCCTCCTTATCAATCGAGATGCTGGGCGCCTTGGTGACCAACCCGGATCGCATGTCATCGTTAGAGTTGTATCGCTACATCCAGTACTTAAAACAAAATAAGCAGCAGTCAGAGCGGTATGAGATCGCGTTTTGGAAGCGGCTGGTCTACCCCTGGGTCATTTGGGTCATGATGCTGCTGGCCTTGCCCGCAGCGTTTTTACAGGCCCGATCCGGCGCAGTGGGCACGCGGGTCTTTGCGGGCATTCTGATTGGTGTGGCGTTCCACCTGCTCAATAGCCTCTTTTCCCATCTCGGCGTCTTAACCACGTGGCCGGCGCCACTGATGGCGTTATTTCCGAGCATCATGGCCTTAGGTCTTGCAGGCTTCTTCCTGTATTGGGTGCAGTATCGTTAGCGTTTTTCACGGAGGCGTTTCATTTTGAGTCATCAGTGTTCATTGCTGCCATCGGGCCGAAAATTTTCTGTCGACGAGGGCGAACCGATTTTGCAGGCGGCGCTGCGCGCAGGCATCGTAGTGCCTTATGGCTGTAAGGACGGCGCCTGCGGATCCTGTAAGGCCCAGCTCATGGAAGGCAGTGTTGAGTATGGCGACTATCAGAAAAAAGCGCTCTCTGATGCAGAGCGCGCGCAGGGTGGGGTGCTGCTCTGCTGTGCCACAGCCTTATCCGATGTCACGGTGAAAGCAAGAATCGTTGCTGCCGAGGGCATGATCCCTGTCCGCAAAATGCCCTGCCGGGTGCAGAGCATCGCCCGCGTGGCCCAGGATGTCGCGGTGGTGAAGCTTCAACTGCCTGCCACTGAGAAGTTTGATTACCTTGCCGGTCAGTACATTGACATTCTTTTAAAAGATGGCAAGCGACGCAGTTATTCGATGGCAAGTGCGCCCCATCAGGACAATAGTATTGAACTGCATATTCGGCATACGCCGGGTGGTGCATTTACCGATGCGCTCTTTGGCTCTGGTTCGCCATCGGCCAATGCGGTGAAAGAGAAAGATATTCTGCGATTCGAAGGTCCGCAGGGCACATTCTTTTTGCGCGAAGACAGTGCCAAGCCAATTATTTTTCTTGCAAGCGGTACCGGTTTTGCGCCGATTAAAGCGGTAGTGGAATACATTGCCATGAAAAATATTCGACGGCCGATGGTGCTGTATTGGGGCGGCCGTCGGCCCCATGATCTGTATCAGGCTGATCTCGCGGAGCAGTGGGTGAAAAGCTTGCCGGATTTTCAATTTATCCCCGTGATCAGTGATGCACTCCCGGAGGATCAATGGTCAGGCCGTACCGGGTTTGTTCATCATGCGGTCATGCAGGACCATCCCGATCTCTCGGGCTATCAGGTTTATGCCTGCGGGGCGCCGATTGTGGTGCAGTCAGCGCAGAAGGATTTTGTTCGCGAGTGCAGACTGCCCGAGGATGAGTTCTTTGCCGATGCGTTTACCACCGCAGCCGATCTGGCCAAGCAGGCGGTTTAAGGCTCGCGAAATCTAGGTCTTAGGATGCTTCAGGCGCTTCAGGTGCTGATCCACAGTCTCCTTTACAAAGCGCCCAGCCGCTAATCGGTCTTGGATTCCGCCAAAGCGGTCTCAGTTTCAGAGTGAGGATCGGCAGGCCGCAATCTTTGTTTCAGAAACCCAGCCAGCGCTCGGCCGGTATGGGTCTTTAGTTTTGCGATCTGCGCGGGTGTGCCTTGGCCGACAAGCTTGCCGCCGCCGGCTCCACCCTCGGGACCCAGATCAATGATCCAGTCGGCCTGGGCCCAGATATCGAGCTGGTGTTCGATCACCACCACCGTGTTTCCGGCATCGACCAGCCGGTGGAGTACATGAATCAATTTTTCGATATCCGCCATATGCAGGCCCACGGTCGGCTCATCGAGCACATAAAGCGTGTGGCTTGAGGTCTTGCCCGTATTGGTAGAAGCCTTCACCAGTTCGGTCACGAGTTTGATTCGCTGCGCTTCGCCCCCTGAGAGCGTTGGGCTAGGCTGGCCGAGTGTGAGATAGCCCAGCCCCACATCTTGCAAGAGCTTTAAAGGCCGCTGTACCAGGGGATGGTTTTCAAAAAAACTCACCGCAGCATCGACATTCATCGCCAAAATATCCGCCACATTGGCGCCGCGCCACAAGACCGACCGGGTCTCGATGTTAAAGCGGGTCCCGCCGCAGCTGTCGCAGAGCACGCGAACATCCGGCAGAAAATTCATCTCAACTTTTTGCCATCCCTGGCCTTCACAGAGGCTGCAGCGGCCATCTCCAGTATTAAAGGAAAACCGATTGGCTTTCCAGCCGCGCATGCGGGCCTCTTCGCTTTCGGTGAGTAGCTTGCGAATGGTGTCCCAAAAGCCGATATAGGTTGCTGGTGTGGATCGGGGAGTCTTGCCGATGGGTGTCTGATCCACCTCCAACACCCGGTCGATCGATTCCCAGCCCGAGATGGCGTCGCAGCCTCGCCATTGCACACCACCTTTTTTATGACCCGACTTTGATCCTTTCACACGCTCGGTCCGGCAGGCCGTGCTGAGATTGGCGAGCAATACATCTCTTGCCAGGCTCGATTTTCCCGAACCAGAGACGCCAGTGATGACGGTGAGCCGATGCAGCGGCACTTCGGCATTGACCGACTGTAGATTGTGGAGTCGCGCTTTGTGGACCGATAAAAATTCCTTGCTTTTAGTCCGCGCGGGGCTTGCGGGATGGGTCAGCGGCTCGCGAAGATAGCGGCCCGTGATGGATTCTTTGGATCGCTCCAGATCGCTTTGTTTTCCCTGGGCAATCAGTGCCCCGCCGCGGGCGCCTGCGCCGGGACCAATATCAATCACATGATCGGCAAGACGAATGGTGTCTTCATCATGCTCGACGACAACTAGTGTGTTGCCCTTATCTTTTAGCTGGGTCAGTAGCCTCAGCAGTGCCTGGTTATCTCGCGGATGCAGGCCGATAGTGGGCTCATCCAGGATGTAGCAGACGCCCTGAAGATTGGATCCGAGTTGAGCGGCAAGCCGGATGCGTTGGGCTTCACCGCCAGACAGTGTTGGGGCAGCGCGATCAAGTGCCAGGTAGCCAAGGCCTACTTCAGTTAAAAAAGCAAGCCGTGACTCAATTTCAGAGATCAAGTCTTTGGCAATCGCAAACTCTCTTGGCCCCAGGTGGTCATCTAGATTGCGAAGCCATTTCGGCAGCTCGCTAATCGGCTGGGCAGAGATCGCTGCAATACTTTGTTTAGCGATGCGGACTGCGAGCGCAGTCGAATTTAATCGGGCACCGCTGCAGCTCGGGCAGGCCATATCATCTGAGCCCTCTGCATCCTCTTGCCAGACTTCTTCCTCGCCGGTCTGTGCACTGTCGAACTCAGCCAATTGAAGTCCGGTGCCGAAGCAGTCCTCACACCAGCCGTGCTTGGAGTTATAGGAAAAGAGTCTTGGGTCGAGCTCTGAAAAGCCGGTGCCGCAGGATGGGCAGGCCCGGCGTGTCGAGAGCACCGTGATCTCGGACTTGGGCTGATCCAGGGGCGCCATCACATGGACTACGCCTTGGCCGTAATTCAAGGCCTCTTCCAGTAGTGACTTGAGTGTTGCCTCAGTGGCGGGCTGCACCTGCGTATCGCCAATCGGCAGCTCAATCGTGTGTTCCTTAAATCGATCTAGCTTCGGGAATGACTGGGTGCTGACAAACTCACCGTCAACGCGCAGATGTTGGTGGCCCTTTGATGCTGCCCACTTGGCAAGATCTTGATAAATACCTTTGCGGTTAATTACAAGCGGGGCCATTAACCCGACGCGCTGGCCGCGATGGCGTGACATTAGCGTTGAGAGAATTGATTCCACACTCTGGGGCCGAATCGCCGTATCGCAGTCCGGGCAGTGTTGGGTGCCTGCCTTTACAAACAGCAGCCGCAGGAAGTGGTGAATCTCGGTCAGCGTGCCTACCGTGCTTTTTCTTCCGCCTCTGCTTGTGCGCTGTTCAATTGCGACGGTTGGTGGAATTCCGAAGACTGCATCCATATCGGGCCGCGAGGCGGGCTGCACGAACTGACGTGCGTAGGCATTGAGTGACTCAAGATATCGGCGCTGACCCTCTGCGAAAAGAATATCGAAAGCCAGGGTTGATTTACCGCTTCCCGATACGCCTGTGATGACCGTCATCTCCTCGCGAGGGATATTGACGTGAATATTTTTGAGGTTGTGCTCTCGCGCACCATGAATCTCGATGGCAGCGCTGACCCCTTGGGTGCGGGCTTTGGGCTCTTGCACCGACCAGTTCTTGGTGAAGGCCTGATTGGCCTGAATGAGCGCCCGGCCTGTATGGGACTCAGCGCAGGCCCTAACGGCATCAACCGTTCCCTGGACAACGATCTGGCCGCCATCGGCGCCGGCTTCTGGCCCGAGGTCGATAATCCAGTCAGCCGCCCCGATGACATCTAGGTTGTGCTCAACGATGAGCAGGCTGTGTCCTGCATTTTTCAGCGCCAAGAGGGCCTTTAAGAGTTTGGCAATGTCATCAAAATGTAGACCCGTTGTCGGCTCATCGAAAATCAGGAGCGCACCCTGAATCGATTTGTTAGCGGCCTCAGCCAGATGGCCGGCGATTTTTAGCCGCTGGGCCTCACCGCCTGAGAGCGTCGGCACAGGCTGGCCACACTTGAGGTAGCTTAAGCCCACATCGACTAAAGGCTGAAGTCGGGTGGCGATCTCGGCATCGCCAGCGAAAAACTCTAAGGCTTGGCTAACGGTGAGTTCCAGCACATCAGCAATTGATTTTCCTTGGAATTCGATTTCAAGAATTTCTTTACGAAAGCGTTTTCCATCACAGTCCGGGCAGCGTAGATAGACATCAGAGAGAAATTGCATCTCGACATGCTCGAAGCCGTTGCCCCCACAGCTTGGGCAGCGGCCATCGCCAGCGTTAAAGCTAAAAGTCCCGGGTGTGTAGTTACGCTGCCTGGCCTGCGGAAGATCCGCAAACCGATTGCGAATCGCATCAAAAGCACCGACATAGACCACCGGATTTGAGCGCGTGGTCTTACCAATTGGCGATTGATCGACCAGCACTACATCGTGAATCTTTTCTGCACCAATCAGCCTATCGAAGGCACCAGGAGCCTCCGTTGACTTCCCCTTTGCTTTACAAAGCGCCGGATACAGCACATCTTGCACCAGTGTTGATTTACCGCTGCCGGATACGCCGGTGATACAGACAAGTTTTCTCAAAGGAATCTTCACATCAATTGAGCGAAGATTGTTTGCTTTGACGCCCTGAATGAGTAGGTGTGTTTCGGCCTCAGCCGACTGTTTTTTACTGGCAGTCTGGGCCAAGGCCGATGGCTGTGATGATGCAGGGTGACTCACCGTGAGTTCGCCATTGAGATAGCGTGCCGTGAGCGTATCAGCAGCAATTAACTTGGCATATTCACCATTAAAAAGAATTGAGCCGCCATGCTCGCCGGGCCCGGGACCGATATCAATGATGCGATCGGCTGCCTGCATGACCATGGGGTCATGCTCCACTACGACGAGGGTGTTACCTGCATCCCGAAGCTTGTGCATGACCTCGATAATGCGGTGCAGATCTCGCGGGTGTAGGCCGATCGAGGGCTCATCCAGCACAAACAGTGTGTTGACCAGCGATGTGCCCAAGGCGGTGGTCAGATTGATGCGCTGAACCTCGCCGCCGGAAAGGGTTCGCGATTGCCGATCCAGAGTCAGATAGCCCAAGCCCACATCCACTAAGAACTGCAGCCGCGCGAGAATTTCTTTAGTGACAACATCGCTTGCGGCCTGCTCGGCGCCAGCGCGTGATGTGCTTTGGCCACTTTGATTATTTTTCACTGACTGTACCCAGCGCAGCACATCTGCAACAGGCAGCAGCATCACGTCATGAATTGTTTTGTCTGCGATAGTCCAGAGTAAGGCCTCGGGCTTTAAGCGTGCACCATGGCAGGACTGGCATTCCGTGTAGCTGCGATAGCGCGACAGCAGCACCCGGACATGCATTTTGTAGGCTTTGCCTTCCAGATACTCAAAAAAGCGATGAATTCCGTACCATTGCCGATTCCAATCGCCTGACCAATCGTCATCGCCTTCAAAGACCCAGGCGCGCTGCTGGGCGGAGAGTTTTTTAAACGGTACGTCAATCGGCACGCCGCGCTTTTGAGCGAATTTCACCAGCTCTTTTTGGCAGTCCAGATAGGAATTGGTCTGCCAGGGCTTCACGGCACCTTCTGCGATACTTTTTTGCTCATCGGGAATCACAAGCCCGGGGTCAATGCCGATCACGCGGCCAAAGCCGCGGCAAGTCTCGCAGGCGCCAATCGGTGAGTTAAACGAAAACAGCGCTGGCCTGGGCTCGGTGTAGTGAATCTTGCAGCTGGCGCAAGAAAGGCTACTACTGAAGTCATGCTGCTGCTCACCGATAGTGACCCGACATCGGCCATGTCCATGCCGAAGCGCTGCTTCGAGTGAGTCGATAACACGGTCTCTCGCGGTATCCGCGCGCAGCATCAGCCGATCTTGAATGACATATAACGACTCGCCAACACGCGATTGGATCTTGGTAAATCCCTGTGCTGAAAGCCAAGCCTGAATCTGCTCATCAGGAAGCGACTCTGGTGCATGAATTGGAAAGCTAATTTCAACCCTGGTGTCTGCGGGGCTTGCCAGAATCAGCAGGCTGATGCCTTGGGCGGTCTGGCGCTTCACGGGATTGCCGCAAGATTTACAGCGTAGCTCCGAGAGCCGCGCAAACATCAGCTTGAAGTGATCGGTGAGCTCGGTCATTGTGCCCACGGTGGAGCGCGAAGTGCGCACTGGATTGGTTTGATCAATCGCAATGGCGGGTGGTACCCCATCAATCCGATCGACCTGCGGCTTATCCATGCGGTCGAGAAACTGCCGGGCATAGGCCGAGAAGGTCTCGACATAACGCCGCTGGCCCTCGGCATACAGGGTATCGAACACTAACGAGCTTTTGCCGGAGCCTGACACCCCGGTCACCACAATCATCTCCCCGGCGGGAAGATCAAGATCGATGTTTTTGAGGTTATTTTGACGGGCGCCACGTATGCGAATCATCAGTGCCGATGTCCGCGAGGATTGTGAGGGTGATCATGACTGTGGTCGTGGCCATGCTCATGCTTGTGTTCGTGATCGTGGCTATGGCCATGAGTGTGGTGGTCATGATCGTGATGGTGGTCATGATGATGATCGTGACCACAGTCTGGGCCATGAACATGGCCTTTGGGGGCCTGCTCTTCAGCCAATAGTGCAGCGCAGCGCTCACCCATATTGGCATCGGCTTCGGGCGCGAATTGATCCATGCTGGTCAAAACTCGAAAGCTCATCGCTTTTAAGGCCACTGCTGCGTCGTCTGCGGATGGCTCGGCACGCGGGAATTTCACAAAATTATTTCCTACTTCAATCGGAATCTGTCGGCTGCTGAGATAGCGTGCCACACGAAGTAGCATTACAGGAGACGAGGATGTCACGACATGGAGCTTGACGCGGGTCGCGGTTGCAGACAGGGTAGAAGCAGTGGTCATGGGGATACCTTGAGCATGATTTTGCCGATATGGGTCGAAGATTCCATTAGAGCATGGGCCTGGTCGACTTCAGTAAATGGAAATACGGAATGAATCTGCGGCATGAGACGGCCCGCAGAGAGCTCGGGCCACACGGCTTTTTGAAGGGCGCTGACAAGCCGTGATTTTTGTTCATCGGATCGGGCCCGCAATGTTGATCCCGTAAATGTAAGGCGTCGCATCATGAGCATAGACCAGTCCACCTCGGTTTTGCTGCCCATGAGAAATGCAATCTGCACTAGCCGACCTTCAAGGGCGAGGCTGCGCAGATTTTTCTCCATGTAAGGTCCGCCCACCATATCCAAAATAAGATTCACGCCCTGGCCAGAAGTTTTTTCTTTGATGACTGAGGTCCAATCTTCATTGCGGTAATTGATGACACAGTCCGCACCAAGGGCGGTGCAGGCCCTGGCCTTGTCTTCTGAGCCCACGGTGGTGTAGACCGTACCACCCGCCCATTTCGCAATTTGAATGGCTGTGACGCCGATGCCGCTTGATCCGCCGTGAATCAATACGGACTCACCGCGCGTTAATCCCCCGCGTTCGATTAGATTGGCCCATACGGTGAGATAGGTTTCCGGCAAGGCAGCTGCCTGCAGTAAAGAAAATCCTTGAGGGATTGGCATGCAATGCCCGGCGTGCGTGACCACCTCCTCTGCATAGCCGCCGCCTGGGGTCAGCGCACAGACTTCTTGGCCCACTTTCCACTGCGTTACATTGGCTCCGATTGCACTGATGGTGCCGCTCACTTCAAGGCCCATATAGGGGCATGCGCCTACCGGCGGTGGGTAAGAGCCTCTGCGTTGCAAGAGATCGGGGCGATTCACGCCCGCGTAGGCCACCTTAATTAAAACCTGATCGGGGCCGGGTGCGGGGGCGTCGACCTCGATGAAGCGAACCGCCGGAAGGGCTATTTTGTCTACTGGGTCGGGGGGATTGTGGGCAATAACGCGCATGGTTTATTTCCAAGAATCTTTCAGAGTCACTGTGCGATTGAAAATCGGCACGCCGGGTTTACTGTCTTTTCTATCTGCTACAAAGTAGCCATGACGCTCAAACTGAAAGCGATCCTCAGGCTTTGCATCTTTTAGGCTGGGCTCGAGCGCCGCTTGAACCTCGGAAAGCGAGTTGGGATTTAAGTCATCCAAAAAATTACGCTCCAGCCCTGGTGCATCACCCTCTCGGCGCGCCCCGGGTGTGGGGTGAGCAAAGAGCCGATCAAACATTCGCAGGCTACCGAGATAGGCGTGAGATTTTGAGACCCAGTGAATATTGCCTTTGACTTTGTACTGGTCTGCACCGGACGTACCACTTTTACTGTCAGTAAAAATTCGTGCGCGAACTTCGGTGATACGGCCAGTGGCGTCTTTTTCAAAGCCTGTGCATTCGATCACGTAGGCATAGCGCAGCCTAACCTGCGCACCTGGAGCCAGCCTGAAAAAGCCCTTTTCGGGCGTTTCTTGGAAATCATCACGCTCAATCCAGAGCTCACGAGAAAATGGAATAGCCCGCTTACCGGTCTGTGGCTGCTGGGGATGATTTGGTGCAAAACATTCTTCTTCGTGGCCTTCGGGCACATTTTCAAGGATGAGCTTAAGCGGATCGATGACCGCGATTCTGCGCAATGCAGTGTCATTTAGATGATCGCGCATGCATTCCTCTAGCACGCCGTAATCAATCCAGCCATCGGATTTAGAAACCCCAATCATCTCTGCAAAGCGCCGAAAGCCTTCTCGTGTATACCCGCGGCGGCGGGCCGCCATCAGTGTCGGCATACGGGGGACATCCCAGCCGCTGACGGCTTTTGCCTCAATTAAATCGACGAGCTTGCGCTTTGAGAGCACCACATAGGTAAGATTCAGTCTCGCAAATTCATATTGATGCGGAAGCGACTTGGGATTGAGTTTTCCGCGCTCAGCAACTTTTTGTAGCAGCCAGTCGTAAAGTGGCCGATGGTCTTCAAATTCCAGAGTGCAAATTGAGTGCGTGATGCCCTCAATCGCATCGGAAAGCGGATGGGCATAGTCATACATGGGATAGATGCACCAGTGACTGCCTGTGCGGTGATGCTCCGCATGTCGAATACGATAGAGCACCGGATCGCGAAGATTCATATTCGGTGAGGTCATATCGATCTTTGCGCGAAGCACATGGCGTCCATCGGCGTGTTTGCTCGCCCGCATTTCACGAAAAAGCGTAAGGTTCTCAGCAATCGGACGATCGCGATAAACAGAGTTTTTGCCAGGCTCCGTCAGTGTGCCGCGATTGGCCCGCATTTCTTCGGCAGACTGAGAATCCACATACGCATAGCCGCCCTCAATTAGGGCCTCTGCAAAACTGTAGAGCTGCTCAAAATAATCGCTAGCAAAGTAATGATGGGATCCCCAATCAAAGCCCAGCCATTTAACGGCTGCCTCGATTGCATCGACATACTCTTGCTCTTCGCGGGTGGGATTGGTGTCATCGAGTCGCAGATGGCAGCGGCCTGCATAGTCACGGGCCAGACCAAAATTTAGGCAAATCGATTTGGCATGACCAAAATGCAGATAGCCATTGGGCTCGGGGGGAAACCGGGTTACGATCGACTGCACCCGCCCCGCGGCGAGATCCGCATCCACGATATGACGGATGAAATTCACGGGGGCGGAGGGAGGGTTAGTCATGGGGAGGGGCT
>JACCEB011117142.1_pt1 | contig 11940 bp, 6 predicted proteins | sample 7454761 | NCBI WGS metagenome assembly JACCEB01 (sample SAMN15323454, study PRJNA562643) | freshwater metagenome | isolation source: river surface water | place: USA:Blue River Watershed | collected 2017-08-18 | reverse complement strand
TCCAGGCATGGGATCACGATGAACTCATCCGGCAGCTCAGTCCGGAAGCGCTGCAGCAACGCCTGCTCACTGTCGTGATGCTGGGCGGCGGGGATGACGTCGGGGATACAACGGGCCATGCCCCATCAATGGGCCGCCAAGGCGCAGCAGGCAAGGCTTAGGGTCTAGTCTGCGTCTTCTTCCATCTCCGGGTTAGCCCAGCAAGGGAACGTACCCAGGAAGGTGAAACCGGGGAAATCATGGGGGCCGGCGCTGCATCGCGTGTGATTGAACTGGATGAAGCCGTTGACCTTGCCGACGCCCAGGGCATCGGCGGCGGCCAAGACCGGCGGGACGTCGTAGATCGTCCACATGAAATCATTCACCATTATCTCCGACAGATGGTACGCACCGCTTTCGCGGGTGGTCCATTCGGCCAAGCCCTCGAAGTCATACCCTTCCTCGCCGCCGACCTCGGGCATCAGCACCGTTTCGGCGCGAGCCTGCAGCTCGTCATGGCTCTCAAAGTTACCCACCCAGATGCTGACCCACTTGAACTCGTACTCCGTCTTGGCGATGATCTTCATCCGCCCACTCTGCCCAAATGAACCCTTACCGCAAGCGGGCCGCCAGACCTGAGGCACGTTTAACAGGCTTCAGCTTCTTGATTGATTCCGGATCAGCGAAGATGACAAATTCGCCTTTGGTTCGGGTGATAGCGGTGTAAAGCAGTTCACACGAGAGGAAGCTCTCCTTGCTCGATTCAGCGATAACGATGACGACGCTTTCATATTCAGCTCCTTGCGCCTTATGGATGGTCGAGGCGTAGGCTAACTCGTAGTCAGGCAACTCAGATAGGGACAAGCTACGGTATCCGCCCTCAGCATCCTCAAGGATCACCCGCCCGCCGGCGACGATGCCGACCTCACCGTTGACGACGCCTAAGGCCGCGTCGTTCTGGGTCACCATGATGACACTACCGTCATCGTCCGGCGATGATATCCCGAGCTTACGCATGATAGCGTTCGAAAGCTTAGTCGCCCCCAACGGTCCGACCTTCAAGGAGCAGAGCACACGGATCTTCTTGACCAGCGAGAGCGCCGACATCTGCCACCCGCTTTCGGCACCCTTGGCCATGTCACGCAGTCTCGCAAAAGGAGCTTCGGGTGCGCAAACTTCATGAAGGATAGCCTCCAACTCCAACGAACGGCAGCGCCCGGACTCCACTAACGCTTCGGGATTTCCGCTACGGACGGCATCGGCCAAATCAATGACCGTCTTGTTCTTGTTTCGCTTTGATCCGGAGAGCCGGATGGTCGAATGGGCCGCGAAGAAGACTGAGGGATGGCAGAGGTCAGCCAGGACCGTGCCAACGTCCACCGACGGCAATTGGTCGGGATCGCCGACGACAAGCAAAGAAGCTTTCGTACGATCCAAGGAATCCAGGAGACGGCTGAACAAGACCAAGTCGACCATCGACGCCTCGTCGACAACGACGCATTTCGCCTGAGTTAGGTCGTCGCGATTTAGTAGCGCCCGGTGAACCGTGAGGGGCGTAGGCAACCTGCTCAGCAAGGACTTAGCCTCCTTTTCCCAAGCAGAATCCCCGAGCGCGGCCAAAGTCTCCTGCAAGGTGCGGGACATCTCCCGAGCGCCACGATTAGTGGGAGCAAGTAGCCTGAAATCTTCAGGCGGGATACCTCCGGCCGTGCAACCCAACCACAGCATCGCGCGTAAAGCGTACGTCTTGCCGGTGCCGGGACCACCGGTAAGCACCATCGAACGTTGGCGCGCAAAAGCACGGAGCGCCCGCATCTTCTGGGGCTCAGGCTCCCCCTCATCCAATCTTAACCCGACCAGATAGTCTGCACGCTCATCAAGGACCCACGGCTGCTCACGGGAAACGAAGAGTTCGCGCACATAGGCTTCGAACTTCTTCTCCGCGTCATCCATCACCCGGAGATAGGCCAAAGTGCGACCGGGGATGACATCCGCCTTGAGCACCAAAGGCGTATCGTCTTCCAGCGGGTCTAGGGAAGCCAGGCGCGGATCGAGCGATGCGGCCAGCGAGGCCATCTCCTGCCTAACTTCCGCACAAGCACCGCCGCGAAGTACGGCAAGAAAGGCATCAACGAGCGCCGACGGCGGAGCTTCGGGCAATCCCAGGGAGCTAACCAAGGCTTTCGCCAGGGACGTCGCGACCACGTCGTCTTCAGGCTCTTTCCCCTTATAATCAGAGCTCATCGGACTTCCCCTCCAAGGATTTCCTGGACTTCCCGCACCAAAGCCAGGGGGGGCAAGTCATAGTGGACACCGTACCCGGGCTGCTCCGGAGCACAACCGAAGCCACGGAGGAAAAGGTAATAAACCCCGCCGAAGGAAGCCTGCCCCGCCTTAGCGTTCCGAAAGTCGTAGCACCAACGGTCGGGACCAAGCACCTGGGAAAGATACTGATCCAAAGCGGCGACATAGAACACATACTGCGCATGATAAAGGTTGCCGACGATGCCAGAGTTAAGGCCGTCCACGCCATAGTCAGCCGGCTTACCACCCAGGTGATTCGTCTTCCAATCGATGATGAAGAAGCGGTCGCTGACGCCTGGCAGCTTGGCCAAAGTCTTGCCATGAGAAAACGCCAAATCGATGGTCCCGATAAGCAAGCCGATCGTGTGATCCTTACCTAGTTTTAGGCTACATAGCGGGGTTTCCTTGCCGTCCGCCGTCTTATAATGACGCGCGAAAGCATCCGCCAACCGGTCCGCCTGATGACGTCCAGAGCCCTGGTCGTAGCCCCAATTGGCCTTCATGGCGAATCTCACCTCATTCAACTTCTGCTCCGGGGCGACTTCAGCCAAGCTGAAGGGTTCATGCGCACCTGACACGCGTGGCGCGAGCTTAATGGTCATCCAAAGATGCACCGAACGGGCAAGCTGACCGAGCGTTGATTCAAACTGGCCGCCGGGCGCCCCGCGCGAGACCAAACCAGAACGTTCCAGCCTGTCTTCGATGAACTTCCTGACCTCCGGATGATCTGGCAAGGCCGCCTTCACGAAATCAAGGTCCTCCAGCAACTCATGGATGAAAGTGCCGAAGTAAGCACCCTTCAGCTTCTCCGGCAGGCAAAGATCTTTACCTGCATCCTCGGATCTTGGCTCCTTCCCCTCACCGTCAAAGTGACCATCGCCTTCATCGTGACGCCCCTTGGAGAGACCCGAGAAACTCGTACTGCCACGCGCGTGATAGATCCGCTGATTGATCGAGGCAGGTTTTGCTTCATCACCATCGCCTGCGGGCTCGTCACCGTGGACGCCGCGGGCTGCATTGAAGATCTCAAATCGTAATCCGTCATCCACCACGGAGGGCGGAACCTTATCCGTCGCAGGGGCAGGCTCCACCGACTGGATCAATCGCGAGAGCTTTTCCTTCAGGGCAGCAATGTTAGCCGCCAATTCACCATTCGCCGTGGCCACATCCGGATGCCGTTCATCGATTTCCAAGGTGTGGGGGTTCACGCCGAGCGACCAAAGCACCGCGAAGAATCCAAAGTAAGCCGAAGGCTTTTTCTTCTTAGCACCTTCCGTCGACTCCTTAGGCACGAACTGATCTTCCGGAGATAGCATCACGACGCGCCTCTTGGCACGGGTAATCGCCACATAGAGAAGCCGGGCAGCCTCCTTGCGATTCTGTTCCTGAAAAAGCGCGTCATGTTTGGCACCAGCGTAGAGCACCCCGCTCTTCGTACCTTGCGGCTTGAGGACCGTACCCGGCGCGTTGGGTGAGGTATCCGCCCCCTTGCCTTTCTTGTTGAGCAAGATGACAATGTCATATTCCAGACCTTTCGATTTATGGACGGTCTGGACGACAACCTGGGGTTTTTCCGACTCAGGTCTGAGCGACTCCGTCAAAGAAGCTTCCGAATCGTCATCACCGCCACTCCCTTCCTTGATCTTAACCGAAAGGAATCTGACAAGCTGGTGCGGGTCCAGCTTTCGAGCGGCCTGGCGCTCCGACAACAATTCGCCGAGGTGATTCCAATCAATGAGCAAACGGGCACGAAAAAGCGAGTGACTGAGTGAAGCCATGACCGAAATCACCCGCTTACCCTCATCGCCCTTCCCTAGCATGGACTTCTTGGCGCGCGGAGCCGTCCGAGAAAGCATTTCCCAACAAGCAGTGAATCCGCGCTTCACCCAAGCGGTACGGCAATCGGCCAGCCAGGCGGCGACATCGGCCTGAGCCTGCTGATCGACGGGTTCCGCCCCGAGCCCACGGATGGATTCATTGCCTTCCGCCTCATCCTTTGCCGTTTCGCTGGGGGGCCAAAAGAGAGCCGGGCGTGCTAAGAAAAGCGACCTGCGGAGGCCGGTATCCTCGGGTTTGAGCACAGCGGACAGAAGCAAGCCGGCCAGATAAGCCGCCCGCGTGTCGAAAACCGACTGCGTCGATTCCAGCGCGGCCGAAATACCATCCGTCACCAAGGCACGATGGACCTCGTCGGCATCGGCGTTAGATCGCACGAGTACCCCGATGGTCTGCCCAGGCTTGATTTCTTTTAACTGTCGGCTGACTTCGCGGGCGACTTGAAACGGTCGGTAGCCTTTGACGATCCAGATCGGCCTTCCAGGCAACCCTTCCTTCGGCTTCTTCCACTTGGCAGGCTCATAGGCGATACCCTCAACCGCCCCGCCGGCACAGGTCTCAAAACCAAAAAAGTTCTGCCGCGTAACCTGGTTCTTCAGGGAGAAGATGGCGTTAAAGCCCTCAATCATGCCAGGAGTCGAGCGGAAGTTGTAGGGCAGCGTGTAGACATTGGCTTCACCCGCATCTTTGACCGCCTCCCTGTAAGTACGAATATCTGCCCCACGGAAGCCATAGATGGCCTGCTTGGGATCTCCGACCATGACCAGCAACTTACCCTCAGCCTTCTGAAACTCCCCATCAACACCAAGTGAGCCGACGAACAGATGCCGGAAAACAGCCCACTGATGCGCATCATTATCCTGAGATTCGTCAATGAAACAGGCTTGGTACCTGGCCCGCACTAGTTCCGTCAGCTTCCTTGAGCGCGGGTCCTTGGCATCGACAAGTCGACGTTCGAAATTCAGGATCAGATCGTCGAACGTGACTACCGGATCCAAGGCACGACGTTTGTTGATGAAATCCTCCAGTCCGGGGAATTTGGGCACGCCCTCCTTCTCCTTGACCACCGTGTTGATTTCACAATCAGGGTCGCCCAGGCGAATACGCACCGCACGGACGACCTCCCCTAATTTCGGCATTGGCTCGTCTCGGTGAATAAAACTGGACACCCGAAGATAATCTCGGGCGATCATTTCCGAGATTTCCGCGGCGTCGACGGGCACGCCCTCGACCGCCTCGAAACCCGCATTGACGGAGTGTTCGGCCATGGCCATCTGGCAGAATCCATGGATCGTCGTCACGGTCATGCTGCCCATCCGGACCAAGGCTTGCGCCAGACGCTGCCGTCGCAGGGCATATTCGACCTCGTTCTTCCTGCCCAGGATAAGATCCAGGTCGGCCGCACTGTCCGCAAAGGCATCAATGGCCTTCTCATTAGGCGCACCGTCGACATTCGCGAATTCACCGACCCGAGCGTGGTAACGCTCCAACTTGCCTCCATCGATCTCCTCGAATAATTCGCGCAATCGCTGACGTAGCTCCAAAGCCGCAGCCTCCGTGAAGGTCACCAGCAGGACCTTATCGATACCACAGCCCTTCTCGGCCACCAAACGCAGGACGAGATAGGTGAGGCTATAGGTCTTCCCGGAGCCGGCACCGGCCTCGATGACGCGAAAGCCTGGCGACAGGTCAAATGCCTGCTCGCCGGCGATGCAGAATACCTTCCTTCCGGAATCGTCAGTGGTCATTCGTTTTCAGATTGGTCTTCAGTATTCACCGAAGAAGTCGCGGATAAGCTCTTACGAACCATTCCGTCGGGCAAGAATTGGAGGCCATCGGCAACCAGCATGGTATCGACGCGCCTGCAGAAGTCGGCCAGACTGAACTCCTCGGGGATAAGCAACTCGACGGCGCCGGAACCAAGCCTGGCGTGAGCACCGGTCACATCCTTTTGATCAAGTTGGACCGAAGGATAGCGGTCAGCCACCTTGGTGGTAGATTTAGGAATGCGCTCCCAGACCGCCTTCGTTAGCAGCTTGATGAACATCGGCTGCGTCGGGTGCAGCGCGGACTTGCCGAAGTTCGCAAATCCCGCCCGCAACTCATCGGCACCTTTCAATACCTTGAGCATGGTGGCGCTGGCCGTATCGGGCTTCGAGCCAAAGCCGACGAGGTAGATTTCTACGAGATCCGGATACTCCTTGGAGGCCCTGGCCCAAAGCGCCAAGGCACGCACCATGCCCTGATCATCGGGTTTATGAAAAAACTGGACGATAAGCTTAGTGGGCTTAGCCGACGGGGCCAGATAAGGCAGGAAAGACCTGTCCTTCGCCCCGTGCATCACCTTAGGCAGGGTATCTCCGGTTCCCGCGATCTCGCAAATATAGCGCTTGATCGCGTCATGCTCTTCCACCGATTCGCTCTTCAGCTGCTCGAACATCTCCTCCCCCTTCTTGCCGGAAGGGAATCGGCCGCTGAGCCGGGCAAGGCTCCATTGCAGATTCGGCACCTGCTCCCGTCGCGCCTGCTTCAACCAACGCAGGGCCGCGCTCTTCTCGAAAGCTCCGTCCTCCATCGGCTCATCGGCGTCGAGCGATTCATCGCCATAAGGCACCCGGGCCGAGTGAGCTTTCAAGGCGAACCGGCTGGGTTCTTTCCAGAACTGGATAAATTCCTCGATGGTCAAAGCCTCGGGATCGATCGAAGCCTCGCTTCCCGCCGCCGGCGTCCGGAGTTCAGACGGCAAGGCAGCGTGTAGGTGCTTGGCCTGCAGGTCATAAGAGGCTAGCTCCCGCACTTCCCGCTGTTGGTGCTCGGCTTCGAGTTCCGCCGGGGGCAGGTAGGCTTCCAATCCGTGGACGGTGATGCGGAAGGCGGGGTTGATCTTTCGGCATGCGTGCCGAAGCAGCTCCACGGGCAAGGCGGAAGCCGAACGCTTACCCGTCGAGCCCACGTAACCATCAAACGTGACGATGACCTTGGATTCGGCAGCCAGGACGGCCAAGAGGAAGGCGTGCATCGACGTCGACTCCTTGGCCATGACCGCGGCCCGGGCACGCGTCTCCCCTTCCGCGATCTCAGGACCTGGCGAACGCTGGGCACGCGGGAAAGCCCCGTCATTCATCCCCAGCATCACGATGACCTTGGCCGGATGAATCGATGCGGATTTGAGCGAAGTCACGGTAAGATCGCCCGTCATGAACTGTCCCGTCCCGGACGCAAAGTCACACTGATCGAGCAACATCTTCACGAAGAGATGCCGCGAAACCAAGAGCGGCGCCTGCTGAAGCTTGGCGAAGAGTTCTCCCTGCTTACGCATCCGGGAAAGCGCCAGGCGGAATTCGCTATACTGCTTGGCATAATCCTTGTCTCGAGGCAGCAAGGCTCCGCCAAGCTCCGCGAAAGCATCCAGCCATGCGCCAAGCGCCTGAGGCTCGTCAGGTTTCCGCAACGCGAAGTCGAGCCAAAGCCTTACCTGTCCCAGCACCTGTAAAAGCTCGTGCGCAAAGCGCAGGCCTTCCTGTCCTTCGACCCCATCCAAGGGCAAAGTCTTGCCACCATCGTGCAGGCCAGGGCAGCTGGCCACGCGAGGCTTGCCGCCCATGGCAGCGCCTAACGCGACCCGACGGAGAAAATCATCGTAAGTGCCGACCTCGGTCAGTTCCTTCGCTGACTCCATCACCGCCACATCAATCACGTCACCTTGGCTCAGGTAAAAGGTTCGGTGAGCGCGATTGAGGCCCCAGTAAAAAGGCGCGTTTTCGAACCAACGACGGGCCAGGCCAAGCCGCGAGACGTCCCACTTTAGCTTAGCCTGAATCGCCGTCATGCCCAGCAGCTCATAGATCTCATCGGCGCCTACCCGTCCGAGCGGCAGCTCCGCCAGCAATTTCACCAGGGCTCCGAACGGGGAGTTCTTGGCGCCCAGCAACCCTGCCGTCCGCACCTTGAAGCCTTGCCCACGATAGCCGGGGCCTGGGCGGCGATGGGCAAAGATAGCCTCCATGCCACCGAGTACGCCTTCGATCATCGGAGCATACAGTTCCGGTTCAGGGGAAAGGATCAGGATATCGCCTTGTTTGAGTTTCGCATCCGTCGCAAAGAGCTTCAGGAGTTCATCGCGTAAGACTTCCACTTCGCGCCGCGGCCCATGACACCGATGGATCGAGATGGATGCATCTTCGACGGGGCCGAAAGTTACGTCTTCCTGGTCGAACTCGTTGATCGAGCGCTTAAGCTCCCCCAGCATCGTCGCCTGGTATTGAGGCTCCGGGCAATCAGCGGAAATCGCATAAGGCACATCCAACAGCTTACGCTGTTGTTGACGGTAAAATTTGCCGCAGCTCAGCAGCAACGGGAAACCAGGACTCGGGTAGGACTTCTCGTAATCATCATCACCGAAGTCCACATGCTTGCCCGCCTTCTGCTTCCCCTTGGCGAGGCGTAAATCTTCATGAAAACTCTCGGTCGGCTGAAGGTGATAGACCCTGGCATCGATCTCGGCGGAAAGGGTGACGAGGATATCCAGCACCACGCGGGGGATATCGCCCGTCGAAAAAAGGCTGATACGACCGGGCAGATGCTTGGCCACAGACTGAAGGGCGCTCGCGTCGGCCGCCAGCAAGTCGGCCACCTCAGCATCATGATAAGGAGCCGCCTCGGGATAATCGCTCCGGATTTCCTCCATCAACTTCACCCAAAGCTTTTGCCACCTATCCTTGGCTTTGGCGGCGGAACGAATCCAATCCGGGTCATTACGGAGCAAGTCGCCGAAGTGCTGCGCCAAACGGAAACTCAAACCCCAGCGAACGATTTCGGCTTGGGCGACGTCCGTATTCTCCTGCGGCAGACAGTCTTGCCAGTCTTTCGCAAAACCAAGATCAGGCTGAAGCAACCGGAAGATGCGGGCGGGAAGGCCGTCGAGGGGGTCTTGCTTCGGATTGGGGCAGGATGCTGGGCGGAGCAACGATGCGAGCCACGGGCCAAAGCGCCGGGTGTTCATCAGCTCGGCGTTCATCTGGATACCCATGCCCCCTTCGACGACCAAACCATGGGTCAGCCAGTTGCTCAGGGCCTTGCCGTCGACGATGATGATGTCCTTCAGGAACGGATTGCGGGCGTTACCCTGCCCAGCCCTTGCGCCGCCCGGGGCCAGGTCACGGGCCAGCTGATTCGCCAGGGACTGGTGATCGAGCGCGAGGAATGTCGTAAGGCCAGCCATGGGTAACGGGGATAACCGGAGTTATGCCCCCGCCCCGCCCTTTGGCAACCCGTAGCATCATGGAACTAATTATACTTACATGGCAGAGCAAAATGCCGCGGTCGTACGACTAATGCCCTGGACCATATCTTTAATATAAGATTCAAAAGCATTGAGACTCATAGCCATGATTCCAAAGCGCAGCTGGGCCGTTAAGGTCCGTTGGTCCGACTTCCAGGCAAGCAGCCTGACGGAGCCTGGGCAGACGATCGAGCTGCCGCCCGGCTCCTTCGTCGGTGGCACCCCACAAGCCGAAGACGAGATCTACCTGCTCAAGGAAAAAACCTCCGGTCCAGATTCACCGGCAGGTATTTTCGCTGTCGGCCAAGTCGTTTTTATTAACGCACAAAGCATCCGACTTCAGCTCGACGAGAAGCGACTGACCAACAAGAAAAGACACCTGAAGTTCACCGCGCTCGAAGAAGACCCAACCATCGAAGACTTTGAAAAAAGCTACGGCGTGGAATGGGAGTATCACCTCCTTAGTCCCCGAACCTCACTCCGGCTTGAACTAATAAGCATCAAGACTGGCCAAGATTTCGACCGAGCAGACTCCATGCGCTGCCTAATCGCCTACGAGGAGTGCCGCAGTAAGGGCCTAAGCTTCGAGAAGAGCGACCCAATCATAAGGGCTGCCCTGGAAACCGGCCGCCTTATGACAAGCGTGATTTTCAAACTAGCGAACTTCACCGCACTCGACCCCAGGGCGCACGCCAAGGGATTCATCGATGTTGCGAAAGTAGATCGAGAAGTTTGGGCGACATACTTTACCGCATCTAGAAATGAAATAGACACTTCGAGATTGCGTGACGATCTGGCGCGTCACGAGTTCAACGACCCGCTCGCCTTTGTACTAGAAGACAAAGCTGAGCCAATCTCAGACTACCAGCCCATACAAGACGAATACAAACTTCAAGCTTACGCCCGTCGCGTCCGCAAAGGACAATCACGTTTCCGAAAAGCTCTACATACGCTTTACGGTTCACGTTGCGCCTTCACGGGCACCGACGAAGAGACAGTACTTGAGGCGTGTCACATCATCTCACATGCCAAAACGGGCAATAACTCTCTGGATAACGGACTACTCCTGAGATCCGACATCCACGTGCTTTTCGATGAGCATTTAATGACCCTAGCTAACGACGGGAAACGCATTCTAGTCCACAAAGACGTCACTGCTCCAGAATACAAAAAACTCAACGGGGTAACCTCGAGCCTGCGACCGACCACACCCGAAAGTCACCTCCTACTTCTTCGACAGCACAATGCAGAACTAGGTTGGGCGGTGTAAGAGATTCAATTTTCTTACTCCTTATCCTATTCTGCAAAAACGAAGCAAGAACGGTTAAGCATAAGCCACCATTCTCCACTCGATTCTACAGGTAACTTTAAACTGAATCATTCCTGAGGATCCGGCCAAGCAGATCCGTAGAAGACCTTGGCGTCGCGCTCAATCAGGCTATGGATTTTTTCGCGAGAAAGAACGTCGAGTACATAAACCGAGCCGTAGATGTTCATCTGCTTATTTGCGAAACGAATGAACTCGACGAAACCCTTGTCCGACTCGAAGGTCGCCTCGATCGCAGCCTCAATCCGCTCTTCGTTTGTCTTAAAATACGCCAAAATCGAGCGAGCAACATGCTGAGATGCCCCAAACTTTCGAAGGAAAATACCAAACTGATATTCCTGCCGCGAAAAAGCGAATCGGGTAAGCTCGTAGCGCTTAGCGACATCAGGCTCATCCATGTCGGCCGTCATATAAGCCGTCCACCAAAGTCGGGCGATGCCATGCCGGAAATAGCCCTTATGACCAACGCGCTTCAGGAAGAAGCGGTCGTTGATTTTCTCGATGGCCTTGGTTTCGTCCTTGGCATCGGCGAGGGGCCAACGCTTGAGCATGTAATCCTGGTAATGCTTAAAGGCAAAGGTTGACCATAGCCTGGGGTTCGCACCAGCCCGAGCAGTCAAGCCCGCAAGCGTCTGGTGGAGGCGAACCGCGTTGTCCGCGTCGTCCTTCACGCGGTTATCGCCGGCCGGATCGACGACCTGCAGCAGGGGCATGTTTTCGGGCAAGGACTTGGCGGCCTCCAGCTCACATGCGGAGACGTCGACCGAGACCCCCTTGATGAGGGACTCCAGGTTGGTTTTTTGACCGACGAGCAGTCGAAGCTGACTCAGGCCCTCGTTAGAGAAGATCTTTTGCATCTTATTCGGATTTATAGGAGGTGCCCAGTTCGTTGAAGAGCTTGGCGTGGTTTTCCTTGAATTTAGAGAACAGCGCCGAGGCGGCATAGACCGCCCCCTTCTGGGCGACATCCCGCGGAGCAAGTCCCTCCTTGGCCAAGGACTGGGCGACGACAAAACGGGCTCCATAGAAGCCGTCTGGCCATTGCTCCAATTCCGTGTGTCCAGCGACCATCAGGGCGATCGTCTCAACCAAGGCTGGGAACAAGAACGAGCAACTCGTGGCGTTAGTGTTTTTCAGGCGGAAAAGCGTATACTTCTCGAACATGTCCTTCGGCAGGCTCACGACGATCAAATCGTCCTCCGAGCTTACCGTC
>JACCEB010516775.1_pt1 | contig 11943 bp, 11 predicted proteins | sample 7454761 | NCBI WGS metagenome assembly JACCEB01 (sample SAMN15323454, study PRJNA562643) | freshwater metagenome | isolation source: river surface water | place: USA:Blue River Watershed | collected 2017-08-18 | reverse complement strand
TTTCCTGTATTATCTTTTCCAATAGAAATACTTGAAAAAGTTAAATCAGGAATTTCTATTGAAATTTCGTTTATTGTATCATGTTTTCCGGTAATATTTATGTTAAAACAATGTAAGTAATAATTAGACTGATTAATTTTATAATAATGTAAAGAATCTACAGGAATATCAATTGATTTTTTCCATGTGACAAAATCATATTTACCTGTTATATACCCATTTTCTACAGATTTAAATAAATTATCATCATACTCTACAAGTTCTAAACCAGTAAGAAATGATGGGACACTAAAAAATTCATCGGAACTTTTATATATTTTTGCACCAGATTTTTCTATTTCATCATCTAAATATTTTTGTTTTGGTATTTTGATATAACCATTTTCATTATTTAAATATTCTTGTTTATTTAAATATTTAGAATATAAGAGACCTGTCATACCATTAATAATGTTTAATTTATTAAATAAACCATTATGTTCAATTTCTTGTTGAATATTTTTATTTTTTAAGTTTAGTTTGTTTTCAGTGTCAGCATAAAATTTGACATGTGATATATTAAATTCTATTTCTAACATATCTAAATAATTAATGATTTTATCAATGTTATGTAATCTAATTTCAACACTACGATACATTAAATGTTTAATTAAAAGGATAATATTAGATATAATTATATTTTGACCATTGGTAAATTTATCTTCATAAATTGGAGTTTCAATAAATAATTCGTATGTGATATCCGATATAATACTATTGATAAATTCTTGAGAAAGAATCGGTTTGCCTTCTAATTCTTTGGATTTGATTAAAACTGTACAACTTTTTATATTTTTATCATGTAAATCATAATGTTTTAGATTAATCACAACCATTGGATTATTAATATTTCTCATTTTTATCATAAATCTTTTATTAATCTGTGTTGAAAAAATATATTCTTCAGTAGATTTAATAGATTCATTTAATAATTCTTTGGTTAAAGTTTCAAATTTTTCTGGTTGTTTAATACCAGAGTCTTCCGGTATCCAAGGACTTACAATAGTATTTGGATGTGGAGGTGGAATATCAGATTTTAATGAATATACTGGATTGAAAAAACCAGTTGTTTCACCTGTTTTTTTATTAATTGTTTTACCAATCAATGGTATTGGTAGGCCTATAGGAGTTGAATCAGCATTGTCAAAATTAAATTCATAAGTCTTAAATTTTTCACCAACAATACAAGATTTTATTTCTGTATTTGTATTAGGATTTTGTTTTAAAATTCCGTTTTCCGACATTTTAAGAGTATTAATATAATCTTCTAGTACATTATTTTTAGTAATTAGACGTAATGTACGTTTGTTTTTTTTGAGAGAAACGTCAAATGGAATAGAAGTAACCTCTAAACACGTCTTAAGCAAACACACTGCTTGAACTTCAGTTTTGATTTTGTAATCAGTTTTATGTAAACTAAAATTTTTTGCATGGAAAACCTTTCTAAATTCAGGTATTAGTTCATTTAATTTTACCAAATCTATTTTTATCGTTTCCACATCTGTTATATTAATTGAATGTGAATAATCTATTATTCCCTTGAATCCAAATAATATTATTAACTTTTTATCGATAAATTCTATCTGGTCTTTTAAATTTTTCATATTTATAAATAATTCTATATATAAATATAATTTTAAATGGAAATATCGGATATCCGAATTTAATGATTAATTTCCATACAACAATTATCATAAGAAACTGATTTTGAATATGATGGATAAATATTAACATCTATGTCTATTGAATCATTAACTTCTATAACTATTTTATTATATTTTAATGTAATATCATAATTACTTGGAATTATAGTATTTAAAGGATTTTTAAAATCAATATACATTAAAGATATTAAGTTATCATATTTTTTATAATATCTATTTAAAATGTAAAAGTCTAAATCAAATGTTTCAGTTAAATTATTACCTGAATTATCTATTAATTTAATAACAACTTTATTTATTTTAGTTTGATTATTAGTTTCTAATATTATTCCTGTTAAGGTATTTTGTAAAGTCATTTCGTGTGTATTATTTTGAATAGAATATTTTTCATTAAAAATATTTATAAAATTATTTGAATTAGTTTCTGTTGGAACGGAATCCAAATAGTAGGTTTTATAATAATATATATATAAATCATAATCAATTGCAATATCTGAAACAATTTGTAAAATTACATTAGTATGATTATTTAGGTATCCAATATATTTATTTTTAAAAAGAAAATCATGACTTAAATTAATAATTTTGTTTCCATTATTTTCATTATTACCAAACATTTTAATTATTAAACTAGTTGGTAAATCTATTATTAAATCATCACATACTACAAATTGAAATTTAGTATCTAATATTTTACTATAATTTGATTCATTTAATGATAAACAAAAAAACTGTAATTCACTTGAATTAAAACTATTTAGTGAAAAAACTAGTTTATTTGAATTATTTGAATCTAGTATAAATTGACCTTTTTCTATTTTTGTTACTTGTGAATTAGACATAGTATTTATATATTTAAAAATGATTTTAAATTTATAAAATAATATTATTTTTTATTATTTTATAAGTATTAATTATATATTAATGAAACCTAACATTAATTATAGATTTAAAAATAATGATATTATAAATATTGAACAATGTTATAAATTATTAACAGATAAAGTTAATATTAAAGAAAATCAAATATACAAAATTCATTCGGACTCTTGTGGTAATCTATTGGTTAAAACTTGCTCACCAAATGATAACAAATGTATAGAAAAATTGGAAAAAGACTTGCATTATTTTAGCAAGGTTAAAAAAATTATTGATGATGATATTTGTCCAAATTTTTTGTATATGTATGAAAGACATAATAATTCTTTGTTGTTTGAATATGCGAATGGTAATTTAATATCATTTTTTAAAAATGTTGAGTTATCTGATGAACTATTATACAATATGATATTTCAAATTTTAATTGGAATACTTGTTTTACAAAAAGTATTAAAAATTTTTCATAATAATTTAAATCTTGAAAATATCTTTTATAAGAAAATATCCACAGATGTTTACAAATATTTTAAATATAATATTAACGGGGTAGATTATATTATTAAAAATTTAGGTTATTTATTTGTAATTGGTGATTTTACTCATGCGAATGAATTAGATATTCTTAAAAAACAAGCTGACAAAGCTAATAAAGTTAACAAAAAACTAGATAGATTTAATGAGTTGGATAAAAAAGATATTGAATTTGGGTTAGATTATAATTATGATTTCGAATATCTAAGTAATATTTATTATAATATTGTGGTGATTATATTATCTCAAATATTTGATTTGCCAGAATATATTATTAAAAAATATAAATTGGAAGATAATGTAATTGTATCTAATATGTTAAAACAATTAAAACAACAGATTAATGATAATGATTTTGATATTAAAACTAGAAATAAAATATTAAAAAAAAGATTATTACATTATTTAGTTGAAACCAATATAATAGATTGGAAAACCACAATTGAAAAATCCAAATATTTTTTACCCTCAGACAATATTAAAACATTAATTGAACAAATCTTTTTATCAAAAGAATCAATTGATAAAATAATATTTGAAAACTTTAATAAATTATTTAATTCTGATAATAAAAATAAAGATAATATCAAAGAATTTAATATTAAATATACAGATAATAACTCTGTCATGCCAATAACTAAACATAATCTATCAAGACAAAATCCAAATTTTTTTATCAACAAAATAAAACAATTGTATAATGTTGATAGAGTTAATTTTTATTCATTTAATAATTATTTCTTGGATCCAAATAAAAATTATAGTCCACATCTTCTAAAACCAATGTATGTGGATATACAACCTTATGATTATATTGAACCAATTAAACGATTAAATAATTTGTATCCAAATAAATATTATGAACATTTGATAAAAAATTTTAATACTGAGTCAAATGTCAGATTAGATAAACAAATTAATAAAAATTCAAAATTGGAAGAATTAGACTATGATGAAATAATATTACAGTATGTTAAATGTAGACAAAAATGTTTCGTTATAACATTATGGCCGTTATTATCTAATTGGGTTGAAGATGCTGTTAAATACTTGGAACCATATGGTAATATTTATTATGTTAAAAATATAGAATTAACTCCAAATGGACTAATGAATTATTTGTGTATGGTATATGATCAATTTACTAAAGATCAAATCTATAAAGTTGTTAAAGATAAATTTGTATGGACAGGAATGTCTAAAGATAAACCAAGTACAATATCAATTATTATATTTGATAATATTAATAATGTTAATATTGCAGGAACAGGTTCCAAATTTAAAACAGAATTTAGAAATTGGGCAACTGAAATACTCAAAAATGATAATCCAGAGTTTTATGAAAAACACAATACTAGAGGTAATGACTTAATACATATTAATGACTTTTTTAATCAAACAAAAGAATATTGTGAACTAATTTTTAATAAAAATTCTCTTTCAATGATAGATAATAGTTTATATATGAAAACTTTAGATAAATTTTATGATAGTACTTTCCTTAAAATAGAAACACTCAGAAAATCAATGTATACAAATATTAATTTAGATATCATGAATTCACTAATGGTAATTGGAGGTTCCGCTTTATATTTTTATGGTATTAGACCAATAGAAGATTTAGATGGTGTTTGCTTTAATTATAAAAATATTTCATCTAATAACCAAAATAATCAAGATAATTATTCCCAACAAATAAATAAAATTTGTAAATTATATGCGGATGACCATACTAAAATCGATTTTATTGAATACGGAGTCACTAATACAAAATACTGGAAAGATAGTTGGAATAAAAAAAATAATGAACTTGTTAATTACTTTGGTGTTGATAATTTTGATGATTTATGTTGGAATCCAAAATATCATTTTTATTACAAAGGTGTTAAATCATATAATATTAATTTTGAATTTTTTAAAAAATTACAACGCTGTAGTTATAAAAATAAAGATGAAATTACAGAAGGTTCATGGAAAACTATGGCAAAAGATTATACCGATTTTATCATGATTAATAAATTAATACCTGAAATAATTAAGGATTTTATTTATATAAATGATAATAATAAATTTATTGTTTCTGATTTTATGATAAATATATATCCAAATCTAAAAAAATTACCATTTGATGATAAAATTATCAAATATATTCAATCATATTTCGTTAGCAAATATGGACCTTATAAAGTTTCTTTAACCGATGATTATATTAAATCTTTGTTTGATTAAATCCTAAAACTCTGCTATTTTTTCTAATCCAATAAAATTAGATTTATCGATACATTCAGGTAAATTATCTAATTTACTTATTGGATTGTAAGAACATTCTAACTTTGTTATACTATTAGGTAAATTATTTAGTTCAGTCAATTCATTATTTTCACATTCTAAATTTTCTAAACCTTCTGGTAATTTATCCAATGAAATTAGATAATTTGCTGTACAGTTTAAAATTTTTAGATTGTTTGGAAGATTATCCAACTGTCTAATTTTATTTTCCTGACAAATCAAATGAACTAAACTTTCAGGCAAATTATCTAAACTTTCCAAGTCATTTTGCATACAATCCAAATAAACTAAATTTTTTGGTAATTTATCTAGCGAGGTAATAAAATTTTGTGCACAATTTATATATTCTAAACTATCTGGTAAATCTTCCAGACTAGTTAAATTATTACCATCGCAAAATATTTTTTTAATTGTACTTGGTATATTTATTATTTCATCAATCATATTACCATAACAATTTAATATTTCCAAATTGGTAAATCTCGATAAATCAAGTGTACCAGAAATTTCCCTATTTCTTAAATTTAATTCCTTAATATCAACTGGATATTCAGTTAATATATTTAATGTTGAATCCTCCATTTATTTGTTTGGTTATTGATAATGATATAATTTATAGTATAAGATTAAAATTCAATTTTTTTCTTTAACTATTATAAAATGAATAATAAAGATTTGAATATAATAAAACTACAAGAAGCTATAAAAAATAATAAACCTATTTTTATTAAAAATTTCTTATCAAATTACCAAAAAGATTTATCCTACGTAATTACTGATATTAATAATACTGAAAATGCTGATAAACATTATTACTCGTCTGGTGTCTATGCTAAAAATCTAGATTCACATAATTTTATCATAAATATAAAATCGGATCTTAATAATCAAAATGACTTAATATATACTCCTAAAACTAGATACTGGATACATCCAAAAGGTAATATAACTATGCCACATTATGATGGAGATGGAACTAATGTAATCAATATCTGTTTACAAGGTAAAAAAAAATTTATTCTTAGTTCACCTAATTCTCATATCAATTTTCCTTTTAGTAATTTATCTATTTTGGATATAGCTGATAATAAACAAGAATTTATATTAGAATCTGGTGATCTACTTTTAATTCCTAGTTTTTGGTATCATGAAGTACACTGTATGGAAGATTCAACAATAACAATCAATATTATTTTTGTTGATTCACAATTAAATACACCTTATCCTCAAAAAGTTAAATACTTCTTTCATAAATTACTAAATACCACAATGAGCAATAAATCCAAAGCAGTTGATTTATCCATCAAAGATATAAATTTTTCAGATTTTGTTTTTGATTATTTTTTTGAATTAATTTCACTAATTTTAGTATTCGTATTTTTTGAATATATTGGTAAAAAACTTGGTATATATCTTAATGAAATTATATTAACTGGATTATTATTATTTGCACTACAAACTTTTTATAAATATAATGGTATTTCTATAGTAACTGCATTTAATTATTTGATAATATTTGTTGTATACAGATTTTTTATCAAAAATTGATTTTTATTTATAATTTTATATTTATTATATAGAAATATAATGATTTATTATTTGACATGGAGATTTAATCCTAATCAAAATTCAATGATTGAAATACTAAATTTTTCACAAGAAAAAAATCCAAATACCAAATATAATATTTGTAAACGAAAATATGTTTTGGCTTCTGATTTTAAATTAGAAGATTATGAACCGGATACTGTTTTTAACAATAGAATTACAATTAATAACACTAAAGAAGGTATGATATATATTATTATTTTCGAAAATACTAGTGTTAATACTGGAAATAAAACTTATGAAATTAGACTTACTGGTTCTAAATCAACTTTAACTATGGAAGCTAAAGCTTATATGCGAAGATATTTTTTCAATTATATTGCTGACCCTAATTACCATGAAGAAATCATTGATAATAATATTAAACTTCTTAAACAAAATAATTCGGGAACATTTACGGACAGATTTAACAATAATATATTTATTATTACTGGAACAAGAAATATTCTTGAAATCTAATAAAAATTACTTACAAATAATCTGAAAAATTTCGTCCCAATCTCCACAGATACTTACTTTGGAGACTTCGTCGGCTTGAAATTTATATGCCCCAGAAATTTTCTTTTCATCTGATGTTAACCATATTTTTTTAATTGATTCAGGAATTTCTTTGAATACCTGTAATTTATCATCAATCATGTATCCAACTTTTAATCTAATACAAATTGCACATTTTTCAGAATATTCATTACAAAAGAATACTTGGTTATTTAAATTATTTGATTTTAACCACTGTGATAGTACAATTCTAAAATTATCTTTACATTTGGAAATAAAAATTATTTGATGGCCTTGGTCTTCAAGTTTTTTTATAGTTTCAATTGAATTTATAATCGGGCTATCTGAGGTCATTTCTTTTACAACCCCACCTATATCACAACCTATAATCATTTTTATATCTTATAATTTATGAAAAGTAAGTTGAAAAATCAATTTTTCATTATAAAAAATTGATTTATAATTTTATATATAAATTTTTATAAACTAAATAATAGAATGAGCCACAGTAAAATCAATTATTATAGACATCGTTTTGTAGAACCAGAAGCACAACTAGTTATTGATAATGATATAAGTAAATTAGATGGTGTGATAACATCTAGTAATGTAAACAAAATTATATGTAAAAAATACGATTTTACAGCTCTGGACATTGCAATTATCACTCATGCAAATAATGTAATCAAGTATTTGATTGATTTAGGTGCTGATTATCAATTTAAGGATGAACCTAAACTTAATCCATCAGAACTTGCTTACCGATATCAAAATAACTATTACTTTGACTTGATTAAATTAATTGAAAGTCAAAATGAAGCTAAAAATTAAATTTGTTTGATAGTTTGATAATTTAATGGTTTAATTAACCAAATTTTTTATATTCGTTTTAATTATTGATAAAATTATATCTCTGGAATCATGGCTCCAATGAGGCCAATGACTTTTATCCACAAACATTGTAGATTCATATTTGTTATTATTAAATTTTTTCATTTGGATACTTTCTTTAATTTTACATCCATTTAGCTCAAATATTACTGGGTCATTTGATACATCAATATTAAAAAAACTTATAAGTTTTACTTTTAATTTTAAATTTGAATATTTCTTTTTGGATTTGTATACACTATTTAATATATTACTTGAACTAATCATTGATAATTCATTAATAGCATTTTTATTTCCTTTCACTACTTTTAATTTTAATTCTATTAAATCATCATTCGTATATTTTAAATATCTAGAAATGTTTTTAACTTGATTTTCCCATACCCCAGTCAAAAAACTTCCATCAATTGTCACACTAAAAGCACATCTAGATGCATATTGTTCTGCAAATGCATGTGCAAATAATGCACCTATTGAATGACCTATAGGAACAAATTTACCTTTAAAATCTTTTATTTCTGTAAATATTTTTTTACAATATGCTTTTACATCGTAATCCTCAATGTAAAAATTTAAATCATCTGAAAATCTGCTTTTACCATCTTTATCCATATAATAAAATATATTATTCCAAGGAAATGATACATAACATATTTTACCCATTTTCTTTAAACTTGACGTAAATGTTATTTTTTTATCTATTTTATCTACAGTATCATATAAATTATTCCAATCTTTCTCAGAATTTCCATGACCCGGAAATAATATAAACATTACCTTCTCATTATCCGCAAATTTTACTGACTTGTTTTTTTTAGTCTTTTCTGTCTTGGACTTTTCTGTTTTTGACTTTTCAGTTTTAGATTTGGATTTAGATTTATCATCTGATATATTAGTTTTTTCTAATCTCTTAGACATATTTTAATATTTAATTATAAAATAATTTTTATAATTAAATAAATTATCCAAAATTTGTCATAAAACTATTTTTGTAGTTGATAATCAAACTTATCAATTCTTGAATAGGTTCTATATTTATATCATCTGTTAACCTATGAACCAATATTATTAAATTTTCATCAAATGATTTGGATTTATATTTTTCAAATTCTTTTATATGTTCAAATTCTTTATTATACCACTTATAATATGTTCCATGTTTATAAAATGTACCAATTGAAAATATAAACTTTATAATAAAACCAATAAGTTCCATTTTGAGAGACATATTTTTTGCAACTTCAGTTATAACTTTATTTTTAAATTTTTTATCATTGATATCAGGTTCTGAAATATTACAATTTGATTTTAAATATTCTTTTGAATCTGGATTTGAATTATTTATATAAGTTATAAGTTCAGTTAACCATCTGAAATTTTCTTTTGTTTCACTCCATGTACCATGTAATAAAAATTTTAATGCACTGTGTTCAGGTATATCTACTAATTCTCTAAATCTAATTTTATTAACTAGAGCAAAAAATTTTTCTTCTTTTAATCTGGTATCAACTATATCTGTTATTTTCTCTAAATATTTATCCAACTCATTTGATAAATATTTTTTTCTACCAACTACTTCACATTGAATTAATTCAACCATTTGTTTAGTAATTAATTTAACATTTTCTTCATCTAATCCAATATTTATCAGTTTAATTCTAACTAAATCTAAATCAGAATAAAATTTGTCATTAAAATTTTTAAATTCGGAATCAAAACATTTTTTTAATGATAAAGATGTATCATTTATAATTTCACCATTTGAATATGTTTTTTTAGATTGATTACCAATATTATCTTGTAATGTATCAGTATCCAAATATTCTAATGCAATCAGCAATTTTATTAAATTAATTTTTTTATTATTTTTCCAGTCTTCCACATAATTAAATTTAATATCAATTGAGTTAGTTTCAATCCATTTTTCATATTCTTTATATTTTTTACTTAGAGAGTATTTTTTTATAATGGATATTTGATTTGCAATTTTCAAGTCAGTAAGTTCTATCAATTCACGCAAATACTTTTGATTAGGACCTGTTAATAAATCACAAATTCTATCAATTAAATCATCTGATAAAATATTTATTAAATTATTTATTATAATTAAATTTGAGTTTGTATTCATAGTTAATCTTAATATTAATATACTTGTTTTTTTAAATTATTAAATTTTCAAAATTTATTAAAAAAATTGAAAAATATTATTATTACATAATAATTATATAAATATTAGCCTCTAGATATTAGTTAGATTATTAAAATGATTTGTGAGACTACTAACCCTTATTTAAATAAAATCAGACAAAAGCAAGCTGAAAAGATTAGAACAAGTCAGGTACAAAAAAATGACTTTGACTTTTTTGATAATTTTGTTTGTACTGATACAATTGATTGTGAACTAATTAAAGATATTAAACGTTCATTTGAGTGTACATTTATTCCAGATACTGTATTTAAATTTATTACAAACAAATATTTTGTTGGTATCAAATGTATGGTTATTAAAAATCGTGATCCTGATTTTGAATATGAACATCCTCAATATCATTTGGAATGGGACCAATTATATTCTGAATCAAAAGGAGATTTTCATATTGTATATTTACTTTATAATCCGGTATATGGTAAAATTATTACTTTTAATCCCAAAGATAATAATTGGAAAGAAATTGCTTCAGGAATTGTTTTAAACAAATCCAATAGAAAACATATTAATACTTGTTATCATACATTTAAAGATATGTATTTGTCCAAATTTGCTAATTACTAATTATCAAACAACAATAATAAACTATTTTTTATAAAATTTATCAATAAATCTATTAAGCATTTCATTAGATTTTAATAAATTAATTTCTTCTTCATTTAATAATTCTTTATAATCAGTTTTACCATTAAATTTACTTATATGATTTCCATGTATATGTGTAGTAATATCCCATGTTCCAAAATCTTCCAAATTATTTGAAATTTTTTTTACATTTTCAATACAAGTTGTTTGTTTAATTTTATTTCTAAAATCATCATCAATTTTAATATTTAGTTTTTTAATTAAGGTATCAAATATATAATCATTGTTATCTACAAAATCCTCATAATACATCAATATTATATTAGGCTTATCAATTTCTAAATCTAACATATATCTTGCACCACTATTCAAATCAAAAAAAATATCAATATGTTCTTGTAAATTTTTCAAATTTATTTCTTGATTAAATCTTAATATACTTGAAATTATACAGTTGTATGGATGTCTTATAGTTAAAATATATAAATCATTTTCATTATAATTTATACTATGGGTTTTATAAACTCTTTCAAATAAATGTCTTAAAATATTATAAACTAATGTACTTCCTGATCTTATTACACCAAATTGCATTATATCATGTTTAAAATTGTACATATTTATTATAGATTTATTTATTAATTAAATTTTAAATAAAAAAAAAATTGAAAAATTACATTCTTAATTAATAAAATAAGTTAAATTTAGAATGTCAGTATACCAAGATATTAATTATAATTGTGTAAGTTA
>JACCEB010604633.1_pt1 | contig 11944 bp, 9 predicted proteins | sample 7454761 | NCBI WGS metagenome assembly JACCEB01 (sample SAMN15323454, study PRJNA562643) | freshwater metagenome | isolation source: river surface water | place: USA:Blue River Watershed | collected 2017-08-18 | reverse complement strand
GCCGCCATCCAACTCGCCCTCGACGCAAAAGCAAAACCCATCGCGATTGCAGGCAGCCCTGCTGCGCGGGCCTCACTCGCCACATTGCTCGGCGCCGACCACGTCATCGACTCCGCGTTACCCCCTGAAACCATCGAGCATCAAGTGCTTCAAATCACCGACGGCAAAGGAGTGGAACTACTCCTCGAAACCGCTGCACAAGATCACCTCGGTGCCGATCTCCGCCTCCTCGCCCAAGAAGGCACCGCTCTCGTTGTCGGAAGCCGCGGAACCGCCACCATCCTCCCGCGCGATCTCATGGCGCGAAACGCCTCCCTCCGCGGCGTCATGCTGATGCGCTGCCCCGCGCCAGCTCTCGCCGCTGCCCACGCCCGGATTGCACGGCTGCTCGTTGACGGAAAACTCACGGCGCCCATTCACACGACACTTCCCCTCACGGAAGGCGCCCGTGCGCACGAAATGCAACTCGAACGCGGGCTATTCGGAAAAATCTTACTCGCCCCGTAAACGCACCGAACCGTCTCGATCCCCAAACATCAACCGCACGCCCCACCCAACCATCGGCGGCGGTACCCCCCATCAGCGTCATACCGTTCCGCTTGTTCCCGCGTGTTGAAGCGCCGCACCGGCCTTGGATCACTCCCTACCCCTGCAATGTAGGCCCAGTTCCCCCAATTGCTGCCCGCCTCGTAATCAAGGAGATGGCTTTCAAAAAAAGCTGCTCCAGCCCTCCAATCACAGCCCAACTCGTGAATGAGAAACGAGGCCGCATTCTGCCGCACTCGGTTCGACATAAACCCCGCCGCAACCAACTCACGCATCCCTGCATCCACCAACCCGTCCCCCGTCCGCCCCTCACACCACTCCAAAAACGCACCCGCATCGTGCGCCCCATCCGCACCCCGCGATGCCGAACGCCCATTCCACCCCGACCGCCGAAAAAGCGCGGCGCCGCGCAACCGTGCATTCCACAAAAAGTACGAGCGCCACAACAACTCCACCCGCATCCAAACCGTCCCGTCCGTCGCTCCAAACTCCCCTTCATACCGTAACGTCTCCCGCCAAATCCGCCGAACCGACAGAGCACCCGTCGCCAACCACGGACTAAACTTGCCCGAAAACGCGCTCCCCATCAGCCCGTTTCGCGTCTCCTTGTACTTCCGCAAACCCTCACTCCCCCAAATATACCAACTCAACCGCTCCAACGCCTCCCGCTCCGAACCGCCCCACGGAAAACTGTCCGCACCATCGCCAAGCCCAGCCAACCCCTCATCATCCACCCCCAACTCGCCCTCCCCTCCCTCCGCCTCCCCCAAAATCACGCCAGACTTTTCCACTCGCCCGCGAAACGGAGTAAACGTCTCGGGAAACCGCTCCAGCGGGAAACCCAAACCCGCTTCGGCGAACAAATCATGCCCCTCCACCGCGCAAAAACTCACCCCGCGCCGAGCACACCCTTCACTCCACCCCGTCTCTCGAACCCTCTCGTTCCATGAAAATGCGCGGCTAACAAAAACCGCCACCGGCGCACCCGATTCCTCCGTAAAAAGCTCCCCGCCTCCCTCGCTCACCTCCCACCCACGGGAACGACACGCCGCAGCAAACGCGCTCCATGACGATTCCCAAAACCGCTTGCGGCCCGCGGAAAAGCGAGGGATTCCGTAAAGCCCCTCGCCCCCCCACCCATCCGGACGAACCCACGCCACCCGCAACCGCTCGCCCCGCTCCTCCGAACACCTCAGCGCCGCAGCCAACGCTGGGTTGTCGTGCATCCGCAAATCATGGGTCGCCAAAAACAGAATCATGCTTGAAGACCAAATTCCAATATCCACGCCAACTGGCAACCCAACTCCCCCCCTCGCCCGACATCCCGAGACCGTGCGGAAAACTCCCCAAACACAAAACGCAACGCGATGAACCCCGTTGCGTTTTGTGTTGCACCCTCACCCAAGAGAGGTACTTTCTACCTTCCCTTTTTATGAAAGCAGACATTCATCCCCGCTACGAAACCACGACGATTTCCTGTGCCTGCGGGACCACCTACTCCATCGGTTCCACCCGCCGCGACCTCCGAATCGGGATCTGCGCAGCCTGCCACCCATTCTTCACCGGAGAACAGAAGTTCGTCGACACCGCAGGCCGGATTGAAAAGTTCGCCAAACGCTTCGGTTCGACGACTCAGCGGCGTAAGAAAATCTAGCTTGCAGACTTTCGGAAACCGTTTCTTCCGAGGAACAACCCAGCTTTGTCCGGTTGCTTCCCACCCTCGGGATCACTTCCGGTTTTTACAAAACGGTGAAGGCCACGTCGCCTTCACCGTTTTGCTTTTGCCCGTTCGCCCCGTCTGACCCAAACTCCACCCCTTCTCAACCCTTCCCTCCTGCACCCCTTTATGGACTTCGGCCCTCTGGTCTCGAAAAAACAAGATCGCTTCAACGAACTCGACGCCATCGTGTCTGAAGGGGATATCTTCAAAAATCCTGCCCAAGCTCGCGACATCCTCCGCGAACACAACCGGCTCAAAACCCTCCTCCAATCGTGGAACACCCTGCAGAAAAAGCAGTCGGAACTGGCCGAAAATCGCGAACTCGTCACCGGCTCAGACCCCGAACTCGCTGAACTGGCCGCCGCCGAGATTCCCTCCCTAGAAGAGCAAGTCACCACCCTCGAAAAAGAAATCCAAATCTCGCTCCTCCCGCCCGATCCCAACGAAGACCGTGACGCCATCGTCGAAATCCGCGCAGGAACCGGCGGCGACGAAGCCGGCCTCTTCGCCGCAGACCTGTTCCGGATGTACTCCCGCTACGCCGAAACCATCGGACTCAAAATCGAGCCCCTCGAATCCTCAGGAGGAGAACTCGGCGGCGTGAAAGAGGTGATTTTCAAAGTCAGCGGCGAGGGCGTCTTCCGCAAGCTCCGGTACGAGAGCGGCGTCCATCGCGTCCAACGCGTCCCCGCCACCGAAGCTCAAGGTAGAATCCACACCTCCACCGCAACCGTCGCCGTACTCCCTGAAGCCGAAGAAGTGGACCTCGAACTCAAAGCCGACGAACTCCGCATCGAAGTGTGCCGCGCCGGCGGCCCCGGAGGCCAAGGAGTCAATACAACCGACTCCGCAGTCCAAGTCCTCCACATCCCAACCGGCATGATCGTCCGCTGCCAAGACGGGCGCTCCCAACAGAAGAATAAGGAAAAAGCGCTCCAAATCCTGCGCTCCCGACTCCTCGAACAAAAGCAGCGCGAAGAAGCCGAGAAATACGCCGCCCAACGCAAAAGCCAGGTCGGCACCGGCGGCCGCGAAGAGAAAATCCGCACCTACAACTTCCCCCAAAATCGCGTTACCGACCACCGAATCGGACTCACCCTCTACAGCCTCGACCGCTTCTTGGAAGGTGAAATCGCGGAGATGATCTCGACGCTTCACTCGGCCGACATGGCAGACCGCCTCGCCAACGCCGACCTCGCCGCAAGCTAAGCTCGGCCATGAAATCGGTTCTCGAAGTCATCCAATCCACCACCAGCTACTTCGCGAAAAACGAGGTCGAAAGTCCGCGCCTCAACATCGAACACCTTCTCGCTCACACCCTCGGCAAAAAAAGTCGAATGGAACTCTACACCGAGTTCGATCGACCCCTCGGCGAATCGGTCCTCGCCCCACTTCGCGAACTCGTCAAACGCCGCGCCGCCGGAGAACCACTCCAACACCTCCTCGGCACCGTCGATTTTCTCGGAAAATCCTTTCGTTGCGACGCCCGCGCACTCATCCCACGCCCAGAAACCGAAGAACTCGTCTGCCTCCTCCGCGATCACCCGCACTTCGCCAGCAACCCGCCCTCCCGCATCGCTGACATCGGCACAGGGAGCGGCATCATCGCCCTCTCCCTCGCCGCCATCTGGCCCGAAACTGAAGCCCACGCCGTCGATATTTCAGCCGACGCCCTCGCTCTCGCCCAAGAAAACGCCGCCGCCCTCGAACTCTCCTCCCGCGTCACCTTTCACCAAGGCCCGCTCGCAACCCCCCTCTCAGAAACCTTCCAACTCATCGTCGCAAACCTCCCCTACATCCCCTCCAGCGAAATCCCAACCCTCTCCCGAGAAGTTCAACGCGATCCGCACCTCGCCCTCGATGGCGGCCCCGATGGCCTCACCCTCATCGGCCCCCTCATCGAAGAAATCGCATCCAAAACACATCCCCCCCTGCTCCAAGGCCTCCTCGCCCTCGAAATCGGTGAAGACCAATCCGAACGCGTCTGTAACCTGCTAACTCACCAATCCTTCACCAACGTAACCCCCCTGCGCGACCTCCAAGGCCGCCAACGCTTCGTCCTCGCCTCGCATGGATAAAATCCTCGTCCACGGCGGCTCACGCCTCTCCGGAACCGTTCGCATCTCCGGCTCAAAAAACGCCGCCCTCCCCATCCTCGCCGCCACGCTGCTCACCCGCTCCCGCTGCGTCATCCACCAAGTCCCTGACCTCAGCGACATCCACTACATGCTCCAAATCCTCTCCCACCTCGGAGCCCATGTAGAACGCGCCAGCGGCACCGTCACCGTTCACGCCGAATCCATCAAAACCACCGCCCCATACGAAATCGTCCGCAAAATGCGCGCCTCCGTGTGCATCCTCGGACCCCTCCTCGGTAGGGAACGCGAAGCCACCGTCTCCCTTCCAGGCGGTTGCGTCATCGGCGATCGCCCCATCGACCTCCACCTCAAAGGATTCCGCGCAATCAACGCCGCCTGCCGCGTCGAAAACGGCAACGTCAAAGTCTTCGCCGATCACCTCCGGGGAAACACCGTCGACCTCGAAGGAAAACAAGGCCCCACCGTCCTCGGCACCGACAACGTCATGATGGCCGCCTGTCTCGCCGAAGGCACCACCGTCATCGAAGGCGCCGCCGCCGAACCCGAAGTCGTCGACCTCGCCAACTTCCTCAACAGCATGGGCGCACGAATCGAAGGCGCAGGCACCCGACGCATCACCATCGAAGGCGTCCCCGAACTCCACGGCACCGAACACACCGTCATCCCCGACCGCATCGAAGCCGGTACCTTCCTCGCCGCCGGTGCCATCGCAGGAGGCTCCATCACCCTCCGAAAAGTCAACCCAGAGCATCTCCAGTCCACCACCAACGCCCTCCGCGACGCCGGTTGCAAACTCGACATTCAACGCGACCAAATCTCCCTCTCCAGCGACGGTCACGCCCTCCCCGTCGATCTCATCACCGAACCCTACCCCGGCTACCCCACCGACATGCAGGCTCAAATGTGCGCCGTCCTCTGCATCGGTTCCGGCACAAGCACCATTACAGAAACCGTTTTTCCACAACGCTTCATGCACATTTCAGAACTGAAACGCATGGGCGCGGAAATCACCCTCGAAGGAGCCTCCGTCAATATCACGGGCGTCGACCAACTCAGCGCAGCACCCGTCATGGCCAGCGACCTCCGCGCCAGCGCCGCCCTCGTCCTCGCAGGACTCGTCGCCAACGGAACCACCGAAGTCCATCGCGTGTACCACATCGACCGCGGCTACGAATCCATCGACGAAAAACTCAACGCGCTCGGTGCCCGCATCGAACGCGTCAAGGAACGCTAACCTCATGTCCTCACCCACTCCCCAACCCGTTCAGGGAGCCTCCATCCAGCCCGCGAAAACCCCGCGCAAACCCTCGCTCCTCAGGAAGATTAAAATCTCCCTGTTCCTCGTTCTCCTCAGCGCATCCACCCTCGCCATCCCCGGCGTCTTTTGCGCCGCACTCCGAGCCTCACTCCATCTCGTCGCTTGGAACCTCAACGCCGATTTTCACGCAAAAGACATCTCCGGCTCCCTCTGGAACCCCGTCACACTCTCCAAACCCGTCTGGCTCCAACACAACGATGCCAACGGTTCGGTACACGCCGAAGCAGACCGCCTCGTCCTTCGCTTCTCACCCAAAGCCCTCCTCCAAGGCCGGTCCTACGGCTTCCTCGACCACGCCGCCGCCGAAGGGCTCACCGCAAAAATCCGCCTCTCCCCCCTCTCTCAAACCATCCCGCCAACCTCCCTCACCCCAACAAACCCCTCACCCGAACTGCGCGCTGCCCTCGCCTTCTTTACCCCCGCACGCGTCTCCCTCAACGCGCCACAACTCATCATCCAAGGATCCGGCCAAACCCTCACGCTCGTTGATCTTAAAGCAAATATCAGCCCCCTCGAAAAAGGCGCCCTCTCCGCTCAGTCCACCACCCTCTCCGTCGATGGTTGGACCAAAACCTTTCGCAACATCACCGCCGAAGTCGCACTGCAAGGGACCAAAATGCAGTTCGGAAAATTCTCCCCCGCCGACAACCTCCACGTCACCTCTCTCTCCACCGATCTTCCCAACCTCCTTAAAGGACGTGCCAACCTAGAACTGACCGCAGAAGCATTCGACGGATCGCTGCGCCTCAAAATTCTGTCCCCCGAAAAACAACCCGGCGCCATCGACATCAGTCTCTCAGGCAACAAAATATCAGCCGCACCCGCCGCAACCTTTCTCGGACTAACCGACGCCGCCGGCGGGACTCTCTCCGACTTCCACTTCACGTTCCTCGGCGATATCGCCAACCCGCGCTCCGCCTCCGGATCGCTCCGCGTCGAAATCGAAAACTTCCAATGGGAGTCCCGCCAGTGGAACCACCTCGTCCTCGGCGGCACCTTCGTCAACGGACGCCTCACAATCCCCGAACTCAACCTCAAACAGGGAAACAACCTTCTGTCTGCCACCGGAGAAGTCGCTCTCTCCGAAGGCATCGCGCGTTTTTGGCAAAATGACTTTTCCCTCAACGTCACTGCGCGCATCGACGACCTCACCCAACTCTCCGCACTCCTCCTGCCGGAGTTCAAATACGCCGCTGGAAAACTCACTGCCGACGGTGCCATCCGAAACAAAGCAGGCACCATGTCCGGCACCCTCATCCTCGCGGGAACCCGCATCATCTGGCGTCGAGCGCCCATCGAACAGTTCCACGCAGCCTTCAAACTCGACGGTAAACAAGTGCTCGTCAGCTATCTCGAGGCACTCAATGGACGAGATTATCTCCGCGGCCGCGGATCCTTCACCCTCGGCGCAAACCCCGACTACTCCGGAGAACTGCATCTCGACGTCGCAGAACTCTCCCGCTACGCCGACCTCCTCACCCCGCCCCTTTCGCCCTTCCCGCTCAAGGGAAGCGCCTACACCGATTGGATCGGCTCTGGGGGACCCGAAGGGCACAAGGGAAAGTTCGAGACCCACCTGTCCAACCTCGCACCTCTCGCAAAAGCCGGCGCATGGACTCACAAACTCACCGGAAAAATCCTCGGCGATTACACCAAACAAGACCTCAATATTCAGGACCTTGAGCTGACAGATGGAACACAAACCCTGAGAGCGAAGGCGTCCTTTCTCAAAGATCAAACGCGGATCACCGAGCTGACCTATGGCTCGCCAGAAGCCGTCTTTGCCAAGGGACACGCCACCTTTCCGCTCGATCTCCGGGCCTCATGGCCCGCTTTTCCAAAAGAGTCCCTGCTCACCGGAGGAAACACCGATATCGATTTCCATTTCAGTAAGTTCCGCCTCGAGGAGATTGCCCCTCTGTTCGGCCTGAACGCCCCGTCCAATCTCCTCGTCGACGGCACACTCAAGGTCTCGGGCGCCGGTCCCGAACAAACCACCAACGGACGAATCCATCTCTCCGGCAACACGATTCCGTGGACCGATGGCCACAATGTCTCGGCCTCCGCCGTTCTCGACATTAAGGGCCGCATCGCCCAAGTCTCCGAAGTCCACATCGACTTCGGTCGCGGAACCGTTTCAGCCTCCGGCACTTTAGAGTTCCCGACTACGGCTCCAGCAACCCTCAACCTGAACACAAAACTCGATGGCGTTGCCTTCCGCAACCTCGGTAGCCTTCGACTCCTAGCCTCTCCTGACTCCGTACTGGATCCGGCACGCAACACGGGAATCGACGCTGCCGTGTCAGGCACACTCTCCATTTCAGGACCGATTGCGTCCCCGAAGGCAGAGGGCCTTCTTCACGTGGATGAAGTTCTGTTTCACGGACTTCCCGATGCATCACTTCTTTGGTCTTCAGACGCCGCGCGTCGTTCACTCCGGCTCGGCGGCGCACCGAACTGGGCTTCGCAAACCCAACTCGGTTTGAAAGTGGTGCTGGACGACTCCAGCAAACTTTCTGGATCAGAAGGCAAGATTTCCGGAGCTCTCGACATCACGGGACCCGCCACAGCACCCGCCATCACAGGGTCTGTGAACGCGGCATTGAAAGCGGCCATCGGCGGATTGCCCGTGCAGTTGGACAAGCTGCTTCTCACCTTCGCAGCCCCCATCACCACCAATCCGAAAATCGAGGCGTCCCTCACGGGCACCATCAGGAAGTCTGAGTTCAAAGCCAATGCGTCAGGCTACTGGAACTTCATCCTGCGCGACTATTCCTGCGACCCTTCCGTACCGCAGGACAAGCTCCGGCAAATCATTCAGGGCGAAATGTCGTGGCCCCTCGACTGGTTGAAAACCTCCGCAGAGTGAACTCCATGATCGCGCCTGTCGTTCTCGTCGCTCCCGATAAGTTCAAGGGCTCCCTCTCGGCATTCGAGGTCGCAGAAGCCATTCAGGCCGCCTGGTTGGAGATTCTCCCCCACTCACAGGTCCGCCTCGTTCCTATCGCCGACGGGGGCGAAGGATTTGCGTTGGCTCTCAAACATTCCATTCACGGCGAATGGATGAACCTGCCCTCCTGCGACGCCCTCGGGCGCCCCATCCCCTCGCGCTATGTCCTGTCGCAGGACCAACAAACCGCAGTGGTCGAGATGGCCGATTGTGCCGGCCTCTTCCGAATCGATTCCGCAGACCTCCGACCGCTCCTCTCCAACACCTTCGGAACGGGCATCCAAATCCGTGATGCCATCGCCCGTGGTGCAACCAAGGTGCTCATCGGGCTCGGAGGCAGCGCCACCACCGACGGCGGACTCGGCATGGCCACCGCCCTCGGATGGTCGTTCCTCGATGCGTCAGGAACTGCCATTCAACCCATCCCAGCCGAGTTTCACCGCATCCACCGAATCGTTCCTCCCACCCACTCGCTCCATCACGTGTCCTTCGTCGCCGCCTGCGATGTAACCAATCCGCTGCTCGGACCAACCGGAAGCGCTCACGTGTTCGCGCCGCAAAAGGGAGCGTCACCCTCAGAAGTTGCCGCACTCGAAGCCGCACTTGCTCACGTCAGTTGTATCGCACGCGAGCAACTTGGCACCGATTTCGCCAACGTCCCCGGCGCAGGCGCCGCGGGGGGCATTGCATTCGGCCTCATGACCTTCTGCAACGCATCGCTCGTTTCCGGATTCGATCTCGTCGCAGAGCTTCTCGACCTTCACGGGAAAATGCAGACCGCAGATCTCGTCATCACCGGCGAAGGTCGGCTCGATTCCCAGAGCCTCGCAGGGAAGGGACCCGGCGGGGTCGCTCGGGCCGCAAGAGCCCAAGGTGTTCCCGTCATCGCCATCGCGGGGTCCGTCGAGGACTCCTCCGCCGTGAACGAGCTATTCGCTGCGACATTCCCCATCGTTGACCAAATCACGACCCTGCCTGACGCCATGGCGAACGCCCTGCCAGCGCTCCAACGAGCGACCCGCCGCGCAGCGTCCCTCTTCAAACTCGGAACCCAGTTTCGCAAACCATGATGAACCACAAAAAAATCGCACTGCTCTTCTCCGGACAGGGAGCCCAAACCGTCGGCATGGGTGCCGGCCTGACAAATCTCTCCCCCGAAGTCGCCGCCCTCTACACCCTCGCCGACGAAACACTCGGCTACAAACTCTCGGACCTGATGGCGAACGGTCCCGAATCCGACCTCACCCAAACTCGCCACTGCCAGCCCGCCCTCTACCTGCACGGCCTTGCCTGCCTTCTCGCACTAAAGCAACGCCTCCCCTCGCTCCAACCTGTCGCAGCCGCCGGCCTCTCCCTCGGCGAATTCACCGCCCATGCCGCAGCCGGAACGTTCGACTTCGCCACCGGACTCCAACTCGTCTCAAAACGCGGAACCTTCATGCAAACCGCCTGCGACGAAACCGAAGGCGGCATGTCAGCCGCCATCGGCGCAGAAGACTCCGCCGTCGAATCCCTCGCCGCCGACTGCGATGTCGATGTCGCAAACTACAACTCGCCCGGACAAATCGTCCTCAGCGGCCCAAAAGACCGCCTCGCAACGGCTGCCGCCAAAGCCAAAGAAAAAGGCATCCGTCTTTTCAAACCGCTCAACGTCGCCGGTGCCTACCACTCGCGCTTGATGGCCTCCGCCGCCGACAAACTCGCATCCGTCCTCACCGGGACCGCAATCAGTGCGCCCGCTCTGACGGTGGTCTCCAACGTCACCGCAAAACCCGTTTCCGCCGAAGATGAAATCCGTCACACCCTCACGGCACAAGTCACCGGTTCCGTGCGGTGGACTCAATCGATTCGCCACCTCATCGACCACGAGAAAATCGAACTCTTCATCGAGCTCGGACCCGGCGGTGTTCTGGCAGGGTTGCTCGGGCGCATCGAAAAAGGTTTCCCCATCGTCTCGATCCACGATCCACAGTCGCTCGAGACCGCCCTCCCAACACTGTCCGCTTACCTGTGAAACCCTCGATGGCACGTTTCAGGCTAAGCCGTTTGCTATGAATCCGATTCTTGTCGCAGGCGCGAGCGCCCTTGCAGGCCGACTGGTGAACCACTTCTCTGGTGGAACACCGGCAACCCCTGTTGCGCAGCCTGCCTCAAGCTTCAAGCAAACCCTCGCTGGAATCCTCGATCAAAACGCACCCACGGCCAGTGCTGCGTCCGAACTGAAGCAGAGGCTCTTAAACAGTCCCGAGGTGCGCGACGCATTGAAAAACTTGGATCTCACCCAAGTCACCTCCCTCGAACTCTCACCCAACGGAACGCTCGCAGCCGTTTCTCCGCGCGGAAGAGTGGAAATCGCTCTCTCGGAAGGGTCTAAAACCCTCGCTCGCAACCTGTTCACGCAAGAAGCTCTCAATCGAGCAGCCAAACTTGCAACAGAGCCGAACGCTCACGGAATCAACCCTCAGATTACCGCTCAGACGCCCGTCTCGATTGCGCTCCCGATTGCGGGTCAAACCAGCGCAACCAGCTCGCTGAAGGCCTAGCCCTCGCGAGCCCACGACAGAATCACCGAGGGGAACCACCGTCGGCGACGGTCGGCTCAAGAACCACGAACGTACCCGTCGTAAACACGCGCGTGAAACCAAGTGGTTCGGTAATCTGCCGGCCCTTGCGCAGCGTGCGAATAGCCGCCTCATCCTTGGAATCCTTTTTATACCCCATTCGTACCGCATTGCGTTCGAAGCGATCGGGGGCATCGCAAATAATCCACCGAACACCAAGCGATACAACGGGTTCGCGTTGCGAACGAACATCCGAGGAAGCAAAGAACGCAGTGGCAAAATCCGTTTCCGCGCCCTCCAACCACGTGAACCGCGCCACGGACGGCTGCATCGACCAGTAACTCACCGCCGAACTCAGGTACCAGGGCGCAAGGAACGGCTGAATCCCACCCCCGCGAATTCCCGTCGCAATCCGGCGGAGCTGCCCCATCTCCTCCCGATACTCCATCGCCTCGGCAACCCGTGACTCCGCCGGAAAAATCCATCCCTCCCACCACCGCGCAACCGGCCAAAAACTCCCAAGCGCCACAAAAATCAATGCAAGACGCACTTGCGAACGACCAAGCCGAGAGGCACTGAGCACCCACCTTACGCTCTGCCTAGCAGGGTCAGCGCTAAGTGCCATCAGAATGACCGCCAATGGCGCCCAAACCGGCATCCACCAACTTGCCCCAGCCGCCAGAATGCCCGAGCACGCCACCAGCCTACGCCAGCGTCGATGCACCCAATCCTCGGACCGGTGAAAGAGTG
>JACCEB010237657.1_pt1 | contig 11956 bp, 9 predicted proteins | sample 7454761 | NCBI WGS metagenome assembly JACCEB01 (sample SAMN15323454, study PRJNA562643) | freshwater metagenome | isolation source: river surface water | place: USA:Blue River Watershed | collected 2017-08-18 | reverse complement strand
GACGCCTGCATGATGAGGACTGGCCAAGGCTGACACACGCAATTCAAAAACTGAACGATACTCAGATCTACATTGATGAGACCCCCGCATTGACGCCGGTGGAGTTGCGAGCTAGAGCGAGGAGGCAGGCACGGCAATGTGGAAAATTGGGATTAATCATTGTCGACTACCTGCAATTGATGTCATCGAATTCGCAAGGTGAAAATCGAGCGACTGAAATCTCAGAAATTTCCAGAAACCTCAAAGGCTTGGCAAAGGAGCTCAATTGCCCTGTGATTGCGCTATCGCAGTTGAATCGGTCCCTGGAGCAAAGGCCGAACAAGCGTCCGATCATGTCGGACCTGCGTGAGTCGGGTGCTATTGAGCAAGATGCAGACCTAATTCTTTTTATCTACCGAGACGAAGTCTACAACCCAGACTCTGCAGACCTGGGTACGGCAGAAATCATTGTTGGCAAACAAAGGAATGGCCCCATCGGGCATTGTCTCTTGACATTTCTTGGTCAATTCACCAAGTTTGAAAACTATGCGAGCGGTGGGCCTACGTACGGCTAAAAACTTCGAAGATCAGTCATCAAATAAGGCGCCACGCATTTGGGCGTTTTTTTCTTCTGTATGCTGCATACGTCTTTCAGTCAGACAGAATAGCATCAGCAGCACCAGTAAAAATACGACACTAAAGCGTTGCTTGGTTTGACGATGAACGAGAAGCGAAGTGCCGAAAGACAGCGAGACAAGAAGGATAAAGGAAGCCATTTTTTCGTATTTTTGCCTTAATTCGCATACTTCAAGAAAGCGCGACGCACAAATGGATCGACATTAGGTTGATCCAGAAGCCATCGGGCATAGTCCCTTGGTACCTCTGCAATTGGCGTTCCCTTGTGTTTCCCAAAGGGCATGTGCGTTGGCGTACGCGCCTCCTCCGATTTCTGCCAAAGTACTTCTAGGGAATCAATATTTCGCTCCTTGCAGATGTGCTCGAGGATCGTTGCGCAGATCCGGATATCCGCACCGGCTGAGTGTGCATTTCTGAGTCGCTCTTTGGCATTTTTCCTGTCAAGGAAATACAAAATGGCTCCTTGACTATGGGATTCCAACTCCGGCCAAATAGATCTGGCTAAGTGAAGTGTGCATATACGTCTTATCTCCGGTGTGCCAATGACGTTCCAATCAAAATCAACGTTGTGGCCGATCAGGTACTCGGCGTCTTTGGGTAGTTTGAAAGAGCCTGAAGGAGGGCAATTCGCTAATTCCTCGTCGAGGATGTGGTGTGTGGCCAGTGCAGCCAAACCAATCGGTTTGCTGGGTTTGTAGCGCTGCTCAAAACTGTCGCCAAAGGTCAATGGCGATAAAGATCGCAACTCCAACCAGGCAGCCTCAATCACTTCTGGGGAATCTAAGCCGGTTGTCTCAGTATCAAATATGATCGCTTTAGGCATGGCTTGTACTATTCTGGTTTAGGAAAAATTCGTTCATTAGATTTGTGTTCTTCGTAGAAGCCTTTGAGCGTGTCGACAAATTTTCGGATGGTAAAAATGAGATTGGGCATGTTGAGCCCGAACGGGTAGTAAATCACATGATTTCCGATTAATCCGACATCATCGTCATCCCATCGATGGGTTGCATAACGCACTAGAAAACCACTGTAGTTGGCATCTGCGCATAGCTTCTGCAATTCTTCATCAGTGATTTGACTGTTAAGAGTTAAATGACCTCGAATCAGCATCGACGCATACTCAGGGTAGAGAACGATACGAAGATTTACCAACGTACCTAGAATATATACGTCACCATCATCATCGAGCTTTGTTTCGTACCCAGCCTCTTCAAATCGGGCCTTCAATAATTCACTACTGACGTTCTCGCGTGCGATTTCACGGGCCATCTCAAGCTCCAAAGGAATGTGCTTTTGCAGTGGCTGGGTGGGCAATTGCAGCACTTTGAATTTGTCGGTCATGGCTTCCTAACATTGTTATCTGCGTGGCCAGCGCTCAGCGGGTGGGAAAGGCTGCATCGTCCTGGTATCCAAGCCGCGAGATCGGTCGCGATCGATAGCCAGACCGCCGCCCGGAGCAATAGATAAGCCGCCACTGGGTCCGATTGATTGACCGCCTCCCGGGCCAATGGATCGACCACCGCCTGGTCCAATCGACTGTCCCCCTCCAGGACCGATCGACTGCCCGCCACCCGGACCAATCGAGTCGCAGCCGCCCGGTCCTATGGAGTCTGGGATGCAGTTGCGCCAAGCTTGCGCCTGGATTGAGCCGGAAGCCAGGATGGCAAGCGATAGCAGGAGGGCTCTCATAGGATCTCAATGTGTTGATAGAAATGAAATAAAAACTGGTATTAATGAATCGTAGTTTGACCTGACCAAGGCTCATTTACTGAGCCAGGTAACCCGGATAATCAAGCCTATAAATTCGATAACAACGATCGGTTTGATCAATTCAAGGAGGGTGTCATGGGCCGTACAGAGCGCCTGTACAAGATCCAGCGCTTGCTCAATAGTGGGCAGGCAGTCACCATGGCTCGATTCCTTGAGGCGTTGGAGATATCCAAAGCCACCTTCAAGCGGGATCTGGAGTACCTACGAGACCGCCTGGGAGCGCCGATAGTCTGGGATCCTGAGGCTAGCGGATATCGACTGGAGATCTCAGCTGACGAGCGAATCCATCCTCTTCCCGGGCTATGGCTTAATGAGGCGGAAATCTATGCCCTACTGACTGGGATTGAATTGCTAGGGAATCTGGAACCTGCGCCGCTTATTGGACGGCAGGTTAAGCCTTTACGGGAGAGGCTGGAGAAAATCCTCGAGCTTGGGCAGTTTTCCACACAGGACATACGCCGCAGGATACGCTTGATGCCCATGGGAGCGCGCCAGCCCAGTAGCGAACATTTCCAGGCGATAGCGCATGCGCTGCTCTCACGAAAACGTCTAAAGCTGCGCCATTTTGGACGTCTTGACGCTGCAGTAACCGAGCGCGAAGTCTCGCCCCAAAGGCTAGTGTATTACCGGGATAACTGGTACCTCGATGCTTTTTGCCACCTAAGAGACGACATACGGTCGTTTTCTGTTGACGCGATAGAAGAAGCAAGTCCACAGGAAAAAAGCGCCGTGTCTGTGGATGACGCCGTCCTTGCCAACGAGCTTGACGCCGGCTATGGCATATTTTCCGGCGGGACGACCAAGGTCGCCAAACTCAAATTTTCAGCATTTAAAGCGCGGTGGGTGGCTCGCGAGTTTTGGCATAAAGACCAAAAGGGCGAGATTTTGGACGATGGTAGCTACTTGCTCGAAGTGCCATATTTCGATGACCGAGAATTGATCAACGACATATTGCGGCATGGTAGCCAGGTTGAAGTCTTGGCGCCGGCAGAATTGAAAACCCGACTCAAGCAAGAAGTACATCTAGTGTTAGCCAAGCTTCAATAAACTTACAAATTTTTCGCAAGGAGAAAAATATGGCGACCGAATTGAAAACCATCACGAAGCTAGCGAAAGAGCTCGCTGCCAAAGAATTAGAAAATGATTCCACTGTCGACCAGAAAGAAATCTTGGAAACTTTGGATGCAGTGGCAAAGCTGTTGGGGCAGCATGCCGGATCGAATACGCAGATAAAGGAGCTTGCCACACAAGTACAAGCGCTTGTCGCAAGTAAGAAAGCCTAGCCTGTCTCGGATGTGTGGCGAGCCCTGACAGCTCACGCGGAAACTTACGCTTATAACTTTGCAAAAATAGAAAAATAAAAAGCCAATGATAATGCTGCTTAGGATAGCCATTACCATCATCTGCCTAGCCTCCACTTGGCATGTTGTCGACTACGTGTTTAATCGAAATTTAATGGCTGAGATCTATCCGCCAGATGCTGACAGCATCTCCATACCGATCATCACCAATCAAATACTGCTGTTGGCACTTGGTCTGCTGATTCTCCCCACCGCATTACTTTCAAGTTCTTGGGTGATTGAAAAAATAAGCAGATTACGCAGAATTCTTCAAATACTGATCTTGGTTCCTTTTGCGGGGATTTACGGGATCGCGATGCTAGTTTGCTTCGGGATGGGCCTCTCGACAGCAGACAGAGCCCACATTGAAATTGGTATGAGTTACGCCGTAATGTTGTTCCTGCTCACCGCGGCATTGATTTTTGATGTGGTCCAGATTTATCGCCGTTTATACAAAAACCAGATTCCTGAGTAGGGAATTTTAAAAAATGCAAAAAATAAACGGTCAAATAATTTTTTCAGCTTCTGATCTTGTGCACTTCATGGAGTGTGAGCATCTGAGCATTTTAGATCGATTGCACTTAGATGAGCCCATGGAAAAGGCGCAAGACAGTGAAGAAGCCGAACTTATACAGAACCGTGGTTTTGCACATGAGAGAGACTACCTAGAAAAAGCGAAAGCTTCGGCGAAAAATTACATCGACATTGCAACTGTGGCTGACTCCCGAGATGCTCGAGTCTCTGCAACATTAGATGCGATGAAGCAAGGGGTTGATCTCATTTATCAAGCTACTTTCTATCAGCCCCCACTGATAGGGTATGCAGATTTCCTAAAAAAGGTGGATACGCCATCTTTGCTTGGTGAGCATAGCTATGAAATCTTAGACACAAAATTGTCCAAGAAGTCCCGGGCAAAGTTCATCATCCAGCTAGCTTTCTATGCGGATCTTCTAGAAGGTATTCAAGGAATAGCGCCAGAGTTTGTATCTGTGGTCTTGGGTGATGGCGCGGAAGAAAAATTTCAGTTATCGGACTACCGATATTATTACTTAACGCTCAAGCAGCGGTTTTTGGATTTTTTGGCCTCATCAGAAAAACAGGGAATCGCACAGCAGGCCGCTTCGTCCACACCATTTCCGTGCGATAAATGCGATCTTTGTCACTGGCGAGACCGATGTAATGGTTGGTGGGATGACACCGACCATTTGACCCAAGTAGCCAACATTCTGAAAACGCACATTCATAAGCTCAATGCAGTTGGGATAAACACAGTTGAGCAGTTGGCAAACCTGCCGCCGACGACGCGGATCCCCAAGATCCCAGATCCTGTCTTGCAACGACTAAAGCATCAAGCGCAGCTTCAGAACAAAGCAAATAAAACGGGTGAGCGATTCGTTGAGTTAATTGACATCGATCCAGAGCAATCCGCTGAGCCAGGGCCGCGAGGATTTGGAAGGCTTCCGAAACCATCTGCCCATGACCTATTTTTTGATATGGAGGGATTCCCTCATGTCGAGGATGGCCTGGAATACTTGTTTGGCCTGTACTACGTCAATGAAGTGGGTGAGGGTGTATTCGAACCTTTTTGGGGGCACGACAGGGCGGGCGAGAAGCAAGCCTTCGAGGCTTGGGTCGATTTTGTTATTGAGTATCTAGATCAGCATCCTGATGCACATATTTACCATTACGCTGCATACGAAAAAACAGCTTTGCGCAAGTTGATGCGTCTTCATGGAACGCGCGAGAAGGAGATTGATAGGCTACTGAGAGAAAACAAACTGGTTGATCTATACCAGGTAGTCCGAGAGTCTATTCGTATCTCGGAGCGATCATATTCCATCAAATATGTAGAAAAATTTTATCGTTCCGGCCGAAGCGCTGAGGTCAAATCGGCTGGCTCCAGCATCGTCGCGTACCAGAAGTGGCGCGAAAGCGATCCTAAAGATCAAAAGATTCTTGATGATATTGAGAAATACAACGAAGAAGACGTTGTCTCAACCTATGAACTCTTGCAGTGGCTTCATAAGCAGAGGCCTAAAAACCTTCCTTGGTATGGTGAGCAACTTGGCGATACGGCAGGAGAGCTGACGGGTGGTCGATCAGAGAAGGCATTGAGGTTCGAAGAGCGACTGGCACAACTGCATGCCCAGCTGAGCCGTCATATTCCGGGCAATACATTAGAACGCAATGCCACTCAAGCCCATGCCGCTGTTGTTCGCGATCTTCTGGATTTTCATCGTCGAAGCACCAAGCCTCAGTGGTGGGCGGTTTTTGATCGACAGGCAAAGAGTTTTGAGGAGCGCATTGAGGATGTGGACTGTATCGCAGGCGCATCGCCTGCACCTAATAGTCCGCCAGTTCCTGAAAAGCAGTCACTCCGGTATACCTACCAATATCCTCCACAAGAGGTAAAGCTCAAGACAACTGACAACGTAGTGCTGGTAGATAGTCTGATGGGTTTAACCGACTTCACGGTGGACCCGGAGCAAAGAACTGTAACTTTCAAACTTGGAAAGAAACGGGAGCTACCGTCTGGGCCCATCGACATTGGCGCTGGCACGCCCATCGACCAAGGTGTCCTTCAAAATGCGCTGTTTCGTTACGCAGAAAGTCTGATACAAACGCTTAGCTCCTCTGCAGCCAGTCGTTACCTCGCGATTGATGCATTACTGCGCCGTGAGTTCCCCTCCGTTTCAGGCATTGAGACTGGATCACCGCTCCTGCCTGAAAACCCTGAAGTTCGCGACATCTCCTCGGTGATTGAGCGGATGGGTCAGAGCGTAATCTTCATCCAGGGCCCGCCAGGAGCAGGGAAAACCTATACCGCTTCGCATGTGATCCTGCATCTTCTGCAAGCCGGTAAACGCGTGGGCGTTTCTTCAAACAGCCACAAAGCGATCGTCAATTTGCTGCAAGCTGTAGAAAAGGAGGCCAAGGATTGTGGCTTTACCTTTAGCGGCGTAAAGAAATCCGACCCGTTGGATGCTTCCCAATGTGTAAACAGCGAGTGCATCAAAGACATCAAAGACAAAGAAGGAATTATTTCCGCTAATGCCCAGCTCGTTGCAGGAACAGCCTGGCTTTTTGCGGACCAAGAACTTGATCAACAGTTTGACTATCTGTTCGTCGATGAAGCAGGCCAAGTGGCCTTGGGTATGCTGATTCCCATGGCCACTTCAACCAAAAACATCGTTCTGCTAGGCGACCAGATGCAGTTGTCCCAGCCGGTGGAGGGTGTCCATCCAGGGAATTCGGGTGACTCTGTGCTCGACTATCTGTTGCAAGGAGAGCCGACCATAGCGTCAAACCGAGGTATATTCCTTGAGAAGACTTGGCGTATGCATCCTGAGGTGTGTGAATTCATTTCTCGGGCTGTCTATAACGGAAGATTAACTTCTCACCCAAAAACAAAAGATCGCGTCATCATTTGCAATGAAGCAGCAGATCCGGCGTTGAAGTCATCGGGCATTGTGTTTGAGCCGTTGATCCATGAAGGCTGTTCACAAGACAGTGAGGAGGAGGCAGTCCGGGTCAAAGAAATCTATGAAAGCTTGCTTCAGCAAAGCTATGTGGACGACAAAGGAGTTCGTCACCAGATCCAGCCAGACAACATATTGGTGGTCTCTCCCTACAACATGCAGGTGAATTTGCTGAAACAACACCTCGGCGGCGACGTCCGAGTCGGAACGGTAGACAAGTTTCAGGGTCAAGAGGCCGAAGCAGTCATCATCTCCATGGCCACCTCAAGCGGAGAGGACTTACCGCGTAATATTGATTTCTTGTTTAGTAAGAACCGCTTGAACGTGGCCATATCTCGTGCCAAATGCCTAGCTATCTTGGTGGCGTCTACCAAACTGTTGGCGGTGAATTGCCGCACACCAGAGCAGATTGCCTTGGTAAATACCTTGTGTTGGGTGCACCACGATTATTTGCGGGTAAGTTGAAGCTGCCTAATTACATATCTTTTCTATATACCGAGACAGATTTCTTCAATATTTCCTGATGCTCCTCGAAGCGCTTCTTCTGATTTTGCTTGGCCAGCAATATCGCTTCCATGGTTGCAGTTCTGACGGGAATTCCATCGACATTGCCAGCTTTTGATAGCACCAGCAAATCATCAATGAGATCCGATCCGGCAAAGGATAGATGTAAGGTCACGCCTTCTAGGTTGGGAACATCATTCGATGGTTTTCGGAAGGCAAACGCATCTGAATCCATGATCAGATCTTTTGCGTGGTTCTTATTGATGACAATAAGCGCCTCAGGGTGATTCTCTGGTGTGTTTGTACTTAGCAAGTCCTGGGGAAGGGCGTTGCTTTTCTCTTTCAGCATGAAAATATTTTCGCTGATAACGACGAAATCGCCTTGCTTCAAGCTAGAAAGACAACGCTTAACCTCGCTAAAACCAATAACGTAAGATTCAATTAGCATCTGTTTTCCTAGTTCGTATTCTTGACCGAAAAAACAACTGATGCTCTATGATCAGCTCGAATTGAGCGAATGGCTTCGAGTAATTCTGGGTACATCTCGGGCGCGCATTTCCGACTTGGGTATTGGAGTATCAGTTTTCTGGTGATCTCCAAGGTTTTACCCGCTAGGTTGTACGCCGAGCTATATCTAATATGGTCAGACTGTAGGTCAACATTTTCTGGTAATGATTCGATAGCGATTTGGTCTGGTAGCTCTATCGTATATTTATCTTCAGTCGTATTTGAATCGCACACATATGGGAAAACCCGCGTGTCGAGTGGCTTATAAATCGTCATCGCAGCAATATGACCAGGCGATACACCTACGGGGGGTATAAATGCACCGGTTTTCTTTAAATCTGCGATGGAGTCAAGCTTGAATGTGGATTGCCACGTGAATGGCTTGTCGATGCTCTTAGGTGCAGTGTGATCAATGTTTCCAGAGCCGATTTCATTGAAGCGATAAAGCATATCGTTGACAGTCTTTTCCATTGGTTCGGTAGTCTCTGAGAATCTCGCTAACCGATAATTGATCTCCATCGTTCCTGTGAGAAAAGACTCGTTTTTCCCATTGATGCTTCCGTCAGGGTGAAGTGTCATTTGCGTATGGGATCTCAACGTATTTTCATCGGCCCGCATCTTGGGTGTTCGGCCGTAACGATTCAATGCCACTAGAACCGTTGGCTTATCAATGACTTGATCGTCAAGCTTGCCAAAGGGGACGAATTGGGCCGTAGAGTCGAGGTACAAATCTTGGGATGGTATGTAGGTGATGACGTGATTGATTGGGCTGTGACCAGCCGGCCCTTCGGGCAATTCAAACGCGTCTCCCAAATTTACTAGCGCTGCTGTACTGTCGATTCCTACCGATCGTAGCATCGTTTCTAGAATGACTACGTGATCTTTGCAGTCGCCAAATCTGCGATTAAAAATATAAGCTGAATCACGAGGAACAAGTCCGCCATCATCCACCGTCGTTGAGATGTAACGGATATTTTTCGCAACCCAAGTGTAAAGTGCCTTTATTTTTTCCTGCTCTGTTGTCGCGTGTGAAGTTAAGTCCTTGGCAAATCGAGCTATCTCAGGAGTTACACGAACCTTAGGGCTAGATGCTTTGTGGTACTGGCGACCAATATCTAGATAGTCTTTGGCTTGCGAGATGACAACAAAGGGAGAGAAGTCTGAATGATCGGTACTGCCATCTTCTCTTTTTCGCGCAACAGGCTGTTGAATTTTGAAATGGTAGGTAATGTGTTTCTTTGATTCCGAAACAATACCTCCGGTAAAGCCACGATGGTTAATCATCAAATTTAAGGATTTTGGTGCTTTGATCGTGAGCTGAGCGTCCTCGTAAGCTAGGTGCGGGGACAAGCCGAATTTCAGATCAAATTGGCCTTGCTTTTCTGATTTGAAATGCCACATTCGGTATTTACTGCGTAGTCGACTACCGATCTCGACTTGGGGAAACACGATGGTTGTCTCGATTTTATCGTCAAAGTGACGCCCATTCTTTTTCTCACCTTCTGACCGCTTGATCCAATCCGGGGCTAGGTGAAGTACTTTTCCATTTGTTAGCTCATTGCTTGCCGATAGAATTTTCAAGGATTCTTGGGTCGATTTTGCTTCAAAAACATGATTGCCAAAAAAATCAACGCCGTATTCTGATACCGCGCGTGTAACCCGCTCGACTGTTTCAGAATATCGTCCACGCTCATCAATCTCGATATATCGATGAACTTTTTCATGAACTACTGGAGGCTCATATTTTTCTGCCAATACAAAAGACACTGTACATATGCCATAAAGGCATAGTAGAAGTTTGGCAAAGATCTTGGCCATAGATTTTTCTTTTTCAATGTAAAGGTCGCCCCACTTGGTAAAGCTTGGGAGCTGAAGATGCAAAGAGAAGACTTCCCTAATTTTTGAATTTCGTTTTATAAGTCATCAACTGGTATGGGCGATGCATTCGCCCATGCCAGTTGTTAGTAGGATCGATGATGGTTGTCGCGCAAGAGCTAGATATTTTGTCTTATGACCAACTCATTAAAATCGATAGTCTTTGGATCGTCTTCTAGCGTACCCCATCGATCTTCTTGAATTTCGGGCAAACAAGCGCTTAGGCGATCATGGATTTCATTCCTGGAGTCATCGCGCACATTGGCAAGAGTGTGATCCAAGAGTCGTTTTACCTGCCTTGGCGCAATCTTCTCCTGATCGAGGGCGCTGATAAGCCAATCAAGAAACACCGCCCAAGCCAGAACACGATCAGCAAGCTCATCCGTGATCACCCCAATGAGTGCCTCAATCTCAGATGGCAACCCGCAATTCAAGAATCGCGTCATCGCATCCTCAAAATTAGGGTAGGTCATTGCAACATCTTCGAGGATAGCTAGTAAGGCTATCGGCTCAATACCAAGCATCTCCCAATCCGCTTGACGTCTCATGTAACGTGGTACGTCGTAGCAAGCAGAGATTTTGGACATGCTTGACGATCGTAACGGTGCGGCGTGCGCCAACGAGTAAAGCACCCGGCTGGCCGAGACGTCGACTTGCCTCACAGAGCCCATCCCGTGCCAGCCGGCAGCCACCATCTGCTTGATTTGATGCGGCTCTGGCAGTCCGAGCGCCTTGTCGTCTGCTTCACGCTGGACCACCATGAAGAGGTTGGTGTGTTCGGTAACGAGCTGGTATTTCAACGCAATTTCGCCTGCCGCTTCAGTGTCAGTTGCGTCACGCAATAGTTTTGCGCCCACAATTCGGGTGAGCGGGGATGAGTTCAAGGCTGAATTGATCTCATTTTTTGAAGCCGTAACGTTGTCAGTAATTACTGTCCCGATCAGCGAGGTTACGGTAGCTGTTATCTCAGGTAGCTTGCTGGGCTTTTGTCCCAAAATCGCGGCAAGATGAATTGTCTCTCCGGGATAGACAACTCTTGGCAGGGGCGATTTCCAGATAACCTGTTCCTGCCAATCCACCGAAAGTCCGGCAACTACACCTTGGCGCATCCGGTTAACCATACGCTGCATGGCTGCCGCCATATCCTCATTGGGCGAGACCAATTCGCAGGCGCCATCACTGTGCTCAGCAATCTCCCGCAGCAGGCTATCGGCAGGTGAGCTGCCTACCCCAATCGCAAAGATTCGATGGTTAGATTCTCTGGCGGCTTGAATGATGTTTTCGATATCCCAGACCTCGCCATCGGTAATTAGCAGCACATTAACTGGCCGCTCGTTATCCTCGGCCTTGATTTTGAAGGTATCTGTTAACGCGGCATGCATCTCCGTACCGCCTAGATCTGCAGAGGTTTTATCAATCGCAGGATCAAGAGATTTTGCCTTGAACTCAGGCGTAGCAGCAGTTAGCTTGCCCACGACCCGCCTAGGCTGGCTGCCAAATAGGCTGTACGAAACCTTATCTGCCGAGCTTAGCAAAGGTAACAGTGACTTTAGTCCTTGGCGGGCCAACGTAATACTGTCACCCTCCATTGACCCTGAGCAGTCGACCAGGATCTTCAATACGATCTCGGAAGCCAGTGCAGTGGCTTCCTGCGAAGAGGCCGGCGTGAAACTCAAGAGTGCCGGATATTCACCCTCATGGCTTGCCACAGAAAATACTGCCTGGCTCCTGACGTCATCCACAACGATTACCAGATCTCGATCCAGATAACCTTCACGAGTCAGGTTGACCACCGACTTACCCTCGTTAGTTCGAATACTGGTCTGATGGCTGGGGCAGCTGATCGCGCCTTGTGCGAGCACGCCT
>JACCEB011314111.1_pt1 | contig 11961 bp, 12 predicted proteins | sample 7454761 | NCBI WGS metagenome assembly JACCEB01 (sample SAMN15323454, study PRJNA562643) | freshwater metagenome | isolation source: river surface water | place: USA:Blue River Watershed | collected 2017-08-18 | reverse complement strand
GTATGTACAGTTGATGATTAATAAAAAAGCCACTCTAAATTTAGAGTGGCTTTTTTCATTTTATCTTTGTCTTACTTCTTTATCATAGTACTCATCATAACCCTCCATAAGAGTTGTTATTGAAGTAGCTTTCGTTTCATTAATAAAAACTTCATCAATAAATCCGAAGTCTAATGCTTCTTTTGAGTTTAACCAATTATCTCGTCTTGCAGTATCTAAAACTTCTTGGAAATCTTTACCAGAGTTTTGTGCTAATATTTTGAAAAGTATGTAATTATATTTTTCAGATTCACTGTGTGATATACGGTTATCAGCAACGTGTCCTGATGCACCTGAACTAACTTGGTGTATCATAACTCTTGAAAAGTTAAGAGCACCCCTTTTACCTTTTGCTCCAGATGATAATAGTATAGAACCCATACTTGCACAAAGTCCTGTGTTAACAGTTTCTACATCAGATCCTATATAGTCCATAACATCAACAATACCTAATCCGTGTAATACAGAACCACCCTGAGTATTAAGTTGCATTTTAATATCTTTCTTCTCTACCGAATCAAGATACATTAATTGTGCTTGTACTATATCACACATATTTTCGTTTACCACACCGGTTACCCACAGCATTCTATCTCTCATGAGGCGGCTAAAAACATCCATAACACTTACATTTAACGCTCTCTCTTCAAGAATATAAGGCGTTAATGAATTTTCTAAACTGTTGTGCAAATTCTTTTCAAAATAGTGCATATTCATTCCTGAGATACCTTCACTTAAAGCATACTTTCTAAAATCTTTTCCTAAATCCATTTTTATTTTTTATTAATTAGTAATTCATCAATCTAACAATATATACTTTAAAGAATTAAAAAGTTTATGAAAAAGGGCAAAGTGTGAGAAAGAAAATGAATTTATATCAGTCTTTAGCTGATGTGTAGTTCATTGGAAGATTTTAAAGAATATTTATTACTAATTGGATAATTATATTATCTTTGTAGAAAAATTTATTTATATGAAAAACGCTTTTAAGTTATTTGATTTTATGGGTACGCCAGTATATTTAAAATATTGGTTCTTTGTTTTTTTATTAGCAGGACCTGCTATATTTTTCGCTTTGCTTATATCAGTGTTGATACATGAATTAGCACACACTCATGTAGCTACTAAACGTGGTTATAAAGTAGATCACGTATTTATCGACTTTCTTGTAGGTGGGGCTAGTATTGATGTGGAACGTTTGTCATATAAAGATACCATTCTTATATCTGTTGTTGGACCGTTGTCAAATCTTGTTTTATCAATGTTGGGATATACTTACACGTTATATATAGGTGACTCTGGTTTCGTTGCATTGTTTACTACTATGAACTTTTACTTCTTTGTACTCAATATGTTACCTATTTTTCCTATGGATGGTGGTAGAATATCAAAAGCTATTATACAAAGTATTACAAAACCAACGATTGGTAGAAAGATAAATGGATTTCTAAGTATTGTTGCTAGTGTAGCATTGATAGTGTATTCTGTTGTTAATTCTTTGTATATACTAGCAATATTTTCAGTCCTTTTCATCTTTGTGGCATATACAGAGATAAAACAAAAGTACTAATGTTAGATTTTGGTAAAAATACCTTATTTGTTGCAAAAAGTGACCAACCATCTGTTATAGATGGTTGGGGTGCTATAGCTAAAGTTATAGACTATTATGATTTAATAGGTTATAATTGTTTGATATTAAAAATAAATCGTTTGTATTGTAATAATAAAATACATGAATATTTTTTATATAAAGATGTTCCAAATTTAATACTTGAAAATATATTTAGAGTTAATCTAATTATTGTTGAAGTTGATAAAAATTATACACATTTGTTATCAACTATAAGAGAGGTTACGGACTTACCTGTTATTCTTGTTGGTAAATCTATAAATGATTGTTATAATTTAGATATATTTGATAATGTTTATCAGTTGTATATTGATAGTAGTTTAAGCACAGACTTTAGAGATGAAGGTAAATATTATGTTAATGATGTTAAAAATAACTGGACATCTACTATTGATGAAGTTAAAACTCAATATGTTAGAAATGAGAAAATTAATAATATTTTCGGTAATGAAAAGTAAATATTTTACATCTTATTTATTTTTACAACTTTTTGATAATTAATAATAAAAACTAATAAAAACTGTTATGGATAATATAAATTTAATAGAATCTTTTTCTGAGTTAAAAGATGTTAAAAACATTGACAAGGAAACTATGAGTAGGGTAATGCAGGATGTTTTTAAAACTATTATTGTAAAAAAATATGGTAGTTTTGATAATTTCCATATTATTGTTAATCCAAATAAAGGAGATTTAGAAATATGGAGAAATAGAGTTATTGTTGATGATGCTGAACCAGACTTCGATGATAATTTACATATAAAACTTTCGGAAGCTGTGAAGATAGAGTCGGACTTTATGGTAGGTGAAGAATTTTCAGATGAAATAAAAATATCAGATTTTGGTAGACGTTCTATATCATCATTGAGACAAGTATTAAAATCTAAAATATTAGATATTAGTAAAGAAAACTTATTTGATAAGTATAAGGATCGTAAGGATAGAATTATTATAGGTGAGGTATATCAAGTACTTAGGAAAGAAGTAATTGTGTTGGATGAGGATGGTACTGAAATGGTGTTACCGAGAACTGAGCAATTAAACTCTGATTACTTTAGAAAGGGTGATACTGTTAGAGCGATTGTATCCGATGTTATTATGAGAAATAACAATATTTCAATTGTTTTATCAAGAACATCTGATGTTTTCTTAGAAAGATTATTTGAAGAAGAAATTCCCGAAATATTTGATGGTTTGATTGTTATTAAATCAATTACGAGAGAGCCTGGCGTTAGATCAAAAGTAGCTGTTGAATCATATGATGATAGATTGGATGTTGTTGGTGTTTGTGTTGGATCTAGAGGATCTAAGATACGTGATATTGTTAAAGAATTGGGTAATGAGGGTATTGATGTTATAAACTATACTACTAATACAAAATTATTTATCATAAGAGCATTAGGACAATCTAAAGGAAATGTTGAGATTAATGAAGATAAAAAAATAGCTAATGTATTTTTACCTCTTAGTGAACTTTCTAAAGCTATTGGTAGAAATGGTTTAAACATTAAACAAGCTAGTAAATTAACCGGTTATAAAATAAACGTTTTTGCTGATGATGTTGATATTGATGATGTATTAATTGATGATTTCTCGGATGAAATAGATGGATGGATTATTGATATTTTAAAAAACTCAGGGTATGATACTGCAAAAAGCGTTTTGAATATGGATTTTAAAGATATAGTAAAGATAACGGATTTAGAGGAAGAAACGATTAGAGAAGTTATTAAGATATTAGAAACCGAATTTAAATAAAAAAAAGAGCATCTTTAAGATGCTCTTTTTTTATATTCAAATTTTATTTTACCACAATCATATATTTTATTAATACCCAATTCTTCCATAGTTTTTGATTCGGTTAATGTTGTTTTCAGTTTAGATTTTTTATATCTTGACTTATGAACTCTTTTGTTATCAACGATGTATTTATAATCAGGACCATTACCACCTACATTAGTAAATCCAAGAGTGTAATATAATTGACCTATTGACCAATCTTTATCAGCATAACTTATTATTCTTGATGGATTATAAGTTTTAATAAAGTAATTTAATAATTTAGATGCACCACCTACAACATTTATATTAATTTTGTTACAAAATCTGGATAGATTATAACCACCTTCTTCCATCTTTTTGCGACCCTCAAATGAATCAAATGTCATAATGCTAACTAATACTTCATTAGTAACTCCGTTACTCTGTGTAACAGAGTAATATAAACCAATCTTAATTGATGATTTAACGAATCCTTGAATGTGATTATCATCAAGGAATTTTCTAGCTATTTTAGTATCAACTTCTTTTATAATACATTTTCGAGCAAATATCTTATTAGAATATCCTAATAGATTAGATATTTGAGATTTAACTATTTCTTTTTTGAAAGTCCAGTCATCTTCATAAATGTGTATTATTCTAATACCTTTTTCTTTGAAGTGATTTGTTTTATCTAAATGGTAATTTTTTTCTTTAAACTTATTAGAATGCCAATATAATCCATTAAATTCAAATCCTAAATTGAGTTCTGGTAGATATATATCGATTTCAATACCATCTCTATAACCACTTATAATTTCACCATAATAATTATTTTGTATGAATTCTAGTAAATCTTTTTCTTTAATTGATTTCTGCTCACCTATTGGGTTACAAACTGTGCATAAAGAGACGTTGCTTTTTAGTCTGTTATAATAGTTATCAGAATATATTTCAAATGTATGTCCTTTAAAACAATTAAATAATGATATACCATTATCCAAATATTTAATATAATTAATATTATTACCTATTTTAGTATTTGCGTGATATTTTTCTGATTGTGTATAATTCTCAACACCATATTTGTCTAAATTAGTTTCTTTAATCTTTATTTTACACTCATCTGTTTTGCTATAGTTGTCAACTCCGTATTTGTCTAAGCAAATTTCTTTCGATTTTTCCTTACATTCATCTGTTTTTGAATAACTATCAACACCATATTTATCTAAATTAGTTTCTTTGACCTTTACTTTACACTCATAAGTTTTGGCATAGTTATCAACTCCATATTTATATAAACTTGTGTCTTTGGATTTTTGTATAAATTCGATGGTTTGTGAATAGTAATCGGTTCCATATTTAACTAAATTAGTTTCCTTTATTTTATCTTTTATTTTCTTTGATTGGAAGGTATTTCCCACACCGTATTTATCTAAACAAGTATTTTTATACTTTTCTTTGAACTCATCTGTTTTTGCATAACTATCAACACCGTATTTATCTAAACAAGTATTTTTATACTTTTCTTTGAACTCATCTGTTTTTGTATAACTATCAACACCATATCTTTCTAAATTGGTGTTCTTAAACTTTTCTTTATATTCATCAGTTTGTGAATAATGTTCAACTCCATACTTATCTAAATTAGTTTGTTTAACTCTTATCCAATATTCATCAGTTTGTGAATAATGTTCAACTCCATACTTATCTAAATTAGTATTTTTATTCTTTTCTTTATATTCATTGGTTTTATTATAATGTATAGAGCCATATTTATCTAAACAAGTTTTTTCACATTTCTCTTTATGATCATCTGTCTGCGATACATTCTCAACACCATATTTTTTTAAACAAGTTTCTTTTGACTTTAATCTACCACATTTAATTGAACAAGAAAAGAAAAATCCTTTATTTATACTTTCATTATATCTTTTATAAGTAACACTTTTTTCTACTGAGCAATAATGACACTTGGCTATTATTTTGTAATGTGAGCCTTTTGGTAAATCATCTACTTTAACATTTATAAATTCGGAAGATATATCATAGCCTAATTCAGAATATCTTTTAATTTTTTGCCCATTTACTTTTATTTTTATAACTTTACTAATTATCATTCTTTGAAATTATTTAATAAAAAACCCACTCATAGAGTGGGTTTAGAGCAAGGGTTCTGACTTGAACAGAATTTTCTAACTGGAATGTTAGACACATTAACTTATGCTAACCCTGCATTTACTTATATTATAGTATTATATATTAAAAAAGTTTTCTCTTAATTAATAAATTTATTTTTAAAACAGCACCTGATACTTTTATTAAGATTAATAATATAATAGAGAAGTGCTGTTGCACCAGTTTATTATTTGAAAAAATAATATATAGAATTATGAAAAGAAATATAAGAATACTGGGTATAATACTAATGGCTTCTAGTCTTTCGTTGGGTACTTTAATTGATTGTAATTATTTTAAAGGTGATGATGTTGAATTACCAGTTTTGACATCCTTTGTAGTATTTCTACTTGCTTGTCTATGTCTTTGCTACAGTGATAATCTAGCTAAATAATAGCATATATCAAAACCATCCCATGTTCCTTGATGAATTTAAGTTCACCAAGGCATCCCTGTGCTTTTGCTTTTACTGAATACTTCTCATATAATGAGTCAAAGCTTTTATCTAAAACTTTTACTTTTTCTGTTCCTAATTTTCGCATTAAAACCTTTTCCATTTTCTATATATTAAAGATGTGTAAATATTATATATAGTATATGAAAAAAATACAATATTTTAAATTATTTGAAAGTAGAACTGCTGAATTATCCGAAGAAGAGTTCTTTAAAATTTTAAAAGAAAAATGTAGAGACTGGATTTCCGATCCTGTTTATTTACAAAGAGCTAAAAATAGATTAGATGGTGAATTTACTTATATTAATCCTAAAATTCATTTCAGAGAGCCATTTATAGATAAAGATTCCGGTGTTTCTTCAAAACATCATACTTTACTAATGGATAATTTACCATCTTGGGAAGGATTTTGTAAAAGATCCGAATCGATTATTTTCATTTCAAAACCTTTATTAACCTCATCTTTTGGTAGATATTATTATTTTGTAATACCTTATGACAATGCTAATTTTAGTATGGCACCTGGTATGGATTTATGGGCAAGTGGTGCGGACATCAATATTAATGATGATTCTTATGATGATTTCTTCAGTTATAAATTTGATTCTGTATTTTCTGAAAGTATGATGGATTATTCCATATCTGATGAATCATATGATGATATGCTTTTTGATTTAAATAAATTATTTAATGATTATATTGTTTCTTACCCAGATCCAAGTAAGAAAGTTATAAGACATAAATTCTTTACAATTTTATTTGATAGAATGCTTATAGATAATTATAGCGAAGTATCTGATGCATTAAATGACTACTTTTCACCGAAAAAATTTCATGCAATGGGTAAAAAAGAGTTTAAAAATATGGATTATAATGATATGAAAAATGATTTGGGTGGTTTAACTATTAATAATAGTGCAAGAGAGATATGGACAGATTCTGAGTGTTTATTGGTATATTGTGGTAATAATCCTTCTACACAAACTTTATATGATAAATTCAATTCATTTATTAAAAACTTATCTTAGTGGTATTTTAGGATTAACATCAAAGTTATTATTTAAATATTCTTTTAACTCATTTTCAATATAATGAAGAGGTACATCAATGTTATCATCTTCATTATTCATTTTATCTACAACGAAGTTAGTAAACTCATTAATAACCTCAGGTTTTAGTGCATCAATTAGTCTATCAGAAACAACAAATGCTCTGGAAAATCTATCTTTTAAATTAACATTACCCTCAGGAATCTTCATATATGTATCAACCATTTTCTTTAAAAAGTCTGTATATTTAGAACTAGGGTTTAAGTATTCGAAAACAACATCAAATATTTTATGAGCATCTCTTGATGAGCCAAATATAGTACCGATTATAGCAAGAGTAGGGAAGAATGGTATTAATGCTAATGGTAATACTCTTGGTATTATTGAGAAAATTCCCTTTTTTAAGTTAGTCCTTTTCTTAGCAACAAGAGCATCTTGAAAAATGGCTTTTAATATACCAAAAGTAAACCTCTCACCTTTATCTTGTAAGTAGTTTGCTAAATATCCTTTCTTAGATATTGCTATTTGGTTTTCCAATTCCTCTTTATCATTAACACCCATATCTATAAGAGTTTGTCTTATATTTTTATCGTATTTTTCTAATAAAAGGAATTGATTATATTTCTTAACTATCATTATAAAATAATATTATTTTTCTTAATAAATTCTTTTGTCTTATCTTTTAAGTAATCAGTTAGTGTATCACTATCAGTAATACCCATTTTATTTTTAAAATTCTTTTTAAACTCATTACTAAGTCTGAAAAAATAAAAATCTCGTCTATCATCATCATAATGTGTTTCAATCTTAAACTTTTTGTCTAAGTATTCTATTTTCACAACAATTGTTTTATCACCTTCTATTTTATTAACATCTATAACTTTAATTTTAGATATTTCATTATACATCTTATTTAACCCTTCTGATTTTTCAATTGAATGGTTCAATTGGTAATCGTGTACTAAATCTATTACTTCTTGTGGTATTGATTCAATTCTATCTACGAGTTCTTGTTGTTGATCATTTCTCTTATAATCAAACAAGAAAGGTTCTGTATCATCTTTAGGTAAAATGAATATATATGGTTTAGTTTCACCATTCACTATACCACCTTGACCCCAGTGAGTTTTTCTTGAATTAATGTAATCCCAAGTTAGTCTTAATTTATACCCATCATTGAAATTGAATCTATACATATTAGCGGTTTTATTATGAATATAGTATCCATATTTTGTATTTGAACACCATTTAGTACCTTTTCCTTGTTCAGCACAAGCATCAAAAGTCTTAACAACTTTAACTTCTAAGTTATTATCCTTGTATAAAACAGGTGTATTTTTCTCAGTTTCCTTGAATTCTAATATGAAACTTTCAAACTTTTTAACTATTTTCATTTAGATAAATAATTTTTCTTTTATATATAAAATATGAAAAAGAAAAAATCACATCTATTTAGATGTGATTTAGAGGAAGGGTTCAGACTTGAACAGAATCTTCTAACTGGAATGTTAGACACATTAACATTATGCTAACCCAGCATTTATCATATTAAAATATGATATAAAAATTTCAAAATTATCTTGAATATATCCATCTTATTTGTCCACAAGACCAAATTTTGTAATATCCAATATTCTTCATTATTTGTTCTTCGGTTAAATCTCTATCATATCCCATTTTTATTAATTTCTTTTTATTAAAATTAAAACGGTGATATTTATTTTTTAAATCTGTCCAATAATAATTCAATGATGTTTTACCATTATTTTCAAATCCTAACTTTTCATATAAATCACCACTGAATAATGATATATCTGAATAAGATACAATGTCAGTAACATTATATGTATTTAGTAGATAACTGAATAATTTGGATGCTGCACCAATGATATTAGTGTTTATTATATTACAAAATCGTATCAATTCAAAGCTATTCTTAGAGTTTATACGTCTATTGCCAAATGTCATAACACTTACTAAATAATCATCAAAATATAATCCCAATTGTATAGATGATGTTGTGCTTCCTTGTATGTGATTATTATTTAGAAATTCTTTGGATATTTTGCTATTTATAACTCTAACTTTACATTTCCTTGCATATATTTTGTCCGTGTTTAGATTTAATTTATTTAATATTATAGATTTGACAATCTCTTTTCTATATACCCAATCATCCTCCCATATATGCATCAATTCTATTCCAACTTCCTTACATCTATTAGACTTATCTATGTGGTATGTTTTTTCCTTGAATTTATCTGAGTGATAATATAAGCCATTGAATTCTATGCCTATTTTAAAATCTGGTAGATAAATATCTATTTCCTTGCCTATTAAAGTTCTATCATTTTCTATAATATCCAAATTAAATGTTTTTAACCAATTGAACATTTCTTTTTCCTTAATTGATGATAGTTCATTTTTGGGGTAGCAAATTAAGCAAGAGTCATTATTATATTTTATTCTACTTCGAAATAAGTCATAATTTATATTAAATTCGTGTTTACAGCTTATTTTCTTTAATTTATATAAATGTTCATCGAAGTCATAATTAATATACTCATATCCTAAATTATTAAAAAATAGATTTCTACTATCTACAAACTCTTTGGTTTTCATTAATGATATATCCTTATTCCTCATCACATTATCAAATCCATATTTGATATAATTCGTTTTACTTATTTTTTCTTGTATATCACTTGATTGAAATATATGCTTCACACCCCATTTATACATAGATGTCTTCTCAATTTTTTCCTTATAGTCATCTGATTTTGAGTAATGTGATACTCCTAATTTCTCACAAAATTCGTTATATTTATTCTTAGCATCATCCGATAATAGATAATGTTTATTACCCCATCTATTTAAGTTGGTTTCCCTTATTTTACTTTTTATTTCTTCACTTTGAAATGGATTTTCACAAAGGTGATTTTCTAAACAAGTTTTAACTTTTTTTTCTTTTATATCACTCACTTGTGATACATTCTCATAACCATATTTAGTTTTACATGTATTTCTTGACTTTTCTCTATTTGTATAATTTTCATCACCGTATCTTTCTAACTTAGTTTCCTTAGCTTTTAATATATTATGATAATTTTCATCACCGTATCTTTCTAACTTAGTTTCCTTAGCTTTTATATGACTGCATTTTTTGCAATAATTATTATTAGATGAACCATTAGTTGATTTATAATATTTATTGTATTTTGTAGTACTTTCAGCACCACAATTGTCACATAATATCTCAATATATATATTTGATCCAGGAGGTAAATCTAATGTATGTATTTCAATTATATCATAATTTACACAATTATATCCAAGTGAATTGTAATACATCCGTGAATTTGGGTTGACTTTTATCTTAATTTTATCTAGTTTTATCATAGTATATATATTAAAATTTTAACCCTTCGTTTACATTTGGTATAGCATATTGCTTTAATAAACAAAAGATAAAATAATAATATATAAATTATGAAAAAAGAAAAAACGATTACAGACTTCTTATGTAATGAATATAAAGATTTTGCTATGTATGTGATAGAAAACAGAGCAATACCATCTGTTATAGACGGCTTCAAAGCAGGGCAAAGAAAGGTAGTTCAAGCATCAAGTCAAGTTTGGAAGACCGGAAATGAAAAGGCGCTTAAAATATTCCAATTATCAGGTATAGTTGCATCAAATATGATGTATCATCACGGTAGTAGCTCATTAGACTCAACCATTATAACAATGGCACAAAAATTTAAAAACAACGCTCCTTTATTTTTAGAAGATGGGCAGTTCGGATCACTTAGATCAACAGAACCAGGAGCAGCTAGATATATTGGTACTAAATTAACAGACAATTTTAGACTAATATACAAAGACTTTGATCTTCTCACTTATAAAGAAGAGGAAGGTGAAACAATCGAACCTAATTATTTCTTACCAATCATTCCAATGGTTCTAGTAAATGGATCATCTGGTATTGCAGTTGGATTCTCTTCAAACATTTTAAACAGAGATGTTAAAAGTATTATTGACTCTTGTGTTAAAGTATTAAACGGTAAAAAAATAAGTGGTGTTAAACCATCATTAAATGAATTTACAGGTGAGTTTATACAAGATGAATCAAATAATAAAAGATGGATTATACGAGGTAAGTTCCAAAGAGTAAATACATCAACTATTAAGATTACTGAGTTACCACCGTCTTTAACATATGAAAGATATGAGGAATTATTAGATAAATTGGTTGATAATAAAGATATCGTATCTTATGATGATAATTGTAAGGATAATATTGATTACACTATTAAACTTAATAGAGCTGTATTAGAGGGTATGGATGATGCTAAGATAATTAAAACATTTAAGTTAGAAGAATCATCAACTGAAATATTTTCTACATTAGATGAGTTCGGTAAACTAAAAATATTTGAATCAGTAGAAGATATGATAAGATACTTCATAGATTTCAGACTTAAATTATATGATGCTAGAAAAGAATTTCAATTGAAGAAGTTAAACAGAGAATTGGTTTCTTTAAGCAACAGAGGTAAGTTTATCAAAGCAATACTTGATAATAAATTGAAAGTGAATAATGTTCCTAAACAAGAAATTGTCCTATCAATTGAGAAATTAAAATTCGATAAGATAGATGATTCTTATGATTATCTATTGAGAATGCCTATCTACTCGTTAACCAAAGAAGTTTCCCTTAAACTTAAAGAAAATTTTAGTGAAAAGAAAGAAGAGATTAAGATATTGGAAGATACAGATGTTAAAGATATGTATTTAGAAGATTTATCTGAGTTGAAGAAAAAATTTAAATAATATTCTTTAAATTTTAG
>JACCEB010113413.1_pt1 | contig 11962 bp, 10 predicted proteins | sample 7454761 | NCBI WGS metagenome assembly JACCEB01 (sample SAMN15323454, study PRJNA562643) | freshwater metagenome | isolation source: river surface water | place: USA:Blue River Watershed | collected 2017-08-18 | reverse complement strand
AATTCGAGAGAATGAATTTGGACATTTTGTTGTTGGGATATATGTCCACCTTTCCCATTGAGTGGTGGACGTATGGATGTCCTCTCGTGTATGATCCGGGGAATGCCGTCGATTATAGGTATCATCGTTATCACAAAGACATGTATGGCGTCCATTTGTATATGATCAGTCGATCGTATGCCCGTCGTCTCCTCGACATGTACGATGCCACCTATGCCGCACGATCGCATGCCGACGAAATGCATCCCGAAGAATGTGTCAATGCAAATAGACAACCATTAGCACCTTACAATCCAGATTGGACGATAAGTAAATTCGCCGCCGAACATCATAGAGCTTTGCGATATCCGATGTTAGCGGTGGAAGACGGCAAAGGAAATTATGATCATTGGGGTCAGGGCGAATACCATCGCAATTCACACAAGGCCAATTATATAGAGGGGGAGTTTTTATAAGCGAAGCGGAGCGACGACTTTTTATTTTTATTTTTTTATTAAAATTAGGTACTTAGTGATTTATAGTTTACAATTTATAAAAAGCAAATTTTGAAGTATCTTGCAAATGAAATAATTCGTTGATGATTTCAGGGTCTTTGGTATTTTCAAAGGATATGCTATACGAATATTCATAAGTGGGGCTGGGCCATCATGCCAACAAAACGATGTCACCGTTCCTCCTGTTATCACAAAACGAGTTAGTTTGCCAACATACACAAAAATATTAAATTATAAATACAAATCAACTATTTACATTTATTTTGTTTTTTTTCCTTCTTTTTTTTCAAACAAAACAAAACAAAATAAAACAAAACAAAATACACAAAACAAAATACACAAAACAAAATACACAAAAAAAACATGAATCGATATGTCGCATTTTTGGGAGGATGTATTCCCGCTCGGGCTCTCTTGGTTTATTTGGCAGCATCCTTGAAACCGCAATATTTGCCGTATATGGCCATTATGGCGGCCATAATAGCCACCGGATTTTTCTATATTTATATTACGGGTTCTCGAACGACCGCATTTGAAACCAATGGAGACCGAGTATGGTGGACATCCTTGCGTCCCATTCATGGATTCTTGTATGCATATTTTGCTTACAAGGCATGGAACAAACACCCCGATGCTTTTGTGCCCTTGCTCATTGATGTGATTTTGGGATTGGGCGCCTTTATCACATTTCATTTTCTTTTATAAGAAAACAACACAAAACAACCCGCTTCTCTCCGAGTCTTTACCATTTTTCCACGGCATCCATTAAGGCAGCATGGGGATCATCGGTTGCTTCTTTTTCACACCGATCCAGCATTTCTTGCAAGATCATCGGATGATATTTTCGTTGGGCAACTTTCTCCACAACCTTGAACGCAAACGCACGCAAACGCCGACGGCATTTCATCAAAGCCAATAAAAATCGAATGCGATGATACAAGGCGAACAATCGGCGCAATTCGTCCAGATCTTCCTCTGCAAAAGTACAATGTTTAGAAGGAAATGTAAACGAATCACAATCCAAAATAAAATGAAGAATGCGCAAACTGGCGGGCAAATTTCGAAGGGGGAACTGAAACATGTTCATCCAAAGTTCATACATTTTATTGTCGCCTCGAACCAGACTATGAGGAATACTAAAATGTATGGTATCAATGCCTTCGCAAAAATCGCACGAATTATATTCGAGGGGGTTTTTCATCATGTTGGCGAATCGCAATGTGGGATATTTTCGCAAAGACAGGGACTTCATTTCATTGTTATAAACATCCAACGATTTGATGGATTCTTGTGGCAAGTCAGGCAAAACCGTCAAACGGTGATGGTTTAGGTATAGATTTTCCAACTTTCCCAAAAAAGCCAAACTACCCAACGAAGTCAATTTGCGTTGAAAATTGGTGTCTCCATCCTCTGGATCGCCCTTGATGAAGAGAAAACGAACATCTGCCGCCGCCGATGAATTGAATAAATAATTTTCAATGGTCTCTTTACATAAATCGACGTCTCCCGTCTGTTCTTCACTATTGTATGGAAATAATCGAAATACTAAGTACTGTCCATTTAAGTATATATCCAAGAATGCAGGTTTTTCCATGTTTTGCTTTTTTGTAATAATAAAATAATAAAGTACTGTGGTGAACTTTCTCCATCCATTCGCAGGTGAATCGAGGTCAAATAAACCAATGATTGTTCTCTCGCATTCGTTTTTGTTTTTCCGTACCCACCAAATAATTATAATGTATTAAAAAGAGAGGAGGGGCACCAGGGAGCATAACAGGATTAGCAATCACTTTGGGCACATAGGGAACAAAGACTCCATTGGGAAAACTCAAACGATCCAATTGTTTGAGTTTGATGGAACGACACTTGGGATCCTCTTGCAATCGTGCATTAAAAAATTGTTGGTCGTCAACAAATCTGTTACGATCAATGGGTAGATCGGCGTATTGAAAGAGAGATCGAACCATTTCATTGTTTTGTACATGAAAAAAACCCGTACATAACAAAATGGGAGATGTCCGTGAGGGATCCAAAGAATTATGATCCGATTGAATCAAAACATCATGGCGAGGAAGAGCTTTCAAATAGGGAACAAAATCGGCGTAAACATGAATGTCGGTGTCCATGTATGTCAATGAGCGAACAACATCTTTATAACTACTTAATACCCAATGCAATACATCAAATTTTGTAAAAGTAACTCGACGCCAATTGGCATCGTTATAAGAAGAATATTTTGTAGGAACGGATTTCTCGAAATAGGGAATGGCCTCTATATGATGATCGCAACACAATTGATATCCTTCTAAATCAATACAAACCACACACAATGTCCATTTTATTTCCGGTATTCTTCGTAGATTTTCACTAAAGTTTCGAATAAAATCAAAATACCCGGCATTCATGAAAGTCACCACAATATGACCATCGGTGTCAATAAAACGTTCCATTTTTTTGTTGTCTTTTGTGTTTTTATGTTTTTTGTTTGTTTTGACTGTTTGTGTTTGTCTTTTTTAGTTGCGGATGAACGCTCTATGTTTTTTTTTTTGTTTTTATAATGATTGTTTGTTTATAAAAACAAAACCAAAACACAATTTAATTATTTTCATTTATGATTTTGGTTCTCTCTTTTTTACCCTCATCCAAAAATACAATACAAAAAAAAACTCAAAAAATAAAAAAATAAGAAAAAAAAAATGACAAAAGGTTGGAAATCGGAATCTATCGAAGAGTATTCGATCGCTTTTTTTCAAGAAGAAGGGAATGAAAATCAGCGACAATTTCACCAAGAGTTCCAAGAATTTTTGCAATCAGGAAAATATTCGTCCACCTTCGAGAAAAAATTACATTCTTTTTTAAAAATGCCCAAAAATAAATCCATTGCTCCTCTCCACCAATTGATATTATCGTATTATCATCGGAGCATGCCCACCATGGATTGTGAGGAATCGGGCGTATCGATGGCCGGCATCATGTTTTGTGTAAAGGCGATGGAGAACATGAATGCCCCATGTTTTTCTGCGGTTTGTTCGTCTTTTGTGTCTCCACAAAGTCTGCCAATCCCCTTTGGGTCGAGGACTTGCCCCGCCACCCCATCACTCATCAACAATTGCCATAACATTGACCATTATGATAATACCGATCTTTGTTTTGCAACAAGAAATCACTATAATTGGCTTTGAACAGGGGACCTTGACTGTTGCCCGCCACACATTTCTCTCCACCCAATAAAATACAACACGAATTCGAAGCACATTGATCGGTGGTCAATGACCGGCAGTATTCTTCTTGTTTGGCGGGGAAATCTTTGTTGTACGAGCACGCCCCCTGGGGCAACAGAGTTGATTTGTAGGGTGACAACGAGGATTGGTTGGTGGTCCGGCTCAAATATACACTGTCTTCGTACATGGGTATATAAGAAGACGAACCAAAAGGAAACGATCCCGGTTGGTAATAGGTGATGGGGCTTTGTGCCCCGGCGGCGGGCATAATAACGGGTTTGCCATCTTTGTCCAAGACGATGGTTTGTCCAAACGAAACATCATAAAAATCATTTTGTTTCATCATATCTTCGACGGATCCATGAAATTGGACATCATAATTGTTGCTTAAATCGCTGTACGTTTTGTTTGTTATATCAAAATTGCCGGTGGGACTTATCAAATTGGTATCGGACGTGAACCCCCAACCTTTGGCCACATCCGGTACTTTCCCATAGGGTAAAAACGACACGGTCAATTTGTTGGCGTCGGCGAAATAAAGACGGGGTGGTCCTGGGGGGATGGGTGACGGCATGGGATGGGCCGGAGTAAATCGTTGGGCATAAAACTCGGTTTCGCTGACATAACCCGGTTTATAAAATACGAGAATTTTGGGGGGTGTCCCGGTGACATCGATGCGATCGACTTTGGGCATCATATTGGGGGGAAGGAGTCCCAACGACGTCGCCGTATCGAAATAATAACCATCGGGCAACATCTCACCGGGAAGGGGGAGACGATCTTTCGTCGTCACATTTTGTTTGGAGACGGCGGTATTTGTCAAAGGAATCAACATCTTTGGATTTCCCGGATTGACGGTGTATCCATAGGGGATTTTTGCCATTTTGAAGTCGTCCACTTGGTAATAGCCATCGGGAAGTTTCCCCGAGACGGGATCGGTGGTCAACGGAATGGTTTCAAATCCTTCTCTTTCATTTTGTTCCTTCTCTCCTTCTGCCTCTGCATCCGCATCCGGATCATGTTGTTCGGTCCATTTGCGCATATCAAAATGCAAGACGACTTGCACATAGATAGCTAAAGCGACAATACAAATGGCTACCACAATGATTAAATAAGAGTGTGCAAGCATCCATTGTGGTAACATGGATTTTATTGATTTGGTTAAAGAAAAATTTTTTTAAAAAAATATATTATTTTAAAATTTTATTGTTTTCTTCTTTCTTCTATTTGAGAGAATTTGTTGAACAAACAAAAACAAAAACATTGTTGTTGTAAATAATTTTCATATAAACACAATTAAATTTTCCCAAAATCAAAAAACAAAATCAAATCAAAAAACAATCAAATCAAATAAAAAAAAATCAAATAAAAAAAAACATGATTATTCCGGTTCGATGTGTGACATGTGGAAAAGTATTGGCAGACAAGTATGAATTTTATTTGGCAGAAGTACGTCGGCGATATTTGAGCGAATCGGGATCGACGGATCCCACCAATCGAACCATTTATTTTTCTTTGGAAAATCCGGAGAAGACGATTGAGGGACAAGTTCTCGATCAATTGAAATTAAAAAAGCCATGCTGTCGTCGTCATATGTTAACACATGTGGATATTGATTGAATTCAAAGTAGAGACAAACGAAACGAAACGAAACGAAACGAAACGAAACGAAACAAAAGGAGAGAAAAAAAATAAAAAACATTCATTATAAGTAGCTATTTTTTTTTTGAACAAACAACACAACAACTTCTTAAAAAAAAAACAGACACACAGACACATACATATACAAATGACCAAACAAATGAATGGAGGCGGTGTCCTTTTCCCGGCATCCTTTGCGGATGTGCCATTACGATCGTTTTATGGATACAATGATTCCTCCAACGATCCAAATACGTTGCAAATTGCTGGTCGTCAAACAGGAAATTTTATTGGAGGTAGTGCCAGAAGAAGACGATCAAAAAAGACAATGAAAAAACGAACCAATAAAAAAAGATCCACTCATCGAAGAAAATTTAGAAGAACTGCCTCCTCCGGTATTCGTCTAGGAGGAGCGGGATCGTTACAGGATTGGATGCGTCCAGCGGGACAAATCGATCGTATGTATTCTGCCAATCGTTTGCCCCTTGAATAAATAGAGGAGGACAAATATAAAATATATATTTTTTGTTTTGTAATGATGAACAAAAAGTCTATTTACAAAACAAAACAAAATACAACAACACAAACACAAACACAAAAAAAACAAAAACAAAAAAAAAACACGAAATACCATGATCGGATTAAGAAATTTATGTACCCCTGCCCTCATCTATTTGATTTTGTCGGCGTTAGCCATCGTATTGATGGCTTTACAAAACATCAACGACACGAGTGTATACTGTGTCGGATCGTATAGTTGCCAAGGCACCAACAATATGGTCATCTTCTTATTTAAAATCATCTATGTCATCTTCTGGACATGGCTCCTCAACGTTTTGTGTCAATCCGGATACGAGACAGTATCGTGGGTCCTCGTTATATTGCCCTTCGTCTTGATGTTCATTTTTGTTGCCATGGTCTTCGCCTCCCATGTTCCCGTCAACAAATACAATCCTCTGGTTTAGGTTTGTTTTTTTTTTCAGTTTCTCGTTATAAGATCGCAGTTGATAAATAATCGATCGCAACTCAAATTTGTTATGAATGTTTTCCACGTCAACATTCATAACATCGTATTCGTCCAAGAGGACACACTCCAATTCTTTGACAGACCCCGTGTATTGTGTCCCATTGGACAAATAATATGATCTCGCATCATTATATGCATGATCCACTTTGATCAAATGAATGGAATTCCCCTCGTTTTTCATGCGGCGCATTTGTTCCTCGATGCTGTTCATGACCACCAGCGTTATTTTGCTGTCGTCCGTATTGGAACGATAATAACTAAAACATTTACTACTAACACACAGCAAATTGTACCAAGAACATACTGGATCGCCGGATGGAAACAAGACTTTATACTGTCGTTTGGTCAAAAAGTCATTGATTAAAATTTCGCCCGTCAATCCCGTCTTGTCCAAATTGAATTCAAACATGGACATGTCTCGGGAACATAGGATGCTGGTGAAAGTCTGGTCATAAGAAGTCATTTGCCAAGGTACCATGTTTTTTATTGAAAAAGTAATTTTAATTTTGTCGCAAGATCATTTTAATTAAAAAATAAAAATTTTTAAATATATTTTTTTTTAAAAACAAAAAACACATGCATGAAGCCAATCAATTCATTTTTTTTAAGAAACAAATATCGCGATGACGTTTCAAATAGTCCATCAAAACGGTGGCCTCTTCTTTGGTGTACATAAGAGCGTTCTTTTTCAATAATGTTACAAATTTCAAAAACCCATTCTTTGTCATTTTACATCCCAAAGCCACCATTTTTTCAATGACCGCCATTGGATAATGATTTAATATGGCAACATCCAATACAGTCACAGAATCTGTCGACCAACCATACGCCCGATTCAAATACGCATCCGACGGCGTATATCTGCACACCGGTGGAGATAAATACGATATCACTTCACGCATCCAATCTTCGTTCCCCAAATACCGACAAACCGTCTCATCCTCCCCAACAAGCACGTTTTGATCATGGACATGCAACATGCCCATAACATCCTCCGCCCCTTGCTTAGCGACCGTTGCACCAAATATTTCCATGTACACGGGAAACACATAGTTATGTTCAAACCCGTGGTTGCTCACAGACAAAAAATAATTCTCCCGTTTGTGCTCATGTTCATCTTTGTGGCGATGGTTTTTGCCTCGCATGTGCCCGTTAACAAATACAATCCTTTGGTTTAGCCGATATTGGTTCGTCTGCTGCCCCTGGGCAGCAAGACAAAGCGCATCGATTGTACCATTCCGGTCCTTCGGACCGTGAAAGGTTAGAGAGAAAAAAAAATAACACTATAAAAATTGCATTCGTGGAATGGAAACTCGTTGGGGAACTGTCTTCAACTCCAACATCAAACTATCATAATCGACATACTCTTTACAAATATCACTTTGACCGGCATATTGTGAAACCGTGAGTGGGACCAGTAAATACCATGTGTCTTTTCGTTGTAATTTCATCCAATACACATCCAACGCATGCAAATTCAAACCCACGGATGGTGGCGCCATCTTATTTTGTGCATATTCGCGAAGCAACAATGAAACCCCCTCTCGCATATTGTCCAACAATTCTTTATAATACGATTGATGAACAATATATCCCGCGGCCGCGAAACAACGTTGAATTTGAACGACGAAAGGTTGATTCTTTCTTTGGGGAATACAACAATGGGGCGAAAAACAAACAGGTCCGGCGTTGTTCGCGGCAATCAGAAGAACAGACCATTTTCGTTGAGGTAAAACAAAGTTCTTATAGAACAAATCCAATGATTGTAATAAGACATCCGGGTCCGTGAAATGAATGTCATCTTCGCAAATGAAAACCCATGGATAGTTTCGTTGGATGGCTTTCTCTAAACAAGCGATATGACTCATGCTGCAGCCAATGGCGCCACTTATATCATTCGAAATGGCGGCGAATCGTTCGGGCTTTCGAATGTGGATTTTGGCGAGTTCTTTTTCGGTGCATTCGCGACGGTCGACGCGATGATCCAAATTGATAAATATGGTGTGTTGTAACAATGGATGAGGATGCGTTTGCATATTTGTCTTTCGTTTTTTTGTGTTTGTGTTTTGTGTTTGTTGGATTTTTTTTTCAAAAAAAAAAGTTAAATATTTTTTCTCTTTATAATCTTTCTTTTTGTTACGGACTCGCCGCTCTGCGGCTTAGACACCTGATGATGTTGTTTGTCATGACAAGCGGAACACAACGCCATCAAATTGGCGACATGATTCTTGTGCATGTGTTGATCGGCGACCCATCCGGTGGCATCGGCTTGGTGTTGTTCGACAATGTGGTGCGTTTCTGCGGCCAATTCGACGTGACACAATTCGCACATGCCCCGTATTTTCTTGGCATTGTATTTGGAGGCAATGGGATGAGACAGGGGACCTTGAATCTCAGGAAAATAGCGATTGCGAATGGTATACGCCGATTCGATGAAATCCAGGGGCAAATGCAACGATTTGGCGACTTCCAAGCCGTACATGCGATTGCCCGGTCCGTCGCGCAACAACCGATCATAGACCAATCGATCTTGCTCGCGATCATAGAACACGGCCATGTGTTTGGTTTGCAAGGTGGCCAAGGATCGGATTTCTTCAAATTTCTCGATTTCGTGGAAATGGGTGGCAAAAATGAAGGAGGTTTTCTTTTGTGTCAAATAAGAAAGACCGGCCGCGAAAATGGAGAGGGCGGATTCGGTTTCGGTGCCCGAACACAATTCGTCGCCCAACACCAGACTATGGTGATCGGCGCCATTCAAAATGGTGCGCAATTCGCTCATTTCCACGGCAAAGGTGGAGAGATTCTTGAACAAATTGTCTTGTCCTAAAATGCGACTATAAATGGCTTTGTAGGGGCGAAACTCGAAGGATGCCGCGGGCACAAACATACCGGCTTGGGCCATGATGACAGCAATCCCGAGAGCACGAATCAAGGAGGTTTTGCCCACGGCATTGGTTCCATACAACAAAATTCCGGATTCGCCTAAATCCACGTCGTTGGGAACATATTTTTCTTTGGTTTGAATGTGTTCGATGAGAGGATGGCGCAAGGCTTTTACCCGAAGGAAAGATGAGGATGAAGAAGAAGAAGACGACGAAGAGGAAGAAGAAGACGAAGATGAGGATGATGATGAGGAAGAAGACGAAAACAAAACATGGTTGGATAAAACGGGACGACAATAATGATATTTTTGTGCGACATATACTTTGGAATGCAAGACATCGACCCGTTTGATGAAAGAAATGAGAGGTCGAAAAAAAGGCAAAAAGCGAGTCTCCATCGATTCCAAGTATTGCCTAAAACAGGCCAATCCAACCAATTGCAAACGGTCTTTGACGGTTAACAATTCGCGCAAAATCTGCGACAAAAACGGAAACACAATTTCATCGGCGGACGAACCGGCACTTACAAAATGAATGTCGGTGGCATCGACAACAATTGTGTGGGTGTTTTGTTTGTGTTGTTTGTGTTGTTTGTGTTGGTTGTTTGGTTTCAAGGAAAAAGAGAGCTGGGCATGATCGGCTAAATATTTGCGGAGGGAGGCGGCTCGTTTTTTGGTGAGTTGGAGAGACATGCCACTTTTCTCGGTTTCGTGGATTTTGATGTATTCGACGTTGGCGCCATTCTTCTCACAAAACGACATGATTTGATTCAACGTTTGTCGAATGCAATGCATCCATTCTTCGTCGGTTTGTTTTTGCAAAAGGAGAGCATCCAATTCGGGAAAGACACCCTCGCGGAAGCCATACTCATTGCCTAAATCGGCGGCGGCTTTTCTTTTTTCGGGATCCACCAGGAAATTGTTTTCAATGTCGGAGAGAATGGTGGAACAAGATTGGGCAAGTCCTGTGGCAAGTCCTTGGGAGGGGCAGCCTTCTCCGAGAAGTCCTTGGGTGTCACTCGCTTCGCTCGTGCCACAAGTAAAATAAGACATGAGGGAGGCCGGTGATTCTTGAAACAACACCAAAATTTGTTCGCAGCATTCGATGCTCCGTTGGAAGGAAAAAAGGGAATCCAAGGACCATTTCTTGGAGATCAACAATCTCTCGGCTTTCTCTAAATCCATGATGGACGCCAACAATTTGCGTGTGGTGTCTCGCAACTCGCCCGGTTCTGAAAGCAAGACATCCATGGCCTGATACTCCTTTTCCAGCCATTCTTCCCGAAAAACGGGACGAACCAATTGTTGGAAGAAGGCACGTTTGCCCATGGCGGTCTTGCATTGATTCAAAAGAGCAGAAATCGACGAAAACTGTCCCGCACTGGCGGAATCTTCGGTGTCCAAAATGTTGAGTTGTCGCAGGGTGTGATTGGCTAACAGGACTTCGCCTCCCCCAATTTCAAAGAGAGGCAATTGTATTTTGCGTGTGAGCGACGGATTGTGTTCGTGTAAGAAATGCAACAAATAACAATACGCACTGGTCGCCACCGGATATTCTTGGAATTCGCGGCAACTTTGGTAGGTGTTCTTCTCGAAGAAGGTCTCCAAGACGTGCTCGACGTAGACTTGTTGTTGGCATCTATCCACGGTTTTGTCGACTCTGGCTTTGCGAAAGTGTACATGGACGCGTCCATCGGCCAATCCCACGTATTGAAGGATGCGTTGTATGCGGTCTTCTTCTTCTTCTAATTCGGGAGAGGTAGATACGAAAATCACTTCGCTCGGTTTATAAATGGAAATAAATCTCTCTAATTCATCAAACGGATTGGGTGTCCATTCGAGGGGGCAAGAATATTCAAAGAGAGCCGATGCACCACTGACGATGTTGACCACAGACAAACCACACACCATCGTGGATTGTTGTTGTAGTTGTAATGAATTTGCACGTTTGCGCGGCGTGAAAACATCGATCCAAATACAAACGGTGTGATTGGACAATTCCACGGAATCGGCAGCCAAATAGGTTCCAATGGAGAGGATTTCGGCCAATTCTCTCCGCATTTTCTTGCCCCCTTCCGTATTGGCAAATTGTTCGTATTTGAGAATGGTGTATCCGCCCTCGATGGTTTTTTCCGCGTATTTATCCAAACTGTAATCTCGAAATCCAGCCATCACGAGAGGTTGCCCATTCAAGGTCAACTTTTTGTCGGTGACGGCCAATTGGTTACAAAGTTGTGCCACTTCGACCACGGGACTCATCGCCGCATCCACCTCTCGTGTTTTTTTGTCACGTACACCGTACATTTCATAAAAAACACCGACTTTCATCCATACGACTGTTTTTTGACCATATTTTTCGACCCCTTCTCTCGTGTATTGGAAATATTCTTCAAAAATATTGGGGTCATCTGTCGAGGAAGACGAAGACGACATGAATGGATTGTTTTCGTTTTAAATAATCGTGTTCACAAAATCTCTCGTTTTGATTTTTATTTGTTATTAAAAAAAGGAGAGATGCGATAGGTTTATATTGCTTTTAGTAAGGACTCACTCCCTGGTAAAGTAGAGAGGTAGTAGGTAAATATAATATGAAAAAAAAATGTTATATATTTGGTTGGGTCTTGCGACCTTGTTTTCAGGTCTTGCGACCTTGTTTTCAGGTCTTGCGACCTTGTTTTCAGGTCTTGCGACCTTGTTT
>JACCEB010271072.1_pt1 | contig 11983 bp, 13 predicted proteins | sample 7454761 | NCBI WGS metagenome assembly JACCEB01 (sample SAMN15323454, study PRJNA562643) | freshwater metagenome | isolation source: river surface water | place: USA:Blue River Watershed | collected 2017-08-18 | reverse complement strand
TTTTTAAACAAAAAATAAAAAAAGAATAATTAGAAAAAAGAACTTAAAGAAATGAATTTTTTAAATAATTTTCAACACTTAAAAAAAGCTAAACAAACGTATTTTGAACACTTTGTTGATTCAACTTCTTTTTCCTTTTTAGCTTTGAAAGCTTCATTCATATTTTTAATTCATGGTATATATCCTAATTCTTTTGAATTTGAAGGAGGTTTAATTATTAAAGACTTACATAAAACAATTGAAGATAAAAAATCAAAAATAAATAGAGTTTTATAAAAAATATAAACGTAAAATATAAAAAAAATTGACAGTTAAATCATTTACAAAATATTTTTGTTTAAATTAAATATGATATTCTGCTTTTGAGTACTCACATATTTTTTGGAACATAATCCAAGATGAACACTGGTAAGACTGGTAATAATCGTGAGACTGCAAAGATTGCTTTCCTGGAGGCTCGGCTGGAGGCTGCAGAGCTGAGGGCTCAGCTGGCTGAGCTGCAGGGTGGAAACACTCGCTCGGAGCGCCCTGTGCACCGTGACCGTAAGCCCCCGCGTGAGGAGGCTGCTGCCGCGGCTCGTACTGAGCGTACTGAGCGTGCTGAGAAGCCTAAGCGCGAATTTATTCCCGCTGACCCGACTAAGTTTTTGCCCGATGGTATTAAGGACAAAGTTGTCTTCGGACAGGTCATGGAGTTTCTTGTGAAGGGAAACCATTACAGGGGCAACGCGGTCAAGCTGTCTGCTGTGAAGAAGGCCATTGGTGCGGATGAGATGGACGCTGTCGTCTTTAAGAACTGGTTGTTCCGGTGCCATGGTGACAAGCTGTACGTGAAGGACAACAAGACTCGGGAGGGATTCATTTCCACTTGGGTGAACATCAAGTTCCGTCCAAACGATGACAGTGGAGACGAGACAGATGCAGAGGAAGGTACTGGTGAGGCTTAAAACGGTAAGCGTGATAATTTATAAAATAATCAAATAATTGAATTTAAAGAAATTTATTTATAAAAATATAGATTTTAAAATGGAAAATCAAGAAGTTCAAATAGTAGAAAAAAAAAGAAGAGTCAAAAAAGAATATAATTTACTACCTTATCAAAATGAAAATAAAATAGAAATTGGTATTGATGAAGCTGGTGCAGGTACATTTTTTGGTTCATTATATGTAGCAGGTGTTATTTTACCTAAAAATATTAAAGAATTAATGGGAGGTGATAAAAAATTAGTTATTCGTGATTCTAAAAAAATGAGTCAAAAACAACGTGATTATGCTTATGAATTTATTATAAAAAATGCTTTAGAATATCATGTTGTACAAAAAACAAATAAAGAAGTAGATGATTTAAATATTTTACAAGCTCGTTTAACAGGTTTTCATGAAGTTATTAAATTAATGAAAAATAAACCCGAAAAAATATTAGTTGATGGTGATAAATTTGAATCTTATTATGATGAAGAAGGAAAAGAGATTGAATCAGAATGTGTTATTGAAGGTGATAATACTTATTTATGTATTGCAGCAGCATCTGTATTAGCTAAAACATATCAAATTCGTCAAATTGAAAAATTAGTTGAAGAAAACCCAGATTTTAAAAAATATGATATTCATAATAATCATGGATATGGTACACCAAGACATTTATATGGTATCAAAGAATTTGGAGTAACACCATATCACCGTTTATCATTTGGTATTTGTAGAAAGTATTCAAATGGAAGATTTGTAGAGAAAGATAAAAATGAAAAAGTGGTTAAAAAAGAGAAGAATAAAGATAGTATAGAAACAGTAAAAAATAATACTAATGAAGTTGAAAAAACATATATGTTTTCAAACGAAAAAAAATAATAAAATAAATAGTTAAAATATTTTTAATTAATTTTTATTCAAAGACAAGAATAAAAATAAAAAGAATGAATAGAGGATATTATGGATCAAAAAATTGAAAAAACAATAAATTCATTATATTATGGTATTTTATATGATAAAAAAACAAAAAAACACAGGTTTTTGAAAAATATGGTAAATGTACAAAATATTTATAAAGCACAGGAAAATTATCAATACCAACAATCATCAACAATTAGTATTGATAAATTTATGAATACAAAGTTAATGATTAATGAAGAACATATTAAATGTGAAAAAGATCATAATCGAGAAAGAATGATACAACCTTATGAAATTTTATCAACTTATCAAGAAGTTTTAAAAGCTAAAAATGAAAATGAATTATACGATATTTTAAATACTATTATTGAATATAAACTTCCATCAACAATTCAATCAATTGTTCCTATTTGTGAACAATTTAATAAAAAAGATAAAAATACTTTAAATGTTTTAATTGCTGGTGGTGGTCCTGTTGGATTATTTATTGCTAATTATTTATATCAAATTTATAATAATTATGAATCTAATTTTCAATTAAATCTATTAATTCTCGAAAACAGAATTGTTGAAGAAAAAATACGAAAACCTTTTAATCGTTCTAGAACATTCGCTATAGGTACACGATTTTTAGATATAATTTTTCCAGGTATTTATTGTAAAAAAGGTGTTGGTACAGATAGTTTATTAATACCTATAAAATATTTAGAATTATTATTTTATTTAAAAACATATGCTATGGGTATACCAATGTATTTTACAAAAAAATATGAAACATGGAATGATTATGAAGATTTTATACAAAAAAATAAAATAGATATATTTTTTGATGCTACTGGTGGAAGATTAGGAAATATAAAAATGAAGATTGACACAACATTTATGAAAAATATAGATACAAAAAATGAAGTATATGAATTTAAAATAAACAAAAAAGATAATTTGGTTGAATTTGATTTAAAAAATAATTTAGATTTATGGTTAAGTATTGAATATGTAGGTAAAAAACCTTTTTATCATTTTGTTGAAACATATAATTTAAATAATTTAGAAGATTTTAAATATTTGGAAAATTTATGTATACCTAAACATAAAATTAAAAATGTTATTAAAAATATTAAAGATGAAAAATTAAAGAAAAATTTAATCTATCTTTATTTAACTCATATTCAAAATAATCCTAATATTTATTCTATTAAATTTTATACTTTCAAAATGAATATGTATCATCGATTAAAAGTATCCGAATGGATGAACTATAAAAAACATAAATTTTTATATATTGGATCAGGAGATACATTATTTAGTAGTCATTTTATTCGTGGTGCTGGTTTAAATAGAACAATTCTCTTTTCTATTAAAGTTTGTCATTTACTACCTTTATTATTAAATAATTAATTAATTAAAATTATTTTATTTTTTTTAACTTAAAGAAATATTTTTTAAATTAATATATATTTAAAAAATAGAAAATGGATTCATCCGATATTAAAATAGAGGAAAGTGAAATACAAAATCATATTAATGATTCTATCGAAGAATCTGTTGTTGAAATAAACAATGAAATCATTCAAAATTTGGATGAACCTAAAAATGCCGAAAACCATGTGACTTTCATAACTGAAGTTATTGAAGAAACTTTAAATGAGATAGTTGAACCAGAACCAGTTGTTGAATCTGAACCAGTTGTTGAGACTGAACCAGTTGTTGAATCTGAACCAGTTGTTGAGACTGAACCAGTTGTTGAATCTGAACCAGTTGTTGAATCTGAAGTAGTTGTTGAATCAGAACCAGTTGTTGAATCAGAACCAGTTGTTGAATCTGAACCAGTTGTTGAACCTGAATCAATTGTTGAATCTGAACCAGTTGTTGAATCTGAAGTAGTTGTTGAATCTGAACCAGTTGTTGAATCAGAACCAGTTGTTGAACCTGAACCAGTTGTTGAACCTGAACCAGTAGTTGAACCTGAACCAATTGTTGAACCTGAACCAATTGTTGAACCTGAACCAGTTGTTGAACCTGAACCAGTTGTTGAATCTGAACCAATTGTTGAACAAGAGACAGTTGTTGAACAAGAGACAATTGTTGAACAAGAGACAATTGTTGAATCAGAACAAGTTGTTAAGACTGAACATGAACCAGTTGTTGAACCTGAACCAATTATTGAATCTGACCCAATTGTTGAATCTGAACCAGTTGTTGAACAAGAGACAGTTGTTGAATCTGAAGCAGTTGTTGAATCAGAACTAGTTGTTGAATCAGAACCAGTTATTGAACAAGTACCTATTATAGAACCTGAAGTTGAACAAGTACCAATTGTTGAATCTCAAGAAGTTGTTGAACCTCAAGCAGTTGTTGAATCTGAATCAGTTATTGTACAAGTACCTATTGTTGAACCTGAACATGAAGTTGAACAAGTACCTATTATTGAACCTCAAGCAGTTGTTGAACAAGTACCTGTTGTTGGAGGACAAGAAGAAAGAAAACCAACAGGACAACCAGAAGATAAACCAAGGGGACAAGAACCTATAAAAAATAAGATAAATGAAGAACCAAAAAGAAAAGATAGTTTAGAAGAAGTTATATTAAATGCAGAAATAAAAAAAACAAATGATGAAAAAGAGGATAAAAAAAAACAATCAGGAGGTTGGTTAAATGGTTTTTTAAGTTTATTTGGAATAAAAAGTGGTTAAAATATAAAATAGTTTAAAAATGATATAAAAAAAATAATTTTTTTAATAGATATATGTTATGTTAACTGAACATATAACAAATTATGAAAATAAGGATTTTGATAAATTTATAAATATACAAATATTAATAGATGGTATATATTTTTTGGAAAAAGAAGAGGATCGAACATTTAAAATGAATTTAAGATATAGTGATTTTGAGATTTTTCAAGATGCAAAAATGGATATATTAAGACCTAAGATTGAAGAAAAAACAAAAAAATATATTATAAAACAAATTAAAGAAAATTGTCATAATACAGTTGAAATTGCCCGAAAATACAATATACCTGTAAAAAATATGTTATATTGTTATTTTATTAATAATCGAATAGATAATATAGAATTAATTTGGTCAAGTTCTTCTATTAAAGAATTTAATTATATACCTGTTAAACACTATTTAGATTATAATGATGATTTCGTTTTACTCAAAGTAAAAGGATTAAAATTAAAGAAAAAATTATAAAGTTTGAATAAATTTTTAAATTGATATTTTTATTTTTTTTTTACTGATTTTTAAATTCATAATTGTAAAAATTAATATATTGTAAAATTATTTTTTAAAAAAATAATATTTAATTAAATTTACTCAGATTGAGTAGGGAAGCACTTGCTGACATATCCCATAAGTTTGTTGTACGAAGTGTACTCAGGAAGCTTGTTGTTAGCATCTACATAACCCATGGCAATGTCCTTCTCAGTAGCACCCTGTTTGGTGAATTCAGATTGAATATTCTTGAAGAAAGCTCCAAGTTCACCCTTGTTAATGTAGAAGAACTTCTTCTGAACCTCTCCATTAACAGTGACCTTGTAGTCATCATCTTTGTGAGCCTTAACAAGGTCACTAATATAGCTATGAACTTCATGACGACTCACTTGAGTTCCAGCAGGCTTTTTAAGAGCCGCTACAACAAAGTCATGAGCGGTCTTGGGAGCCTTGAGAGGATGAACCTTGTTAGGGTCAGCAGGTGAAGTAGTCTTGGCACGTTTAGCCTTAGTACCAGCCTTCTTTTCAGCAGCAGTTTGAATCTTAACAAGAACGTCAGAGAAATGTCCATCAATGACATTTACTGAGCGTTCAATAATACCAAATGTCTTCTTGAATTGTTTGCTGAATTCACTGTCAAAATCTTTAACACTCTTGAATTTAGTTGAAAGTTGAGCCATTTGCTCTGAAAGAACTGACATGTGAGCCAGAACCTCTTGAGCATCACTCATGGTTTCATTGCTGTTCTCAGGAGCAGCTTCAATAGTCTCATCATTTGATGTAGTAGTCTCAACCTCTACTGCAGCAGCAGTTTCGGTAGTAGCACTCTTTTTAGAACGAGGTTTCTTCTCGGTTTTCTCATTATTCTCAACAACGGGAGCAGTAGCAGCCACGTTAGTAGCAGCAGAAGCAGCAGTTGTCTCTTTCTTAGTGGTAGCAGTTTTGCGACCAGCTTTTTGGGTTGTTTGTTGAACTTCCATTTTTAATGATTTGATTTTCTAAATTAATCTGTTGATTCTTTTTTAAGTCCCTTTTATTGCGATTAAAATATTAATCATTTTTTTTTTTATTCACGTCACTTGAAAAATCATTTTTTTAAATTTAATTAAAAAAAATATTTAAAAAATTTAAATGAAAAAATAAAGTTATTTTTATGATAAATAAAATAAATATAAATACATATTTTTTACGTAAAAAAAATAATATTGTTATAAATCAATATAATCATCAATCTTTGAATGATCTTCAATCATTAATCTTTCGTATAATTCTTTATTTTGTTCAAATAAACGTAAATCTTCTTCATCTTTATAATCATGATTATAAAATTCATCTAAATTGCGTTCATTTTCTCCTGTTCTATAATGATCTGCATCTCCTCTAGTTAATTTAATTTTTTTCCAAAAATCTTTAGATTGTATAATATAATGATTTAATACAAACCATGGTAAATCCTTATCAACTGAATAATCAGAACGTATAAATGTTTTTTTACTATCTTCAATGTCTTCATCATAATATTTTGCAGAATGTACACCTAAAGTTTTAAATCTATAAGATGAATTAACTAAATATTTAAAATTACGATAATTTTTATCAGTTGGATAAGAAGCTCTTTTAGTAAAATTAGGAACAACATATTTAGGTTGTTTTTCATGACCATTTGAACCAAATAAATTTACATCAAATTGTATTTGACTTAAATAATCTGAATATTTTAATATATTTTTTATATCTTTTTGTCTCACTGACCATAAGAATTCATCTAAATCACATATTAATAACCATTTTACTTCTTTATTTATTAATTTAGGCATAAAATATTCATCATATAATTTTGATTGTCTTCCTAATTCATATGGTTCATCTATATCATATAATGTTACAATTCCTTTTTCTATATATGGTTTTACAATTTCCATATAATTATCTGTACTTTTATCATTTAATAAATATATATGTTCAAATCCATGATATAAATAATGTTCTATCCATTCTTTTAATATATGTGCTTCATTTTTAAATAATGCACCAACTGTTAAAAAATATTTTAAATTTGATGACATAATATTTATTTATATTTAAATATTATAAAAAAAAAATATATATTTTTAAACTTAAATTTATTATAAATATTTAATACTATTGTTTTTATTTTTTTATCTTCTTAAACTATATCAAATTCTTCCATTTTCCAATATTCTGTAACCCCGTTTGGTAATGGTCTTTTTACAATAAATGGTAAAGCTCTTTGTTCTAATTCTGCATATGCTATTTCTTCAATTGATTTTAATCCTCTTATATCTACACAGGGTTTAGCACCACTCGCCAATTGTTGCATTCTTACACCAATAATACGAGCTTTCTCAAATTTAGTTAAAAAAGGAGGTGTTGTCTTTTTAACCTTTTCTATAGATTGAATAATCTTTTTATCTGTCAAAAATTTAAAATCTCCTTGTGGTTCTTGTGTTTTATTTTTTAGTTCACTTTCTGTATTAACAGTATTATTAAATGCTTCATTTTCCATACGTTCCATGTTTTCAGCTAAATTAAACTCCTCATTCATAGCCGTATTTTCCTCAAAATTATTCATCATTTTTAGTTCTGGTTTCTATTATTTATATTTATATTTTTTTAAGTTGAATTAAATTCATTTTTTTTTTCATTTATTTAAATTTATTTAAATAAATTATTTTATAAAAATTAATATATTATTTGTTTTTTATATTTTATTTTGTGTTTTTATTGTTATTTATTAATTTAATTTAATTATTTATTTCCATTGTGTACCACATGCAGTACAAATATACGTTAATTTTAATGATATAGGATCCATAATAAATAATGCTTCTTGTTTATCAGTTTCTTTATGTGATATACATTCTTCATTAGGACAAGTTTTTTTGTTAGTTCTTGGTAAAGATACATCATATCTTGAATATTGATTAATATTTGAACTAGTTTGATTGGTTGTACTACCTTTATATACTTTTTTATGAATAATTGAATTTTTGTATTCATTTTTGTATCCGCATTTTTCACATAAATTATATAATTTTTCTACATCTGATTCATCTTTTTCTTCTGTTGGTACTAATCTGTTTTCACAATTGGGGCAAAATATCATTTTATTTTATTCTTCTATTAATTATTATTATTTTTTTAAATACTATTTTTAACTATAATAAAAAATATTTCATTTTTTTTTTCATTTATCTTATTTTTCTTTTTATATTCAAAAGAAAATATTTTTATCTAATTTATTTTTAGAGTTATTATTTATTTAAAAATGTTATCCAATAATTATAAATTTATTTTTACTTTTATTCTTATTTTTATTATTCTTTTTCTTATTAATTACCATATTAAACCATCTCATAAATCTTTAGAACATATGAGTATGCGTGATTCATTATTAAATAAAAATTTAAAAGAACATAATTGTACTATAAATCATGATACTCAAACTGTTAAATTCTGTGTTGATAATGATTGTTTCGAAAAAAAATATCCTCGATTATCTTTTAATTCACTTGAATCCCATTTTATAGCCAAAAATAAACCTAAAACAATTGATATTTTAAAATCATACAATATTCCTACTCCTGATTATGTTATGATTGATCGTTTAGGATATCAAAAAATTAATCCTCGTGGTTATCCGGTTGTTTTAAAACCTTTAGATGGAATGCAAGGAAAAGATGTTTATACTGATATTGAAAATAAATCACAATTTGCTATTATTCGTGATGATTTATTAACTCGTTATGAAAAAATTATGATGGAAAACCAAGTTTTTGGTGAAAATTATCGTGTTTTTGTTTTTAATAACAAAGTTATGGATGTTATTGAAAGAAAACGTCCTTTTATTGTCACTGATGGTATTCATACTATTCAAGAACTTATTAATATGCGCAATGAAAAACAACTAAAAGAAGGCAATTATCCAACTAAAAATATTCATCAAGTCACACTTCAAAAACAAGGTGTCAATTTACAATCTATTCCTCCTGAAAATCAAAAGATTTATATAACAAATACTATTAATTATCATAATGGTGCTGATCCTGTAAGAATACCTCTTGATAAAATACCTGAAAAAAATTTGGAACTTTTTGTTCGTGCTCATAAAGCAATTGGTTTAGAATGTTCAGGTATTGATTATATGTCTCCTGATATTACTGTTCCATATGATATTAATAAAGGACATATTATTGAAGTAAATGATATGGTTGATACTAAAATACATGTAGTTGCTGATAATCGTTCTAATCCTAATTTACTTTTCCAAAATATTGCTAAATCATACAAAGAAGAATTTTTATCCAAAAAAGATAAAAATGGTAAAAAAAAAAATGTAAATTATAAATATTAAATAATAAATAATTAATATTTTTTATAAACTTCTTCTAATCTATTTAATACTGAATCAAAATTAATATAACAATTCATTCTATAAGTTGAATTATTCACTAAAATTTGCTCTGAACCATATTCACTTTTCTTTTTTTCAACTCTTTTTCGAATATTATCATAATTTTTTTTATAATATTCAATCATATCCATTTTAAAATGTTCAAAAACAACTGGTGGGTTTTCTATCATATTACAAATTGCAACCATAAAATTACCATACTCAATAATTTCATTATATGTTTTATACTTTTTTGCATCTTCTCCTTTTAAATTTTCAAATCCCGGTTCATTTTCTAAAGGATTATCATTTAATACTAATGCTTGTATAGCTACTAACACATTTGATATTGTATTTGTTGGAACCCAACCTGGACCTTGCCATGTATTTAACATTGATAAACATACTTTACCACATGTATATAAATTAGGATTAAATCTTATGTTGTATTTATTTTTTTTATCATCTTCAATTGTACCTTGTGTACAATATTTTGCTGTTGGTGGATTCATTGGATAATTATCAGGATATGTAAATTCAAAAAAATAAAATCCATCTTCATATGGACTATCTTTTGGACCAATTATCATCACATATAATTTTTTAATATTACTTTCATCATAATAATAATAAATTCCATTCTCTTTATTTAAATCTCTTGATTTTTCTAAATCTTGAATCTCTTTTACTATTCTTTTTGTTGCTCTATCCATTTTTAATTTTAATTTTAAAATATTCTTTTTATTTTTTTTGCTATTTTTCTTTAAGTTGAATTTATTTAAATAATAAAATAAATATAAATAAAATTAAAATTTGAGTTTAAAGAAAAATGAAAAAATAAATAAATAAGAAAAGAATAAAACATGATTGCAGACCGATTTAATAAAAAAAATAAACTTAGTAAAACTAAATATTGGGATTTTAGTTTTAAAAAAGAAAAAAAGAAAGATAAAAAAGACAAAATTGAAAAAAAAGACAAGAAAAGAAAACGTTCAAGTGAAAGTGACGATGATGAAGAAGATGTTAAATTTCCTAAATTAGATGCTGAACAAGAAGCAACATCAATTGAGCGTAAGGGAAATCACATTTATTTTTATTCTGAAGTATCACGTGATTCTATTTTTACTCTTAACATGTTAATCAATGAAGTTGAGGAAGAAAATCTTATTGGTTCAATCACTTATGGTATTGACCCTATTCCTATTTATCTTCATATTAATAGTTATGGTGGTTCTGTACATGCAGCTCTTTCATGTATTGATACCATTAAAGCTTGCAAAGTTCCTGTATATACTATTTGTGAAGGTGCTATTGCTAGTGCTGGTACTCTTATTAGTGTAGTTGGTACAAAGAGATTTATGCGTCCATCTGCATATTTACTCATTCATCAATTATCAAGTGGATTCTGGGGTAAAATGAATGAAATTGAAGATGAATATATTAATCTTAAAGCATTAATGAAGAAGATTCGTAGTATTTACAAAGAACATTGTAACATTCCTAAAAAAGAACTCAAAGAAATCCTCAAACATGATTTGTGGTGGGATTATGAGAAATGTGTAGAAATGGGATTAGTTGATGGATTATATCCTATGGATTTAAATAAAAATATGGATAAAGATGAAGAAGAAGATGAAGAAGATGATGAATAAATTATTTAATCATAAAAAATTAAAATAAAAAATAAAAATGTTTTTTTTAAGTTTAAATTATTTAAAATTAAATAAATAATTAAAAAAAATAAAAATTAAATTTAAAATAATCGTTTTATATTTGATATAAAAAAAAAGAATAAAAATAAACATATAGATAAATATTAAATATGAGTACACCTAATTATTATGAAATTTTAGGAGTATCAAAAGATGCTGATATTGATGAAATAAAGAAAAATTATAAAACATTAGCTTTAAAATGGCATCCTGATAAAAATCCAACTAATAAAGAAGAAGCAGAAAAGAAATTTAAAGAAATAGCAGAAGCATATCAAGTTTTAAGTGATCCTGAAAAAAAGAGAGAATATGATTTATATGAAAATTTATCACAAAATTCTAACAATAATAATAATGAAAATCCAAATACAAATCAATCAAGACAAAGACCTTTCCATTTTAATTCTAATTTTGCTAATCCAAATGATATATTTAATATGTTTTTTAATCAAAGAAATAATATGAATCAAAATCAGGGACAAAATCAATTTGAATCTATCTTTAGTCAACATTTTACACAAAGTCATTTTCAACAAAATCATAATCAAACAAATAAAAAAAAAACACAACCCAAAGTTGACACACTTCCTTTTCCTCTTAAAGATCTTTATGTAGGAGGTAAAAAAAAAATAACTGTCAAAGTATTTGAAAATTGTAATAATTGTAATGGTCGCGGAGGAATGGTACAAGATTGTCATTCATGTAATGGTGTTGGTGTTATTTATCAAGTTAAACAATTAGGACC
>JACCEB010120492.1_pt1 | contig 11983 bp, 16 predicted proteins | sample 7454761 | NCBI WGS metagenome assembly JACCEB01 (sample SAMN15323454, study PRJNA562643) | freshwater metagenome | isolation source: river surface water | place: USA:Blue River Watershed | collected 2017-08-18 | reverse complement strand
TTGATTTGATTAAAAAGAAGATGATTGATGATGATATTAAGTTTGAATTTTTAAAAGGGAACACTCAACATATGATGAATGTTCTTGAGAAGTTTAAATCGGGAGAAATTAAGATTATTTTATTAAACACTCAATATGCCGGTAGTGGTATCGATATTAATTATGCTACTGATGTTATTATTTATCATTCAATGGGTATTGATAAACAACAAGCAGTTGGTAGGGCTCAAAGAGCGGGTAGAAAGGAACAATTATACATTCATAATCTTTGTTATGAACACGAAATTTAAATTTTTTTTATGATATTTATAATTAGAATAGATATGAGTTGCTGTAGTGCTACTTATGATAATAAAAGTTGTCCTTTAAAAATGGCGGATGGTCGCGCCTTTACCAATTATGAAACTCGATGTGCCAGAAATGCTTATCTCAATGATTTATTAGCCAAAAATAATGTAGTTAAATCAAGTTATGAGCAACGTTTATTTCTTCAACGAAATTCTGATATGATTATGGAAGAAAACAGAAAGAATGTTTTAAATAACTTAATGCCCTGTATCCCTTGTAATAAAGGTGAATTAATAAATGAAAAAAATCCGGAACTTGAGAATATGTATGGAGTTTATTGTGATGGTGTTAGTTGTTATAATGGATATACAAATGAGAAAGGATTAGGCTCTACTAAAATATTTTAATATAATAGAGATAATGGAGATAATCACAATTACCGATGATAAAATAGATTGTCGTGTTTTCAGAGAGGATATCTATATGATTGTTAAGGGATATTTAAAAAATCCTTCGATGTATAGCAAGAAAGTTATCATTGCTCCAAATCCACCCGATACTCGGATGTCATATTCTGGAACTGCTTTGCCTTTTCCTTGTGAGGAAATCGCATTTGAAAAAACAAAGAATTATTATGAAATTGGAAATAATGGAGTTATCGATATTAAATTTATGTTTCCTAATTCTTATTATGAACCAGAGGGACGTAAAAAGATTGTTTCTCCTTTATTATTAATCCTTGATGAAAATCGACATTTATATGAAACTAAGGATATGTGTCCATTAAAAACCTTACGAGATAGAGTTAGAGGTAATCCCAGTTTTTATGCTCTTAAAGAGGTTATTTTACCTGTGGCGGACGCTGAAGATACTATGAGAAATTATAGTGTCGCAAAGGCCAAATATAATATCGCCTAATTACTTATTTTTTTGATAGAATTTTATTGAGACGTCGCAACTCGTGTGCGATGGAGCCCAAATGTGTTGAAACATTAGTGCCCTCCTCGTCTACAAGAAAATTCTTGAGTAGCTCAAATTGAATGATGGACGGGTCAAACTCATCATCATCCCCATCTTCCTCCTCCTCCTCTTCTTCCTCATCGTCTTCAACTTCTTCTTCATCATCCTCTTCCTCGTCTTCCTCGTCTTCTTCCTCCTTATCCTTAACTTCTAATTCTTCTTTCTCTGAACACACGCTATTCTTATCATCATCATTAGAGGACATATTTTTATATGCTTAGAAATATTAAATTAATTCTTATATAATTTTAAGATATAATGATTACTAAACTTTTGGGTTTTTTTCTGGGGTTTTTTATTACAATCATTTTGATAAATTATTTTAATGTAGAGAATTTAAAATTAGAAACATTCAAAAATTTAGATAAATTCACTGACACCACTCCTGCTACTACTCCTGCTACTACTCCTGCTACTACTCCTGCTACTGCTACTCCTACTACTACTCCTGCTACTACTCCTGCTACTGCTACTCCTACTACTACTCCTGCTACACCCGATGATTTAGCGAATTCAAGACTAATACCATTCAAGGATAATAAATATATGTGTATAAATACATTTGGTGATAGCACAACAACTAAAATTAAAAATAATGAAAAAAGATGGTATGAATGTGATTTAACCACTATAACTGGTATTGAAAGAAATGAGAAACATTATTTTACGTATGAAACTGATATTAACCTAATCCCGAATGATATTAATAAAAATGGGTCAATGGGTGCAAGTTTAAATGGCATTCAATTAAATGGTCCCAAAAGTTTTTATTTTGCGAATAATATAAATACAAATGAACTCACAGAATTCAGTATGATTATTTCTGCTAAAATTAAAAACATTGGTGCTCAAAATAATATCTTATTTGAAATGACCGGAAACACAGAAACCACAGATAATACAAATCTTCAATATTCCCAATCAATTATAAATATTAATCTAAAGGAGAACCCAAATAAAAATTTTGATATAATCATTACTATTGGCAATGTGGTATATAAAGGACTTATTAATGATATTGACAGAAATTCAATTATTAATAATGATTTTGTCGTTATTGGATTGGTTTATTCAGCTACCGATGTAACCTTTTATTTAAATAGACGTAAATTTACATATACTAATTCAGAAAAATTTAAGGTTAAATTAGGGTCTGCACCTTTAATGATAAATAAAGGCGGAACTATCAATATGGATTTATACAGTTTCATTTATTATAAAACAGTTGTTCCTATGGATGAAATTAGTAAATTAACAAAACATAACTATTATTATCTATCTGGATTAGATTTTACTATAAGTGAAAGTACCAATAAATGTGCTGTAAATCAACCGCCACCAGAGATTAAAACACTCGGTGATAGATTAAAGGAATTAGAAACAAACATCATAAATATCCTTGAAAGAAAACCGGTATCATCTCCGTCAACAACTCAAGAATCTTCAATTAAACCATTAGCTTTAAATACAAATGATAATGAAATTAGGACTACCAATAAATTATTAAATTGGTTTTTTTAATTACTTCGTTTATATAATCGATATAAACATATAATTTTTAATTAAAGATAAGATGAATGATTTATTAGAATTAAATAATTATAATAAAAAACCTATAACAGGAACTGATTTATTATTTAATAAAAATAAAATAAGTAGTGAAGTAGCATCTTTATCATCGTCATCTTTATCTTCTTTATCAAGTGCCTCAAGTGAAAGAAAGCCCAAAAGTAGTAATAAGCCTCTTAAATTTGTTAAAAGAGAGGAACCTGAAGATGACGACGATGATTACGATGACGGTGATAATGAAGAAGATGAAGATGATGATGGTGAAGCTGAAGACGACGATGAAGAAGAAGAGGACGATGAAGATGACGATGATAGAAGTATGACTTCAAATGATAGTGAAAGTCGAATTGTGCGAAAAAAACGAGATGAAATAAGCGAAAAACGTGAAATTTTATATCAATTAAATCGTTTGGAGGCAAAGGGTTATACCATTCCAGGTAACTATAATATGAATAGTGACTTACAAGAAATGAAACAGGAATATGAAAGAATTGTTAGAGATAAGGACATAGATGCCAGTATTCGATTTCAACGAAAGATGCTTATGGCATTTGTATCAGGAACGGAATATTTAAATTCTCGTTATGACCCATTTGCCATTAAATTAGAGGGATGGTCAGACCAAGTTCACGAGAATATCACGGATTATGATGATATCTTTGAGGAACTTCACGAAAAGTATAAATCCAAAGGTAAAAAGATGGCACCAGAGTTGCGATTATTTATAAGTCTTACTGGAAGTGCTTTTATGTTTCATTTAACATCTAAGATGTTTAAGGAAAGTTCTATACCAGGGGTTGAAGAGGTTTTTAAGGCTAATCCCGAATTAATGAAACAATTTCAAAATGCTGCTGCTAAACAATTCGTATATAAAAATACAGGTATAGGTATGGATGCTCCTCCTCAACAACAGCAAAGACCTTCAAATCAGTCACAACCAAACGCAGGTGGTTTATTTGGTATGATTGGTAATTTATTTGGAGGTTTAAATAATTCACCGGCATTTAATAATAGTCCAAAGATGCCGATGATGCCTCAATCAAGAGATAAAAGTACTAATGACATTAATCATATTATAAATAATGTTCATAATAAGATTACTCCTAATTTAGATGATGATAATCGTATTGAGACTTTATCTATAAGCGATGAAGAAATAACTTCAATTATTGAAGATGCCACTGACCTTAAATTATTAAATAAATCAGTGAAAGGTAAAAATAAAAGAACTCTTAATATCTAAATTGCTTACTTCTTAGAACGTTTGGTGCCAATTTTACGGAGCTCCTTGCTAGTCTTGCTTACATAAGAACTGATATCAGACATTTCTTTTTTCAAAGCTTTCGGAACCTTGGAAAAGGAACCGATAGGGTCACGAATGGCTCCTCGAGCAATATCACTATTTTCCTCAACCGACTTAACGACGCTGAAAAGGACGGTTAAAATAGCAGTGGTAACAACACTGAGAATAAATAGGATAACGAGAAGGATAAGCTCAATAATAGAACCAATCATAATTATATCACGACGCATATCGGTGGAGCATTTACATTTTTCATCCACTAAATAACGAGTATATCTAAATACAACATATAGATAATAAATAAAGACTAATATGAATATTAAATCAACATATTTGTATAAGATAAGGAGGTTATTTCCAAAGGTTTGGCGAATAGTTGACTCAGGGACAAAGGCAGTAAGTAATAGATAGATAATTGCGAATAGAGTGAAGCCCTTAATGAAACCTACATTGGGGGTCATAGCACATTCACAACCCTTGCTTTCAAGACTCATTATATAGGAATATAAGAGGGCTAAAAGGATTATTACCAATAATGAATTTAATAATTTAATTATGTATGCTATATTCAAATTCATTTTTATTCTATTCTATTATAAATATTATTTTATTGGCGTAATAAATACTTTTCTATCTTCCGGTTTTAAATATGGGATTTTAAAATAGTTGAAAATATCTCTTTCACTTGTAATAACTGGGGCTTTCTTATCTACAAGTCCTTTTAAACCGTGTTCGGACAGAGAAACCCCAAAAGTAGCTTTCACATAATTTCTAAAGCCTACATTAAATTCAGCGGAACCAGTGAAATATAAAAGGGAATAGTAATATTCCTTTTTAGGTGCAATTAGGATATCGACGCGTCTTGCAGGATTTCTACCTATTTTACAAATACCCATAAATTTATGTTTACCCAATGCCAATACCTCAATTACATAACCAATTTCCTTTAAGTTATTTACAAATGAAAGTAGGTCGAAGTTTTTATTTTCCATCATTAGGATGTCTATATCACCCATCGAGGTTCCTTTTCTTCGATAAGACCCAACAAATTCATATATAAACCCCTTTGATTTAAGGTCAATCTCAAGTTTTTCCTTATGTTTCTCAAATTCATTCAACGGAATTCTTTTACTTAAATCTTCGTAATAAATAAGACCTATTCTTTGTTTATCATTTAAAAGATGTTGATTTTTCTTTAATAATGCCATAGATGTTATTCCCTGTGAAATTAGTTCATTTGCTTTTTTATAACCAATACCATATACATCTTTTAATTCTTCTTTAAATTTATAAATATCATCTTTGATTATATTTTTCTCTATATATTTAATTTTATTTGTTTCAATCAGTTCCTTTACCTTTTCTAAAATCTTTTCACCTACCTTAATATTGGCTTTAAAGTCCTCCAACGAGGTTATTGGTTTTTGATACGCATATAATTGAGTTAGGACATTTGAATAAGCTTTTACTCGATAATAATCATTTTGTTGTATTAAATAATTCTTAATTTCGGTAAGATTAGTAATAATGGCCTTCTTATAATCAACTACTTGAGTCATTAACAACTTCTTTCCTATAGCTCCTGTTTTTGATACACATCGATTGGTTTTCGGATTAAGTATTTGATGACTCGGACATTGCTTTTGAATATTCATTCTATTTATCAAACAGAATATTTATCAATAACCTTCATTATTTTAAATTTAGTCGAATAATCCAAAATAGATAAATCATAATCTTTTATTTTTTTAATAATATTCTTATCATTTACAACATCGAGAATTAATAAGATTTCATCTAAAAGAAATTCAGTGATATGTTTATATTGATTATCATCGATGTAATTATCCACTGCCACAATGATATCATTTAAAATTAAACTCAGGAACTCCTCTCTGTCCAACTTCTTATTTATATTAATCAATGCCTTCAAAATTGATATGGATTGCTTTTTTACTTTTACAAATTTACAATAATTATCGTAATTATCATTATGATAAAGCTTTTTATTATCAATTATAAATTCCTCGGTAGGTAACCATTGCTTATTATTTAAATAAGAATTACAATAATTGGTTACGTGATAATCAATATAATTCTCAGGAAATAAATAAAGAACATCAATATAAATATTATTAGAAGAAACCTTAATGAAATTTATTAAGATATCAAATAAGGAATTAAGTTTAGTCTCATCTAATACCTTGATAAATAATGAGATTTTATTGTAAATCGTTTCTTTGTTTATATCAGTGAGTTTATTAAGAAATGAGGTAAATTCCTTCTTATATTTAACTTCGTCATTTAGGTCAATTAATAAAACAAATGGACGTGTTCTATTATTCGAATTAACTTTCGTGGTTTTCTTTTGAGCAGCCATAATCTTCTTTTTCTCCCATAAACTCTTAGCATCATAATTTGAAACAAAACAATTATAATTATTTATTAAATCCCTGGCTTTTTTTACCAATCCTTCATTATTAAAATCTTTATGATTTTCATAAACTTCCTTAAATACAGATAAAGGTATTTTTATTATTCCTAAATCAAAATTATTATCCATAATAATAAACAATCATTATAATTCTTTAATTCAATTATAAAAAAAATAATTAAAAAAGAGATTTGACGATTGTTTGTGAAATTCTGGGTGAAACTGAACTCCTATATTTCCATATCTATCATAAGCCATATAAATCATATTTCTATATTTAACAGCTATTTTCCAATTCTTTGGCAACTTAACAATAAAATCGTGATGGTTAAATCTGTAATTCGTTTTTTTTACTTTAAAAGGTCTGTTAATTCGAAATGATAAATCATATCTATGATTTTTAAATGATTTGATATTTTTCAACGATGAATAATAATATATCATATATTGATATCCGTAACAAATCCCCAGAATCTTAATTTTAGAGGTAAATACCTCATCAGGAACGATTCCTTTATTTGTCTTTTTAATACGAAAATCAGATCCTGATAAGATAATTCTATCAACGTTTCCTTTTTTGATTTCTTTAATAATTCCTTTCTTATCTTGCCAGTTTTTAATCACCAACTTTGCTCTATTTTTGAAAATTCTAATGAAATTTAATTTTTTCTTTTTGAATTTATCTGGGGTCGAATAGAGATTAATTAAAAGAACCTTCATTCTACAACTTGCAGATTTTCTTTTTCTAACTATAATAATAAACACATTTGGTTTCCTCTTTTTTCAAAATCACAAGCATTATAAAAATTGATATTGGTATCATTACAATCTAATGTTATTTTATAACAATTGTTGTTTTTTGCTATTTCTGTAAGATAATTAATGAGAATTTTGCCATATCCTTTTCTTCTATAATTAATATCAACGATTACATCTTCAATATGAGCCAAACAACTAATATCAAAAATAAATTTATATTCGAATATAATAGTTGCGGATGCTATAATCTTATTATCAATTTCAATAATCCAAATCTCACTATTTTTCTCGATTTTATCCAAAGTAAAAATAAAATCCTTTTCAGTAAAATATGTTTCTCTAAATTGATTAATTAAAAATAAAAATCTTTCATAATCATTCTTATCAAGCCTTCTTATAATCATAATAGTAATATTAACAATAAACCTTTAGATCTATTATTGCTGAATTTCTTTTTCCATGATCCTCTCAATTAATTGAGCTTTGGTACCATCAGTGGGTAAATCCAATTGATCACATTTCTCTTTTAATTTATCTAAATTCCATTTTAAAAGTTTCTTTTTATTTAGGTTATTTGAGCTTATCACTGATTCCTTATCGTCATTTATAACTTCCTTCTTTAAATCAAAAATAACCTCTTCTTCTTTTACAGGTTGTTCTTCCATTTTATCTATATCAATGATATCAATCTTATCATTAAAAATTTCATTCATAATCATCTCACTCATATCAATCTCTTGAGAAGTGGGAGGATAGATGACATTGGAATGAGTTGTCGGTTGATTATTTACTGAACTCATTCCATATTCAACTTCAATCTTATTAATTCTATCATTGAGGATATAAATATCATTTTCTAATATAAAAATCTTATAAACTACGTACATTATAATCATTATTATAAATAACGCAAATAGGTAATAAAGGAAATTACTATAAATCATATCTTAAATTTTCATTACATAATTTGTTTTTAATTTCAATCGCACTATTTATAATCTCATCATTAAATTTTTGTTTTTTTAATAATTCAATAGCTATGGTTTGTTTTGACGCTCCTTTTCTAATTTTATAATCAAATTTATATCCATTACTATCCTCAATAGCGTTCACGCTTAAATTTATAAATCGATTGTTATCACCCAATGATATTAAATTATGGAAATGAGTTGTTATTATAGTTGTGATTCCTTCTAAAGAACCTAAATATTTAGCAATGGCATGAGCTACAGACATTCCTTCAATGGGAGGGGTGGAATGCATGGGTTCGTCAAGAATAAAAAGACCTTTCTTTTTTCTTTCATATAAATCAGTAGCTATCATTATCATCTGATTACAACAATCAGTTTCAGCTTCAAAGTATGATTTCACGCCCACCTCATCACGAACACGCATAAATGAAATGATCGCGTCATATAAAAGAACCTTTGCCTTACAACCATTTACAATTCCAAAGGTTTGAGCAAGGATTATATTAGCTGCAATCGATTTCACATAAGTAGTTTTTCCGCCGGCATTCACCCCAGTGATAATTATATTTTTATCAAGACTAATGGGATTAAATATTTGATTATTATCGAGAAGTGGATTACCCATACCCCATATTTTTGTTTCACCATCATCTGTCAAATATTCAGGTAATGTCCAATTTTTACTCTTCTTTAGTTTACTGATGGTATTAATGACATCGAGAAGATACATAACTTTTAGAATAATTATGATTGACTTTTTAAATTCAGCATCTTTCCATAATTTATAAATAGTTGATATATCATATTTAATCTCATCTAATTTATGAATGGCTCTAAACACCTCTTCATTATTTAAATTAAAAATATCATAAGTTTTCCATATAAAATTAGACCGTTTGATGATAATAAGAGAGGTTTTAATAAAATCCACCAATCCCTTTATTTTTATTAACAACTTTTCTCGAAGTTTATATGTGATATATGAAATTAAAAAGGTTTGATACATCCCATAGATGTATATAAAGACATATATCATAAAGGTTACAAGTTTTATAAAATCCTTTCGATAATTACCCGAGGGTTTAAACATCATTTTTAAAAATTGAAATAGGATAGTTAAGTATTTGAAGAAACTCAGGTTTAAATGCATATATTTATTAAGATAATAATAGGGGGTTAAGAAAATGGATAGGGGGTAAAAAATACAACTGAAGGGTGTAAATATAATCTTATATAAGTGATAACAATCGAGAAAGGCTCGGTAATTATTGAGACGATTGATGATATAAGTAGATGGAAATAATAGATTCATACTCATATCATCGTCAATTTCATCTTTTAAAGTCATAATCCATAAGATATCCTTTTCTTTTTCTTTGAGAATTTCTAATTGATATTTAAAGATATCATATGAGGTCTTTTGTCTTTGTATAAGTAATTCCTTATTACGAATCGGGTTTTTGATAATCTTATCAATTATTATGGAACCTCCGCGCGTAATTGGTAATTTAGATATCCAAGTATCAACATTTGTATCTGTGTATATTGATTTACTAACATTAATGGTATCAGGAATTGTAGGGACAGCTAAGATGGATTGTAATGTAATATGAATATTATTTTCTGTTAATTCCAAACGATTATCAATATCTTTCAATTCCATAATTAAAAGATAATCACAAAAAATAAATTCAATTATAATCGAAGATGAGATTATAGATATAAGTTATGATTATGGATACGGAAATATATAAGGAAAGGGGGAATACCAATAGATGCATACACATTTCGACCATTATGAATGATTGTTATTTTAATAAAAAATAATCATTTTTTATTTTAATTGGAGATATAAATGTAAGGTAATGATTGATATGAAGTCCCTTTGAATATTTAGGATAAATAAATTCATATATGTAAATGACTAAAATGGATAGTGGTGCGATTACAATAATTTTATTATTATGGAAAATGATAGGTGTATCATAAATATTTATATACATATAAGTTGATTGTGCCACCACTTTATCTATAAATCGAATAATTTCATTTGGTTTTTCTTGATGGGTCAATAAACTAAGAACGGTAATTAGTAAAGATAAATGGTGATAAATATAATCATTTAAATAATAAGCGTGAAAAACTACGGATATAAATAAAGATGAGGATAATTGGAGTAATTTCATCTTTATATAAAAAATGATTATGAAATAGTATTTAAATTAAAATATGGCTGCTACTAATTTTATCATTATTATTCACGACAATTTTATCTTTAAAATAGAAAAAGAGCCATTTGAGACAGACGAAGATACCTATAAAAGAGGTTGGTTTATTATTAAAAATAATCCGCACGTGATTAATGATGAGATAATATCAAAATCAATTATATATTTAAATGAAAGTAAAAATAAGATGAAATATACTTAAACGGACTTGGCTTTGCTGGATTTGGAAGAAGGGGATTTGCGAGTTTTGGTAGTGGCACTTTTGGCCTTGCCCATACCCATTAATTTCTTGAAGTTTAATTCCTTATCTACAGCCATACGAGCAGCAAGGAAAGCTAATGAAGCAGCAAATGGAGCTAATTCAACTGCACCACCACGAGCACCGCCGCGACTTTGACAGCTGTTACAGCCGCCTTTGCCACCCTTAGTAGCAGCTGGAGTGGGATTGAGTTGGCTTAGAGCAGTAGTAGCATCTTTTAAGGCAGATGGAATGGATGACATAAAATCGGCACCACCTTTTTTAGAATTACGTTTGGCACCACCAGATACAGGCTTAGTCGCTTTATTATAAAGGATATAATCGTCACTTACGCTGGCATACGAGGAACAACCCGCTTTTTTATTCTTTAACATATTTTATTCTATTAATTTATATATATTTTATTTTCTAAAGTTGAAAACAAGAAAAACAGCTGTAATAGTTGTTATAAAATTCAATAGGATAAAAATAATTAAAAAGGGGATGATATAATAAAGGGTATAAATTAATATAGGTTTTATTATTTCCGTTCTTATATCTGACTTCAATATTTCATCCTTGATAAATTTAATGATTAATCCAATAAGTTTACTGTTATGCGTCATTCTTATTAATCGAATTACCTTAATATTAATAAGAATGAAACATTTATTTAAAATTCCGCAGAAACGAGGTAAAAACTATATTTGTAATTCTCAGGAGAAGATAGCTTTGGAGTTAAGCGAAATTAAAATTAAAAATGTGAAGCAACTATCTGATAACAATGGTTTTTATATAGATATCAATCTTATCCCTGGTAAAAATAAGGAAAGTATCAAAACTATAAATGAAATTGATGTGGATGCTAAATCTTATTTAAATGATAATGCGGAAGAAGATGTTAATATTAATGATATTTATATTAATTCTTATGATAATGATGAGAGTTCACTTACTATTATTTTAAGTAATAAAATAGAAACTGAGATATATATAAATGAGGAAGAAAAGAGCATAGTAGAATTAATTAATTTCTTGGCAGCTAACAAAAAAAATAAGAATTTAATTATAAATATAGATATTATCTTTTTGGGTATTTATATCAATAAAGAGACTATTATAAATAAGTGGGCACTTAAATATATAAGTATTGAGGATTTAAATGATGAATCA
>JACCEB010369492.1_pt1 | contig 11984 bp, 7 predicted proteins | sample 7454761 | NCBI WGS metagenome assembly JACCEB01 (sample SAMN15323454, study PRJNA562643) | freshwater metagenome | isolation source: river surface water | place: USA:Blue River Watershed | collected 2017-08-18 | reverse complement strand
GATAATGCAGAAGAGCAAAGAAGAAAAGTGGCTGAGAGAATTCAAAAATTAAGAAACCTTTCTTTTAATATTAATAATGGTGCTGATCCTAACACAGAATTTGATGCAGTGCCTGCATATGTTAGAAGAAACCTGGATCTGTTTGGTAACACCATGGCTTCTGTAGAAAACTATTATAGTAAGTATACTGTAGAGCAGGATGAAAATAACCAAACAAATATTTCTACCATCAATTCATTCTTAGACGGTAAGAAACCAGATTAAGTTCGTTTTTTATGGTACAGTTGATTTTAGTTGTAACACTCCCTCGAAAAGGGAGTGTTTTTTTATAGCTAGTTTATGTACCTTTAATATATATGCAAACAGTATTAATCACGGGCGGTACAGGAATGGTAGGGCAATCACTAACCGATGCTTTGGTGGAGCAAGGCTATGAAGTTATTGTACTCACAAGAACTCCAAGAAAGTCAAGCCGTTTGCATGTAAGTTTTGCAAAATGGGATATTGATCAAAATTATATAGATCCACAAGCATTAGAAGCGGCTAATATCATTGTGCATTTAGCGGGCGAGTCTGTTGCTACTAAAAGATGGACAGAGAAAAGAAAGAAAGAAATTTTAGATAGTAGGGTAAAGTCTGGGTTATTATTAACCAATGCTTTAAAAACCATGAAGCATCAGGTACATACATTTATAGGCGCTTCTGCAATTGGTTGGTATGGTCCTGATAATGACCAAAGTATTATCGAAGGATTTAAAGAAGATGATTCGGTTGATCACTCTTTTTTAGGGGATACTTGTAAACAATGGGAAGATAGTGTCACATCCATTGAGGAATTAGGTATAAGAAAGGTTACCCTTAGAATAGGTATCGTATTGAATAAAAGAGGAGGAGCTTTAGTAGAGTTTATAAAACCAGCTAAATTTGGTATAGCGGCTATTTTAGGAGATGGCAAACAAATAGTTAGTTGGATACATCAACAAGATTTAACTGCCATCATTTTATATGCAATTAGGCATACAGAAATGAATGGAGTATATAATGCAGTCGCTCCTGAACCTGTAACAAATGAAAGTTTAACCATTAATATAGCTGCAAAATATCATTCTAGGTATTTTCAAGTTCATGTCCCCGTTTGGGCCCTTAAAATTATATTGGGAGAAATGAGTGTCGAGGTACTCAAAAGTGCAAAAGTATCTTCACAGAAGCTCCAGAAGGCTCAATTTCAGTTTCAATTTCCCACAATTACCGCAGCTTTAGAGAACCTAATCTAAAACCTACTTGTTCCTTTTTAAACATTTATATGTTATAACCGGCACAAATTTATACATATAATAAAATTTAAAATGTATAAATTATATATTTTAAATGTAATATGAAAGTTAACTAAGTAATTTGAAATTAGTACTAGAATTATTTCTTAACATAAAAATGTGATGTTATATTACGTTATAAAATAATAACTCGATTTAATTCATATGTAAGTTATTGGTTTTCTGAATTAGCTCTATGGTATCAAAAATTAATCCATAGTTATATCTTAAAAAACCTCTGCTTCTAAAAGATAAAATTGAGGTTTACTCTTGAGAGTTAAAATGTAACGCATTATGGCAAACAAAGGTACTAGCGCAAAAAAATTAGATATCCTCAACCTATTTTATAGTTTAGGTGCAGTAGTTATTTTAATTGGAGTAATTGCCAAATTACTTGAATGGGAGGTTCAGGATATTTTTATGACTGTTGGACTTACTATGGAGGCTGTTGTATTTGGTGTTTCTTCCATTAAATTTATAAGTAAAGATCAAAACGAATTAATATCAGAAGTTGAAGTTGATCATCATTTAAAACAAGAGGAAGATCTTAAAGTTGTTCCTTTTGAAACAGAAAAAATCAACGATCAGTTAATTCATAGTTATGTCTTACCACAGGCAATAGATAATAATGTCAATCAGTCAATATCCTTCCCCCAACAAGAAGCAAATATCTCTGTAACACAAGAACCAATCAATCAATTTGCGCCTGATCTTCTCTGGCAATTAGATAAATTGGGTATTATATCCTTCCCCAAAGATATTTTTTATCAACCAGATTGGGTTTCATTAAGTGAAGAGCAATATGCGATGGTGTCTCAAATGTTTTTAGACTTATTTGGTAAAAAAGTAGTTCCCCAAAAAAATATTCCTCAACTGAAGTCTTATGATATAAGATTGCCAGAATCAGGCATTGGAGAGTTATCTATTGAACAGCCTTCTATGATAAGCGAAGAGGGCTTGAAAGTAATTCTATTGGCCTTTAAGCCATATAGGTATAAAGGGTTCTTTGATCAATTTGTATTGTATTCTGAAGGTAATCATCATTTCATAAGAAATGCTAAATCGAATGAAATGCAGGTATTTACTGGAAGTTCATTGCCATTAAAAAATTACTGTCAAAAATTTCATCAAAACGAATTAATTGTAAGCCCTTCTTTGGATTTTTTAGCTCCATTTATTAAGTTAAAAAATGAAATTCTTTTAGATTACTTAATAAAGCGTTTTGACAAGCAAAATTCAGAAGCATTGGCTTTAATGGTTCAGATATTATTCGATAAGAATGATCAAACCAAATTATTTTTCATAGAAAAGTATAAATCATTAGAATATCATATAGAAAGTGATCATTCATTAAAACAAATACAATCAATAATATTATTACTTGCTTCGTTTACTAACAAGCATATTGCTAAAGATGTATTTAGAAAAATTTTAGTTATCCCTCAATTAGATAGGAAGGACTTTAAATTAGAAGAAAAGTTATCATTAAACATGGATAACATTCTATTAGGAGACAATAAGGTGTATGAATATTTTGAAATTTTTGATGAACAATATATTCAAAATTGTAAATCAATGTTAGTGTTGCAGCAACAATTAATTGAATTGAAATTTGTTGATTTATCTTTTTTAATAGATTTTTTCGATGCAGATAAAGAGAATTCTATTAAGGATATTTATAGTAAATATATAAGCTACATAAATAAATATGAAGTAACTCCTAATAATAAACAAGTTGAATTTGCATTAGCTTGTAAGAAATTATTATATAAGTAATAAAAATATAAGATTCAATTATGGCGGCAAGTGGAAATGGAGCGGATTTAAAAAGAGCACAAATTGTTACATTATTGTACATCATATTTGTGTGCTTTTCAGTGTTGAATATTAAAATTTCCATTTTAGATTCGAATTCTTATTCAATAAAATCATTTGAAATATTGGATGAAGAGAACAGAAAGAAGATTGAACTAAGTAATACCATAATTCAAAATAATTTCAGTCAATTAGATACCAATGCAAAAGCGCATTCTTATTTATTAATTAGAACAAGATTAAATCAGAGTTACAATAAACTTAATGATATTTTGAATTTAATAAATTCTGAATTTAAAAAGCAAGGTAAAAGTTTAGAGACTGAATTCAATAGAAGGAATTTTATTGAAAAAATACTAACAAGCGATAAAGGTTTGCCAATAATAAAGAAAGATTTGTTTGAATTATCTAGTTATATCAATGAATCCCCGTATAAGATTCCATCATATTTAGAAGAATTTGTACCTATTGCAGATAGTATAGTGAACTTTAAAGGTAAAAAGCAATTATGGGACTCTTATTTGTTTTTGCATAAGCCAACTGCGATGAATTATATGCAGTTGGTAAGAATTAAGTTATTAATAACACATACACAATTATTATACCAAGAAGCGGCCTTAAAAGAAATCGGGTATCTGCCAACATTTTTCTCAAAGAAGAATCCTGCCTTATATGAATTAAAAAATAATGTAAAAGTAATTGCTAAAGAAGCAAAAGAGCCAGTTCAGGAATTTACTTCTACAGAAATGAAGAACACTAAAACTAGTGATATAGTGATTGACGACATATTCAATAAGATATTAAAAACTATTCATACTGAGAACATATTTGCTGGTTTAAATACGACTTTGTTTAGTGAATTTGATTTTGAAATTGGAAAAGATGTGGACATTGAAATAACACCTAAAGTAAATATTGCTAGTACAAATAAAAATTTTATTGCCAATTTTAATAGAGTAGGAGAATATAATTTAAAGTTTTTTGATCTAAGATCTGGTACCAGAAAGTTACTTTTTGAAAAGAAAATAACAGCCAATAAACTTCCAGATCCGGTATTAAGAGTAAAAGGAGAAAATTTAGGAAATTTTAGTATTAGCATGAGAGATTTGGGAAACTCTGAAAGGTTAGAAGCAAATTTGTTTATATACAACTTAAATTTTTTCCCTGGTAGAATTAATTCTTATAGAGTTTTGAGGGTACATTCTGGTGTTGATGCGGAGTCGGTCATAAATTATGGTGAGATATTTCAATCAAATACACAAAGATTGATTGCAAAGTTAGAGAAAAACGATTATATCATATTTGATAACATTAATGTAGCATTATTTGACGGGACATCAAGAAAACCTCCGCCAATTATGTATAAGATCATTAATTAAAATTAATTATAAATGAAGAAGCTTTACATATTTTTATTATTAATTACTAGCTCTGGATTAGTAGTTACTGCTCAAGACACAATTTCTGGAAATTACGACGAACTGGTGATTGCGAAGGGTAGACACATAATTAATAGTATGGTAACTGTAAATAGTAGTTTAAAAGTAGATAGTGGTGCTAAAATAGAATTCATAGACAATGGGACTTTGATATGTGGTGGATTGGTTGAGATGATTGGTAATAAGTATGACATTGAATTGTATGGAAAGAAAAATGCCGAGGGAGTAGGTCTAATAATTAATAATAATAACGAAAGAAGTATATTAATAAATAACGTAATCTTTAGGGGGCTTCAAATGCCGTTATATTTTGATTTTGGTTGGAAAAGAAATTTAGTTTCAATTACTCATAATAAATTTGAAAAAAATATTGGTAAAGTTTCTTTAATACAAGTACTTAATGCGCCTTTTGCAATCAATGACTCTTTATATGTACAATTTGAATTGACAGATAACATATTTTCAGAAAACAAGGCTGCATTATATTTTGAAGATTTAAAAAGTGATCAAATACACTTTGATATTAATCAAAATGTATTTATTAACAATATGATATATGGGTCGAAGACTTATAATATTGCTAATAATATGATTTATGGTAGATTAGATCAAATGTATAAAAAATATACACCAACAATTGAAAAGAACAGTTTTGTTAACAATAATCTTGCTGATATTTTAACAGATACAATAGTTCATTTAGCTAATATGGGAATTTATGGGACAGAGAAATCGATTATATTTAAAAATAACTACTGGGGAGACAATAATAAATATAAAATTTATGAAGGCATATATGATCAAGAAAAAAATTATTCCCTACCAAAATTGATTTTAGAGCCATATTTGAATCTCCCATTAAATAATATCCATACTCATGTTTATAAAATATATAATGCTTTGAATGGTTCTGAAATACAAGATTCATTGACCGGCTCCAATATCTTAAGATCAATTATATTTCGAAGTAATAAAGAAGTTGATTTTTCCAATATGACAGTAAAATATATAAATTTAAAAAATGACTCAACTTTATTAGAAAATGAAATAAGATTAAAGTATAATATAAATATAGTAGATAAAAACAATGTAAAAATTGAATTCTTAGAACCTTCTTCTTATAATAAATATGGTGGTTATTTTTTATTCCAGAATATGACGGATTTTGAATATGTTTCATTGCCAGATATAAAAATTGGGTATAAAAAATATTTGGTTAAATATTTTTTACAGAAATCAAAGATAGATTCAATCAATAATCTAAAAGGACTTGAAGATTTATCTGCTAAAAAACCATTTACAATACCAATATTTAAAAAACATTTTGAGTATTCTTTAGCATCTGGAGGATCAATGTTTACTGGAACTGTTAGTTCACCTTCTATTTTTAAAAACGAAGTAACTCTTAATAATAGTATAATTGGAACTTATTATTTTACAAAAAACCTTAGTACATCATTAATGTTCTCCTATTTTAAACTTGGCAATATAGATTACAATTCAACTAATTTAGATGAAGTCGCAAGAGGTTTTCATTTTACAACAAATATGATGACCTTAACTCCATATATTCAATTTAGAGTTTCTGAAAGTGAAAATAATAAAAGAAATATATTTTATAATAGTTACTTCGGTATAGGTATTGAAATAATAAAGTTTAATCCAACATCTTCATATAAAAATGTTGTGTACGATTTACAGCCATTAGGAACTGGAGGACAAACAATTATTTCAGGAGAAACTCCTTATTCCTTAAATACTTTTGGATTAATGCTTTCCTATAGAGCAAATATTAATTTCTCCAACAAAAGTTCACTAGGTTTTATGTTGTCTTATCATAGAACCTTTTCTGATTACATAGATGATGTTGGTGCAGATCTTTATCCAGATCCTATTTTATTGTATGAAAAAAATAAAACAAATGGTGCTGCAGCAGTATTTTTCTCAAATCCAACTTCTGATTATATAACACCTGGTAGGTTAAGGAGTTCGCCAAGTAATCCATCAGATTCCTATATAATATTTAATTTAATCTATTCAAGAAAAATATTTAAATAACATGAAAAAGTATATTTTATTTTTATCTGTAATAGTTTTATTGAGTTGTAATAAAAGTGATTTTTTAAACGATATCAATTTTCAAAAATACTTGCTTTCAGGTTCTGGAAACTACCATAATACAGAACATACATGGTATTTAGATTCGTTAGTAATTAATAATATTCCATTAAAATTAACTGCAAAAGATAAATTATATAACAAAGTATTTTATGCTAATGGTAGTTTCAAAGATAGCGATGGTTACAATGGGAAATGGGATATAACTTCATTAAATGAACTTACTGTTTCTTTAAAAAATAATAACAACAACTCCTATATTGAAACAAAGTCGCAAATTATAGATATTAATTCTTTTAAGTTTAGTTACAGTGTAATAGGCGTCAATAATACAAAGTATGAATACTATTTTAAAATATTATATGAATAATATACCAAACATTTTAAATTCTTAATTATGGATAAATTTTTCTTTTCTATTCTAATCCTATGTGTAATTACATTTATTGATGTTTTGATAACCATTAAAAGACCATTACTGACTAAGATTAATTTCTTAGTCTTAATTACGATGATTTTCATCTTTAATCTTTTAATAATGAATAATATTAAAACTGGGTTTCTATTAATTTTTACTCCCTTTTTTAATATTGTTACTGGTGCTTGTCTAATATTTATTTTAAATTCTGTAATTAGTACAAAAATTTATAAATGGGTTAAAATTAACATAAGTATTGCCTTATTTCTTGGTTTAGTATTTGTTTATATTATAAATACATATCCTTATGTGTATTCTTTTCATAATGACCAAGTGACATCTTTTTATATTGTACCAAAATATTGGTATTTAAATATTTTAAGGTTTAGTTTTAAAATTTTGGTTCTTTTTACTTTTTTTAAAATATCATACATTTTTCTTAGAACTAAAGATTCTAAAAATTATTATAAAAAATCAATAAAATCATGGGCTGGTAAACTTTCTGTTTTAGTTTTTTTAATTACGTTTAATTTATCAATTTTAAATTATTATAACCGTTATTTATTAGGAGTTTATATTTTAAAAATATCTTTGGTATTAATGTCATATCTGGTCTTATTGAGTATAATTTATAAACCTAAATTTCTTAGTTTCAACAAATTTAGTTTTAATAAATTATCCGCTTTTGATAAGCATAACACGTTGACTTTAAATGACGAAAATTTCACTAGACCATTTTTTAATGATTTCTATTATTTACAAAAAGATGCCAATTTGGATCGTTTTTGTAAAGAAAATGGAATAGAAGATAAAGAAGATTTTCATGATTTGATTATCATTAAGTTTAATATGTCTTTTAATAATCTAATAAATAAGTATAGAGTACTGTATTTTCTAGATTTAGTTAAATCTAACAAGTATACCAATTATTCTATTGATGCTTTAGCGCAAGAAGCAGGTTTTAACTCTAGGCATCACTTATATAAACCATTTAAGAAATTTCACGGAGGTACACCTTCTGATTTTATATATTATGCAAGTAATTGATATTCAAGTTAATGTAATTTTTAACTTCAATAGAATTATTGATAACTAAATATTTTTTTAAAAACACAGGTTAATTTAAATTAGTAACATCGATACATATTGTTGCTACTTTGTTTTAGGTTTTGTTGACTTCTAAAACTTTTTTTAGGTAATACACTAGCATATTTTGCATGACCCCAATAAGTGTATAATCCATACTTAGTAATCAGTGAAAGCTTCCGCTATTGCTGTTTGTTTTTGTATGGGTTTTTATTTTAATTAATTATGATATGATTTAAAATTCATATTTATAACTAATTTAAAATATACACTTTGCTAATTGCAAATTGTATGAATGTGTATTTAAAGCTAAAGAACTGGATAAAGCTTAAATGTTTTATCATCCCATTTCTAGCAATAACGATTGCTTGTCCATGTTTATTGCATGGTCAAATAAAACTTTCGTATTCTATAGGTGGAATTGGAAACTTTAATAATGTTAATTCTTTAGTATCTACTTCTACTTATAGTAATCCACTAATTATTACTGGAACTAAATGTTATACCGTTTCAAATGGTTTAGTAAAGTTTATGCCAGTAGATTTTGGGCAATTTTTCACTACTTGTGAAGTTAATCTTGATTATATAAAATTAAATATCAGTATTTACCCAAATCCAGCATCAAGTTATACATTAATAAAATTTTTAAATCCCTTACAATTAGAGGACAAATTTCATGTAAAGGTCTTCTCTAGTGTTGGTGAAGTGGTTGATGGTCTTGATGTTTCTCAAAAAGATCTCTTGATTGGATTTAAACTGCCGTTAGAAAAACTTAATGCAGGTCTTTATTATATACAAATATCATCTGCTACAGTACTTCAAACCTACAAAATCTTTAAAATTTAACTAAAGTGAAAAATAAACTAATTCTTTTAACCATAGCATTAATTTGTTTAGCGACAAATGTGTTTGCACAAATCACTTCTCCTAAATCGGTCCCAGGAGGTATGTTGTTTCAAGCATTAGCAAAGGACAATCAAAACGTTGCTGCAACAAATAGAGAAGTGTTTGCTATTGTTACAATTTTAAGAGGTGATTCAACGGGACCCGTTGAATATGCTGAAAAATTTCAGGTACTTTCTGGAGATGATGGAATTTTTACATTAATTATTGGTCAAGGTCTATATTTTGATGGAGCTAGAACGAATATTTTTGACATAGATTGGAGTACAACCAAATATTTTCTTAACATTAAAATTGCAGTAAAGCCGAGTGCAGGAAGTCAGCTGAGTGCTACATGGACTCCTGACGCTAACTACAATAATATTGGTACTTCACAACTATGGACAGTTCCATATACTTTTTATTCAAATAAAGCAGCACAAGCGGAAGGGGCATTAAAATTACTCAATACTTTGCCTAGTGAAATGGGTGGAACAGGAGTAGCTAATCCTGTAGGTAAGAAAATTACTTTAGATAAAAATTTAACTGTTAAAGGGGCTGGTGATTTTACTATTATTACAACCGGTGCTAGTAATATTACATTCCCGACAATCGGCACCATGGCTACGCTAGATGGAGTAGAAGTATTTACTAATAAAACATTAGCTTCTCCTGTATTATCAGGTATACCCACAACGACAACAGCAGCTTTATCTGATAGCTCAAAACAAATTGCTAACACAGATTTTGTGAAGTCTTTTGTGACAAGTGTTAAATCTGATGTTTTATCTACAACATCCTTGGAATTAGATCAGAAAGAAAATCTTGCTAATAAAACAAAAAATATTACAACTGATTCTAGTTCAGATTTAAAATATCCAACTGCAAAGGCTGTTAAGGCTTTTGTTGATAGTAGTATTATTGTTAATGCAACTCCTGATGCTACAAAACTTGTTAAAGGTAAAATTCTACTGTCAGGTGACTTAACTGGAATTGCAACATCTCCAATGGTGAACTCAGTTGGTGGAGTTAGTTCTAGTACAATTAGTTTATTGCCAACACAGATAGCTACAAATACAGCTAGTATTACAGCAGAAATTACAAGAGCTACAAATGCTGAGAATGGCCTGAACACGAAAATCGAATCAAACACTATAAGTATCACTGCTGAAATTACAAGAGCTACGAATGCTGAGACTACGTTAAATAATAAAATTTTATCTAATACTAACAGTATTACTTCAAATACAACTGCTATCAATGCTGAGGTAGTGAGAGCAACTAGTGTTGAAGGATCATTAGATACAAGTATAAAATCTAATACTGCCAGTATTACAGCAAACCAAACTGCTATTGCTGAGGAAACAAGTAGAGCTATAACTACAGAAGGAATTTTAAGATCAAACATTGCGACGAATACTGCTGATATTTTAACCAAAGAATCTTTATCAAATAAATTATCTAGAATTGATGCAGGTACTTTAACTAGTACCAGCGAGGTATTATATCCAAATGTTAAAGCGGTAACAGAATATGTTACAAATGCAATATCTGTATTAACTGGAACAATTAGCGTTTCTCTTTCAAGTGGTTTAGAAGCCAAAGAAGAAGTGGCAAATAAATCTAATAACATTTTAAATGACCAGTTATCTGATATTAAATATCCTAGTGTTAGAGCAACAAAGACATATGTTGATAATAGCATTTTATCAAATGCTACTCCAGATGCAACTAGTATAGTAAAAGGTAAAATTCAATTAACCGGCGACTTAGGTGGATCTGCATCTTTACCAATTGTAAATTCTATAGGTGGCGTAAGTTCTAGTACAATCAGTTTATTACCAACGCAAATAGCTTCAAATTCGGCAAGTATTACAACTAATACCGCAGATATTTTAACTAAAGAATCTTTATCTAATAAATTAACTAGAATTGATGCTAGTACTATATCAAGTACAAACGATGATTTATATCCAAATGTAAAAGCAGTAACTGAATATGTTACAAATGCTATTGCTACATTATCAGGTACTTTTAGTGTTTCACTTTCTGGTGGGTTAGAAACAAAAGAAGAAGTTGCAAATAAGTCTATGAATATAGATAATGATCAGTTTTCAGATGTTAAATATCCAAGTGTAAAAGCAACTAAAACTTATGTTGACAACAGTATAATATCAAATGCAACGCCAGATGCAACAAGTTTAATAAAAGGAAAAATTCAATTAACTGGTGATTTGGGTGGAGCCGCATCTTTGCCAATTGTGAACTCAGTTGGCGGCGTAAGTTCCAATACAATTAGTTTATTGCCAACTCAGGTAGCTGCAAACACTTCAAGCATTACAGCTGAGATTACTAGAGCTACGAATGCTGAAACTACATTAGACAATAAAATATCTGCAAATACTAACAGCATCACAGCTGAGATTACTAGAGCTACGAATGCTGAAACTGCCTTAGATAATAAGATATCTGCAAATACATCAAGTATTACAGCTGAGATTACTAGAGCTACAAATGCTGAAACTACATTAGACAATAAAATATCTGCTAATACTAACAGCATCACAGCTGAGATTACTAGAGCTACGAATGCTGAAACTACATTAGACAATAAAATATCTGCTAATACTAACAGCATCACAGCTGAGATCACCAGAGCTACAAATGCTGAAACTGCCTTAGACAATAAGATATTAGCTAATACAGCTAGTATTACGGCAAACGCAAATGCTATTGCATCAGAAGAGGTAAGAGCTAAAGCTGCCGAATCAGTATTAACAAGCAATGTATCTGCAAACACATCAAGCATTACAGCTGAGATTACTAGAGCTACGAATGCTGAAACTGCCTTAGACAATAAAATATCTGCAAATACATCAAGTATTACTGCTGAGATTACTAGAGCTACGAATG
>JACCEB010827299.1_pt1 | contig 11985 bp, 9 predicted proteins | sample 7454761 | NCBI WGS metagenome assembly JACCEB01 (sample SAMN15323454, study PRJNA562643) | freshwater metagenome | isolation source: river surface water | place: USA:Blue River Watershed | collected 2017-08-18 | reverse complement strand
ATTGTTTTTGGAAGGGAGTCCCTTCCTGGACCCCTCAAGGAAGCACAATAAACGCTCCCTCCAAAATCCCCCATGGGTCCTTCAAATACCCTATTTTTTTACCTTTTTTCAGACAACTTTTGCTCGCCCTTTCTGGTGATCCTTTAAGTACCCAAATTCACTAATTGTAAAAAATTGTTTTTTCTGCAATGAGAGGGAAAACAGAACAAGTACAATTTTCCTGCAACTCTCTCCCCATCGTCGGTGGGCAAATGTATATCGCCGCCGCGTCAAGAACATGCAACCCACTGCCGACCCTTCGTCGCTGTCGCCGCCGCCACAGCGCAAGCCGATGCGCATCCTGTTCAAAAACGGCACGGTACTCGTTTCCGGGTACAACTTCCAACGGAGCTTTCTGTCGTTGCTCGATCGCGACCCCGCGATGATGTTTGTGGAACGCAGCGAGGTGAACTGGGCGTATGTCCATGCAGGACACTATGTGCATCCCCTGCGAATCGTCGACGACACCGGGTTTTCACGGAACGTTAAGATCATGAAGCTGCCAACCAAACGCGTGGTGTTGTTGCGCCCGCGCCTCGGCTACAACTGGAATTACTCGGCGTTTCTTCACTACAAGAAATTGATAGAAGACGTAGGGGCACGAACTGGTTCCCAGCGCGGCTGGCAACTGATCAACTTCCACGCCCACACCATCCAGTTGTTGTTTCGTCGTTTTCTGGAGCGAGTGCGGACCCAACGGGCGTCGGTCATCGACTACCTCTTGGAACATCAATCGGACGTGCGTTATTTACAAAATGAATTTGTGATTCGTGAAATCATCGGATTTTCTAAATAACTACGGGTACAACATTTACATAACAAACATGTGGGTTTCATGGGAGGAAGCATGGGAAGGAGCATCGTGCAAACAGGTGTCGTGGTTTGCGGTGGGACTGGCGAGGACGTCGCCCGACCGGTAAAACTCTTTCAGGGGCCAATAGGGCGAGGGCGACCGCAAGGCCGACAGCAGCGCCAGTTGCCGCGGCGGGTTGGTGACCAGGGACGGGTTACGCAGCACGCGCATGGCGGACGGGCCGGCCGGTTTGTGGATGACGTCCAGGGTGGCCAGGTCCGTGCACACGATCTCCAATGCGTTTTCGTCGCGGGAACTCATTTCGCACACGGTGAAGTGTTCGGGGTCGTCGAAGGTTTCGCGGTGGGAAAACACGTACTGCCAGAACCCGGCGCCGCGGTCTTGCGGAGCGATCATTTTCTTTTGAATGAGGACGCCCAAGCAGACGCTGCGACCTTGTTCGTACCCGTCCACGGCGGGGCCGACGTTTTCGACGCAGTAGGAATCGCCGATCATCAATTCCGAGAAATGCATGGCCAAGGAGAATTCGAAGGGGAGGAGGAGGGTGATTTTGCAAATGATGTGTGTGTGTGTACATAAATGTTCCGTAAACGGTTCTGTTTATTTGGGTTCAACGAATGTATTTGCCGCCACGAGAGAACCCGTCCACGACATAAATCATAAACACGCCCAACAGGCAATAGAGCACAAATTCTTCGGTGACATGATGTGTTTTTTCCATTTGCATGTTTTCGAGCATGTGCGTGATGTAGTTGAGCTTTTGCACGAGGGGGTCCGACGACGAACCGCCCAACGCTGCGTAGTAGGGACTGCTACTGCTGCTGCTGGGGCCGGCGCCAGCAGGTTTGGCGGTTTCGCCTAAAGTTCCGCTGCCGGTCATGCCCTCGCGGTTGAAGGCGTCGCGGTAGTTGCTGTAGGAGGAGGATGTGGGCGCGGCGGCGGGGCGGTAGTAGAGGTGGTTGGCGGGTTGGTACTTGTCGGCGCCTTTGAGTACCGCCCGTGTTTTGGGCATCAGGGGGTGATTTCCGGCGGCATCGGCCGAAGGAAGGGGCTCGTCGGCCGAGATCTTGGGCATTCGTCTTACGGGCGGGTAGGGCATGGGGTTGAATTCGCCGAGTTCTGTGCCTCGGCCCGCGGAAGAACCGTCGGGAAACCCCGTGAGTTTGTCCAGGAGGTGGTGCACGTGGGCACTGCGGGCAGCTTGGCGCTCTTGGGTTTCCTCAAAGGTTTCGACTTCGGCGGTGGCCGAGTGGACCTCTTCGTCGGCGGCACCGTGTTCGTACACGGTGGAGGATGGCCAAAACGCGTTGGTCGGTTGGGGCTCGCTGTTGGTGGCCGAAGTAGCGGCGGCTTTGGCGGCAGAGGTGTCGCCGCGGTTGCGGATGGTTTTGTTGCGCAGGTTGTGGATAACGCCGCCCATGGTGGACACGCGTTTGCGGGAAAGGGTGGTGGCCCCACCGTTGGCTTTGGACGGGGAAGAGGAAGCAGCGCCCTCGTCGGAGTGCCACGTGGAATACGAAAGGGTGGACATGGCGGAAGCACAATCAGGGTGGCCCGAAACTTACCAAAAAAAAACAAGGGTGACGGTTCCGAGAATCTTTACAGAATCATCAGATTTTTTTAATTCATCCTTGTTTTGTATAACAAAAGCATCGTTGCCGTAGCCACCCACCATGCGGTTTCGTTTTCCAGAGATGGCGTGGAAAGACACCGAAGTGGCCGAATGGATTGTCATTCTGCTGATCTTCCTGGGCGCCTCGTTTCCGTTGGAAATGATCTACTTGAGCGAAACCAGTTTAGGTAAACTGTTCGTGGTCGTTACCATCCTCTTCTTTTCGGTTGCGTACCATCCCTGGGTCGGGTTCGTCGTTTGCGTGGCGGCCATCGCCTACTACCAGTTGGATCTGTACCACGGGTTCGTGGCCCTGCACCAAGACACGTGGCTGTTGCGACACGACCACCCGGAAGGCATGGAGTCCATGACGCAGCAACATCCTCCTCTCCATTCACTTCCCAAGGAGAAGTTGTCCGAGGATCCGGGCCTGCGGTATGTGCTGGAGGTTTTAGATGGCTACCGTCCGTTCCATCCACCCCCGTCGGAGTTTACGCCAACGGTATCCACCTCTCCGCCCGCATCAACCAAGGCGGAGTTGATGGCCTTTTTCCGCAGCGAACACTGCGAACACAACCAGCTGATGAAGAAGGGCATGGAGGTTCCGTACGAAATGGCGGACCACGTGTTCCGGGAACTGCGTTTTCCGTCCGACAGCGCGAAATGCAATCCGTGCATGCCAGGGTGCGAGTTTTCCGTTCGCGAAGACGTATTGCGCGCGGAGGAAAGCCTGCTGCGACCCAAATCCTCTCACGACGAACCCATCGATTGGAACCAAGTGGTGACGGACTATGTCGTGAACCCTCTGAACAGCATCGCGTCGGACGTGTCGGCCGTCGGCAAAGTGTTTGCGGCGTACCTCTGAACCGAACGGAACGGCGGCAGCGGCAACCGGAGATATCCACAATTGGTATAGAAGCCCTCTCTTTCTGCTGCACCGATGCCGAAAGCCAGCTCCCAAACCGGTGGCGGCGCACGAACCAAGTCGCTCACCGATCTCTTTAAGTACCTGCACCACAGTGTATTGGCGGCCAACCAGAGCAAGTTGTTTGCCGGGTTGATCATCATTACCTTGAACATTTCGTCGAAGTTCGTGACCATGCGCCTGAGCAAAACCATGGAAGGCTACTTGAAATACACCTTTAGTCGCGACATCCTCGTGTTTGCAATGGCCTGGATGGGTACGCGCGACATCTACACGGCCCTGTTCATCGTCGGCGTCTTTGTGCTTTTTGCCGATTTCTTGTTGAACGAGGAAAGCCAGTTTTGCGTGCTGCCGGAACACTTCACGACGCACCACAGCGGTTTAGTCGACGAGCCACCGGAAGCACCGAAGGTCACCGAGCAACAAATCGCCGACGCCGTGAGCGTTTTAGCCAATGCCAAAAAGCAGGCAGATGCGTCGGCGAATCCAGCTGCCGCCGAAAAGACCGCCACGGAGGGAATGAAGACCAACGGTCCTACCGCTTCGCCGGCCCCCAAAGACGTTCCTGTCAAATCGTTCGTGAATTCCACGAAACCGGACGGCGGCAAAACACGCGTAACCAACGGATTTGCCGCCGGCGCCGCCGCCGCTGCCGCAACCGCGTCTGCGGGTCCCGCACCGGCCACCATCGTACGGTAATCGTTGTCCCGTAAACTTGGCGCAGCCATCGTTATCCGCAAAACATTCGTGAAAAACCACCACACACCAATATTTGTGCTGGTTATGTAAAGGGATCAATTGGTATTTCCAGTGCATCATTAGCCCCATTTCTGTTTGTTTTACCGATCCAACCGAACCCCCAACCCGTGCAAGTCTTCGACGATGGCGTTTGCAGGAACCAGAAATGCGCCGTGGCCACCGGCGGGCGCCCAAGAGGCCCGCGCGCGGACGTCGATCCACGTCGGCAAAATCCGCATCATGTTGGACCTCAGCCGCGACAACGTTGTCAAAAACGAAGAACTGACGTACGCTTGGTTGGTGCCGGCGGACCAGTCCCTCAGCAAACCGCAAAACCTGTCACCGAACGCCGACTACCCCTACTTCACCAGCGAGGTGCGTTACCCCAAGTCCTTCGAGAGGTGGAAATGGCCGCAAAAACACTTGTTTTTCTTTGACCGGGGCACGTTTTTGGTCACCCTCAAATCCGTGGCCGAAGAGTTTCCCGAAATGTTTGTGCAGAACGTGCCGCCGAGCGAGGTGGCGCAGTGGCAGCGCGAAACCGAAATCCAAAACGTCATGACCATGCTGCGTTGCCTGATTCCCGTCGCCAACAAGGTGGACGTGGCGCTGGCGGATTCGTATTCCGTGGACATTCTGCGCCGGCCGAACCTGCGAGTGGTTTGGGACATCGACATCGCCAGCAGTGTGACCAACGCCCTTGCCTTCACCCAACTGTTCGGCTACCAACTGCCGAAGGTGCTGCCGGACACCGACGTCCGGCTCAAAATCAACGGCGTCGAATACGTCATTCACTCCGTGAAATGGAAGAACGACGTGCAATCCCACGAAGTCTACTCCAATTTCATTCGCGATTACAACAAAACGGGCGAATTCAAGGTCGGCAAGTTCGAGTCGTTGTGGAAAGGGTACGTGGACGCCCTCGACAACAACCTGCGGACCATGCACTCGCAGTTGTCGAAGCTGATCCGCGACATCGAATCCCAAATGGAATTGTTGAAAAACGACGGCGACAAGTCGTTGCAAGCCAACATCGAATCGGTGAAGAACAAGCTGATGCTGATCATTACACGTCCCTTGAAAAAGGAGGCGCAGCAACTGGACAGCGCCACCCACTACGTGAAGTCCATCGCCGGCGCCGCGGCAGTGACCTTGCATGCGGACATGGTGGACGTGTTGGGACCCACCCGTGCGGTGACGTTGGCGGCGTCGTCGTCGTCGGCGTCGGGATCTGGCGCGGACGAGCAGTACCCGAAAAAAAGCGGTCGCGACGCAGCAGAGTTGATTGTGGCGATTCAGGACATCATCGACACGCAATCCATTGTGCGGAGCGCGCTGCAATTCCAGGCCGACCGCACGGCGGGGTCGCGCGACGAAAACAAGGGGCTGTTTTTTTTCAAAACCGTGGATTCGCAGGAATTTTTCAAGAAGTTTTTGTATTTGCCGGCCGTTGCGGTGCGGGGTTCGGAAAAAATGCTCAAGTTTGTCAAAAACCGCGTGATCATGCGACTGGACAACAAACAGTTGGACGGATCGCCGGAAAAGAAAACGGTGGTGCAAATCAACGAGTTCATCCGCGCCAACAACATCTCGGAAATTGTGGAAACCAACAACCGGCTGTTGGAAACCCTCACGAAAGTGTCCGCTCCGGTGCGTCGGTCGTCCAACGCGACGTTGTATGCACTGATCAACCGCATCAAGTTGGGTCGGTGGCCGACGCAGTTGGACGCCCACGACCGAGCCCAATTGGGCGTATTCGAAGAAATCTACCGCACCTACCTTGCTCCGGACGCGACCATGCAACCGTCGGACTACGTGCTGCAGTACATGTATTGCGGGGTGGACGAAGTCAACGCACCGCGGGACGCAACCGGCGTTGCTCCTGCAGCGGCGGCGGCGACCGACGTCGGCAACGCAGGAGGGCTTCCTTTGCCTTTGCCGCCTCCTCCGGCTGGCGCGGTGGTGGGCGGGGCCACCGACGGATCGAGCGGAGGGGACAGGCCTCTCTACGAAATTTACGTCAAAGTGGATGTCGTGCGGGACCAAACCTGCGCGCACACCGACCAGCAGTTGACAAACGAATTGAAAGCCCACCTCGATCCCGTGAAACACGGACCCGACAACCGCGACTACGCGCTCTACCGGAAAATGGAACCGCCCACCGACGAAACGGCCGCGCTGGGCAACAACCCGCCTTTGGCCAACATGCCTCAGCCTCCCGTCGGCAAACCAACACTGGGGGGAAACAACCAGCGCGCCTGGACCCGCAAACTGCGCTTACGGAAACATTTGCACACGTTTCGCCGTGCAAATTGATATCAAATGGTTTTTTTGTTATAAAAAAATCATTTATGTACACAAACCACAATGAACAATTAAAATACAATTACGCCAACATCAATTTGCCATTCACAAATTTTCCTATTTCTTCTCCCACGTCGTCGTCCTCGCACACCGCATATACGAGACCGTTTTGTTCATCGGTTGTGTAATAACGAACGCCGTTGACTTCGATTTCGTAGACTCCTCCTTCCTCCTCTTCCACAACTTCCTCGACCACTTCCTCCTCTTCTTCCACAACTTCTTCTTCCACAACTTCCTCGACCACTTCCTCGACCAATTCTTCCTCTTCTTCCACAACTTCTTCTTCCACAACTTCTTCTTCCACAACTTCTTCTTCCACAACTTCCTCGACCACAACTTCCTCTTCTTCCACAACTTCTTCTTCCACAACTTCTTCGACGACTTCCTCTTCCACAACTTCCTCTTCTTCCACAACTTCCTCTTCTTCCACAACTTCCTCTTCTTCCACAACTTCTTCTTCCACAACTTCCTCAACGACTTCCTCTTCTTCCACAACTTCCTCTTCTTCCACAACTTCCTCTTCTTCCACAACTTCTTCAACGTCTTCAACTTCCTCAACGATTTCTTCGACATCTTCCTCTTCTATTTGTTTTTCCTTCAATTCTTCCAATTCTTCCAATCCTTCCAATCCTTGATTTATTTCTTCCACAATTAAATCCAACACTGCACGCATAACTTCGTCAGAACATTGCGTTCCCTCAATGTCTTCTTGGAACACCGGGGTTTCTTCTGCGAGCGCCGCTTCCATAGCGCGGTCTTCTTCTTCGATCAGCACCACAATGGCCCGTTGGTACAACTGTGCTTCTGTTTCGGGATCGAGAGGGGTGCTCGATTCTGAGCCAAGTGGGGAAGAGTCTTGGTTGACCAACGCATCTGGTTTTGTGGGTGCCGGAGCAGCTGCCGGAGCAGGATCTCCCACGTCTACGGCTGCCATGGATTGTGGGGAGGAGGGGGGCTCTTCTTTGATAATGACCTCCTGACAGCTTGGCATGGGATGCACTGTAACGGGTTCATCGACAACGGGTTCATCGGCCACGTCGTCGTCATCGTCGGAGTCGTACACGCAATGGACCAGGGGCGGCAGTTTGGCGGAGTTATTTCGGTACGGGGCAACGGACGAACCGCCTGCAGCGACTTGTTTGGCGAGTTCTTTGTAGGCTTTCTTCAGCGTTTTGTATTTGGTTTTCAGTTCGCGGTAAGCGGGCATTTTCTTGGTCAGCAAATAGCTTTCCTCGTAGGCTTGCATGCGTTCGGAAAAAGACGACATATTCGATGTTCGGACAGACAGATACAGGGTATAGGGTATAGGGGTGGGGGTGGGGCACGCTTTTTAAAAATGACTCGTGGCTGAGGATTTGACAAAAACAGGCAGTTTGGTAGACAACTACCTATATTAAAGAAAACCGCTTTATATGGCTTCCCCCGAAGCATTTTTCCTGCAGGGTCATTGAAGGAGAGGGTTGTACCAAATCTCTTCGATTCCGTAGCCTTGGGCCATCAGCCGGTAACAGCGACAGCGGTGTTCCTTTTCGTCCCAGGCACTGATTTGCGTCCACCCCGGCGCGCCGTACTGGTTGCCGTTGAGGTAGTAGAGCTGGTGGTTGTAAAATTCGTCTGGGTAGCAGACGATGCGAGAGGATGCCGACGTGCTGCGGACGTCACAGAGTTCTGCCAGGTAGGCACCCCACCACCCGAAGGTACTGTTGGCGATGATGTGGTGATCGCAACAACTCATGGCGACCAGGTCTTCATAATCCTTTCGGTTGGACGATGAAAGAGAGGGATTTTTGTTGTTGTTGTTGTTGTCGGTGTCCCTCTCCTCCAGCAACTCCGAAAACGCGACGAATTCGACGCGGTCGCCCCAGTGCAACTGCTGGATGACGGGACGCAAGCCGTCGATGAGTTGCTGCAGCTCCTCTCCGTGGCCCAATTCGCTGAATAGCACGAAGCGCACGCGCTGGCTGGAGCGGATGCGACTGAGCACGTTCAAGACGGCGTTGCGGTAATAGTAGAGACCGAGCACCAAATGGTAGCAGGCATTGGAGACGAAGTCGCCGCGGCGCACCTGCACACTCACCACAGCGGTGTGCGGCGGGACGCCTCGCCGCAAAACGTCCACGCAGCTGGAGTGCAGGGAGGAGCGCAAGGCGTCCAACCCCAACCAGGTGGCTGTCACGGCGGCAACCGAATGAAAATACCCAACATTTTGGAAATACCCAGAGAGGGAAACGTAACTGGGGGCTGCAGCTGTATTGCTGGCCGGTATTGTCAAAGCCGCGCGGGGTCCGCGCTCGATGTCGGCTTCGGTGACGGTCACTGCTTCGCCTTGCCAGCATGCGTGGTCGTCGCCGACAAAGAGAGGAGACATGGCGAAGCGGAAGACGTCGCGGTAGGGGCCGAGGGCCTCCGAGCGAAAGCGAGGAGCCATTCGGTGTTGGCACGCCAACGCCACCGTGGAGAAAAGCTGAAAGAGCACGTTGCCCAGGCGTCCCGAAAACGCGCACGTGATCACCGGTAAAGTGGGCGAAGGGAGGGTATTTGTGCAGACGCCTTCTTCCATGGGTAAACCGAAACCGAAGTGATAACAAGAACGCACATACAAATAATGGAAAATCCCGTCAATTATTTATATGACTTTGGAGAGGTTGGGTCCGGCGGCGGCGGCGGCGGCCTACTTGGTGGGTAGCCCGAACACGTTGCGCACGATGCTGGCTTTGCTGGGTCCGGAGGACTGTTCGCTCTGGTGTTTTACTTTGTAGACGCCCGATACATTGGTGCCGTTGCCGCGTTTCGCCCCGTAAATACGCGTGAAGGTTTCGTCGAATTCCTCGTGCAACTCCGGGAGCATGCGCGTGAACGGTTTTTCGATCACCATCAGCAAATGTTCGGTTTTGAGCAGCTTGCGGTATTCCTGGATGGTCATGTTGCCGTAAAATTTTTCCAACAGGAAATGCGGATCCGGCGCGGGCTTGATGTTTTTCTTGTATCCACAGGACTTGCTGTAAATTTGGTTGAGCAAGTTGTAGCGTTCAAACTTGGTGGAGTCGTCGATGTTTTCCTTCATGAGGTAGCCGACGGCGCATTCGGGACGACAAAAGGAGCCGTATCCGTAGATGACGCCCTCGATTTCGTAAATGGGAATGTAGCAGGGCAGGTTGTCGAAGTCGCACGTGCACCAGAAACAGGCCGATTTTTTCTCGATTTGCAGCGTGTTGGTGTGCAACTGGACTTTCAGCTGCTTCAGTTTTACCAACAGTTCCTTGTTGTTGGCCAACGAGACGGGTTCCTCCGACAAAGGGGGCTCCTGGGCGGCGGCGGCGGACAGGGGCAGCGACGGCGGTGACAACTCGTCGAAGGCGAACCCGTTGTTCGCGGTGAGCGACGACGCACAACACGCGCAGTGCACGCGCCCGGAGGTTCCGGCCGCGCTCCCCGTCGCCAGGAGAGAGGAATGCAGCCCAGGCGACGCAGCAATGCCAACGGGGGAGATGCCCGATAGCATTCCGTTGGGCTCAGCGGTCCCACCGACGTGGGGTGCAGCGACGGGCGTCGCCAAGGAAGACGGAGAGGCCGACGTGCCGGAGGGCGAATCGAACGCTGTGAACGGATGCGAGGTCTCTTCGTAATTTTTCACTTCGGGTGGAGCGCTGGAATTGTAATGCAGATTGTTCATAAGCATGCGGTTCAGGGTTTCGTTGTAGTTGTGCAAATCGTGGAGCGAACATTTGAAATTCAAGACAACGTTGGTGTTCATGGTGGGCGCGCTTTCCACAGCGGACAATTTCGACACCACGCGGCGCACGCGTACCTTGTTGGACGGCGTGGCGAGCTGTTGCTGGTGCACTGGTTCCGCCGCGTTGTCGGCGGCATCGCAGGAGGTGGCGAGAGGAGCCGGTTTTTTGGTTTTGGCCGAACCGGCGGCGGTGGCGGCAGCGGGTTTTTTCGTGGAGGTTGCCGTCGACGACGCTTGGACCGCGGATTTCTTTTTGGGTTTGGGGAGAGGGGTGGGTGCAGGAGCAGGAGCAGGAGCAGCCTCAACAGCGGCTGCCATTGGTGCGTTCAGTGGTGGCGGAGCCACGGCAGTCGGTGTCTTTTTTTTCGAGGGCATGTTGTGAATGAATGATGTATGCAACGGAAACAAGAAACGATTAGACGGACTTATAGGTGTCTGTTTAACTTCTTTTCTTTTCTTTGCGGCGACTTGGGCGGTACTGGGCAGGGTCAGCGTGCGTGCCCAAAAAGCTTTCGACAAAAACGACCTAAACCGAAGTCGGTTTGCAAAGGGTATCTACCCCGCTGCATTTACCTCTCTCTTTTGTTTAACAAACACACACACATGGAATCGCTGCTGCCCACGCACCGTGCTGCCGCCGCATCGACGCTTTCGATGCCATGGATCGAAAAGTACCGACCCACCGATTTCGAGAGCATTGTGCTGGATCCTCTCAACCGCACGTTTTTCCGCAACGTCATCGACAAGCAACATTTCCCCAATCTCCTGTTTTACGGCCCCCCCGGCACCGGCAAAACCACAACCATCATCAACCTCATCAACGAGTACCAGACCCGGTACACGCGAAAAAACAAGGAGAGCGTCATTCATTTGAACGCTTCCGACGAACGCGGCATCGATATCGTGCGCACCCAAATTTACCAGTTCGTCCGTTCGCGCCACATCTTCGAATCGGGTTACAAATTTGTCATTCTCGACGAAGTGGATTACATGACCAAGAATGCACAACAAGCACTGAAAACGCTTCTGCAGACGTGCCATTCCGATGTGCGGTTTTGCCTGATTTGCAACTACATCAGCAAGATCGACGAGTCGCTGCAACAGGAACTCATTTGCGTCCGATTCAACCAGCTCCCCGGCAGCGAAATCCGCCATTTCATTCGGCAAATCGCCGACGCCGAATGCCTCTCGTTGACGGATGAACAAATCGATTTGATGCGGGAGACCTACCAGTCGGACATCCGCAGCATGATCAACCACCTGCAGTTGTCTGCGGTGACGAGCCGCGGGCCGGGCGCATTCAACCAGGAGGCAGCGGCAAAAGTCCCCTCTCGGTCGCCCATCGTCTCCTCCACGGAATGGGAGCATTTGCTGCAGCTGATGGTTTCGCGAACACGCCACGCGGTGGACGCCACTGAGTGTTTGCGTGGTCTGGGCCGCTCGCACAACGTCGACACGAAGCAACTGTTGTTGAACTTCATGGGGTTTGTCGTGAAATGCAAGTCCGATTTGGTGACTCATTCTCTCTTGTCCGTCTTCGAAGAAGCGGCGCATGCGAAGGACGACATGGCCACCAGCGACTTGCTGGCCTATTTTGTGTACAACGCCAAACCGATGTTGGTGGACGCCCACGAGGCCCTGGGATCGTCTGTGTCTTCCTCTCCAGTGCACGAGGACATGATTTCGGGTAATGGACACCGCCTCTCTTTTTCCGTGAACTCGGTGGAGTTGCGCCCCCCCCTGGAGTTGGAGGCATCCGT
>JACCEB010518579.1_pt1 | contig 11989 bp, 12 predicted proteins | sample 7454761 | NCBI WGS metagenome assembly JACCEB01 (sample SAMN15323454, study PRJNA562643) | freshwater metagenome | isolation source: river surface water | place: USA:Blue River Watershed | collected 2017-08-18 | reverse complement strand
TTTACCTTGACGTTTCCTCATTGAATGAACCCGCCGGAGTCGTTTGATTGACGTCTTAGTATTCGGAGGTTAGATTGCTTTCTTCGAACCGAGCAAGAAACTTTTTTTCCTGTAGTTGCCAGTCCATCGGGAACGGCTCCAGCAGGTCCCTCATGGTCAGCCAAGCTGGGTGTGATCCGTCAAGGATTGCCTGAACCACTTTGGGCGACAAGTAGGCCAGCCGCAGGATACGGCTGACGTAGGATGGGTTGATCTTCTCCGCGGCAGCCAGGTCTTCGATGGTGGCGTAGGTCCCGTCATAAAGCAGGCGCTGCCACCTGAACCCGCGTGCAATCACCTTGATCATGGTGTTGTCGATCCTCCTCGAACGTGGAGTGACAGCGCGAGCGCCGTCCGGGGTCAGCATGATTTTCCGACCGCCCCGAATTCTGATGTTCAGCGGTATCTCAGTTACCAAGGTGGGTTTGTTCGAGTCGACCGTCATGCTGCCTTCTCATTGGGTAACTGCTGCAGCGTTGAGCGAGGTAAGCGCCACATGCCGTCGTCCCGCCACGCGATGCTCATGCCGGTGGTGTTAGGAGGGCTTCTCGCAATTCTGTTTCGGATGATTTGTGCCGTCTCGGCGAGAAAGAGTCGCTCTAAGAGGTGCTCGATGGACTTGAGCGCCTCCATGACTCGATATTAGTTTGTGCTATGCGGCGATTGGCAGCCCTCGATGGGTGGGCGAGAGGATTGCAGGTAAAGGTGCAGCATTCCTCTTTCTATGATGAAACGTTTCAACGTCGTCGCATAGTCTGAAAACGCGCAGCATAGCGCTAATAACGCTCCTATTTGAGTTGGGCGAATTTATTACCCGTGATCACCGGTATCGGTGTCGGGAGTCGTTCGCGCCCCGCGGGGGACAATCCGAGCGCATCCAAAAGCTTCAGTAAAAGCGACCGACTGCGATCAAGAGCGGCGCAAGCGGGATGCGCCTTTATTGAGCCCTTGGAGTGCAGTAGCACTCCGTCAGCGGCTAGCTGCTTCTCAAGCTCCTCGCACGTGGCCGTCGTTCGGGCGGCTAGGGCGAGTAACTCCGTGTCATAGCGGGTCAGCGTACCAGCCTCGACGGTGAGGCCGCCGAGCCGCTCCCATGCGCGTCGCGCAGCCGGAGACAGGTTGGGCGGAGAGGGCGGCACCGACCCTAAAGGATCTCCGTGTCGGAGCCCCTTGTTACGGTCGCGTCTGACGGTACCGGAGAGGGTTTTTTGGAATGCGCTTTTGGTCAAATTTCGCTCCCGTAAAGTGACTGTGCAAAAAAACCGATTGGCGCGCGGTTCCTGTCATCGTTTTGTGGAGATTTGACACCCCCTCCCTGGTGCCGCGCTTTCCGTTGTTATTGGGTAAGTAGCATGAGCGGTAGTTGATTCTTGCTCGCCATTGCAGGGGTCTACTCAAGATCCTCTGCGCATTTTGTGAACCAAAGTGCATCAAAAATATAAAAAGACTGCGAAGATTTCGATTCACTGGTGGAGTTATCTGTCGGCGCTGGTGCGATCTCATGAAGTGGAGCCTTGCCGTCTGCGACCATTTGCCGTATCTCAAAAGCGGTAGCTACGCGGACACTGCGAAAGTATTTGTGATTAAAGTCAAAAACAAGCATCTCCAATCGTCCATTGTCTTTGAGTGATTCGATCAAGTCTTTTTTCAGATGAAAAGCGGTCTTGCAAGAAAGTCCATAGGCGTTAGCGAGGAAGCATGGGTTTATGATTGAAAACCTTCGTGCAAACACTCGTAATTGACAGTCAGTCGTTTCGATATCCAAATCGCGAGATAACTGACTATCTAATCGATAATTAGCGATTGGTTGTATCTCGCGCGAGAAGAGATCTCGCGTTGGGTGGAGATCGCTCCAGGCGCTTTTCGCCTCAATCGGGACTTCTGGGTTCTCAAAGAAGGTCTCGGTTGGTTGCACCCAATAATCGGGCGACCCGAGATAGGAGTTTTGTTTCATCTCAGCTAGCGCGTCTTCGTATCGGTAGTAACGGCGCGCTTCGCACGGTTCTCGATCAAAATCCGGCTCCCCATCTTCGTAATACCCTTTGAAGTACAGGAGCATTTCGTCGGCATCGTACGTAATCATGAAATTCATAGAGATCTCCTTTCTATCAACTGAATTCATCATGTTTGTCGTGGTTTTGAGCTAGCCCAAGTCTTACCGCGGGTTGTCCAGTTACCTGGAAAGTCGACGCAAGTAGAGGAGGTCCGAAGTGGCGCGTCTTTCGCGTCTTTTTTCTGGGCGATAGGATTTCGGCGTGCGCGCGCGTACACGGGGATACCAGGAGAAAGACGCCAAAGACGCCGTAGTTCAGGCGCCATGACGAAGCCTGTCGCGTTGGATGGGAGTTAGACCCGAAAAACGAAAAACTTTGGCCTTTATCTGAATGCGGGCAACACCGTGAGTCTCGAGTAAATCACCAAACGTGTTTCGCCCAAGGATCGGTTGTCCGTTCTCCTCAGCGTAGATCCGGTATGACGCATAGAGGTCTGTCAGTGACGATTGTCCAGACGGGTGGCATCTCTCGCGGATCCATTCACCAATAACGTCCTCATGATCAAGATAGGTGTTAGTAGCGTCGAGAACCGCATGCGGTGGTCGTAATCCACCAGCCTGCCAGTCGAGACATCCGGCAAGTCCCCATCCGAGGATGCCGCCTGCCTCTGCTCTGAGAATCTCTGGCAGATTGGGATCGCGTTCCTCGGGCGGTATGGTCACCTTGAACTCGACTAAGTGAATCCGACGACGGATCGCCTCATCGACCTGACGTAGACCGGGTTTTGCGTTCGCGAGTAAAACCAGCTTGTGTGAGGGATTGAATTCGAACGGATCGCCAGCGATCACGCGGGCGGTTATTGGATCTCCGCCGGAAAGTCGTTTAAGCCGCGTTTCATTCCATCGCCGACCGGAGTCGACCTCTGAACATAGCGCCAGTCGCGCGCCACGTAAGACAGCAATTTCCGTGGGGTGACGGTCATTATGGCTTTCCATTAACACCTCGCTTCCGAGAGTGACGGCGTAATCCCCGAGGGCGTATTTGATCGAATTGAAGATTAGTGATTTACCGTTACCACCCGAGCCGTGTATCAACACGACCACGTGTTCTGACACAACGCCAGTCATCAGATATCCAGTGAGCCTCTGCAGGTAGTGGCGCACTTCGGGATCAGGTACTGCACGTTCGAGTACACGAAGGAAGGTCGGGCATTCGGTGCTCGGCGCAGCCGCCGTTATCTTGGTCATTAACTTCGCGGGCGAGGCCTGGCGCAGTGCACCGGTCTTCAAATCGATGATGCCGCCGGGCGTATTGAGCGCCAATAGATCAGTATCAAGCTGTTGATTCGTCACTGCATGGCGACGATCTGCAGCCGCTAGATTGATCACTGCAGCGACCGTGGCGGCACTTCCAAGGCGGATACGTAGAGCACGTCGCTTAGCCTCGTTAGTCTCCGTGCTAAGGATGTCGTTCAATTCCTGTCGACAAGACAGTCGAGCAGCATCAATCACGGCTTTAGACTTGTCGGGTGCGAAGTGGGTCCCGCGCCATTGCAACCATCCGCGTAGCTCGGCACAGAATAGGAACTCGTCAGCGTGACGCTCTGAGAATCGTTGAGCCAGTTGGTCGTCAGAGATCGCGATTGAAAGGTCCGTCGAGTAACTTGGTTCAATCTTAGACAGAGGTATCGGGTATGTGACGGTGTCCGATCGTGCTTTGTCGATACAACGTTGTACTGCTCGATCCGCATCTGTCTGGTCGCGGGCGTGAGGGTGGTTACGGTGAAGCTGAACGATCTCGTAGTCCGCCCGTCCGGCACGCACTTCGTCGGCGACTCTTCTTAAAAGGTCGCGAGATCGGTCGCCGCTAGATGCCGGATCGCACACGGCGACGGGATGACGTCGGCTATTGCCCGTTGATCGCGGTGCGTTTTGTAGCGCATCAACGATCCACTGGGGCACTGGGCCAGTATCTTCTAAAGTTCCTATAGCTATCTTATCGGTGCTTGCGGGCCACCAAATAATGTAGCCGCCGACGCCACGAGTATCGACGCCGCGCTCGAGTGTCGACGCTGTTGTTGGAAGATCGGCATTGCGATAGAGCAAGTGCCATCCACGCTCAGTCGTGTGAATACGACCGGCTTGCAAATGATCGGCGTGCTCTTGATACCAAGCTTGACCATCGGGGTCGATATCAATGACGAACAATCCCGACGGGGCGCCGGTTGGAACACCAATAAGTGCATTGGGCCAGCGTGCCCACCAAGCCTCAATAACTGCACGATCTCGACTGGCGCTTTTAAAACCGCCATCGATACGGGGGCTTTTGCGTCCGACCGGCTTTCCATCCGAACTGCGTGCGGGATGCGTTTCCCAACAGGGGAAAACAGGAAGTCCGAACTCTTCGGCCAGATGTAACGCGATCTTCTCGTAACATAGCGGAGAAGTCGCGGCCGCCGACCCGCTGTGGGTTCGGTCGTGCACGCTAGTTGGTGCGTCGAGCAACCGGTCGTCGTCGGCGTTCATGTTTTGCGGAGTGCGGCGGCCTTCCGCGCCATCGGATCGATTCGCCGTGCATTCAGCCAGACATCCAAATCTCCTCGTAGATATCGGACAGTGCGGCCAAGTTTCAAATGTGGCGGGGCCGGGGTCCGTCGTCCAACTACACCTTGGTAACGTCCCCGTCGAAGGAAGGACACGCTCATGCCTATCTCATGAGCGGCTTCGTTTTCATTGAGTAGATCGTTCTTCATCATGCTCACCGCTAGTCTGCGATGGCGTGATATTTCCACCAAAAACTTGGGTGGTGGAGGTCAGTGAATCCAGAAAAAAACGAGAATTCGTTTACCTAGTTGGGGCGTGGAGCAGAGCGCGTCGAATGAGTGGACGGATGTTGGAAGACCGTATACCCGCCGCTTCAAGAACAGGGGCGAGCGCTCGTGCGAAGGGGCCTCCGTCTGTTTTTCCCGGATGCCTGCCGGTCGCCGAGTGATAGTGTTGGGCCAGTTGGCTAACTAAATTTAACCGTGCGCCATCCGCACGGGCGCCACGACGAGCGGCAGGGCGAGAGGATTTAGCGTCCTCTGCGAGTGCGAGAAGCTGCACCGTCGATGGTATGGGTGAGCGGCGTCGTCTACGTATACGGATGACCTCAAGAAAATCGTGTCCCGTGTCGTCGAGTGACTGCAAAGCGTGACTAAGCGCTGCCGAATGGTGGGCAATGAGGTCGAGCTGTTGCGCGATTTGGGACAGGCGCTCGATGCCCTGCGCCTGACGCGAAGATGCATACCAAGATAGTGCGTCCTCTGCGCCTCGAATAAAGCTGTCGGCTGCGTCTTTGAGCTCTCGATTTAGCTGCTTGCGTTGCTCTTTAGACAGTTTTGGTTCAACGCCCCAAATTGCGCGCGTCATACTAATTTCTCCGTCTCGGCGGTTCGATGTGGTTTATCGAGAAGTTCGACTGCTGCTCGGCGGGTGTCGGGACTAAGGTGTGCATATCGTAAGACCATCGCGAGGCTCCCGTGCCCAAGCAATTCGCGGATAACATTGAGCGGCACGGCCTCTTGTGCGAGACGGCTAGCAAAGTGATGGCGTAGGTCGTGCCAGCGAAATTTGTCGATAGCGGCTGTCACGAGTAGGTTGTGCCATGCAGTTTTGAAGGTAGTAACAGGAAACACCTGGTTACCGTGGCTTTGCGCGCGCCAACAAACTAAGGACTCTTTTGCCTCAGCATTCAGTGGTAAGTACCGAGTGTGTCCGCTTTTTGCCGTTTCTCCGCGAACGGTAAGTATGCCCGATCGAAAATCGACATCCGTCCATTGGAGTGTTAGCAGTTCGCCTAGCCGCAGTCCTGTATTCAATGAAAGAAGAATAGCCGGTGTCAGGTGGTCGCCAAAATGAGGGAGATCCGGAAGTAATTCGACCTTTCGGGCGTGTCGCCACTTGTTAGCCGATCGACGCTCGCGAATGATTCGGGCGTCGCGCTCCGATAGAGCGGCACGGAGCCTCGCTTCCTCGTCCGAACTGAGAAACCGAACTTTCGGTAGACGATCTATCTTTGGCTTATCGACCAATCGGAAAGGATTTTCCGCGAGCTTGCGGAGTTTTACTGCCCGACTCATAGCGCCAGAGAGCGTCATAAGGTCGCGGAGTATTGTGCCGGGTTTGCGGCCCTCATTAAGACGATTGATTTTCCAATCTTCGATGTCTGCGACACAGATTGAACCGAGTGGGCGATCGAACCAGCCTGAAAAATTATGCTCGAGTCGTCCTAAGTACTTGTCAGCGTTTTTTGGTCTGTTGGCTCTCAACCAAGGGCTATAGAAATCATCGATAAAGCTGCCGAGTGTTTCTCTGTCGGAGCCGGCAACGCCTTCCAGCACTGGTCTGCCGTGAGCGTGATTTCCGAGAATTTGGGTGGCGCGTTCGCGGGCCTCATCGGGGGTCAGTACCCCGACGGCGCCAACCTTGACCCGCAAGTTCCGTTTGACTTGGACGTAGTAGGTACGAACGCCTGACGGTTGAATTCTTATCAAAAACCCTTTGAGAGAGTCATCTCGAATCTCAAACGGCCTCTCGGACGCTTTCGCGGCCGGAGAGATTAGTAACCTGGCGCTTATCCGTGCACGCATTTAGTCGTGGTCCATACGGCGTCGATATTTGGAGAGGGATGCTGTGAGGCACTTATAAGCGCAATCGCAGTGTACATGGGTAGCAATTGATCGCAATGTGTCATATTGCATGCGAAGTGGAAAACTGGTGTTTTACACGCCAATTTTAGAAGAAATGCATCAGGGCGCAGATTTTTGTAGATCTTTCAAAAGCATTGGAATAGCATTCGTAATGCGTAGGTCGTAGGTTCGAATCCTATTTCCGGCACCATTTTTCATCTGGCTCAGGAGATGAGCATGATTACTCGAATCGAGTCCGGCAAGCGCATGTCGCAGGCCGTCGTTGCTAACGGCTTCGTGTTTCTTGCTGGCCAGGTGGCCAGCGATACGGCCGGTAGCGTCGAAGACCAGACGCGCCAAGTGCTCAATGAAATCGACCGGCTGCTCGCCGCTGCAGGATCGAGTAAAGAGAAGATTTTGAGCGCTAATATTTATCTCGCGAAGATGACCGACTTCGCGGCGATGAATAGCGTATGGGATGTGTGGGTTCACCCCGTGGCGAAGCCGGCTCGCGCGACGGTTGAGGCGCAGTTAGCCGCGCCTGAGTACAAAGTCGAAATTCAGATCGTCGCGCTCGCCTGATCTGGCTGGGCGCGTCCGTCGTCCCGCGTTCTAGACGCTTTCAGTTAAGCGAAGCAGCAGTCGTCGCGACGCGTTTTCGAGCAGATCGAGAACCCGTTCGAAGTCGGCTGCCGTGCCATAGTAGGGGTCCGGCACATCAACGCGCGAGCGCTCGCCTGCGAACTCCAGAAATAGTTGTGCCCGCTCGGCCTCATCCGCAGGCGCGAGCTCGCGTAGTCTGCTGAGATTGGATGGGTCCATGGCGAGCAGCCAATCAAATCGCGCGAAGTCGCCAGAGGTGACTTGTCTTGCACGCAAGGGTGCGAGGTCATAACCGCGCTTTCGACCGGCTGCAATCGATCGGGGATCAGGTGGCTCGCCGACGTGATAGTCATGGGTGCCTGCCGAGTCTATGGTCAGCTGAAGCTGCGGGAACTCGCGTCGCGCCAACTCGCGCAGCACTGCTTCGGCAGACGGTGACCGGCAGATGTTACCCATGCACACAAGTAAGATGCGCGTCATCGTCGGCTCGATCAGCTTTGTTGCAAGGCTCTGAAAGTTGTCTGGCAGCGCCAGAAGAGCAGACTCGCTAAGGGTGCGCTAACGAGAGCTACGATTGAGATGCCGTCGCCGATGCGTTTTTCATCAGCGAAGATGTAGTCGGAAATCGCCGAGGCAACGGTTGCGCCCAGCCCGATGCCGATGATATTGATCACAAGGAGATAGATCGCCGACACCCGAGCTCGCAGTTGGTTCGGCGTGACAAGTTGAATCGCAGATGATGCGGCGCCAAACGGAAAACTAGATAGGAATAGCGTCGGCACAGCCAAGGTCAGCGCGAGTGCCACATCACCTACCTGAAAGGTGGCAATGGAAATTGGCCAAAGCAAAATAGCGCTGACGAGTGCGACGCGGATCTCCGCATTGTGATTGCCCTCAGCGCGCCATCGATCCGCCAAGATTCCGCCGGTGAGAATCCCTGCTGCGCCTGCTACGAACATGATGGGGCCGTACGTGAATGCCACAAACAAAGGATCAACGCCAAACGTTCGCATCAAATGTGCGGGAAACCAGAAAGCAATGCCATTAAATAAGAGTGTCAGGCAAGAGACTCCAAAGAAAAAATTCAGATAAAAGGATTTGTGGTTGAGCAAGTGCGAGATGACAGCGCCGAAGCTCGGTAGCTCGGCAGTGCCGCCTCGACGCGGAGGCTCCTTGACTGTCATCATCCAGAGGGCAACGAGAATGCCGGGCGGCCCCAGCAGTAAGAAGGGGATCTGCCACCCGCGAACTTCGCCAATCAATGGCAGATCAATCGGTGGCAGACCGGATACGTATTGTACGAGTGCACCCGTCACCATAATGGCGACGCCAATACCGAAGTACACGCCCATCGAGAACAGTCCGAGCGCTCGACCGCGTTTCTCGGGTGGAAAATAATCGGCGAGCATCGAGTAGGCGGTGGGTGTCAGTGCCGCTTCACCGACGCCGACACCCACGCGCGCCGCGAAGAGACCTGCAAAATTCGTCATTCGACCACATAGTGCGGTCATCAAGGACCACAGAAAAACACCACCTGCGACGATGTTGCGTCGATTGCCTTTGTCAGCCCAGGTGCCGATCGGCCAGATTCCGAACACCGTATAAAAAAGAGCGAACGCGAGGCCGTGTAGCAGACTGATTTCGGTGTCGGTCAAGCCCAGGTCGGCTTTGATGGGGCCGACCAACATCGACAATATTTGCCTATCAACATACGAGAAGAGATACGCCACCATCAAAACGATGACGGCGTATCGCGCCTGAGAAGCGGGCGGCCAATCGCTCCTCGGCATGGTCAGTAGTTCGGTGCGAAGGGCAGTGGTTGACCGTATGGAGCTAGCTCCGGTGGCAGGATAGGCTTGTGCTCCGGATTCCACGTGAACGGCTTTTTGACCGTGTCGAAGGTATTAACGAGCGGCCCGTTAACAGTCCGCACGAAAAGGTTATATCCCGTATCGGTGCCGGCGGGCCCGTGATAAACGTCTTCGCGCCACCAGCAATAGCCTCCTCGCTGCATGCGCCCAAGATCACCCCAGACGTAATCGCCCTCGAGCGTATAGAGCTCTTCGACCATGGGGTGAGTCCACTGCGGCTTCGCCATGCCAGGCGGCACTCGATGTGGCGGCGAGCAGTAAAGGAATGACGTCTCGCCGGTGTACGGATCTGTACGGAGCGGTTTGATGGCAACGCCCTTCGAGAGCTGTGGGTCAACGAGACCCGGATCCCACTCCATCAAGAGGGGATTGACGTATTCCACCAAGAGCTTTTCATCGAAGCTGCTGGACGATCCTCGGAGTGCTTTTGGAACACCGTAAAACATCGTCAGAAGCACGGCGCCATGCGAGCTCGAGAGCTGTTCGCGCGGATAGCCCGCCGGCAAGAAGCCATAGGTGTGTTTCTCGTATGGCCTGCCGTTGATGTTGATAGCGCCATCCAGCACGAGAAACTCTTCGTGGCAGGACACCGAGTGCGATTCGCTCCGCGTCCAGCCGGCAGGATAACGAATGATCGTCGTCGCGCTGCCATCGACGTCGTCCCAACTCAACATTTTGGATTGGACATCGTCGTAGAGAGCGCCGTAGCACCCAGATGACCAAGGGATCATCTGGGCCTGAACGAACATGATGTGCGGTCGTGCCATGTCAGTTTCCAAAACGATAGGTGACTTCGACGCCCCACTGGCGGCCTGCTGCAGGATAACCAAGCGCGTTACCGATGGCGAACACATCCTTACGCGCGTCGCTGGTCGAGGTGAATTGTACGATGTTGTGGAAGTAGTCCTCGTCGGTGAGATTTTTCACGAATGCACCAACAGCGAGGTCACCAGCCTTATTCTCGTAACCGATACGAACATCGACCAGCGTGTATGAGGCTTGTGACATGACCTCGGTATTAGCCGGCAAGAAGTAGACCCGACCTTGATGATGCGTCGCAGCCTGCACGCTGACGAGACCACCGCTAGCGAGATTGATGCTGTAGGTGGCTGAGAGCGAGCCCTTGAACTCAGGCGCATTATTCAGCTTGTTGCCCGCAGCATCGATCAAGCGCGGCAGCCCAACACGATTAACGCACCGTGCATCAAGACTCGCGTTGGCGGTAGTGCAACTGCCGTAGGGGGTGACGAAGCGATCGTAGCTGGCGTCGAGAAAGGCGAGCGACGCTGCGACGTCTAAGGCCTCGGTGGGTTTAGCGACAACGTCGAGTTCTACGCCTTTCACGGTAGCTTCGGCGGCATTCGTCGTGAAGGTGGTGGTGATGTTGCCCGTACTTGCGAATACGGAGACCTGCAGATCGGTGTAGTCGTAGTAGAAGGCGCTCGCGTTGGCACGAACTTGCCCATTTAGCCACTCGGTCTTCGCACCGAATTCGATGCTGTCTATGAACTCCGGGTCAAAAGGCGGATTGACCACCGACAGATCATTAAAGCCGCCTGATTTGAAGCCCTCGCTGTAGGTCAAGTAGTACAAACGGTCGTCTGCGGGTCGGTACTCGAGGCCCACGCGCGGAGTCCAGGCATCCCAGTTGCGGCTCACGCTACGGGTCGTGGCTGCGGTGGCATCCGGTATCGGGTTCGGTGTGAAGAGACCGAGAAGTTCAGTGTCGGGAAGCAACGTTGATTGCCGCAGGAGATCGCCTTTCTTCTCGTCGCTGTAACGTACGCCGGCGCTCAAAGTCCATGCATCGGCGAGCTTGAAATCGATCTGACCGAACAGGGCCGTGGCCTCACCCGTTCCATCGGCGCGGAAGATGAAAGATCTGGGCGCCAGCACCGCAGGCGGCGTGAAGCCCGAGCGGACGAGGCCGAGCGCGCCGTATTTGTCTTCGTCAAACCAAAAGGCGCCGACGAGCCAGCGACCCCAGTCCTTTTCACCCGCGAGACGAAGCTCCGCGGAGAGCTGTTCGCTTGCGTAGACAAAAGAAGAACGTGTGACTTCAATCTCCGTGCCGTCGGTGTTGAATAGAAAATCGCTATCCCAGTCGCGATAACCGATTGTGAGGTTGAGGTTGGTTGACTCATTCACCGTCCAGTCGAAGTTACCGGTCACACCACCGGTATTCCACTTATGAAAGCTCGGCGTGTTGTTATAGGTTTTGTGAATATCACGATTCCTCGTGGCGCCCAAGCTCTCAGCAAGCCCTGTGTTATCGATCGGGAAGATGCTGGTATTGCCGTTTTCGAACTCGCTCTGCTCGGCAATTAAGGTTGCTGTAAGCGTGTCGCTCTTCCAACGTAGGGAGCCGCGTACGGCAGTCAGATCGTTGTCATCAATTTTGTTACTGCCACGAGGATCTAAGTCTTCGGTGTAGCCATCATCCTTCAGTCGACGTACGGCGATTCGGGCGGATAGATTCTCTGAAGCCGGTCCCGACAGCGCGCCGCGCACATCGATTCGATCGAAGCTGCCGACGAGGCCAGTCACATAACCCTCGAAATCGTCCGTGGGTGCGCGCGAGATAATATTAATAGCGCCACCAGTCGCGTTGCGCCCGTAGAGTGTTCCTTGGGGTCCGCGGAGAATTTCGACGCGATCGATATCCAAAAACTGGGTGAGCCCCATATTGGCGCGACCCGTGTAGATCCCATCGATGTGTGTGGCAACGCTCTGATCAACGCCGACACTGAAAATATTGCTGCCGATGCCGCGGATATAAAGCTGCGCTTCTCCGCCAGCCTCGCTGTAGACGA
>JACCEB010571796.1_pt1 | contig 11991 bp, 7 predicted proteins | sample 7454761 | NCBI WGS metagenome assembly JACCEB01 (sample SAMN15323454, study PRJNA562643) | freshwater metagenome | isolation source: river surface water | place: USA:Blue River Watershed | collected 2017-08-18 | reverse complement strand
CCATGCTGCCCTACCCCAGCGGCAAGCTGCACATGGGCCACGTGCGCAACTACACCATCAACGACATGCTCACGCGCTATTTGCGCATGAACGGTTACAACGTGCTCATGCCCATGGGCTGGGACGCGTTTGGTTTGCCTGCCGAAAATGCGGCGCTCAAAAATGGCGTGCCGCCTGCCAAGTGGACCTACGAAAACATCGCTTACATGAAGAAGCAGATGCAGGCCATGGGCTTGGCCATCGACTGGAGCCGCGAAGTGGCCACCTGCGACGCCAGCTACTACAAGTGGAACCAATGGTTGTTCTTGAAGATGCTCGAAAAGGGCGTGGCTTATCGCAAAACGCAAGTCGTCAACTGGGACCCTGTCGATCAAACAGTGTTGGCCAATGAGCAAGTGATTGACGGCAAAGGCTGGCGCACGGGTGCTGTGGTCGAGAAGCGCGAGATCCCTGGCTACTATTTGAAAATTACAGATTACGCCGAAGAGTTGCTCGACTTTGTGACAGGCGACAAGTTGCCTGGTTGGCCCGAGCGTGTGAAGCTCATGCAAGAAAACTGGATTGGCAAGTCCACCGGTGTGCGCTTTGCTTTCCCACACGACATTCGCGGCGCCGACGGACAGCTGATTCAAGACGGCAAGATGTTTGTGTTCACCACACGCCCCGACACCATCATGGGCGTGACGTTTTGTGCAGTGGCCCCCGAGCATCCTTTGGCTGCGCACGCTGCCCTCACACAGCCTGCATTGGCCACGTTCATTGAGACTTGCCAAAAGGGCGGCACTACCGAAGCCGAGTTGGCCGTCAAAGAAAAAGAAGGCATGCCCACGGGCTTGTTTGTCACGCATCCTTTAACAGGCAAGCCGGTCGAAGTGTGGGTTGGCAATTACGTCCTCATGAGCTACGGCGATGGCGCCGTCATGGGCGTTCCCGCCCACGACGAACGCGATTTTGCGTTTGCACTCAAATACCAACTGCCCATCCAACAAGTGGTGGCCTCCAAAGGCGTGACCTTCAGCCACACAGAATGGCACGACGGTTTTGCCGACAAGGTCAACGGCGTTTTGGTCAACTCTGGCAAATACGACGGCCTGAATTTCAAAGACGCTTTAGAAGCTGTGGCCGCCGACTTGGCCGCCAAAGGTTTGGGCGAGAAGAAAACCACTTGGCGTTTGCGCGACTGGGGCATTAGCCGTCAGCGTTATTGGGGCACCCCCATCCCCATCATCCATTGCGATGAACACGGCGCGGTACCCGTGCCCGAAAAAGATTTGCCCGTGGTCTTGCCACAAGATTGCATTCCCGATGGCTCTGGCAATCCACTGAACAAACACGAAGGCTTTCATGCCGGCGTGGTGTGTCCTGTGTGCGGCAAAGCTGCGCGCCGCGAGACCGACACGATGGACACCTTTGTCGATTCGTCTTGGTACTTCATGCGCTATTGCGACCCGACCAACACCGACAAGATGGTGGCCGAAGGCGCCGACTACTGGATGCCCATGGACCAGTACATTGGCGGCATTGAGCACGCCATTTTGCACTTGCTCTATGCGCGCTTCTGGACCAAGGTCATGCGCGATTTGGGCCTGGTCAAAGTGGACGAACCCTTCACCAAGTTGCTCACACAGGGCATGGTGTTGAACCACATTTATTCGCGCCGCACCGACAAAGGCGGCAAAGATTATTTCTGGCCACACGATGTCGAGCATGTGTTGGCCGACGACGGCAAAGTGATCGGTGCGCGTTTGAAAAATGCCGTGGGCGATTTGCCGGTGGGCACGGCCATCGACTACGAAGGCGTAGGCACCATGTCCAAGTCAAAAAACAACGGCGTCGATCCGCAAGACTTGATTGAAAAATATGGTGCTGACACCGCGCGTCTGTACACCATGTTCACCGCACCACCCGAGGCCACCTTGGAGTGGAACGATGCCGCGGTGGAAGGCAGCTATCGTTTTGTGCGCCGTGTTTGGAATTACGCGGTCAAAGTGGAAAGCGCTTTGAAAGTGGGCTTAGGCGTTGACCGCGCGCAGCCCATCACCTTCAGTGCCGAAGCCAAAAAACTTCGTCTCGAAATTCACTCGGTGTTACGACAAGCCAATTACGACTACGAGCGCATGCAATACAACACCGTGGTGTCTGCGCTCATGAAGATGCTCAACACATTAGAAGATTCGCCGCTGTCTTCATCCAAAGACGTGAACGACAACGCGGCCTTGGCCGAGTGCTATTCCATTTTGTTGCGCGTCATGTACCCTGCTTGCCCGCACTTGGCATTCCAGTTGTGGAACGAGTTGGGCTACGGTGCCTGCTGCGGCGATTTGCTCGATGTGGCTTGGCCTGGCGTGGACGAAACCGCTTTGCAGCGCGACGAAATTGAACTCATGTTGCAAATCAATGGCAAGTTGCGTGGCTCGCTCACCGTGCCTGCCAATGCCGACAAAGCGGCCATTGAACAAGCGGCGGCGGCCCACGAGCAAGTGGCCAAGCAAGGCGCGGGTGCGGCACCCAAGAAAATCATTGTGGTGCCTGGCCGTTTGGTCAACGTGGTTCTTTAATTTCAAACTTCAAGCCACCCATGACCTTTCAAAGCAAGCCCCAACACAACACCGTGCAAGGTGTTCATCGCAGAGTGGCGATGAAGGCTTTGATAGGGTCGTGGGGCGTTGCTTCGTTGGCACTTTCAGGCTGTGGTTTTCAGTTGCGCCAGCCGGCCAGTCTGCCTTTCAAAACGGTGTTCTTGATCACACCGCGTCAATCTGCGTTAACAGCCGACTTGCGCCGGGCCTTGACTGCCAATTCAGAACTCAAAGTGCTGACAGAGGCCAACGACATGGCCGCGGCAGAGGTGGTGTTGGACGTCATGTCAGAAGTGCGCGATCGCGTGGTGGTGGGTCTGAATGCTTCGGGCCAGGTCCGCGAACTTCAATTGCGTTTGCGCATCAAGTTTCGCTTGCGCACGCCGCAAGGCAAGGTCTTGATTCCTGAAGTCGAACTGCAACAGCAACGCGATTTGAGCTTCTTGGAATCGGCTGCGCTGGCCAAAGAAATTGAAGAAAACATGATGTACCGCGATATGCAAATCGACATCGTGCAACAAATGATGCGCCGCTTGGCGGCCGTCAAAGCGCTTTGAGCGCCAGCAGCTTTTCTGTGACGCATGTCCATTTGAAGCGCCATTGACCTATGCAACTGGCCTTGCCACAACTTCAAGCGCATTTGCAAAAAGGTTTGCGCAGTTTGTACACCCTGCATGGCGATGAAGCCTTGCTGGTGCAAGAGGCTGCCGACGCCATTCGCGCCACAGCCCGAGCGCAGGGCTATACCGAGCGAAGTGTGCACGTGGTGTCTGGCGCGCACTTTGATTGGAGCGAGGTCTTGGCGGCGGGTGGCTCTTTGAGTTTGTTTGCCGATCGGCAATTGTTGGAAATTCGAATTCCAACGGGCAAGCCCGGCAAAGAGGGCAGCCCCATGATTCAGCAGTTGGCCCAAAGCGCAGAAGGCAACGACAGCACTTTGACCTTGTTCATCTTGCCCAAGCTGGACAATGCCACCAAAAAAGGGGCGTGGTTTGGTGCCTTGGACCAATTTGGTGTCACGTTGCAAGTGGAGTCGATTGAGCGCGCCCAATTGCCACAGTGGATTGCTCAGCGTTTGAAATTGCAAAATCAAAGCGTGGCGGCCGGACAAGAGGGCCAAGCCTGCTTGCAGTTTTTTGCCGATCGGGTGGAAGGCAACCTGCTGGCGGCGCATCAAGAAATTCAAAAGCTGGGCTTGCTGTATCCAGAAGGTGAACTTAGCCTCGAGCAGGTTGAAAGCGCTGTGTTGAATGTGGCGCGTTACGATGTTTTTAAATTGTCAGAGGCGGTACTGGCTGGCCAAATCCCTCGTGTTCAGCGCATGTTAGACGGGCTGCAAGCCGAGGGCGAGGCAGCCGTGTTGGTGCATTACACATTGGCAGAAGACATCCGGGCGCTCAAGCGCGTCAAAGACGCCATCGCTGAAGGCCGGCCCATGCCCATGGCGCTCCGTGAGCAGCGAATTTGGGGTGCTCGCGAAAAGCTGTTTGAACGTGTTTTGCCCAAGCTTTCAGCAAGCCGCTTGGCCCAATTGCTACAAAATGCCCATCAAGTCGATGGCATCGTCAAGGGCTTGAAAGTGGCCGATTGGCCCACCGACCCTTGGCAAGCCTTGCACAGACTGGCTTTGCGTGTGGCCAGTGCGTGCTCACCCAAGACCTAAGTCAAACATCCCGTTCAAAGACTTTGGGCCAGTTGCCACATATGCCCACAAGAGTGCGAAAATGGCGTTATGAACGCGCCTTTAACTGCTAACCCTTCACCTGCCGATGTTTCGCCCCAGTCAGTGCAAGCGCACGTGCTTGCATTGGGTCAACGCGCCAAAACAGCCTCGTCGGCCATGGCCCGCGCTTCCACAGCTTCAAAAAACCAGGCACTGAAACGCTTGGCGGCCTTGCTGCGCGAAAACACCCAAGCCTTGCAGGCAGACAACGCCAAAGATTTGACCCGCGCCGAAGCCGCAGGTTTGGCAGCGCCCATGGTCGACCGTCTGCGCCTAAGCCCCAAGGTGCTGGCCACCTGCGCCGAAGGCTGTGAACAGTTGGCCGCCATGCCCGATGTCATTGGCGAAATCATTGGCATGAAACAACAGCCCAGCGGCATTCGTGTGGGCCAAATGCGGGTGCCCATTGGTGTGTTCGGCATGATTTTCGAAAGCCGTCCCAACGTCACCATTGAAGCGGCCAGCCTGTCAATCAAAAGCGGCAACGCTTGTATTTTGCGGGGTGGCTCGGAAGCCATTGAATCAAACAAAGCGCTGGCCTTGTTGGTTCAGCAAGCCTTGCAAGAAGCAGGTTTGCCTGTCGACGCCGTACAGTTGGTGCAAACCACCGACCGCGAGGCGGTGAGCCATTTAATTGCCATGCCAGCCTATGTGGATGTCATCATTCCTAGAGGCGGCAAAAGCCTCATTGAGCGCATCAGCCGCGATGCCAAAGTGCCCGTCATCAAGCACCTCGATGGCAATTGCCATACATACATTGACGACCCCTGCGATGTGGCCATGGCCGTGAAAGTGGCCGACAACGCCAAAACCCAAAAATACAGCCCCTGCAATGCCAGCGAAGGTTTGTTGGTGGCCCAGGGCGTGGCCGCCGAATTTCTGCCCCAGATTGGCAAAATTTATGCCGAAAAGGGCGTCGAAATGCGTTGCTGCCCCAAATCAAAAACCATTTTGTCGCAGGTGGCTGGTGCCAAACTGGTGGAGGCCACCGAGCAAGATTGGTTCGAAGAATATTTGGCGCCCATCATCAGCATCAAAGTGGTGGAGGGCCTGGATCAGGCCATCGCGCACATCAATCATTATTCAAGCCATCACACCGATGCCATCCTCACGCGCAACCACATGCACGCACAGCGGTTTTTGCGCGAGGTCGATTCGGCCAGCGTGATGGTCAACACCAGCACCCGTTTTGCCGACGGTTTTGAATTTGGTTTGGGTGCAGAAATTGGCATTTCTACCGACAAGTTCCACGCTCGTGGTCCTGTTGGCATTGAAGGACTCACCTCGCTCAAGTACGTGGTACTGGGCGAAGGCGAAGTTCGAAATTAATCACACACAAGGCGCTTATGGTTCCGCACTTAGTCACGGCCTTGAACGGCCCCATCAATGAACTTGAGCAACGCGTGCTCGACTCCATGCCCGCCATTGAACGGTGGTTCCGCTTGGAGTGGATGGAGCACACACCGCCCATTTACACCTCCGTGGACATTCGCAATGCGGGCTTTAAGCTGGCGCCGGTAGACACCAATTTGTTTCCGGGTGGTTGGAACAATTTGTCCGACGAAATGTTGCCCTTGGCGGTGCAAGCGGCTCAGGCGGCCATCGAAAAAATCTGCCCTGAAGCCAAGAACCTCTTGATCATTCCAGAGAACCACACGCGCAACACGTTTTACCTGAGCAATGTGGTGCAGTTGCAGCGCATCTTCCACATGGCGGGCCTGAATGTGCGCATTGGCTCCATCAACCCAGAAATTAAGGAAGCCACCACCATTGAATTGCCCGGTGGCGCACAGGTCACCTTGGAGCCGGTGCTTCGCACCAAGCACCGCGTGGGCTTGAAAGACTTTGACCCTTGCACCATTTTGCTGAACAACGATTTGTCAGCGGGAGCGCCTGGTATTTTGGAAGAGTTGCACGAGCAGCACCTGTTGCCACCGCTGCATGCGGGTTGGAGTGTGCGCCGCAAAACTTTGCATTTTCAGAGCTACGAAGAAGTGTCCAAACGCTTTGGCAAGTTGTTGGGCATCGATCCTTGGCTGATCAATCCCATGTTCAGCCAATGTGGCGATGTCAATTTTGCAGAAGGCATCGGCATCGAGGCTTTGCGCAGCAATGTGGACGCCTTGCTCACCAAGATCAAGCGCAAGTACAAAGAGTACGGCATCAATGAAAAGCCTTTCGTGGTGGTGAAGGCCGACAACGGCACCTACGGCATGGGCATCATGACTGTGCGCGATGTGTCTGATTTGGACCTCCTCAACCGCAAAACGCGCAACAAGATGAGCGTCATCAAAGACGGTCAGGTGGTCAGCGATGTCATCATTCAAGAGGGCGTGCTCACCAACGAGCGCATGAACGATGCCGTGGCCGAGCCAGTGGTTTATATGATGGACCGTTATGTGGTGGGCGGTTTCTACCGCGTGCATGCAGAACGCGGTGTGGACGAAAACCTCAATGCGCCGGGAGCCAGCTTTGTGCCCCTGGCCTTTGCAGAAACGCCGCATTTGCCCCAACCGGGCATGAAGCCAGGCGCCAGTGTGCCCAACCGCTTCTACATGTATGGCGTCATTGGCCGATTGGCCATGCTGGCTGCCAGTTATGAGTTGGAAGCCACCGACCCTGAAGCCGAGGTTTACGACTAAAGTATTCCAAAGCCTGGGCCAGTTGCTGCGGTGCAACATTCCTAGACAGCGCTGTCTTTTAGAGCTTGACCTCCATAGTCAAGATTCAAAAACAGGCGCAGAATCGCGGTCACTCTGAACAAAAGCCCAGTCTTGTTGCTGGGCTGATTTTTTGTGTCTTCTTCTAGCAAATCTTCTATCGCCGCCCTCACATTGGGCGCCATTGGTGTGGTGTACGGCGACATTGGCACCAGTGTGCTGTATGCCTTGAAAGAGGTCTTTGGCTCCGGCCATGTGCCTTTTACCCCCGACAACATTTACGGCATCCTGTCGATCTTTTTCTGGACCTTGACCACCATCGTCTCGGTCAAGTACGTGACCTTGGTGCTGCGCGCCGACAACCACGGTGAAGGCGGCTTGGTGGCCATGTTGGCGCTGGCTTCTCAGTCCGTTAAGGACAAACCCAGGTTACGCAAAGTTTTGCTGATGGTGGGCATTTTTGGCACCTGCTTGTTTTATGGCGATGGTGTGATTACCCCTGCAATTTCGGTGTTGTCTGCGGTTGAAGGCTTGGAGGTCATCTCGCCTGCTTTCAAGAAAGCGGTCATTCCGCTCACCCTGATTATTTTGTTTTGTTTGTTTGCCGTTCAAAAAAGAGGCACGGCAGGCATTGGTAAGTTTTTTGGCCCTATTACCTTGGTGTGGTTCGCTGCCATTGCGGTTCTGGGCGTGTATCACATTGCGTCGCATCCCGAAATTTTGTGGGCCGTCAGTCCGCACTATGCTGTTACTTTCATGTGGGAGAACCCCGGCACCACCTTCATCATCTTGGGTGCTGTGGTCTTGTGCGTGACGGGCGGTGAAGCTTTGTATGCTGACATGGGCCACTTCGGTAAAAAGCCCATTCGCGTGGCTTGGTTCACGGTGGTGATGCCGGCCCTCACCTTGAACTATTTTGGGCAAGGTGCTTTGTTGTTGAGCGACCCTAGCGCCGTCAAGAATCCGTTTTACATGATGGCGCCTGAGTGGGCCCTCATTCCGCTGGTGGGCTTGGCCACCATGGCCACCGTCATTGCCTCCCAGGCTTTGATCACGGGCGCCTTCAGCGTGACCAAGCAGGTCATTCAATTGGGTTACCTGCCCCGCTTACAGGTCTTGCACACCAGCGTCAAAGAAACCGGTCAGATTTACATGCCCTTTGTAAATTGGGGCTTGTTTGTACTCATTGTGTTGGCGGTGGCTTTGTTTAAATCGTCTAGCAATTTGGCAGCCGCTTACGGCATTGCGGTGTGTACCGACATGCTCATTACAACCATACTGACCTTCTTTGTGATTCGCTACAACTGGAACATGCCCCTCTATTTGTGCATCGGCGCAACAGGGTTCTTCTTCATCGTCGACTTTGCGTTCTGGACTTCCAATTTGCTCAAGTTCTTTGAAGGTGGCTGGTTCCCCCTGGTCATTGGCGGTGGCATTTTCTTGCTCATGCTCACATGGAGTGATGGCCGCCGATTGCTGAACAACTCACTCAAAGCAGAGTCGTTCAGCTTGGTCGATTTCTTGGAAGCCATTTTTGTGGCACCACCCGTCCGAGTTGAAGGCACGGCCGTGTTTTTAACCGCCGAGCCTGGCAATGTGCCCAATGCCTTGCTGCACAACTTGAAGCACAACAAGGTCTTGCACCGTCAAAACTTATTTGTCACTGTTCGCAGTCAAGAAGTGCCTTGGATTGGCATGAACAAGCGTTTGGAAATTGAACCCTTGGGCCACGATTGCTGGCAAGTGATCGTCAACTATGGTTTCAAGAATGATCCCGATTTGCCCAAGGCTTTAGAAAGCCTTAAGGGCCATGGTGCGGAACTTGACCCGATGACCACCAGCTATTTCTTGTCACGCGACATTGTCATTCCAACCATTGGTGGTGGCATGGCCACGTGGCGTGAAAAGCTGTTTGCGCAAATGCACTTGAACGCCAGTGCAGCGGCCGAATTTCTGAAGTTGCCCAACAACTCGGTGGTGGAGTTGGGCTCCAAAATCGAAATTTAATCGAGCCTTAACTGCTGCTCATCACCTCGCCCATTTGCAGTGGGCGGGTGCTGAGCCAATCGGCCGGAAACTGAATGCTGTTTTGCGGAAACAGCATCACCACGGTGGAGCCCAACAAGAAACGGCCCATTTCCTCACCTTTTTGCAGCTGCACATTTTGAGTGTCGTAGCGCCATTCGCGCACGATGCCCGGACGTGGCGGGTTGACCTGACCGTGCCAAACCGTGGCCATGCTGCCCACAATGGTGGCGCCCACCAGCACCAACACCATGGGGCCTTGTGCGGTTTCAAATTCGCACACCACGCGTTCGTTGCGCGCAAACAAGCCGGGCACACCGCGTGCCGTGGTGGGATTCACGGAAAACAAATCGCCGGGTACATGGATCATGCGCAGCAATTTGCCAGCGATGGGCATGTGAATGCGGTGATAGTCGCGGGGGCTTAAGTAGAGCGTGGCAAATTGACCGTTTTGAAATTGCGCGGCCAATTCTTGATCGCCGCCTACCAAGGCGCGGGTGCTGTACTGATGGCCCTTGGCTTGAAAAATTTGGTCTTTGTCGATGGGGCCACATTGACTGATGGCGCCGTCCACAGGACAAACCCATGTACTGGCCGCCAAAGGACGAACGCCGTCCTTGAGGGGGCGTGTAAAAAACTCGTTGAAGCTTTTGTAGTGAGCAGGGTCTTCGTGCACAGCCTCTGCCATGTTGACTTGGTAGCGTTTGACAAAGCGCTTGATGACCCACGTGGTGAAGCCGCCCCATTGAGCACTGGCCATGCGGCCCGCCAAACGGGTCATGGCCTGCTTGGGCATGAGGTATTGCGGCAATACTGCCAATTGATCGGACACGCGAGCTCCCTCGTTTCACATGGGGGACTATTGTAGAAGGCTTGCTGGGTGCTTAAAACTCTTGGTAAAAGCCCAATGCACGCTGTGTGGGCGCGTCGTCTACATGGAACAGGTAGGCATTGCCATTGCTGGCGCGGTGTTGAACGTGTGCGTGGGTAGGAATGGCCAAGGTATCGCCTTCAGACCATTTCAAAGTGACGCCATCGATTTCAGATTCGCCGCGACCTTCAATGACATGCATGACCGAACTGGCTGAGCGAGGGCGCGGGCTAAAGTCTGCGCCGTCTCGAAGCAGCTGCGCAGAAAATCCCAAGGTGGGCAAACAAGGCGCGCCTGTTTCGGGGTTGACGTAGGCCAGTTGCACCGCCGCATCTTTGGGTGTGCCTTTGTCGAGTGCATTCAAGGCCTCTCGCACATCCACCCAAGGGTAGCGAATTTGAGGATAAGGCGCACGCGCTGTTTGGCTCAATGAGCCAAAGGGTACCAAGCCGGCGCGGCGGTATTTGGTTTGAGAAGCGTCCAAATCGGGGCTGGCGTTTTGTGACGGGCCCTCAATGGCATATGACGCTTCCATGCTGTAAACCATGGGCAGATCAAGTGCATCGAGCCACACTACGGGGCCTGTGCCCTCATGGCCATGCTCGTGCCACAAGCCAGCGGGCGTCAGGATGAGGTCGCCTTTGTGCATGGGGCATTTCTCGCCCTGCACAGTTGTAAAGCCACCTTCGCCTTCCACCACAAAGCGAACAGCGCTGGGCGTGTGGCGGTGATTGGGCGCAACTTCACCTGGCAAGATCAATTGCATGCCGACATAAATGGTGGGTGTTGCTACCAGTTTCTCAATGCCATGGCCGGGGTTGCACAGAACCAAGACACGGCGCTCGGCTTTTTCAATGGGCGTAAGTTGGCCGGCGCGCATGAGTTGCGGGCGCACATCTGAGTAATGCCAAACAAAAGGCTGAGTGGCCCGCGAGGGTTTGCCGCGGGGCAGCAAGCCCCTTAATTGGGGCCACAAAGGCGCAATCGACAGGGCCGTCATGTCGGCTATGTAGTCGGCTGGCAGGTCTTCGAGGCGGCCTAAAGAGTCGGCAGGGTGATTGGGATTCAAAGTGGGTCTCCTTAGCGGGGAATTTTTAATAAGTATACATATTGTTAAGAAAAGCCCAAACACTGTCACCAAAACAGCAGGGACCCCGATCAGGTCAGCAAAATACAAGTGGCAGCGAGGCACAATCAAGACATGCCTTATTTATTGAATGTTGAAAACTTGGTGAAGCGCTTCGGTGAAAACACCGTGGTTGACGATTTGTCGTTCCACATTTCTCCTGGGGAATGTTTGGGCGTCATCGGCCCCAACGGCGCTGGTAAAACAACCACACTGCGCATGTGTTTGGGCTTAACAACGCCCGACGCCGGCAGCATCACTTACTTCGAGAATTTTTCGATGCCTCAGGATGCCTTGGCCATCAAAGCTCGCTTGGGGGTGGTGGCGCAAATGGACACCTTGGACCCCGATTTCTCTGCCGAAGAAAACTTGCTGGTGTATGGCCGTTACTTTGGCATGAAAGACCGCGACATCAAGGCGCGCATTGGGCCCTTGTTGGAATTTGGCGCACTCACCAGCAAGGCCAAAGCCAAGCCCGGTGAGTTGTCAGGCGGTATGAAACGGCGCTTGAGTTTGGCGCGAGCGCTCATTAACCAACCGCAAATGTTGATGTTGGACGAGCCCACCACAGGACTCGATCCGCAAGCCCGCCACTTGATGTGGGAGCGTTTGCAAATGTTGATGCAAGAAGGCAAATCTATTTTACTGACGACCCACTTCATGGACGAAGCCGAGCGTTTGTGCGATCGCTTGTTGGTGATTGACCACGGCAAAAAAATTGCAGAAGGCAAGCCCCGCGATTTGATTGCGACGCACCTAGAACCCGATGTGGTGGAGTTGTATGGCCAAGGCGCATTGGCGCTGGCTGCGCCCGACTCAGGTTTGCGGCAACACGCTGCACGCGTTGAAGTGAGTGGCGAAACCGTGTTTTTCTACACCGCCCAAGCGCAGCCGCTTTTGATGGCTTTGCAAGCTTGGCCGCACATTCGCAGCTTGCACCGTCCAGCCAAATTAGAGGATTTAATCTTGAAGCTCACCGGTCGACAAATTAGGGAGAACGCAAGATG